>Ga0214917_10001236_pt1 | contig 33088 bp, 35 predicted proteins | sample LL_1208_BB_MetaG_FD_177983 | JGI IMG/M metagenome (GOLD analysis project Ga0214917, IMG submission 177983) | Freshwater microbial communities from Lake Lanier, Atlanta, Georgia, United States - LL_1208_BB | ecosystem: Environmental > Aquatic > Freshwater > Lake | place: USA: Georgia | collected... | reverse complement strand
AGGGGATCTGCATCAGGACTGGTGAAATGTTTGAGGTCACGGAGAGGTCGCGGCCTTCAATGGGACGCAGCATGACGCACGCAAAAAAAGGTAAATCCAAACCTGATCGCACGGCTACCAAATGGCGGCGGGTGTTGTTTGATTCATCATTTTACGACGATCTTTGCGCGGCGTGCGTGGCTGTTGGTGACGCCAAAAGTCCTCTTGATGAGAGAGCCGCATGGGAGCGGTTTGATGACGCGCTTGTAGCCATTCTCATCTTGGTCGAGTCGGACTGTCGACGTGCATGGGTGAGGGCCGAAGCATGATCCACTTCTGGGACCTCATCGCCGCATGCGCGGCATACCTGTTCATCCTGGCGATCGTGCTGAGGTACGCGCCGTGAAACGCACCAGTGTCGATACCATCACCGTCTTGCTCAAGAAGTTCTTCTGAACACCACCGCCATGCTCGTCTCGCGTCACCACCAAAGCCCAACACCCGCGAGGCAACCATGCGATCAAATCTCTCGATCCTACCCGCTGAGCCCACACCGGAGGGCATCCGCAAGGCCGGCAATCGCTACGCCGCACCCAAGGTCGACGCCAAGACCCAGCGTCGCAACGCCTCCATCAAGTCGGTCTGGAGCGCCCTCGACGTCTACCTCACCCCGGATGAGATCCGGGCCGGCGACCGCCTGGAGCGCCACATCATCGGCGCCCTCCACAAAGGCCACGCCTACGGCTCGGGCCGGTGGTTGGATGAGGAAGAGTCCTCCACCGAGTTCGCCGTCACTCGCCACAGCCAGGAATGTGCCCGGGCGAGGAATGAGATCGGCCTTGAAGCCTATGCTGTCCTGGAGCAGATGGTGCACGCCCAGTTCACCGAGTTGGGCCACCTTGCGGTGAAACCCGAGGAGATCGGCCGCAAGTGGCTCGGCTGCAAGCAGCGCGGTCAGGCTCACATTGCCGGTATCGCCTACATCAAGTCCAACCTCGGCCGCCTGGACCGCATGTGGCAATCCCGCCAGGGCATGAACCAGAAATGAACTTAGCCTGTTGACCTGCGTGCACAAATCACGGCATCGCTGTGTCAACATCCAGAAAGTATGACGGCCGGGCAGGAGTGCGTTCCTGGCCCGGCCGTCGTCGTTCCCGATCCCTTACGCAAACGCAACATACTCGAACGACCATCACGACGATGCCCAACGGCGTCGGCGGAATTATGGCGTGCCGCGTTCCATCCAGGGACCGCAACCTATGGACACCCCCTCAAAAGGTCTGGTCGGCGCCATGAACGGCGCTGTCAGCCGCGCCTATCACGCATTCGACGGCGCCCTTGTGCGCGTGTTCGTCTTCATGGTGGTCGGCGCTGCCGTTCTGTCGATCATCGAGAACACCGCAATCCGCGCCGCCGACGGTGGCCTTGCCTACTGGAAGTTGATGATGCTTGGACTCGGCGCCATCATCGCTGAGCTGATGGGCGTTCATCGCGCTGTCATCGCGTGGCACGGCGCCCACAAGGGTCAGACCATCGCATGGTCCATGGTGTGGCTGATTGGCTTCGGCTTCTCGGTCTACAACGCCATCGGCTCGGCTGCCGAAAGCCAGGTCAAGCGCGCCAATCTTCAGAAGGCGGCTTTGGTCAGCTATCAAGATGTTCGCGCCGGTGTCGACGATGCACGCAAGCGCGTGAGCGCCGATGAGAAATCGTTGGCCGATCTCAAGGCCATGACGTGGCAGGAGATGCCGAAAGTGGCGGGCCGCCCGGTCATGTCGGCGAACGCTGCCGGCGCCCTCATCAAGTCCTATGAGGGCAACGCGCGGTTCTGGGACCTTACCAAGGGCTGCACCGATGCGCAGGGTCCCCAGGCTCGCAAGTTCTGCAAGGAGCACGGCGAGGCCAAAGCGGCCAAGGCCGACCTTGAGGAACGCGCTCGCTGGCAGCAGAAGGTCGAGCTGGCCGAGCAGCAGCTTGCCACATCGCGCACCGTCCTGAAGGACGCACAGAGCAAGAACGACCACACGGCGGTCCAGACCTTCGACGTGACGCCGTTCGTGGGTCTTGTGTCCGACGTGTCTGGGGCGGAACCTGAGAAGGTTCAGTGGATCGAGACGTTCCAGACTTCGCTCACGAACATGCTGCTCGTGAGCTTGGCAGGTCTCGTTATGGCGCTGATGGCCATTCAAGGGCGTGAGCGCACGCCGTGGTTCGATCTCAAAAAGACGATGTGGAAGCTGCGTCGTGCTCTGTTCGGCGGCTCAGCGTCTCCGCCGCCGTCGGCTCAGCCGTCGACGATCAACCACATCGACGTGGATGTCCGCGTGAAAGACGCGATTGCGGCGGCCATCGACGCCCAGTTCGGCCGCAAGGCCGCTGCGTGACCTGCGCCATTTGCAACGGCACCGGCATGATGCGCGTCGTCAGGTCCGGCCCCAATGACACCGAAGGACGTGTTGCTCAACGCGTCTGCATCTGCGGCGCACTCCCCAAGCCGCAGCAGGGCGTATTGGGCAACACGCCCCTGGAAGGTCGGGAACTCACCCCTCCCGACCTTTCCCGCTATCGCCTCAAGGCCGGTCGCTTCCGGATGAAAATTAAGCGCCATAAGGACTACGACTACAGCGACGACGCGGCTGCCGAAACCATCGATTTTAAGGCCCTTCACGGCATCAGATGACCGACATCCGCTTCGCTGACACGCGACCGAGATCACCGCGTCGCGTCATTGCCTACGGTCCCGGACTGCGTGCCACCTACCGCAACGTCAATCGCGATGACGCCGGGCGTCCGGAGATCGTCTGCGACGCCCGCGACGTCACCAGCATCAAGCTCGATTTCACCGACCGCATGGAGCCCGGCGAACTCATCGTCGAGGCGACCTGCACGCCCTGCAATGTCTCCGCCTCGATCACCTACATCGGCACCATCGCTATTCTCACCGTGGCCAATCCTGTTGATGATGGAACGGTCGCCGTAGAGATCCGCACGTCCATGGGCGAGGTTTTCACCGAACGCCTCTGTGTGCGGCTGCCGAAGCGAGCGGGTGAGGATCGCCGCATCGGTGCCGCGCCGTTCACGCGAGGTGTGGTGTGACGTTCCCATCACCCACGTCAATCGGCCAAATCGCAACTGAGGGCGGCATCCAGTACCGCCTCGATGTGATCAACCCGCCGGTGTGGACCCGCATCACCACGCCGCCCGTCTATGGCGCCGTCGGCAACGACGAGTTCGACCCGACCCTCTACCGGGTCAACGGTGTCGGTATCAACACCCCGCCGGCGCATCTGGCCGGCAACCGCTACATCATCGGCGCCAGTCCGACCGGCGCCTGGGCTAATCAGGCTCAGATGATTGCCGAGAGCAACGGATCAGCCTGGGCTTTTGTCGAGCCCGTGTCCGGCATCCATGCGTTCGACGTGACCACCGGCTATGTGCACAGCTACAACGGCGTGTCCTGGTCGATCGGCACCATTTCGACGACGGTGACAAACACCGTAGCCCTGCCCGATGGCGACTACGGCGACGTCACGGTGACGGGCACCAACATTGCAATCAAGCCGGGCCGGGTCACCGCGGCCGACCTTGGCCCCCTCAACGATCTAAGTCCAACGCAGATCAGCAACCTGCAAAGCCAGATCGGTTCCGGCAGCGGCGTCGGCAATGGCACCCAGACGTGGCACGATCCGAACGGGTTCATGACCATCGCGCCGGGTCAGACCGGCCTGTTCCCGCATGGGATTGCACTGCCGAGCCTGCCCAGCGTCGCGCGTCTCGCGATCATCATCCAGAACCTTGGTCAGCCGTTCCCGGCCTCGCGCCTCGCGCTTCAGATCTCGCTCGATGACGGCGCCACCTGGATCGACGACGTGATCGATGGCTCAGGATCTATCGGGTCTGGGTACCAGGTCATCCCGTTCGACCGCGGCGATGGGACCGAACAGTTCCTCGGCATGGAAGTGACGCCCAAAGTCGACCAGTACGGCCTCACATACTCTGTTGTCACAGGTTCGGAAGTGTCGGCCACCGACTCCGGCCCAATGCGGCTGCGGCTGATCTCACGCGCTGGCGCCAGCTCGATCAAATTGACCACGGTATCCGTCGGATGATGACCCTATGAATTTGACCACTGTCGACCTCGAAAGGCAGCGCGTTCGGCTTACAGACTTCATTGGGCTTGGCTCGGACGTCTGGCTTCAGGATGCGGTCATCAAGGCCCTGACGGCCAACGGCATCATCGACTGCCATTTCTCCGACACCCCGCCAAGCAGCACCCGGAAGCTGTGGCTTCACTATGCTCAGCCCGCGACCGGCGCACGCGGCACGCTCAAGCGCTACGACACGACCACTGACACATGGGTGCCGATGACGGCGCTCGAGTTCACGACATTCCTCAACGTCTCGGCTCGCCCCACGATCTATTTCCAGGCTGCGACGCCGGTGGACCCGATGCGCGGCGACTATTGGTGGCACACCGATGAGGACGGCATCGTCTCCATCTACATGCCGACCGGCACCGGCACATCCGCCTGGATCGACTTCAACGGCGGTGCGCTTGACCAAAACACCTTGGCTCAGGTGTCCGTGACCTACTCGACGGGTGCCTCGCCCCATCCCAACCCGAAGTTTGGCGACTGGTGGACCTCGCCCGCCAACGGCCACGAGTACATCTACACCCGCGCCGGCGTCTGGCGCGACATGACCCCGAGCTGAGGCTTCCATGCCATTTCCAACATCTCCAACGAACAACCAGCAGGTTGCCGTCGCTGGCGTGACCTATACCTACCTCTCGGCACAGAACCGATGGAAGCGTACTTCCATTGCATCCTCGCCAGGCGCCGGCACAATCACGCGCCTCATGCTGGCAAGCCAGGTCGCGACGCCGGAGAAGATGAAACTCGCCGTCACGTTCGGCACCAACACACCGCCTGGCTCTCCCGCCAATGGCGACACGCACGTCGTCGGCGCAAGTCCGACTGGAGCATTTGCGGGCCAGGCGAATGCGCTCGCTGTCTACGACAGCACGGCCAGCGCATGGACGTTCATCGCTCCCTATGATGGTTTGCTGGTCTGGGATGCTGCGGCCGACAAGCTCAAGGTCTACAACGGAACGGCATGGCAGGACGCTTTCATTGTCAGCGCCAGCCAGATTAACAGCGCATCTCAGATCGCAGATGGCGTAATCACCACAGCCAAGCTCGCGTCGGTCGGCGTCACGCCCGGCAGCTACAGCAACGCCAACATCACCGTCAACGCTCAAGGTCAGGTGGTGGCTGCCGCTAACGGCAGTTCGTCCGGCGCCATTGATGCCAGCGCGATCTTGACCGGAACGCTCCCCATCGGCCGGTTCCCCGCCATCACTGGCGGTGACGTCACGGCGCCAGCAGGCAGCGCGGTCCACACACTCGCCAACACCGCAGTCACGGCAGGCTCCTACACCTACGCCTCGATCACCGTTGACGCCAAGGGCCGCATCACAGCAGCCAGCAGCGGCGCTGCCCCATCAACGCTTGCTGTGGTCGGCCATTTCCACGATGGGTCATACACGTCTGCAACACCCCAAAGCGGCAGGCCGGTCCTTTACGCCACTGCCGGCACAGGGTCCGCGCCGCAGACTGGCCTTTACACATTCACGGTCGCAAGCGTGTAAGGACGCGTCATGATCAGAGCCCTCATCACGATCGCCCTTGTTGTCATGATCACCGCCTGCTCGCCCATCAAGCTTACCACAGCCCTGCCTGACGAGACACCCGCCGCACCCGTCGAGCGTGAGCATGGGATGGGGCGGTAAGGGCATGACTTGCGCAAACGCAGATAGGCGATCGTCTAGGGCAGCTCAGGCCAACGGTGGCGATGCTTTCGGAGACATGACTCTGATTGAGCCGGTAGGAAAAAAGTGGGGCACCACCATTTGGGTGTGCCGGTGCAAGTGCGGGGCCATCAAGAATGTGGATCTCAGAAGCCTGCGCACGGGAAATGTGAAGTCGTGTGGTTGTAGACGACGGCGCAGGCTTACAACCCACGCAAAATCAAAAACAAGTGAGTACTCTGTTTGGCGAAGCATGCACACTCGATGCTCTAATGAGAAGTCAACCTCCTGGCGGTGGTATGGCAAACGAGGCATCGCGGTCTGCGACAGGTGGCGAAGCTTCGAGTTGTTTCTGTCCGACATGGGGCCGCGGCCGTCGCTGGCTCACTCTATTGACAGAATTGACGGCAACAAAGGCTACAGCCCTGAGAACTGCAGGTGGGCGACGGTAGCCGTACAGAATGCCAACAGGAGGGTGACGTGACGCCGAAGCAGGAGGCTTTTGCTCACGCTTATGTTGAGACGGGCAGCGCCGCTGAAGCCTACCGCAGGGCGTATAGTTGCAAGCCAACAACCAAGGCGCAGACGATTGCCAGTAATGCTAATGCCCTTCTGGCCAACACCCATATCGCACTTAGAATTCAGCAATTGCGAGCAGAGACGGCCAAGCGCAACGCGATCACGCGAGACGACATCGTCCGAATGATCCTTGAGGACAGGGAGATGGCAAAAACGGCCGGGGATGCTTCTGTCTCAAACACCATCACCATGAACCTTGCAAAGTTCATAGGCGAGTACGTCGAGACCAAGAATGTCAAAGCCTCTACCGTCAATCATAACATCGAGGAGCGTGTATCCCCGACTTCTGAATGGATTGAGGGGATGCTCGGAAGCCCAGCGAAGGCACCACCTTCGAACGCTCGCCCAAACTGACCTGTTTTTCCTGCTGGTCTACATCCTGCGCCGGCCCGATGCCGACACGCAGTTCGTGTTCGACAGATGCCGCGAGGTTCAGGCCAGCCCCGATGGCCACATCGATCTGTGGTCGCGCGGGCACTACAAGTCCACGATTCTCACCTTCGCCTACACCATCATGGAAATCCTGAACGATCCGGAGCTGACGTTCGGGATCTTCAGCTTCAACCGGCCGATCGCCAAGCAGTTCCTGCGGCAGATCAAGACCGAGTTCGAAACCAACGACCTGCTCAAGCACCTGTTCGATGATGTGCTCTACGCGGACCCCCGCAGCGAAGCGCTGAAATGGTCCGAAGATGAGGGCATCACCGTCAAGCGCAAGGGCAACCCGAAAGAGGCGACCGTCGAAGCGTGGGGCCTGGTTGATGGCCAGCCGACGTCGAAGCATTTCCGCCGCATGATCTACGACGACGTGGTGACCGACAGCTCGGTGACGACGCCGGACCAGATCAAGAAGACGACTGCCGCGTTTTCGTTGTCCCGCAACCTTGTGTCGAAGGATGCCAAGACGCGAGTGATCGGCACGCGGTATGCGTACTTCGACACCTACGAGGAGCTGCTCAAGCGCGGCTTCAAGGCTCGGCGGTACCAGGCGACGAAGGACGGCACGGTCGATGGCGAGCCCTGGCTCCTGACGCGCGATCAGCTCAAGTCGAAGCTGCTCGAGATGGGCAGCGAGACGTTCGCGGCGCAGATGATGCAGGAGCCTCGCCTTGAGGCCGATGCGTTTTTCAAGCCTGGGCATTTACAGCGCTACGTCAAGGCGCCGCCGCTCGATCAGCTCGCCCTCTACGGCGGCTCGGACTACGCGGTGACAAAACAGGGCGGCGACTGGACGGTGCATGCGGTGGTTGGGATCGACCCCGACGACAATATGTACCTGTTGGAAGTCTGGCGCCAGCGCACGGAGACGCACATCTGGATCGAGGCCAAGCTTGATCTGATGGACCGGTACAAGCCGCTCGCGTGGGCGGCGCCGGTGGATCAGATCAAGCGATCACTCGGCCCGTTCATCACCAAGCGCATGCATGAGCGCAAAGTGTACTGCCACATCGAGGAATTGCAGGAAGCCGGCGCCGACAAGGTGAAGAAGGCCCGAGCGATCCAGGCCCGTGCCTCGATGGGCAAGCTGTTCATCCCGGCGGCCAACGCAGATGGCGACTACGTGCCGCCCGATTGGCTCGCCGACTTCGAGACTGAGATGCTCATGTTCCCGCTGGGCAAGAACGATGACCAGGTCGACGCCATGTCAGTCATCGGCCGCATGCTCGACATGATGGCGTCGGGAGCTGCGCCTGCAAAGGCATCTGCTGCCAACGTCGCGACGGACTACGGGTTTGAAGACGTCGATTCCGCCAACACCTGGACCACGGCCTAACCGCAGATGATGCCAGCACCCCAGAGGCCCGGCCCGATGCCTCCGGGCGGGATGGGTGCGCCTGTGCCACCGATGCCGGGCATGGGAATGCCTCAGCAGCATGGCATGGGGTTGATCCCGCTGGCGCAGATGATGCCGAATGCCGATCCGGCGCAGGGGTTGCCGGTCCCAGGCGGTCCACACGTCGATATGCAGGACGTGATCAAGCCGGCGAACGATCAGCCGGAGGGTCTGCCGGCGCATCGCCTTCAGCAGATGTATACCGCATGGGCAACGGCGAAGCAGGCCGAGCTTGTTGCGCAGCTTCGCTATGAGAGCTTCTATCACGGCTTCCAGTGGTCGGAGGCCGAGAAGCGAGTTCTTGCCGATCGCAACCAGCCCGACACGTATTTCAACGAGCTGCGCAAGAAGATCGACAGCTACGTTGGCATCGAGCAGCGGCTACGGCGTGATCCCAAAGCCTACCCGCGCACACCCAAGCATGACATCGACTGCGATGCGGTGACTGCCGCCCTGCGCCAGACGGCTGACGAGACCAAGGCGCAGCGCGTGTTCTCCGAGGGTGGACGTGATTACTTCGTGCGCGGGGTCGGTGCACTGTTCCAAGGCGTCATGCGCAACGCCAAGGGCGAGCTGTCGATCATCAAGCGACAGGTGCCCTCGCTCAATTTCATCTACGACCCGCGCTCTGTGGAATGGGACTTCTCCGATGCGAAATTCATTGGTGAGTGGGGCTGGTTCGACGCCGAGGACGCCGAGGACCTGTTCATCAAGCTCGGCCGGCCTGACAGCGCTGCAAAGATGGCGAGCCTCAAAGGTGCGACGGGGTCTGGTTCGTCGGGTCAAGTACCCGGTGAGTGGGCGCGCATCCGCAGCGATTGGTTCTCAGCCCAACTGAGCCGCGTCCGGCTTGTCCACCTCTACTACAAGCACCGTGGCGAATGGTGGTGCTCTTACTTCTGCGGCTCGATCGAGCTGTACAACGCGCCCAGCATCTACCGCGACATGGAGACGGGCGACACGTACCAGCCCTACAACGCGGTGTCCTGCAACGTCGACCCGTCGGGCGAGCGCTATGGTGTGGTCAAAGACCTGATCCCGATCCAGCAGGCGATCAACGCGCGGCATTCCAAGCTGCTGTGGATGCTGTCGGTGCGGCAGATCATCATGGAAGCTGGGGCGGTTTCCGACGTCGAAAAGGCCCGCAAAGAAGCCCGCAAAGCCGACGGCATCATCGAGCTTCGCCCGACCGGAAAAGGCGACATCGCGAAGCGCTTCGAGATCCGCACCATGGATGCGGAGATCCAGGGCCAGGGTCAGCTTCTCGAATCCTCGCTCAAGATGATGCAGACCTACGGCCCCAACACGGCCATTCTGGGCAAGGGTGAGGGGATCGACAACGCATCGGGCCGTGCGATCCTTGCCCGGCAGAACTCGGGCATGACTGAGATGTCGCCGGTGTTCGAGCGGCTTCGGGAATGGAAGATCGAGAGCTACCGTCGCGATTGGCGCCTTATCCGCCAGTTCAAGACGGACGAGTGGTGGCTGCGCGTCACCGACGATGAGAAGGGCGTGAAGTTCTACGCCCTCAACCAAGTCATGGTTGATCCCAGCACGGGTCGGGTTGTGATCATGAACGATGTCGCTCAGATGGACATCGACATCACGATCGAGGAAGGCCCCGATACGGTGACCATGAACGAAGAGCTGATGGATATCATCGCCAAGGCCGGCAACATGCCGCTGCCGAGGCTCAAGACGATCATCCATCTCTCTGGCGCACGCAACAAGGATTACCTGTTCAAGCTGCTTGAGGAAGAAATGCCGCGGCCTGATCCGGAGGCGGCCAAGCAGCAGGACAAGATGAACATGCTTGAGCTGGCGGAGAAGGCCGCTGGCGTCGACAAGATCATCGCCGAGGTCGAGAACAAGCGCGCCGACAGCCTTGCGAAGATGGCCGGCACGATGGCCGGTCCTGAGGTCATGCAGATGTTCCCGTTCGAATACGGGTCGCGCTCGTTCGTCGAGGACGTGCTTGAGCAGGATCTCAACCCTGAAGCTGCGAACGCGTTTCGTCAGTCTGGGATTCCGGGGATGCCTGGAATGCCCATGGCGCCGCAAATGCCGGACATGATGCCGATGAATGAAGGTGGGCCAAGCCCGAACATGCCGCCCATGCCAACTGGGCCTGCGCCGTCATTGCTGGGGCTTGCACAGCCGGCGGTGCCGGGGTCAGAGCCCGCAACCAATCAGATCGGCGGCCTTCCGCTGCCCGGACCTCAGACGGTGGGTGGCCTTCAGCCGCCGCCCGGCACGAGGCCATAACAGTTCGCCCGTCCTGAGCGATATCAGGACACCCGTCGCGTCACGTTGAGCACCCGAGCACCTGAGCCTCCGCAGCGAGGTCCGGGATGGGATCGTCGCGTCTGCTGCTCCGCCCGCTGAGGACAATCAGCGTTTTCCGTCGGCTGCCACGAAACGGCAGCGCCGCCCGCTGAGGCCATAGCAGCGCTTTCCGTCCATCCCGACGAAACATGGGGTTCTACCGTGGATACTGCATCTGCACCCGACGCCGCATCGGCAACGCCCGCCGCACCTATCATGTCGACCCTTGCCGCACAGTTGTTCGGCAACGGCAACGGCGGACAGGCCGATACCGCACAGCACGCCGCGCCCAATGGTGCGGCACCGGCTCAGCCGGCAGACCCGAGCCAGCATCAGATGCCGCAAGGCGCTGACCCTGCGCAGACGGTCGATCCGGCCCAGCAGGGCGATGCTGCAGCGGCAGACGATCGGATCAGCATCCCGAAGTCGCGTTTCGACGAGGTCAACCAAAGCCGCCGCGAATGGGCGGAGTATGCTCGCCAAGTGGAAGCCCGTGCGCTCCAAATGGAAGGCTACATCCGCGCGCTCCAGCAGCAAGCCACGTCGACACCTCCGCCACAGCAGCAGGCTGCTCCCGAAGAGCCGCCGCTTCCCGACCTGATCAACGATCCTCAGGGTTACGCCTTGGCGGTCCAAGAGCGGGCGCAGAGGCTGGCAGCTCAGCAGGTCGCCAAGGCCGAAAGCATCGCCAGACAGGCAGCATGGGCCAACGACGACATTCGTGCGGAGCAGAGGTTTGGCCGTGAGACGGTTGAAGCCGCCAAGCAGTGGGTCCGCCAAAATGGCTACGCGGATGCCCTGTCGAGGCGCGCCGATCCGTACTCGGCTGCGGTCGATTTGTTCCGTACGGCCCAGCTTCGTGCCGCGGTGCCCAACGGGGATCTCAATCACTTCAAGCAGCAGGTGCTGCTCGAACATTTGAGCAATCCCGAGTTCGTGAAGCGCATTGCGCCCATGCTGCTCCAGGCCCGCCCTGGCGTGCAGCCGCCTCCTGCTGTGACCCCACCGCCGCTGTCGGGCCAGCCCCGCACCAACGCACAGACGCCTCAGACGATGTTCTCGACTGGGATGGACGGCGTGAAAGCGATGCTTGCAGCCCGCAGGTCGGCGTTCCCCGCAACCTGATGGACTGAGGAAGTTACAACATGGCATCCCCCTATGTCGTCGGTATGCCCGACGTCACCGCGAAGCCTGCGAGCTTCGATGATCCGGTCTGGCGCCAGCAGTACATGCTGGAGTGGATCGGTACGTTCCGCTTCAACAAGCTGATGGGTGACGGCGGCGATACGCCGATCCATTACGTCAGCGAGGTCAAGGCGCGCGGCGAGTACATCAAGATCCCGCTGCTCGGCGCGATGAAGAAGAAGGGCGTGACCGGCAACATGGTCCTCGAGGGCCGCGAAGAGAAGGCCGACGAGCACCTCTACAACTGCAAGATCGAGCACTGGCGCAACGCCATCGGCGTGACGGAGTGGGACGAGCGCCGCCGGCCGGTGGAGCTGCTGCCCCAGCTTCGCCCGTTGCTTATGAACTGGTCGAAAGCGCGGCTGCGCGACTACATCATCGACGGCCTGTTCTCGACCGGCCTGCACACCACGATCCACGCGCCGCTGCGCAACCACGACGCGACGCAGGTGATTGCTGGCGACCCGTCGCCGACGGCGGTGCAAACGCAGGCGACCACCACGCAGCTCAACGCATGGCTCACGGCCAACCCCGACCGCATCATGTTCGGCGGCAACGACACGGTGCCCGTGTCCAACAACTTCGTGTCGTCGGTGCAGGCCTGCACCACAAACTCCGATTACCCCTCGGCGACCAACGTGACGAAGATCAAGGATCGCGCCGACCTTGCCCACAAGGCGGGTTACGGCATCGAGCCTCTGTCGCTCGGCGAGGACGACGAGACGGGCTACGTGCTGCTTTGCTCGCTCGGCTACTACAATAAGCTGCGCCAGGACACCGACATCAAGGAGTTCAACAAGTCGCTCGTGGCCGGCAATGGCTCCGGGTCTGGCGTGAAGAACCCATACTTCTCGTCGGGTGACTTGATGTGGGACAACGTCATCATCAAGCGTATTCCCGAGCTTGGTGAGCACACCGACGTGACCAACACGACGGACAAGACCTACAGCCGCGCCATCCTGCTCGGGAAACAGGCGGTTGCCATGTGCCTCGGCGACGATGTGCAGTTCCGTCCGCTGGAGCGCGATTACGGCAACTCCAAGTCGGTTGCCATCCGCGAGTCGCTCGGCGTCGGCAAGATGCAGCGCGAGCTTGCAAACGGCTCGAAGGTCGACTTCGGGTGTGTAAGTCATTTCGCTAGATATTGAGGACCCCAGCAGGGCGGCTTTTCTGGCCGCCCTGCTGCTTTTCAACGCTCTCACGGGATCATCACTATGCCTCAGGTCACCTACGTCGGCACGGCCGACACCCCCAGCACGGCCGTGTTCTGGGGCGTCGAGATGACGAAAACGCAGACATACACGGTCGCCGCCAATCATCCGTCCATGCGCCATCCGTGGTTTACGAATGCGGATGCGCAGGCAACCAACACCACCGCCAACACGGCGCAGAGCACGCCCACGACGCAGGCAACAAACGTCCTGCTCGATGAGCTGGACAATCTGTTCAATGGTGTCACCACGACGTTCGCGCTCAAGCTCGCCGGCACGGCGTTCAAGCCGGAAACGGCAGCCCAGCTCAACGTGCACATTGACAACACCTACATGGTGCCCGGCACGGATTTCACCGTTTCAAACACCAACATCGTGTTTGCGAAGGCCCCGCCGGCTGGCGCGAACGGAACAATCATCGCCCTCAACACGTCGAGCGGGTCTCCGGTGACGTCGGTCGCCGGCCGCACTGGTGCAATCACTCTGGCGAAGGCGGATGTCGGTCTTGGCAACGTCGACAACACCGCTGACACGGCAAAGCCTGTCAGCACGGCGCAGCAGACCGCGCTCAATGGGAAGATGAAAGCGTTCGTGGCTGCTCCGAGCACGGCGTCGTCCACCGGCACGGTGGGCGATATTGCCTACGATTCCGGCTACGTCTATGTTTGCACAGCAACCGACACGTGGAAGCGGGCGGCCATCGCGACATGGTGATGAGGCTCAAGTACGTCGGCTCGGAGACCTCACCGGATGCTGGCATCCTGTGGGGGTTCGACGTGCGCAAGGGCGACGTGATCGCGGTTGGGGATGATCACCCTGACCGCAATCGACTGATGGCGCATCCGTGGTTTGCGCCTGTATCTGGCGGTGAGGTGCCGCCCAAGGTGATGGGCGCAGCTGCGCCGGTGGCTGTGGTGGCCAGGCGCCTTGATGATGAAACGATCGATGTTGTAGGGCATGCCCGCAAATCGATGGCGGAGTTTGATGCACTGCCGCCGGAAGCCAAAGAGATCGCACGCGAGCACGGCATGGCTGCTGCGAAGGCGTTCTTGCGGCCCCCGCCGGTAGTGCCGAACGCGTTTGTCGTGGACCAGCCGATCAAGCCGGTCGACCCGGCACCGAAGCCGCCTGTGCCGGTCAAGCCGCGCCGCAAGCGTCGGACCAAGGAAGAAATGGCCGCAGCGCGCGCCGCAGAGGCACAGGCCAATGGCGATCAAGACAGCAAATGATTTGGCCACTCGTGTCGCCGGCCTGATGAACCTGCTGCGGCCCGGCGAAACTCTGTCCCAGCGTGATGCGTCGACAATCAGGGACGCATGGTCGGAGACGAACGCCTGGCTGCGCGCCGATGGCGTGTCATGGTTTCCTGACGATGAGATCCCCATCGAGTGCTTCCGTAAGATCTGTTGGATCGTGGCTGTGGAGGTGTCGCAGGAGTTCGGCGCGTTGCCGATCGTTCTCAACGCCATCAGCCAGCCCGATGCTCAATCCGCAAAAGACTGGATCGTGATGGAACTGCGGCGGGTGGGATCGAACGGGGCTACTGAAGAACCCCTTGAAGGGATCTTCATGTAATGCCGCCGATTCCGCTGTCGTTCGGGCTCTCGTCAAACAAAGGTCGACTGGGGCTCGATACGAACGTGCGGGTCGTCAATGCCTACGCGCGTCCGATTGGACAGGGCGGCAAAGCTGAGATTGGGCTCTATGCCGGGCCGGGGCTCAGGGAGTGGGGCGCAGTCCCGACCGGTCCGCACCGCGGGTGGATTGTCGTTGCTGGCATTCTCTATGTCGTGTCGGGGCGCGTGCTCTATGCGGTGACGCCAGCAGGTGACGCGAGCGAGCTGGCCGGCATTCCCGGTGATGGGCCGGTGCAGTTCGCGGCCAACGCCCTCGACCAGCCCGACATCATGCTGTGCGCCACGGGCAAGCTGTGGACCATCAAAGGCGGCGTGTGCGTTCCATACGATGGTGATGCCATCGCCGGAACGGTGGTCGATATCGACTTCCTGCGGGGCCGCTTCCTGATCGGGCTTGCCAACGGCCAATTCTACTACACACGCATCAACTCGACCGAGATCGAGGGTGATGCATTCTACAATGCTGAGGGCAAGCCGGACGGGCTTGTTGGTCTATGGACCCGCCGCAACGAAGTGTGGCTGCTCGGGACGGAATCGGTGGAGCTGTGGTCGCCGACGCAGGATGCCGATGATCCATTTTCGCCGCTTGGCGCTGGCGCGCTGCCGATCGGGTGCTTGTCGGCTGGCACGATCGCCGAAAACAACGACGATATATTTTGGGTTGACAACAACAGACAGGTGCGACGCGCCAACGGCTACACGCCCAAGGAGATCAGCCCTGAGTGGGTGGTCGAGGTTATTCAGGCGGAGCCTGATACGTCCTCACTGCGAGGCTTCACGTTCTCGCTCGGCGGGGTGAACTGGTACGTCTTGCGAGGGTCGACGTTCACGCTCTGGTACAACCTCAACACCAACCAGTGGACCGAGCGCGAAACGCTGAGATCGAAGGTGTGGCGCGGACTTGGGGCCATCAGTTTTGCCGACAAGACGCTGATTGGAGATGATCGCTCCGGGTCAATCTGGCAACTGGATGCTGATTGCGCCTTGGACGGCCCCGATGAAATCATGGTGCGGCTGCAAAGCCCCATCGTGCATGCGTGGCCCATGCCGCTGTCAATCTACAGCCTGCATGTGGACGTGCTCTCGACGCCGCGCGCGGGCGACTTCGATGAGGGGCAGCGCACCATCAGGTGCAGGGTTTCCGAGGATGGTGGGCTCAGTTGGTTTGCGCCGCTGACGCACGTCATGGGCGTGCGCGGTGCGGCGGGGCGTGTGGTGTTCCGCCAGCTTGGGACATTTGAGCGTCAAGGCGCGACGATCGAGCTGGTGATGTCGGCCACGGCAGCGCGATGCGTGATGTCGGCAGTGATCAACGGACAACAGGGAAGCACGTAACATGGCAAAGGATGAGAAGTGGCCCCGCAGCGGCTTGATTGAGCCTGAGCGTCAGAACGTGCCGGGCCGGCCGGTCATCATGATTGCGCTTGGATCGGCCCACGCCGCTGAGGAAGCGGGTGAGGACAAAAAGGGCCGCCCCATGAAGGGTGGCAAGACCTGCCCGACCTGCGGCGGCAAAGGAGCTTGCTGATCATGGCGGATCGATACACCATGCGATCGGGCGGCCAGTCGGCCTGGCCCAGTTCGGGCAACTGGGAAGAAAACTATCAGATGATGCAGCAGGGTGGTGCTGCGCCTGCTGCACCCAACCCGATGGACGAGTATTTTTCGGCCATGGCTGCCGAGGAGAGGCGCAAGGCCATGCAGCGCCTGCTTGGTGCGACCGTGACGGGAGCGGTTGCTGTGGGGGCGCCGGTGACGGCGCCGGTCACTGTGCCGCTCACGCTGGGCCAGGCCATGGGCGGTCTGTCGAGCTTGCGCAAGGCGTTCCGCAACGAGGATGGCGCCCTGATGTGGGCGGACTCGCCGCTTCCTGGCAGACCGGACATTGCCGCGGAGGCGCTGGCTCGCTACGGCGGCGGTCGGCGGGGGCCGCAGTGAGCAGGTTTACCGGGCCGACGCTCGATCCCGCACTGATTGAAAGCATCAAGCGGTTTGAGGGGTTTCAGCCGCGGGCCGCGTGGGACTACAAGCAGCATTCGGTCGGGTACGGAACGCGCGCGCGATACCCAGGTGAGGTCATCGACCGCGGCGAGGCAGATCGCCGGCTGAGTGACGAGGTCGCCCGAGCGCGCCAGATCGTGGAGCGATTTGCGCCGGACGCGCCTGATGGGGTCAAGAATGCGCTGACCTCGTTGACCTACAACGCTGGTGATCAGTGGACGAGAGCCGGGCTTGGCGCCGCGATCCGGCGGAATGACTACGACGACGCACGGCGTCGGTTTCAGCAGTACACCCGAGCCGGTGGTGAAGTGTTGCCGGGGCTGGTTAACCGACGTCAGCAAGAGGTGCGCCAGTGGTGGTCACCGTCCGATGCGACGGGCCGGATGGGGCTAGGCGGGCCTCAGGAACAGAATGCGTTTGCAGTCTCGAATAATGGCATGAACTACGGCTACGGCAACCACCCGATGCCCGCGACGCCGCCCACGTTGATGGATGGCGGACGCGACCAGCCGCCGATGGCATCGGCTCGCCAGCAAAGCCCCAGCGCCTATGGTCAGACGTTCCAATCGCCCGCTCAGCAGAACGCGTTCAGCACGCCCAAGTGGGGCTCGGATCAGTACGGGACGTTCATCGACTGGTCGGACAGCAAGGGGAGGGCGCTGGAGAGGGGGAGGAGTTATGTGTGAAAACTATTTGCACTGATCCGGGTACATCTCGCACAGCCTCCGCGCCAGAGCCTTGTTGCGCTCTGCTAGCTTCTTTTGCCGTGCCTCACGGTCGGCGTCGGTCTCCCGCACGCAATTGAACCTGGCGAAAACATCTGGTTGCTTGGCATGCGCGGCTTCAGCGCCTGCTTGCGCGGCCTTGCATTCGGACATGGTAGCAAACGCAGCCTTGACTACCAATTCTTTGCTCGAGTCCAAGCCATTTTGTTGAGGCTGCGAGATGGTGATCCAGACGTAAAGAATATAGTCCACAGCACCCCTCCGTTACGACTTCCCGCCGCCTGTTATGCGGCACATCGGCGGCCAAAAACTTGGCTGCGGAACAAACGATCTACAATGAGCGCTTGCGAGCGTCTGTGTGTTGCTGATGACCTCGCGGACGGGGGGCAAGTGCGCCTCGCACTGAGCCTTGGTCTCATAGATCGCATAGGTCTGCATGTGCATCAGCGTACGTTCGATCTGAACATAGAGAACGAGTTCATACATGCGTCACCCCTTAGTGATGGGCGTCCCTAGCGTGGGACTATGATCAAATCATGGGCACAACTGCAACCACAGCGTCGTCCGATCGCGTATCCGCAGCAATGCAGGAGCTTGCTGCGGACTTGGACGCTCGCGCATCAACAGCTTACGGCGCGGCCAAAGCAGCGGAACTGGCGGCCGAACAAGCCGAAGCCGCGCGTGCTCAGAACGACAGCCTTGAGAACGCCGTTAGGGCCATCGATGCGCGAAGTCGTGCAAATGAATTGGGCGCGCGTGCCTTTTCGTACGGGCAGCAGGCAACAGATCTCATGCGGGCTCTCGGGTGGGGGCCGGTTCCGGCAGCAAATGGACTGTTCCGGGGCTACGGACCGGGCGAGAGCGAAGAATCAGATGACGCGACGTTTGCGGCCGGCGAGCGGGAGCGCGCAGCGCGCGCCAACTCGAATGCAACGCGGGGCGGCATTCAAGGGTTGAAGGGGTGGAACTCGGTCCCATCTGCCGATGAGGTTGGGCGCGCCATTCAACGCGGGGCGAACCGTCTTGGCGGCGAGCCCGCACCAGAGCCGCCCGAGCCTGGTGCATGGAAAGGCCCCATCCTTACCCCGCCCTGGCGCGAAGAAGGCGATGAGGAACGCGAGGGTGAAGAAGGCGAGGGTCCGGCGCCTCCATCGAGATCAAACGAAACCGACTTCGACCGCGCCGGCCTAGAAGCCGCGCGCGCGTCCCGCCAACAGGCGCTTGATGACTTGAACCGTGAGATTGCCGCACGACAGGCACAGATCGATGAAACAAACAAGACGATCGCTTACGGCCAAGCTGTGCTCGACAGGGCGCAGGCCCTGCAACGAGAGCGGGATGGGCGGCGAGCCCTGCGTGAGGGCGGCATTCCGTCGCGTGGGTTCTCGCTGCCCAACCCGTTTGAAGCTGCGCCAACAGTGCCAGGCCAGTCGCCATTGGGGCCGTCAACGATTGCTGCGGGCAGCGGAACTGCTGATGGTGTGTCCGGTGGTTCGGGTTCTGGTGGGCGGTTTGGCGGATCAGTAGCCGATCGCGCAACGGGCGCAGCATCAGGCCGGACGGCGGTGGCGGAGTCGTCCGGGTCGTTTCCGGGCGCCGGTCGGGGTGAGGAACGCACGACACCCGGCTTTTCTCCGGTCGGCCCTTATGGTGGCAGATTCGGCCCCAACCCAACCATTGTCGAAGTATCGGAACTGGCGCCAGGCACAGCTCAGAAAGAACGGAGTCCCACTCCGGTTGGACCCGTAAATCCGGGCATGGAAATAAAGGCCGGGGCCACTGCTATCTTCGACCCCGGAGCGCTGACTGACGGCGAGGTGTCCGCCTCAAACACCGCGTTCAATGCCGGCACCGCCTTGAACAGCGCCTTCAGCCCCGACCCCACTTGGGGCAGCAGCGCGGCGCTTCAAGGCTTTGCCAAGAACGCGCCGGAAGTGAGCGCCTTCAAAGGCGGCTTTGCCAACAACCCCGGCTGGGCCTGGGGCGTCGATCCAGGCCCAGCCGGGATTCAAACGGGACCCGCAAGCGGCATTGGCACTATCAGTCCTGGCAGCATTGGGTTCGGCACCGTCGCTGTAGATCCAGCGGGAGGCTTCACAAACGCGTTTGGCGGCAGCCCGTCAGCTCAAAGCATGGGCTATGGGGTTGTCGGCGTGAACGTCGGCGAGATCGATGGCCTTGTCGGCGCCGGCACTATGAACAGCGCAGCAAGTTCTAACCCTGCTTTTGGCGGCAGCGCGGCGCTTCAAGGCTTTGCTCAGAACGCATTTGCTCAGGAGGTCGCTCCCAGCTTTGGAAGTGCTCCGGCCGGCGTAGGCACCGGGTTTTCATTTTCAGGCTCCAATCCTGGTTTCGCTGCAGCTATCGATGCAGCTCGGGCTGCAGCCGCCGCTTCGTCTGAGGATAGCGACCCAGCCGCGTTGGGTGGCGAGTATGGTGGCCGTCTTGGGAGTGCCCCGGTGGGCGCCTTTGCCCCCGCCAGCTTCGAAATGGACCCCGGCCTGACCGCAAACAGTTATGGCCAGGGAGGCGAAGCAGAGCGCGGCAGGGAAGGTGAGCGCGGCCAAGGCTTCAGAGACATCGGCGTCGACACATCATCTCGTGGCGAAGGGCGCAGCGTGGGAACCGCCGGGACTGGAGGCGGCGGCAATGCCTTCGAGACTGGTGGCGGCGGATACGCTCGCGGGTCATCTGCGCCAAATGCGCCCGAAGGACCGACGTTCAACCCTGCTGACGGCAGCATCGAATGGGGCGGCGGCGACGTCACGCCAGGACCTCGCGGGGGCCAAGCCATGAACACAAACGGCGAGACGGACTACGGCCAGACGTCCGAAAGCAACACATCGGAAAAGAATGCTTTTGACTCCGATCTTGATGCCGAAAAGGACAAGGATCTTGATTTCGGCGGCAATGCCTTCGGTAGCGGCTTTGGCCGCGATCTTGGCCTTGACCTTGGAGCCTACGCCTGATGCCACAGATGCCCGCCGACATCACCATCACCGATAGTGACGGCAGACTGACCCCGCAGTTCCTTCACCTGTTGAGCCAAGTCGTGAAGGACGTTAATGATCTCAAAGTGCGCGTCGACAAATTGGCCAAGCGCCTCGATGACGCTCGCATCCCCTGAGATCGGACCGGCAAACCACGGCGACACGACGCGCATCGTCGAGATGCTCTCGGTGTTTCTGCACGTGTCTGCCTACAAGGACTTCCTGTCCTACGAGCCCGACCGCATTCGCGGCATCGTCGACCGACTGATCAGCGGCCCCGATAGCGCGGTGTTCGTGGCTCGCCGAAACTCCCGCTTGGTCGGCGTGATCGGTGTGTGGATGCACGAACACCCCCTGAGTGGTGATCGCGTCGCAGCGGAACTGTTTTGGTGGGTCGACACCAATGCTCGAGGAAAGCTCGGTCTGCGCTTGCTCAATGCAGCAGAGGCATGGGCCAAGGAGCGCGAGGCTACCGCCATGCAGATGATTGCTCCGACCGAGCGCGTTGGCCGCGTCTATCGCCGGCGTCGCTACGCGCCACTTGAAACCATCTACCAGAGGGCTTTGTGAAATGGCGGCATCACTGCTTCCAGCTCTGATCACCGGCGGCGCCTCGCTGCTGGCGGCAAACAAGACCTCCGGCGCCATCCAGTCGGCGTCAGACCAGTCTCAGGCGGCTCGCGAGCGAGCGATTGCGATCGCTCAGGAGAACGCCAAGGTCAACAAGGGCCTCATCGACGCGGCGAGTACGGAGTCGAAGGACTACCTTCAAGGCGGTTACACCGGAGCCCAGCAGACGCTGCAGCCGCTCGTCACGATGGGCAACAGGGCGCTGGACTACTATCAGACCGCAACGGGCCTCAACGGTGAAGACGCGCGCTCTGCCTATGTCGAACGCCTCATGGCGCGGCCAGAGTATACGGCCGCCCGGCGCCAAGCCTCGGACGCAGTGGCGCAGCAGTACGGCTCCAAGCTCGGATCGGGCGCTTTTGCTCGTTCGCTCCAGGAGCGTGATCGCCAGTATGCCGAGCAGGGCATTGACCGCGATCTCAACCGGGTCCGGCCGCTCGTGTCGGACGGCAACCGAGCCCGCACGGCCATGGCGGGGCTGTCTGTCGATGCGGGCAATGCGTTCGCGCGTAACACGTGGGGCACCGCTGATCGGTCGATGGACAACAACAACCAGGTGACCAATGCAGCGGCTGGAGCCGAAGTCGCGAACGGTCTGACGCAGGCTAACGCAACGATTGCGCAGGGCAATGCGTTTGCGTCGGCTGCACAGGGCATCGGCAACGCGTTTGGTCAGGCTGTCGGTTCCAACACCGGCCAGCAGTATCTCCGCAATCTTTTCTCGTGAGCTGACGCATGGCACAGGTCAACATCGACTGGGGCATGCCGAACGCGAACCCGTTCGCGATGGCGAAGTCGCCTGACATCGCGGGGTCGTTCGCCGAGGGCTTCAAGACGGCACGCGACAACGCGTTCCAAGACGAGCAGCGCTCATGGGTTCGCGATCAGCGCCAGTATGAGGTCGAGCAGCGCAAGGCGCAGCAGGAAGCGGGTCAGATGTATGCGTCAGGCGACGCAACGGGAGCGCAGAAGCGCCTTGCGCAAGCCGGCAACATCGACGGCGCCTACAAGATCGATACGCAGAATTACGAGCGGGCCACGCGAACGCACGAGGCGATGCTCAGGTTCTCGGGGCTGCTCGGGGATGCCCAGACGCCAGAGGAATTCGAGGCGGCCAAGAAGGTTGCTCGCCAGTTCGGGGCCAACCTTGATCAATACAACGACGCGGATTGGCAGCGGGCGCGGGACCGCATCCGTCTGGTGACGAACTACGAAACCCAGAAGCTCAAGAGCCAGCTTGATCGCGAGGAGCAGAAGGCCAAGATTGCGAAGATGACAGCAGAGGCCGCGTCGCTTGATCAAAACTGGTCGACGGACCCGAGCATGCCGGGCTTCATCTTCAACAAGCGCACAGGCGAGTATCGAGCCATTGGCGGTGGCGACAATGTTGCGCCGTATGCGCGCCTCACCGCACGCAAGTGGGCTGAGAACGAAGGCCCAAAGGTGATCCAGGAGGCCCAGAGAGCCTACGCCACCGCAACGGATTCACTGCAGACCGTCCGAGACATGAAACTGATCGTGCCCCACATCTACACTGGCTCGTGGGCGGGTCTGCAGACGGAGGTCGCCAACGCACTCAACAAATACGTCGGCACCAACTTCGAAGGCGTTGCGCCGACGCAGCTATTCAACTCTCTGGCGCAGAAGTTCGTCGGCGCCGAGGGCCAGAAATACAAGCCGTTGTCCAACTCGGACGTGGCCTTCATCGAAAAAGGGCTCCCAACGCTTGGCAAGGACCCCGAAGGCATCAGGCACATCTTGGGGGCTATGGAGACGGTCGCAGCCCGCGAACAGCTTGCACGCAAGCTCGAAAGCGATTGGGTGCAGAGCTACGGCACGCCGCCCGACCAGAAGCAGATCCAGGATTACGTTGACAAGTCCATCCCCAGCTACGTTGAGCGGACGTTTGGTGGTGGGCAGAAACCGGCAGCGGTAGCAGGTGGCAGTGCACCGCAGTCATCGGCTCCGCGCGTTGCGATCGAGGGGCAGGTCATTCGCAACAAAATTACTGGCGAAGCGTATCGCATGCAGGGCGGACAGTGGGTGCGGGTCCAGCCTCCGAAGGCTGAGATCCCCGGCACCATGGATGGGTTTGCCACGCCATGACCACCGGAGCGCCGATCCCTGAAGGCTTCGAGCTTGTCGAGGATGAGCGCAGCCTCACGCCGGCACAGTACACGACTGCCGCCGCTCCCGCCCGTGGCGCTGCTGCCGTTATCCCGGACGGTTTTGAACTCGTCACCGAGCCCACCACGTCAGCCCTGGAGGCGTTCGGTCGCGCCGCGCTCGATACCGGAACATTCGGGTTTGCCAACAGGTGGCAGGATCGCCAGCGCTTGGAGGCAGGCCGCAAGGAGCACCCGTGGGCGTCGTTTGCCGGTGATGCTGCGGCTATCGTAGGGCAGGGTGCCATTTTGGGGCCAGCAGCAAACGCGGCACGTGCGGCGCAGGCAGCGGGAAACCTCGGTCGGGTTGGGTCGGTGGCTGCCAATACGGCATTGGCGGCAGAGAGGGTTTTGCTTCCCAATCCTGCAACCGCCACGCTGGGGCAAGCCGCACTCACTGGCGCCAAGGTTGGCGCGACAAACACGGGTCTGCATGCGTTCGGGTCGACTGTCACCGATCCAAACGCAGGCTGGGGCGATGTCGCGCAGCAGACTATTGGCAAGGGAGCATTAGGCGCTGTGGCAGGCGGCGTTCTTGGTCCAGTTGCCTACAAGATTGGCGAAGGGATTGCGCTGTCGCGCGCGGCGCGCAACGAAATGGCCAACGCGGATACGGCGTCTTTGGCGGCTATTGATCGCGCTCTTGCCAGGGATCGGATCGACCCGTCGACGTTGCGCGGACAGATCGAGGTGCCTCAATACGGGAAGCTCACGAGCCCACAAATCAGCGACGTCGTTCGGCGCATGGAGGCGGGCGAGTCTGCTGCGGCTATCGCCGGAGACGTTGGCGTGTCGGCAAAGGCTGTTTCCGATGCAGCACGTCGATTCCAAGAGCAGAACGCCACGCCGCTCAACCTTGTGGACCGTGTCAAGTTGACCGGTGCCGCAGGTGGAGAAAACACCTCGTGGACGCTGCGGGCCGCCATGGCATCGCCGGGAGAAGGTCGCGCGATCGGCGCCAGTCGATTGACCGATCGTCAGCTTGAGCAGCATGACCGGGTTGTCGACGCCATCGGGCGCATGGTGAGTTCGGCCGACCCGCAGGCAAAGCTGGCTCTGCTCAAAGAAGGCGAGCGACTTGCTTACCAGATGGCCGACAGGAGCGCGCAGCCATTTGACGTTGGTCGCGTGCTTGCCCAATGGGATCAGCGCGGCGGGGTGCCAAACTCGGAGATTTCCAAGGCGCTTGAGCAGGCCGTAGCGCTGTTTCGAGGCAGTACGCGCGTGGCGGGCGATGACGTCGAGCGCGCCGTCATGCGACCCATGCTGACGCCGGTGAGGGATGCTCAAGGCAACATCACGGCGTATCAGCGCACGATGCTGCCGGTTCAGGATGAGGCCGGAAGGCCCGTCACTCAGATCATCAAGTCTGCCGACGTGGACAGGGTGTCTCCGGTTTCGACCTTGGGAGACTTCCAGCGCGCCAAGCGCGATCTCGATCAGATGATCGAGCGCTCCATGAACGGCTACAGGCCGACGCCTTTGACTCGTGAGTTGCAGCGGTTCAAAAACGATCTGATGGACGAGGTTGGGCGCACTAACCCGCTCTGGCGCGAAGCCAACGACTTCTTTGCGGAGAACCGCGCTGCAGAGAGGTTGCTGGGGGTAGGTGAAAAGCAATCTCTCCGCCTGACCCCAGAGAGCCGCAGGGAAGTCGAGAGCATCGCCGAGCTGCACAGGACGGTCGCCTCACGCAAGGCGACCCCGGAAGCCAAGGCAATCGCGCAGGCCAAGCTGGAGATGTACCGCGATGGCCTGGCTCAAGCGCTAGCCGCTCGCGTGCTTAACAAGGCCCAGACGGGAGATCATGTCGGCGAGCTTCTTACGCCGTCGGCACGCTTCATCCTGACGAGCGTGATGGGGCGGCCAAGAGCGGCCGAGTTCATCCGCTACCTTGAAAAAGAGGCAGCGACCACCCGCACCTATCGTGGCCTTGGTGGATCTCAGACGACGCCGCTGCGCGAGGCGATCGACGAACTCAACGGTCCTGCCATGCTGGCGTCGGCAGTGGACTGGATGAACCCGCGCGCTGTGGCTCGGGCTTTGGTGGCCAAGGGCGCTGCACGTTTGTCGGAGTCTCGCAACAACCGCATGATCCCGATGATGGTGGAAGAGAACCCGGTTCGCCAGCTCGATCTGTTGCGGGATCTTGACACGATGCGAGCGGCCCGCGTGGCCGGCGGTCAGGCTGGAATGAATCCAGGGTACGTGGCTGGGAATGCATTCCTGGCACCCTTCACGTCTGACGCGTCGAACAGGATCAGGAGAGAGCGTCTGCCATGACAATCCGTCAGGACTACATTGACAAGCTGATTGCTCTGGCGAACGAGTTCGGCCCTGAGTTCGGGATCAACCCGGTGGATGCGGGGATGTTTGCCGAAGCGCCGCCAGTGGCTGCTGTTGAGGCGCCGCGCGAACGCATGGGGGCACCGGATTGGCTGCGAGAGCAGCAGGCGATGGTGAAAGAAGGTCCGCTTCAGCCGGGTCAGGCGAGCATGAACCCGCTGCGGCCCGTGATGGATACCGCCAAGCTGGCGGCTGAGTTTACCGGCGTGCCGGCAATGGTGCGAGGCGCCGACAATGTTGCTCAGGGCGTCGAGCAGGGTGATGGTCTACGTGTGCTGGCAGGTGTTGGCGAGATGGGTCTTGGCGCACTTCCTGGTGCGTCTGTGGTGCGCGCGGCAGCGCCTGTCATGCGGGCCGTGAGCGGCACCGTGCCAAGGGCAGTTGCGACGACTGCCGCGCTCGCGGCTCCTGGCGCCATGCTGGGCGCACGTGAAGCACAGGCAGCAGGGTCGTCAAGGGCGGCCGAGGCGGTTGAGCGCGATCCTGAGGTGAGGCGCCTTCGCGACCAGGTAAAGCGAGTTGAGGACAAGCTGGCGGAAGGCGAAAAAGCCAAGCCCGGCATGAACCAGAACAGCGCCGACAAAAGCCGCGAGCGCGAGTCGGCGGCCTGGAATGCAATGCTCAATGGCACGACGGGCGCCAACGGTGCGGCCATCCCTGGGCTTCGCCAGCGGCTTGCTGACGCTGAAAAGCGGGCAAGCGAGGCCTACATGGCGACGGCGCCGTTTCGCGAGCGCTACCCAACCGAGGCGGCTATGCTTCCGGTTGCTGGCATGGCGGCTGCCGCCGGTGTGCCGTTTGCACTCAGGGCGGTCGGTAATGCGTCGACGTTCCTGCCGTGGTCGACGTCGCAGCGGCTTAATCGAGAGATCTCTCGAGGGCAGGCTGCCTTGACCTCGCCGACAGCAACCGAAACGCAGAAAGACCTTTCAGGTGCCGTGCTTGACGCGTTCGTAAAGCGGGAGCCGGGCGTTGTCGGAAAGTCGTGGAGCGCGGCCGGAAAGCCGGTGGCGGCAGGTGCGGCGGGCGGATTTCTGGCGGCTGAAGGCCAGATGTTCCCTGATCAATTCGACTGGTACAATCTGCCGGATGGGCCTGAGAAGGAGGCGGCGCGCAAGCGTGCGCTCGACCCCGGCACGTTTCTCACCAGGGCTGGACTCGGGACCCTGCTTGGGATGTCGGGCTACAAGGCGGGAGAGCTTGTGCCGCGGATGGATCCGAATTGGCCGGCTGCGATTGGGACGCGAGACGCTCTTCGTGCTCGCGGAGCCAGCGGTGGAGGGTCCGGAGCACCTCCTCCGCCTCCGCCTTCGGGATCGCAATCAGGGAGTGGTACAGCTCCTCCGCCGCCACCCCAGCAGCCCCCCGGTCCCGCCGCACAGCCATCGTCATCTCCCAATGCCTTCGCGTCCTACGATACCACCACGTATGGCCCCATATCTAGGCAGTATGTTGACGAGCTGCTGACGCATCGCCACGCCGCGCGCAACGCTTCGATGAAGCAGACGGAGCCCGATACAGTTGCTCATATGGTTGACCAGCTGCAAAGCCGCTACGCCGTCAGAGGGTTGCCACCCGTCGACCCGACGAATCTGCGAAGCAGGGCGCAAGGGACATTTGATTCCGCCATGGACATTCAGGCAATTTTTGACGCCATGCCAAGCGCGAAGCGGACAATTACGGCGCCACAGATTCGATCGTCCGTTCTCGACGCCGTGACCGGCAAGCCGCACACCCTCGCCCTCCCCGCAGCCGTAGCCGCAGGTGCTGCTGCCGAAGAAATCAAAGGCCACTGGCAGGCTCAGCCACGCGGCGACGACGGCCGCTTTGACGGCCCGCCAGACCCCAAGAAATGGAAACCCCGCAGCGGCGAGTAACCCGCCTGCAACCCTAGCCCACCAACCCACCCTCCACCCCTTGCCCGCCGTGCACAAATCACGGCAAGACCAAGGCACACTCCCGAACCACGAACAGGCCCCTGGCAACCCGCCAGCCGGGCCTTTCGTCATTGTGGATCCCCATGACCCTCTGGCCCCATTCTCTCCTCCAGCAGGTCGATCACAACGGCGCCCCGGACCGATGGTCGGTCGCGTTTCTCGTTGCCGGCACCAGCCGCAAGGCCACCGCCTACAAGGATCCCGAGTTCGCCTCGGCGCACCAGCCGGACATCCTCGCCGACGTCACCGGGCGCCTGCCGGTCATCCACCTCAAGCCCGATGGCGTGAAGCTCGACGTCCGCATCACCTACGAGGACGGACGCACCAAACTCATTCCGGGGTTTGATCCAGGATCACCTGCGGTCGGAAATGCTGCCACAGCCACACCGCGAACGCCGGTGTCGACCAAATCTGGCGTGGTCATCTCGCTGACGGCCAGCGACGCCGGCAAGGTCATTCCGATCACAACGGCGGTGGGCGCCAATGCCACCGTGTTCCTGCCCAAGGGCGCCGACCTCACCGATGGTATCTCCCTCACGCTGATCAACGATGGCGGCGGCGTGCTCATCGTGCGGGGGCAGGGCGCCACGCTCATCGATCGCATCGTTGCGATCGTGCTCACGAACGACCAGGAGGTCGTCACCGTCGTGTGGGACGGGGCAGGGTTCCGCACGGTGGCGCGGACGCCATCGCCGCGTAAGCGCATCCTGGTGCGTTCAAGAACGCTCACCAAGCCGCCCAGCGTCGCCAACCCTGGTGACACGTACATCGCAGGCGCGACCGCCAACGGCTGGACCATCAACTATCTCATGACCGCCAACGGCGCTGGGTCGTGGATCCAGCGCAAGCCTGAAGTCGGAGACACGGCGGTCCTCGATGATGAATCGGTCACGACCTCCACTGGCGTTTCAAAGGTCGAGGTCACGTGGTCGGGTACGGAATGGACGGAAAGCTCGCGCCGCACGGCGCAAGTGATGATCGCCAAGGACGAGCACGCCTCGTCGACGGGCGCACTTGCGGCTCATGGCGGAACGGCACCGACCGCCGGCTTCTGGACGCGCAACAAGCTCGGCACGCTGTCGGACAGCAGCATCACTGGTGCGGTTCTGGCTTCCGACGTGATCACGTTGCCCAAGGGGCAGTATCGGGTGACGGCACGGCGGCGATTGAAGGGCGCTATCGCGGGCAAGCTCTCGTTCCGGTCCGTTTCGACGACGTCCAAGTCGATCAAGGGCATGCCGCTGTATCTCGCTGCGAACGAGCAGGGCGAGATCAACTGCGATGGGCGCATCCAGGTCACCGCCGACAGCGAATCATTCGAGTTGGTGTTTCTTCTGGCGGGCACTGTCGGCGCCACCACGCTGGGCGATGCGTCCGCAATCGCGGGTGAAACCGAAGTCTATGCCGAAGTGGTCATCCAAACCCTGAGCGCGACGTGATGGATACGATGGCAGATCATCTCGTGCATCCCGAGGAGGTCGACACTGAGTGCCGCCGACGCATTCTGGCAGTCTATCCCGATGCGGTGCAGCACAACATCGACCGCGAAGGCTCGGATGAGCAGAAGCGCACGATGCAGCTCATCATCAACGGGCTGCGCAACAGCGCGTGGATGATCAAGGCCATGCGGCGCATCCCAACGGATTTCAGGGACGATCGCTATTGGTCGGGCGAGTGGCGTCCGACGGTTGAATCGATGGCGTTCGGGGGAGCATCCCAGCAACAGTCCCCGGCATTGCCTTGGTACGGCCAGCCGATGGGCATGCCCCCGTGGGGGATGATGCAGCCGCAGGCGCCGGTGGTGGTCATGCAGAGCCCGCCGCAGGCAGCACCCATCGTGATCAATGGTGCAGCGCCGTCGGGGCCGATGGTGTTCCAGAGCCCGGCAGAGACGAAGGTGGTGCAGATGCAGGCCCCGCAGCCTGCGCAGGTGCACATGCCGATGCCGGCTGCGCACGTCGCTTCTGTGCCGATGGCGGCGAACCAAGTCGAGCATCAGGCCAGCCTGCCTGCACCACAGGGCACGCAAGCTGCGTCCTCGCCGTCCGGCATGAGCGAGGAACAGTTTCAGGCGTGGCGTCGTGAGCAGCTTCTGGTCGAAACGGCGCAGGCTGCCAGCAACGGATCTGACGTGGCAAGGCAGTGGATGTCGGAGCTTGCAGCAAAGGCCGGTCAGGACGTCGACACGTACATTGCTGAGGTTCTGGCCAAGCGCGTCGCCGACATGCGCGAGGCTGTGATGGGCGAGGCGGGAGGCTGACATCATGAGCAACCGTCCTGCTTTGCCATGGAACGATGGGCAGTCCTACGTCGAGCGTGGGGTGAGGTATGTCTACCGCGCGGCCATTCAGAAGTGGCGCATCGACGCGCTTGGGCTTGCGGAGCCGCAGATCGATGCGGTGCATGTGCTGTTTTCGCCATCGACGCCGGCGGGGATTGCCGCAACCACGGTGCAGGATGCCATTGTCGAAGCAGCAACCGAGGCTGCGGCGGCACTATCGACGCATGCAGCTCGTGTCGACAATCCGCATGTGGTGACCAAGGCTCAGGTTGGGCTAGGCAACGTGCCCAACGTGGATGCGACGGCTCGAGCGAACCACACGGGCACGCAGCTTGCTGCAACCATCTCAGATTTCACGGCCACGGCAGCAGCAGCCGCTCCTGTGCAGAGCGTGGCGGGCCGCACTGGCGCGGTCACCCTGACCAAGACCGATGTGGGTCTTGCGAACGTCGACAACACGAGCGACGCGAACAAGCCGATCAGCACGGCGGTGCAGACGGCGCTCAACGCCAAGCAGGCGACGCTCGGCTACACGGCCGAGAACACGGCGAACAAGGGCGTCGCCAACGGTTACGCGGGACTCGACGGCACAGGTCGGGTGCCGGCCGCTCAGCTTCCCAGCTACGTCGACGACGTGATCGAGGCCGCCAACCTTACGGCGATCCAGGCTCTGACTGGTGAGACGGGAAAGATCTATGTCGCGCTCGACACAGGCAAGATTTATCGCTGGTCGGGCTCCGCGTATGTCGAGATCAGCCCGTCACCGGGCTCGACCGATTCCGTTCCTGAGGGGTCGACAAACCTCTACCACACCTCGGCGCGGGCCTCTGCGGCGGCTCCGGTGCAATCTGTCGCCGGGCGCACTGGAGCGGTGACGCTCACGAAAAGTGACGTGGGGCTCGGCTCTGTCGACAACACGAGCGACACAAGCAAACCCGTCAGCACTGCGCAGCAGGCGGCGCTTGATCTCAAGGCCAATCTGGCCTCGCCGAACCTTACGGGCACGCCTACGGCTCCGACCGCAACTGCCGGCACCAACACGACGCAGATCGCAACGACGGCGTTTGTGACAACGCACACATCACGCACCGACAACCCGCACTCCGTGACCAAAGCGCAGGTTGGACTGGGTAACGTTGACAACACGGCAGACAGCGCGAAATCTTTTACCGCCCTTCAGATCAGCAATTCGACCACTGTTGGCCGCAACGTTCTCACTGCTGCGGACCAGGCGGCAGCGCGCTCGGCGATTGGTGTTGGCACAGGAACGGGCGATCTGGTTGCTGCAAACAATCTGTCGGAGCTGACGGCGACGGCGGCAACGGCGCGCACCAACCTCGGCATCGGCAACGTCGAGAACAAGTCGAGCGCCACCATCCGTGGCGAGCTGTCGTCTGGCAACGTCACGACAGCGCTTGGGTTCACGCCGCCTCCGAATACGCGATCCGTGTTTGCGGGCGGGTTGGCAACAGGCGGCGGAGATCTCAGTGCCGATCGCACAATCACGGTGACGAAATCGTCTCAGTCCCAGGCGACCGCTGGAACGGACGACGCAACAGCAATGACACCGCTGCGCGTCGCGGACGCAATTGCCTCCTCCTATTGGCACGCCGCCGCGTCCCAGAACATCCTCATCAATTCGGGAATGCAGATCTCTCAGGAAAACGGCACGGCGGCCGGGACGGGCAACCTCTACTACCCTGTCGACCAGTGGTACTACAGCCGCGCCGGAACGATGGTCGGCTCGGTTCAGCAGGTCACTGACGCTCCTCCGGGTTACACCAACTCGATCCGCCTGACCGTCACTACGGCTCAAGCTTCCCTCGGAACTAGCGACTTCATGTTCCTTGGGCAAGCTATTGAAGGGCTTCGCACCGCCCGGCTTGGGTGGGGCGCGTCGGGCGGCTCCAGCGTCACCTTTGGCTTTTGGGTCAAGTCGTCTGTTGCCGGCCTTTTTGGCGGCTCCGTCCGCAACTTCGCGACGACGCGCTCCTACCCGTTTTCGTTTGCGGTCAATTCTGCAAACACCTGGGAGTGGAAAACATCCACCATTCCGGCGACTACGCTAGACTCATGGCCGGCGACCTCTGCGGGCTCGATGTACCTCTTGGTGGCTCCGGCCGCGGGGTCCGCTCTCGTCGGCACGGCCGGCACCTGGGCGGCCGCAAACCTCCTTGGCGCAACCGGGCAGGTCAATCTCGCGGCCACCCTCAACGCCACGTACCAGCTCACCGGCGCGGTCCTCCTACCCGGCGACCTCGTGATCCCCGCAGCTCACGCCTACAAGCTCCAGCGCCATTTCGAGGACGAGCTGCAGCTGTGCTGCAGGTACTGGCAAATCATATACCCAGAGTATTGGGGGTATGCGAGCAGCGCAGGACAAGCCTTGATTGCGCCAGTTTCATTTTCGGCGCCGATGCGTGTTGTGCCGACTGTGTCGGCGTCGGGCTATACCATTAACGCAGCGAGCATTTATACAGATAATTTGACAACAGCTGGCATGCGGTTTGGCGTGGCGTCGTCCGCTACGCAGAACGCTTATGCAGCGGGTGGAAACCTGAAGCTCAATGCAAGGATGTAAAGATGATAGCAGCTTTTGGCAACGAGAACGGCACGCAAATTATTTGGACAGACTCACTCGGTGCTATATGGAGAAACATACCTTGTCGCCACACCAATGGCGAAGTTGTCATAGACAGCGACGGTCAAATTGCTTCCGAAGTCAAGTTGTGGATTTCTGAAGGCAACACGGTAGCCCCTTATGTGGCGCCGCCAGTTGATTTGCGCGCCTACGCCGCAGACAAGCGCTGGCGTGTTGAGACTGGAGGAATACCGTTTGGCGGCATGGTGATCCCCAGCGACGATCGCGCCAAAACGCTGATCATGGGCGCTGCCAATGCGATGGCTGACGCGGCCACCGCGCCGTTCGTGATCGGCTCAAGCGCAGTGACGTTCACGGGTTCCCAGTTTAAGGCGGCTCATGCCGCGATCGTCGCTCACGTTCAAGCCTGTTTTGCCAAGCAGGCCGAGCTTCTCGCCGCCATCAACGCCGGCACCATCACCACGACCCAGCAGATCGACTCTGCTGCATGGCCTTCAAACGGATAAGCGACGATGGCTCTTGCGCAGCGCTCTGAAGTCAAGCTCGCCGGTGTGCACCCCGATCTCGTCAGGGTGGTGCGTGGCGCCGACGAGATGGGCGCCACGTTCCATGTGACGTGCGGGCTGCGCTCGATCGAGGAGCAGAAGGCGCTCGTCGCCGCCGGCAAGTCCAAGACGATGAAGTCGAGGCATCTCACCGGCCACGCTGTCGACGTCGTGGCCGTCACCAAAGATGGCGGCGTCTCCTACGATGAAGACGACATGCAGGCCGTTGCTCGCAAGATGAAGGCGGCGGCGGCTGACCTCGGTATCCCGATCGAGTGGGGCGGGGACTGGAAAACATTCCACGACA
>Ga0214917_10001235_pt1 | contig 33094 bp, 28 predicted proteins | sample LL_1208_BB_MetaG_FD_177983 | JGI IMG/M metagenome (GOLD analysis project Ga0214917, IMG submission 177983) | Freshwater microbial communities from Lake Lanier, Atlanta, Georgia, United States - LL_1208_BB | ecosystem: Environmental > Aquatic > Freshwater > Lake | place: USA: Georgia | collected... | reverse complement strand
TTCAATTACTTCAAGATAAGAACACTAAAATGGTTTTCTGTAAAGGCCCAGCAGGAACAGCCAAAAGTTTACTTAGCGTATATGCAGCTCTAAATGCTATAAATCAGAAAAAAATTGGCGAAATATTTTATGTTCGTAATCCTGTAGAAAGTTCTTCTCACAATTTAGGCTTTCTTAAAGGCGATCTTCACAGCAAATTAGATCCTTATCTTCAACCATTAATGGACAAGCTTTATGAATTGCTTCCAAAAAATCAAGTAGAAATGCTATTAAAACAAGAACGTGTTAAAGGATTACCAGTAGGATTTCTTCGCGGTTTGAGTATTAATGCTAGTTATATTATATGTGACGAAGCTCAAAATTTAAGTGTTCATGATTTATTATTAATCACCACAAGAATGGGTAGGTTCAGTAAATTGATATTAATTGGAGATATTCGTCAAGCAGATATTAAAAATAGTGGTTTTGAAAAAATATACAATTTATTTGACGACAAAAAAAGTAACGATAAGGGAATATGCACATTTAAATTCGGTAGAGAAGATATCATGAGAAATGATATTTTAGCTTATATTATAGAAAAATTTGAAGAATTGAATTAATAATGTTTTGAATTTTATTAATATATATAGTATAATATATATATTATGTTAAAGATATATTGTCAAGATTGTGGATCTCCTACCTCGTATACCAGTTTAAAACCTAAATTTTGCAGTTCATGTGGAAAATCATTTGATAAAACTATTGTAGTTAATAAGGTACAAATGGAAAGACCCACATTTACAAAACCTCAAAGACCCCAAAATATTCAAAAACAAGTTAAATCAAATATAGATGAAGATTACGATTACGATGATAATGAAGATACTGGTAATGTTGATTATGTGCCAAACATAAATAAAATTGATATTGAAATAAGCGAAGTTAGACCTACTAAAATTAGAATGGGAGATATAATCTCAAATCTTCCAGAAGAAGCTTTCTCTAGTACTGAAAACATTAAGCCAACTAAAACAAAAAAGGGTAAAGCTGTACCCAAAAAGAACAAGCAAAAAAATTCAGAATTCTTAAATCAATTTAAGGCGGAAGCTGGAACTTTAAGACCATCTTATGCAAGAAATAGGAAAGAAATAGATGGCTAAGAAAACAAAGTTTGAAGATAGAATTGATGAAATAAACACTGAAATTTTAAAAAGAAAAAATAAGTGGAATTTGACAGCTATTGCTTGGATGGATTTTGCAGATGTTTCTCAAATTTTAAGATTTCATATTTATAGAAAATGGCATTTATATAATCCAACAAAACCATTAGCTCCTTGGGTTAATCGTATTATAAGTAATCAAATTAAAAATTTAATACGAAACAATTATAGCAACTATACCAGACCTTGTCTTAAATGTTCTGCAGCAGAAGCAGATGATGGTTGTGCAATTTATCAAAAACAATGTGCGAATTGTCCTCTTTATGCAAACTGGTCAAAAAGCAAAAAGAATGCTCATGATACTAAATTAACTTTAAGTTTAGAAAATCATGTTCAAGAAATACATGAGATTCCAAACGAAAATTTTAACATTGAACAAAGCGTTTCAAATACTCATAAGAAAATGGAACAAGTTTTAAAACCTATAGAATGGAAAGTATATACTTATCTTTATATAGAAAACAAGAACGAAGAACAAACAGCAAAATTAATGGGCTACAAAACTACAGAAAAAAATAGAATGGCAGGATATAAGCAAATTAAAAACATTAAAAAAGCAATCATAACAAAAGTTAAAAAACATTTATACAATGGAGATATTGATATATCATGAGCGAAGATATTCCAATTTTAACAGAAGAACAACAATTAAAACTATTAAATGAATGGAATAACCGTACCGATAATCCACCATCATTAGTAGAGTTAGTTCAATTAGCTTTTGGAAGAGATGATTTAGATGGCAGAAGCAAAGAGGGAAAAGCTGTTAAAAATTTTTTAGCTAGTAGACAAATTAAACCTAAGAAGAGTCATGAGTATCAAGCTAAAGGACTTATTGAATTATCTATAGAACAAAAAGAATACATTAGTAACAATTGTCATACAATGACAGGGCTTGAAATGTCAAAGATACTATTTAAAAATGAATCCTTAACTAATTTATGCCAAGAAACTAGAAGTGTTTTGGAGTATATGAAAAATATACCCAGTAATATCAAATTCAATAATACAGAAAACGAAAACGCAGCAACAGAAGGATATAAGCCACCTCGTAGTGAAGAAAGAATGATAGTTAAAATTAATAAATATGTTTTAGATGGTATTGATAAAAACAAACTTACCCATAAACATAAAAAAGAAATTAATTCACTCATTAGTTACATGAATACTCATAGATTTATTCATCAAATGAACATTTATGATAATGAAGCTGATAGAGAACTTTTTGAAAGTAGTTTTGTTAGATATACTTACGACAAAGGAGACCTTTCTCAAGAAGAAGTAGATCAATATATTGTGCTTTGTACAGAAGTTGTTATATCTTCTAATATTCAACAAACAATTAATGTACTACAACATCAAATTGAGCTCTCCATGCAAGAAGATGGTAAGATCCCAATGGCTCTTGTCGAAGCCAGTAGTACAGCTAGAAAAGAATATAATGATTGCGTAAATCGTCAGCAAAAATTAAACAATGATCTTAAGGTAAAACGTAGCGATAAATTAAGCAAGCAAGTAAAAGAAACCGCATCAGTTATAAATCTTGTTCAGATGTGGAAAGAAGAAGAGAGTAGAGCTAAACTTTTAAAGATGGCCGAAATGAGAAAGAAAACTATTGAAAAAGAGATAGATAGATTATCTACAATGGAAGAAATAAAATGCAAGATATTAGGAATCTCTAGAGATGAGATTTTAAATGGATGAGCGTAATATGTAAAGTAGATGGTAAAGAGTTCAAAGATGAAAAAAGTCTTCATCTTGCTCTTAGGGGATATGGTTTAAATAAAGAAAAATACTATCACACTTATTTTCCCAAGAAAGATTTATTAACTGGAGATGTTATATTATTTAAAACAAAAGAACAATACTTAAATAGCGATTTTAATGATAAGAATAACATGAAGAAATGGCTAAAACAGCAGCCATTAGAAGAAGCTCAAGACTACTGCAAGAATCTTTTGGTAAAAAGAAAAAACGAAAAGAACCTAATATATTCTCCAACTCAAATAGAGCTTAGAACAATAATGAGTCCATCTGTAATTTCTTATAATCAAATATTTGAGGACTACTATCGATTATGTTCTGAAGTAGGATTAGAAAATAAATATATTCACCCAAATGCAATAACCAATCAATTTAAAAATAAATTATCTTCACAAGATATCATTTACGTAGATACAAGAGAACAAAATTGGCTTAAATTTAATATACCATTTGAAATTAAGACTTTATCTTTTGGAGACTATGCTTGTAGCAATGACAATTGTGGTTGTTATATAGAAAGAAAAAGCTTAAGTGATTTCATTAGCACTTTAAGCGCGGGTAATTTTGATAGGTTTAAAAATGAGATAGATAAGTCTAGAAAAAACAACTGCAATCTTATAGTTATTGTAGAAGAAAAGCTAGCTAACGCTTTGAGCTTTCAATATCTTCCTCATATTAGCAAAAAGATTAAAGCTACTCCAGAATATATCTTTCATAACGTAAGATCTCTTATTCAAGAGCATAGTAATCTACAATTTTTATTTGTAGATGGCAGAGAAGAAATGAAAAGAGTAATTGAATCTATATTTGCAAGTAAATGTTTTCATAGTAAAGTAGATCTTCAATTAGCTTATGATATGAAACTATTATGATATACTGTCCAGAAAAATATATTAGAGAAGTTAAAGATGTAAATGCTGAACTAGCAGAACTCAAAGGCTATCTTAATGATAAAGAGGCTAAAATTAGTTTAGCAAAATTTCTTAGAGCAAATCTTGGGTTTACAACAGAACTTATTAGTGGAGTAAAGCTAGCTCCTTACCAAGAAATCCATCTTAAAGCATTAATGAATAGAAATTTTAATATGTGCGTCTTTGGTCGTGGTTGCGGTAAGTCATTTATTGCTGCAGTATTTTGTTTTCTTCAGTGTGTATTTGAACCAAATACTAAAATTCTTATAGCTGGTCCAACATTTAGAACTGCTAGATTTATCTTTAATAATTTAGAAAAGATAGTTGAAAGTTCTGGTGCTGAATTACTTGCTCAATGTTTTGGAGCAAAAGCAAAACGTAATGATCAATTTGAATGGCAAATTAATGGTGGAAGTATAGTAGCTATTCCTCTTAACGGAGAAAAAATTCGAGGATTCCGCGCTAATATTCTTGTGCTTGACGAGTTTCTTTTGCTTCCAGAAGAAATTATTAAAAATGTATTAATGCCATTCTTAGTAGCTCCACAAAACATCAAAGAGAGAATGGAGATACGAGAATTTGAAGACAAATTAATTGAAGAAGGCTTAATGAAAGAAGAAGATAGAATGGTATTTGAAAACACAAGTAAAATGGTAGCATTGTCTTCTGCTAGTTATACTTTTGAAAATCTTTACAAAACATATTCAGAATGGTGTGCAAAAATCATAGAAAAAGAACAAGGCGAAGCAAAATACTTTGTAAGTCAATTAAGCTATGAAGCTTTGCCAGAAGAAATGATCGATAAAACAATTATTGAAGAAGCTCAAGCTGGCGGATCAAGTCATAGTAGTTTCCTTAGAGAATATTGTGCTCGATTTACGGATGGTAGCGATAGTTATTTTAATGCAAAAAAGATGGAAGAATGTACCTTGAAATTAGGAGAAAAACCTCATACTCTTTTAAAAGGTGAATCATCTAAAAAATATATTCTTGGAATCGATCCTAATATGAGCGATAGTCCAAATGCGGATTATTTTGCTATGGCAGTATTAGAAATAGATGAAGATACAAAAACTTCAACATTAGTCCATACTTATGCTGGCTTAGGTAATTTAAAAAATCATGTTGCATATTTTCATTATATAATGACTCATTTTAATATTATATTTATCATACTTGATAATGCGGGTTCAGATGTATTCTTGTCTAGCTGTAATGAATCAGAGCTATTTAAAAAAGATAAATTAAATATTAAATTATTGGATTTTAATTCAGATTTAGAGGGTCTAGATTATGATTTAATGATACGGGATATTAGGAATAAATACAATTTACAAGATGGTAGAATAGCTATTAATCAAGTATTTACTAGCAATTTTATTAGAAAAGGTAATGAATATTTACAAGCTTGTATTGATTATAAGAAAATTTGGTTTGCTTCTAATACTGGTGGTAATGAAGATTTCTTTAATAAAGTAATGAATAGTAATGCTAATTTAAGTTTAATCCGCACAGAAGACAAGAAAGATTGGACTACTTTAGATTTTATAGAAAATCAAGATGATTTCATATATCAAACTAAGAAACAATGTGCTTTAGTTGAATATACATCTACTAGCCGTGGTAATCAAAACTTTGATTTGCCTCAACATTTAAAAAGAAGTGCCTCTGCTAATAAAGCCAGAAAAGACAATTATTCAGCTTTAATGCTTGCAAATTGGGGTTATAAATGCTATAATGATATTATGTCTCAGCCAGAAATATTAGAAATTCCAACTTTTTCGCCTATAATGATTACATAAAGTGTAATAATTTAAACAAATGTCTAAAAAAAATCAAAATAAAACAAAAATCGCTAAAAATAGCGATATTCAACCTCTAATGGTATCCGAAGCTAGTACTAGTAAAATGTATGAAGCAAAAGCGTCAGATGATACAAGATCTAGAAGAAATTTAGCTGGAAATATAGTAAGAACTGAAAGATATAAGAATATTGATGATGGATTGATACCTTTTAAATATTCTACTGGTATTAAAGGCAGTTCAAATATCAATATTAGAGATGCTGTTATTCTTTGTCAAAAATGCTATTATAACTTTGCAATTTTCCGTAATACTATTGATTTAATGACAGAATTTAGTTCAAGTCATATATATTTTCAAGGTGGAAGTCAAAAAAGCAGAGATTTCTTTTCTGCACTTTTTAAAAAGATAAATATATCTGACCTACAAGATAAATTTTTCAGAGAATATTATCGTTCTGGCAATGTATTTCTTTATAGGTTCGATACTCAAATTCAAGATTCTGACATAAGTAAAATCACTCAAACATTTGGCTTAACAAGCAAAGCTTCTGTTAGTTTACCAGCAAGATATATTGTTTTAAATCCAGCAGATATTCAAATTGGTGGAAGTATTAATTTTGCAGTTGGTAGATATTATAAGATTCTAAGTGATTATGAATTAGAGAGATTAAAGAATCCAAAAACAGATGAAGACAAGGAAGTATTTAATAGTTTACCAAAAGAAACTCAAAATCTAGTAATGCAAAAAGGCATAGGAATATTAAGTATTCCATTAGAAAGAGATAAGATTGCAGCTGTATTTTACAAGAAGCAAGACTATGAGCCATTTGCTGTTCCTATGGGTTTTCCAGTATTAGAAGATATTAATTGGAAAGCTGAGATGAAAAAAATGGATATGGCAATTACTAGAACTATGCAACAAGCTGTTCTTTTAATTACTATGGGAGATACTCCAGATAATGGCGGTATTAATCAAAAGAATCTTGAAGCAATGAGGACTCTTTTTGAAAATCAAAGTATTGGTAGAGTTCTTATTGCAGATTATACAACAAAAGCTCAATTTGTTATTCCAGAAATTGGTAATCTAATTGGTCCAGAAAAATATGAAGTTGTAGACAGAGATATTCAAATTGGATTAAATAATATTCTTATTGGTAGTGAAAAATTTGCTAATACAAGTATCAAAGTCCAAGTATTCATGGAAAGATTAAAGCAAGCTCGCCAAACTTTTATTACTGAATTTTTAGTTCCAGAAATCCGCAGAATAAGCAAAGATCTTGGTTTTAAAAATTATCCAGAACCAGTCTTTGAAGATATTGATCTTAAAGATGATGTTCAATATTCTAGAATATTTAATAGATTAATGGAACTTGGCATCTTAACTCCAGAAGAAGGACTAAAAGCTATCGAAACAGGTAGGCTTCCAACCAATGAAGAATCACTTGAGTCACAACAAAAATATAAAGATTTAAGGGAACAAGGATTTTATCAACCATTAATTGGTGGAGCTCAAAGTGCAGGTGCTGGAAGACCTTCTGGATCAACTGGAATTCCTCAAAGCACTAAAAATGTTAAACCAATCGGTCAAGGACAACAATCAAAAGCTTCTTTTGATGAAAAATATAGCGTATTAAAAATTAAAGAAAATCTCTCTAAAGCTCAAAAATTAGAAGAAGAAGTGGGTGCAAAATTAAGAGAAATGCATAACATTAAAAAAATGAGCAATCAACAAAAAGAAATAGCAGAACAAATTTCTCATATCATTATTGCTAACGAAAGCCCAGAGAATTGGAATGACAAAATATCAGATTATATTTCTAATCCAGTAGACTCAAATGAAGAAGCAGTAAAAGAAATTCAAGAGATCGCTTATAATCATCAACTCGATAGTTATATCTCAAGCATATTAAGGCATAGTAAAATCTAATTTAAATTAAATTAGACTAAATATTAAAACCAAATATTAATTCCACCAGATGGAGCACATAGGAAATTTCTATTATTTCCACTATTTAATACAATTGGGTTCCCATTAGCTATAAGAAATCCACTATCAAATATTCTATCTGTTCCAGGATTTGCGTAAACACTAATTCCTAAATTAAATCTATTTCTAATTTCTACTTCCATACCAGCTATAGCTGCAGGAAGAGTTAAAGCTCCATTTGCTACTCCAGCCCCAGTTACAATAACTTTATCACTAGCAATTGTAGTTGAACTAGCTTGTGTAGTTACTCCTGCTCCACTGGAAGTAACAATACCTCTTAAAAACTTTCCAGTTATTAAAATTTGATCTGCATAAGCATCACCTAAGTTAGTATTTCCATTAACATTTAAATTTCCTGTTAGTGTACTATTTGCAGCGACTTGCAATGTATTAGTAAAAACGTTTGACCATGGAAGAGCAGAACTTCCTAAAGCTCTAGCATTCGGAGTAGATGGCAGTAAATCTGTATTTGCTCTTGCATTAAAAGTAATTGTATCAGATGTAGCATCTCCTAGAGTTGAATTTCCATTTACAGTTAAATCTATATCTACAGTTAAATTATCATCTGTTTTTAAAGTATTTGCGGCGGAACGATAAAGATTTGTATCATGAGCGATTGTCATTCCAACATTAGCATTTGTATTACTTAAATGTAAAGTATTTTTTCCGCCATCTAAAGTAATTCCAAAACGATCATCGGTAGATAAAACGTTTGAACCAGAACGATAAAGAGTACAATCTCCACCAATAGTCATTCCAACGTCAGCTGTAGTATCAGTTAAATTTAAAGTATCTTTTCCATAATTTCCACTTACATTCCATCTTAAATTAGAAACCCAACCACTAGCAGGAGTTGAAGTTTTATATACAATATGTTTATCTTTTACTCCTCGTGTATCTACCGTACTTGTAGTCTTTAATATTAATCCACCAAAATCTGCTCCAGCATCATCCGAGAAACCGACAGTACTATAATCTCCTCCACCGATAGAAGCACCAGTTTGTACATTAAGTTCAAGATTTTTATCTTCAGCAATAACTTGAGATACTGCAAATTGAGCAGTAGTTCCATATACATTTAAATTTCCAGTAACATTAAGGTCACCATTAACATATCCAGTTCCATCTAATCTGAAATTTCCACCACTTACATGCAATAATTGTACTGGATTAATTGTACCAATACCAATTTTGCCTTGATTAAAAGCTGTTCCCTCTACTCTATAGTAATTCTCATGATATTCTGGAATATAAGACATAGTTACCTTTTACCTTTCATTTTATTACACCAAAAACCAGCCACTTCCATTACTTAAAAATTCATAACTAGCAAATCTTTGATCTATCATAAATCCAGTAAAGAATAAGTCTATTTTTTCTGAACCAGTAGCAAAAACCATAATATTACCTTTTCCTAGATTTTTCACAGTATATAATACGCCACTATTTTGAGTTACTGGTGGTAAATATAAATTAGTAGTTTTCATTATTGGGGTATTTATAAGAGTATATCTACCAGTTATAATTGCTGAAGTTGGATTACCGTCTAGGAAGGTTGTGGCTAATCCACTTATTCTGCCTACTTCATGAGGTTGATAATCGAAATTACAATCTCCATTACAAAAATCTGGTTTTGCTATTGCTCCATCTTTTATAGAAATAGGAGTTATAAATCCGCTTACATAACCACTAGCATAATTTATAGTTGGACTTCCAATAGTATCCCAACCTAAATCAAATCCATATGGTTGCCATAAACCAACTTTATGAGTATAAGTTGTCCCATCAGTACCAGTTATATTTTCTGTAGTATTGCCATATGGATTTGCACTTGCATTAGTACAATTTCCTTGAAGGTCAGATGGTGTATAACACCACATGCTACCATCTAGATTTCTAGTAAATGCTTCTTGGAATATTCTGCCTTTTAAGAATTGTCCAGTTTCTCCAATTCCAGTAGAAAGAATTAGATCACCATCTATTTTAAAGTTTCCTCCAGATACTATTGCTCTTATATCTCCAGGTTGATTAACTTCAGATGGATTATCTGGAATATTGTCATATTGATTTTTATCATAGAATTTAAAATATCCACCTTCAGTTGCATCAAATAAAACATTTCCACTTCTTACATGTAATAGTTCTTGAGGATTTTCAAATGGTAACGTTCCGCTAGTTCCGATTGCAATATTTCCATTAGCTAAAATTGTTATTTTTCCAGAATTATTTGCGCCGATTTGTACGGCATTATCCATATTATTTCTATTCAGTTTATATCCAGCATTGCCACTTTTTGGTATAGTGATTTCTTTTCCTAATACAACAACATTAGTTAAACCACTTGGTACTATATTTCCTCTTCCATATACAAAAGCGTAATTACTTTGAGAAATTTGATTTGATGAACCGTATATTCCATTGTCTATTCCAGTTTTAAAAGTATTTGCTTTTCCAAAAATAACAGTTCCATAAACTGAAAAATCATTTTCTTCATCCATGTTTGCAAAATTATATGAACCAAAAATATCAGTATAATTTGAACCACTTTGTATAGTATTGTTATTTCCATAAGAATAAGATTCATATCCATAAACATTTGAATTATTTCCATATATAAATGAATTAGAATCATTTCCATTGTAAGGATTATTGCTTTTTAATAAATTACTATTTCCAAATATACCAGCTTTAGTTGTTCCACCACCAGCGCCGCCCTCTATTGTATTTGAATTACCATTTACTCTAGAATTAGATACTGTACTTTGGATTGTATTATCTCTTCCATCCACATGAGTAGTAGTGCCATTATTAGTATTTGATTTTCCAAGAGTATATGAATCAGTTCCAGTAGCAATATTGCTTTTTCCAAATACATAGCCATCAGGAGTATTATTTGTATTTAACAAACCTAATGTATGAGCTTTAGTTGCTTTAGAATTTATTGTATTTCCATAACCAAAAGTGGCTGAGTCATTTGCACTTACTATATTTCCACTACCATAAATACTAGCTCTATTTGCACTACTAACATTTCCTCTTCCAAAAATATTACTATTTGATCCACTTAAAGTATTAATATTTCCATATCCAACGACCATACTATTAAGGCCACTATTTCTGTTTCCACTGCCAACTATTACTGCATCTGCACCAGAAGAAGTATTACCTAAACCAAAAATATGAGACCGAGTAGAAGTTGTGGTAACAGTATTATTATATCCATAAGTTGCAGAATCGTTACCATCTATAGTATTTGCAGATCCAAAAACACTTGCTCGATATGTATTATTATTATTACCTATTACATTCTCTTGACCAAAAATATAATCTCCAGTGCCATCATAGAAGATATTTGATTTTCCTACTATAGTTGAATCACCATTAGCTTGTGAAACATTATTTCTTCCAAAAATATTAAGATTATCTCCTTCTTCACTAATATCATTACTATATCCAATTGATATATTATTAGCGCTATAATCACTTATACCATTAGCATTACCAATAATATAATTATTACTATTAGCTATTCCGTTTAAATTACTTAAACCAAAAATATAAACATTACTTGATTCATTACCATCTGAATTAGAATAACTAGCATTACTTCTTCCTATAATATAAGAATTAAAATTTTTACTATTTCCTAAATCACTATTATTTCCTATTAAATTTTCTTCTCCAAATATATAGCCACTAGTTCCATTATTATCATTATTTTGTCCAACTGTATAAGATCTTGGCGCAGTAGCTATATTTCTTTCACCAACTATAACTTGTTTTTCATTATAGGACTCATTGATTCTTCCAACTATTGTTGTTTCAGAACTTTTTAAACTATTAATATTATTTTTACCAACAATAATAGCTTTAAATCCACTATTTAAATTATCACTTCCATAAACATCAGAATAGTATCCACTTCCATTGATTGTATTTCCTCTTCCAACTACATTTGAGAAATTTCCATAATGAGTTATGTTAATATCTTTACCAAGAGAGACTATATCAATTCCAGTAACATTAGAATCTTTTCCTCCAACCCAATTGCCAGTTCCAGAAACAAATATACATTCTCCAACTAAATCAGAAGTATTTGCTGAAGCTTCATTTCTTCTTCCTACAACAAAATTTCCACTCCCTCTTGTTAATATATTATAATCTCCATAGATATGATTTTCAACACTTGGTTTTTGTATTCTATTATAAGTTCCTGCTACAAAATTTATATCACCATATCCAGTATTACTATGACCATAAATTTGATTTGTTAATCCAGAGTTTAAATTTAATCTTCCATAAACATCAACTTCAATTCCACTAACGTTATTTTCTAAACCATAAACAGAAATTTTTTCAAGCGCGCCGCTTTTTATTTTAATTAAATTATTTCTTCCATAAACTAAAGTATTTTTTCCACTTACTTTATTGTAATCTCCATATACCAATGAGTTTGCCCCTGCCTCAGTTGCATTACCAACAAAGTTATGTTTTCCTACAATAAATGATCCAGTAGAAAAAAGAAAGCCACTATTATAATTACCAAATATTTTTACATCATTTGAGTTTAATGTATTATCGTGACCATGAACATGATGATCTGATCCAGTGATATAATTATTTTCTCCAACAATTGTGATATCGCTTCCGCTAACAAAATTTCCAGTACTAAAAATTCTATCATTATTTCCAAGCACATTATTTAAATCACCAAATACTTTTATATCAACACCAGTTGCGTTATTTCTAGAACCAAATATTTCATTTCTTGTTCCAGTATTAACATTAAATTGCCCAATGGTTATAGCATATAATCCTCTTGTATTATTTGTATGGCCAAGATCTGTTACTCCAGAATTAAGACCAGAAATTATTCCAGAACCATTTAATATAAAATTTCCATCGTAAAGCCTAAGAACGCAAGATCCAATATGAGGAAGACGAGCATCACTACCTTTTCCACTTATCATTAAGTTTCCGCTAATAAATCTATATCTACCATAACGATTACTTAAATCATCAAGAATATATGGATCTAAATTTTGAGTAACAAAATATTGATCATTAGCTAGTCTATTTAAATTATCAAGAGTTACTTTATATGTAACTCCATCTTGAACTATAGGAAAAATATCCCCTGTTTTTGGATATGGATTTTCGAATAACTGAGATATTTTCTTGTTCGCCATTAATTTTTCCTTTTACCTATCATAAATTTACACGTAAAATTAGTATAATACTTGAAGATTGCTAACTAAAAGATCATTGTCTTCTTGTAGTATATAACTTCCATCTGTAACATTCGCTCCTGGTAATGCAGGTAGATTTCCACTTTCAATTAATATAAAGTCTTCTATTTTTTCAATTCCTAAAATACCAGAAGCTTGCATTCCTTTATTGTAATTTTCAGTATCGACTTCTGTTGTAAAATTTAACTTAGCAGTTTTTCTTGCGCCAATTTGATTTGCATAGGAGATTCCATCAAATTTACAATTAAAAAATTGATAATTAAAAGCATTTTCAAATCTTTTTTCAAATTTACTAGATTGATTTTGCCCAGTCCAAGTAAAATTAGGATCATAAACGCAACTATTTTTACAAGATATAGAAATATTATAATCTGCATCTTCTCTAATTAAACTTGCAAGATCATCATATTGTTGATCACCAACAATCATATCTACTGAAAGATTAATTATTAATGGAAGATTAATCTCTCTATCAATTGGAAGTTTGTATCCAATAGCATCCATATTTTCTCTATTAAATTCAAAACCAAATTGATAACCTTGTATTTTTACATCATTTAAATTTAATCCATATCCAGAGCTATTGATATTCATATTAATATCTCCTGGTTGAAGAGCAGCTATTGGATTTTTTGAATCAAGTTCAGAAGGTATATTAAATTTTATACCAGTATTTGTTTCGTAAGTTTTTGGATTAACATATGGAGTATTTACTCCACTTCCGCTCATTTGAAATAACATATTTTCACCAATATAATTAACTTCTGCAGTTATAAAACTCCCAACAGAAGCGCTTTGATTATAAGATGCAAGATAACAATTTCCAAATCCTATAGTTCTATCTGTTTTAGATTTTTTATCAGCACTTCTAGCTATAAAAGTTTGATCATCTGCATTTGAAAAATCTTCATATAGATTTAAATTTTGATTTTCTTTATCTTCAGAAATTGAAATAAAAATATTTCTTTTATCTTTAGTTGTTAATGGCCAATATGGGTCTGTTGTTATACAATCATATTCATTATATTCTGAAGGATTAGTAATAAATTGATTATTAATCAAATCATAATCAACATCTTCTTCTCCCCATCCAGTAATTTCATTTTTATTAGCTTGTATATAAGCTAGAGAGGTTTGATAACTTGTATCAATATTTGTAACATTTTGGAAAGATCCAACGATTGTAGAGTTCCAATTTCCAGTAAATATTCCATTTGAATCGTTATAAGAAATATTTTCACTTATTTGTCCAACGTTATTAAATCCCCAACCAGTAATTTTATTGTTTTCTAAAAGTGCAAGAGTATGAAACCATCCTGCATGAATTGATTTTACTCCAGTTAATTGTCCAACTGGAGTATTATTCCAATTTCCAGTAAATATTCCGCTAGCATTATTTAAATTTCTTACCCCTGCAACTTGACCATCATCATTCCAACCCCATCCAGTAACTCTTCCATTATTTAAAAGAGCAAATGAATGTAAATGACCAGCACTTACTATTCTTACGCCAGTTAAATTATTTCCATGCGAGGATTGAAGATAATCATTATCTCCCCAACCAGTCACCATTCCTCCACTTATATTTCTAATTGCCAAAGAATGATATCCTCCTGCAGAAATACCAATAATTCCAGTTAAATTATTTCCACCAAGAGCTTGTCCAGAGCTATCATCTCCCCAACCAGTTATTGTTTTATTTTTTAATAAAGCTAATGAATGATATGCTCCTGCGCTTATTCCACTCGCACCAGTAATATTACTTATTGGAGTATTACTCCAATTTCCAGTAAACAAATAATTAGCATCATTATATCCAGTTGTTCCAACTGCTTGGCCCTCGTCATTTGCTCCCCAACCAGTAATTTTATCATCAGAAAGTATAGCTAAAGTATGTAAATAATTTGTGCTAATTTTTTTAATGCTAGTTAATTTACCTATAGCAGTATCATTCCAATTTCCTGTAAATTGTCCATTTGCATCATTATAATCTAAATTGTTTGTTAACTGGCCTTCTGTATTATCGCCCCAACCAGTAACAATTCCACTATTTCTTATTAAAAACGAATGATAAACACCTGCTGCGATATCTATATTATTTATATTTTCAAATTGTATAATTGGGTTTATATTTTTACCAACATAAAATGGAACATTAGAAGAAACAATATTTGGATTTGGACTTTGAGCTGGTTGTATATATTCAAAACATGGAGAACCAACTCCAATTCCTTCTCCACGACTAGAAAGTTGAGGGTAACTTTTTGAATAATCTCTATTTAAAAATCCAGAAAATAAAAAAAGAGGATCTCCATTATCAGTTCTATAATGATACTTATCTCCTGTATATGGATAATCTAATCTTGGGTGATTTATATTAAATCCCATTCTAGCTTCATTTCTTAATGAGGAGAGTATATAAGAAAACGAAACGTTTACTTGAGGTTTATTTAAATGTATTCTATCGACAGACGCGGCTTTACCAATTTGATTTATAATTGTTCGATTTGTTGATATGTCATAAGATATATTTTGTATTCTATCTAATCTTTTTAAAAGATTATGATTTCTTGGAAAAGTATTTTGATTTTTATCTTTAGGTATAACAGCATTTATAACCGCTGGATTTGGGCTAATATGCTGAAAGTTCTCATAGGTTACATAAGGAAAATCTTCATGATTATTATTCAAACCTCCAGAATAATTAATAAAATGATTACCACTTGCTGGACATGGCCCAATAAATAAATCTTCAACATTATAAATAACTTGATTTTTAGCCATGAACCTTATACCTTTCATCTAAATTTACACCATAAATTAAAAATTTAAGTGTATTTATATTTAGGATGAATTATAATTCTGAAAACTACGGCTTTGAACAAATTGAGGCTGCTCGTAGAGGTCCAAAATCAGGCGCTCAAACCCCAGCAAAACCAGGCGAAAAAAGAAAAGGTTCTTCTCGCAATAAACCAGGAAGTGCTGGAACAAAAAGCGATAAGGCAATTGAATTTTCTAAAAAAGTAATTGAAGCTCTTAAAAATAAAGTAAAAGAACACAATAGTAAAAACAAGAAAAAAGTAACTCTTGGCCAATTAAAAAAAGTATATCGTCGTGGCGCAGGTGCATTTTCTTCTTCTCATAGGCCAGGAATGAGTCGAGGTGGCTGGGCTATGGCACGCGTTAACATGTTTCTAAAAATGGTACGCGGTGGCAAAGTAAAAGACTCTTATAAAAAAGCTGATAGTGATATTGCAAGAGCCTCGGTTTCTAACTATGAAGTAGAAGCTAATTTTGAACCAGACGATGAAGATTTTGCTCAAGCAGAAGAAGATTTAAAAAATTATGATTTAAATGATTTTGAATTTAATGATATTAATGAACTATATCTTGATGATGAAGAAGATCGTGTAATATACGGTTTGGAGAATATATAATTATGAAAAAACATAAATTTGAATCAATTTTCGCAAATATTAAAATTCGCCCAGTAGTAAGCGAAGAGAAAGATAAATATCTATCTCTTGCCTCTATTAATAAACTAAGAAAATTTTTACCAGATATTAATACAGAGGATAACGTTGATCTTCTTCCTATTGCTTTTGATGCTTGCGTAGTAAATCGTGTTAATAAAAATGGTGATGTTATGGATGGAGCTACAGCAGCTAAAGTAACAAAGAATTTTGTTAATAAACCAATTAATATTGAACATAATCGTACTCAAGTTATTGGATGTATTGTATCTGCTAATTTTAGTAAGTTTGGCTCAAATGAGAGTCTAGCCGAATTAGATGTTAAAGATATGAAAGCTCCATTTAATATTACTCTTGGTGGAGTTATATGGAAAGTTGTTAATAAAGATTTAGCAGAACAAATAGAAGAAAGCAACGATCCTACTAGTGAAAATTATATGAGTATTAGTGCTAGTTGGGAATTAGGATTTAATGATTATAATTTAGTAGTATTAGATAATGGCGAAAAGAATATTGAAAATGCTGAAGTTATATCTGATGCTAAAGAAATTGAAAAATATAGCGGCAAATTAAGATCTAATGGTGGTACAGGAAAATTAGATAATAATAAATCAATTTACAGACAAGTTCTTGGTAAAGTAGTTCCTCTAGGCATAGGATTAACCCTAAACCCAGCCGCCGATGTGCAGGGTGTAGCCGTACAAACTGAAGGTCCAGTTGAATTAAAAATCAATGAAAATCAAAGTTCAGAGGATCAAAAAATTGAAGAATTACCCTTAGAGGATAATGCTTCAGAAAATAATATTTCCCAAGAAGACACTTTAAATGTAAAAAAGGAGAGGATATATATGAAAATAACCAAAATTGAAGATATTACAGATGCACTGCTTAAAGAGGTAACAGCTAGTTCTATTACCGAATTTGTAGCAGAAGAAATTAAAAAGGCTAACGATCAATTCTTAGTCGAAAAATCAGAAAAAGAGAATGAACTTAAAGCTGCTAATGAAAAAGCAGCAGTTCTTGCTTCTGAACAAGAAGTTGTAAAAAAACAACTCGAAGAACTTACCCAAAAATTAGCTTCACTAGAAGCTGAAAAAATCGCTAAAGCTCAAGAAGAAGCTTTCAACATGCGCATGGCCTCATTTGATGAAGAATACGAATTAAATGATGACGAGCGTAAAGTTTTAGCAGCAGATATTAAAGATATGAATGATGAATCTTTCTCTGCTTATAAAAATAAAATGGCTATCATGATGAAAGATAAGAACAAAGAAGCCAAAAAAGCTAAAATAGAAAAAGAACAAAAAATGAAAGCTTCAGAAGAAGTTAAAGCTTCAGAAGAGGTAGCACAAATTTCTACAACCCAGGAGGTTGTTGAACAAGCTGTTGATAATGGATCAAAAGCTTCAGTCGAAATTCCAAATTCAGCCCCAGTCGCAGAGCCAACCATACGTGAAAAATATGCTAAAGCTTTCGATATGAGTGGATTTGAAATTGTTAATAAATAAAGGAGAAAATATATATGGCACATAATTTAAGACCATTTAGACAATATAGCGAAAATGACGTTATAAATCTATTTGCTTTTAGTGGTGCACAAGAAAATGCCGCAGCTGGCATTGTTGCAACTAAAGGCGTAGCCGTTAAGGTCGCTGTCGGATGGAATAATCAATCTGGATACAATCCAGTAGAGTTACTCGGTGATGTTGGTGCTTCATACCAAAACGTAGTATCACAAAGATATGGCGTTGCACCTAAAATCCAAATTGCCGCTTCTGGCGATGCAGTTCTAGGATTAACCCTTATGGATGTTCGCGAGTTAGATGAAAACGGTGAAAAACTAGTTTACAAACCTCAAAAAGCAGCCGAAATGGGCGTTGTAATCAGTGGACAAGCAGTTCCAGTTCTAACAAAAGGTTTGGTAACCTATAGTGGCGCAACACAAGGCGTAGCTGTTGGAAACTTTGCTTTCGTTAGTGGTACTGCTGGTGAGCTAGCAGGTGCTGCTTCACTTCCAGCTGCTACTACTAAAGTTGGCAAATGGTTGAGCGCTAATGATTCCGCAGGAATCGCTCTTCTCAAAATTGAGCTCTAATTCTTAAAAGGAGAATATTCAAAATGAAATTAAAATTAAAAAATACCCCAGAGCAAGTAGAGCTAATCAAAGCAATGGCTAGCCGTGAAGGTTCCGTTGCAAGAGAAGCTCAAGAAGCTTTTGCTGCTTTTATCGGACCAGTTGTAAACAAAGTCCTAATGGAAGCTGCAACCTCTAGCGCAGTCTACACTGACCTAGCCTATGATGAAGATGATAGTCCTTCTATCCCTCTTGATCTATTCCAAGGCGAAGGTGAAGGTCTAGTCTCCGTTTGGAGTCAAAATGTAGCAGGTGGTCTTCCAACTTCAACAGTTGAAGGTCTATCTGAATTGAAAGTTTCTACCTATCGTCTAGATAGCGCAGTCTCTTTCCTAAAACGTTATGCCCGTCGTGGTCGTCTTGATGTTGCTTCAAAAGCAATCGAGAGAATGACCAACGAAGTTCTTATCAAACAAGAACGTAATGCTTGGGCAGTAGTACTAAAAGCTTTGGCCGACAGTGGCAACACTGTAGCTCAAGCTGCTAGTGGTACAGAAACCTTTACTCTTGCTAAATTGAATACTTTGGTCAAGAACGTAAAAAGAATCAATAAATCATATTCTGGTGGCAGCACAACCAGCTCTTATGGTCTAACTGATCTTTTCATTAGTCCAGAGACAATGCAAGATATTCGCGCATTTGCTTACAATCCAGTAGGTGGAAATGTTACCTCTTCTTCAACAGATGCAGGTACTACAGATCTTCCAGCTGGAGTTCGTGAAGAAATTTATCGCGGCGGTGGAACTCAAGAGATTTATGGAATCAGTCTCCATGAACTAATTGAGCTCGGACCAAATCAAAAGTACAATCAACTCTTTGACGCATTCTACAGTAGTACCTTCTCAGGTGCAACTGGTGATATCGTTATTGGTCTTGATTTGACCAAAGATGCATTCGTTCGTCCAATCGCTCGTAACGCTGATAGTGGAAGCACATTCACAGCAATGCCAGACGATCAATTCGTTGCCCGTTCTGAGAAAATCGGATTCTACGGTTCTCTCGAAGAAGGTCGCGTTTGTATCGATTCTCGCTCTATTGCTGGTATCGCTATCAAACGTAGCTAATTAATCTTTAGATTAATATTAAGAGGCCCACAGGATAATCCCTGTGGGCTTCTTTTTTTTATTAGACATTTCTAACTTTAATCTATACAATATAGTATAGGAGAAAATATGTCAAAAAAGAATAAATTAGATTCATTAATTCAAACTCACGCACAAGTAGAAAGTCCAAGAACATTAGATCAAGTATGGGGAGATTCTGGACAAGGTAAGTATGGAACATTAGTGTTTGCAGAGTATCAAAAATATTTAAAAGAATTGACTAAAAGCGATCTTCAAGCTCATGCAATCAAAGTGGGCCTTATTCCTATAGATAACAGAGAAACTCTAGTTAAAAGATTAGAGAGAGAATTTAATAAACATGTTTCTCTTTATAAGCCAGCTCCAAAAACAAAAAACGATATTAAGTTGAGTAAAACCACAAAAGATATTCTAGCAGAAGGCCGCTAATTTTGTGTAATATCGGTTGTTAGTCTGCCTTAAAAGCAGCAATTTAGTGCAAACTAATAACAACAAAATATATGGCACAAAGATTTAAGGCTAAGACGTTAATATCAAATAGTGGCATTTTTTATAAAGAATTAATTGCTGGCACGGGTATTTTTAACGGTCTTGAGTTAAATAACATTGATAATTTAAGTCTTTCTGGAGTAGATATAACTATAACAAGTGGAGTAGTTGCTTTAACAAATCGTCCAACTGTAAATGGCACAGGAGTTTTATTAAGTGGCGAAGTAGATCTTAGTTCAACTGTAAGAACTACTGGCGCTCAAACTGTTAGCGGAGTTAAAACTTTCGCTACGGGAATATTTGCTCCTAATTTAGTTTACAATACTGGAAACCAAACTATCTCTGGAGATAAAATATTTAAAAATAAAATACGAATAGGTGATGCTGAACAAGAAAACGCTATTTTTACAGATTCAGATAATACTCTTATCGTAAGTGGATATCAAAGTAGTTTACGAACCCTCAAATTAATTGCAGCTGGTGGCATTTATAACACATCAATAACTTTTGGTCCTGGTTCGGATGGTTTAGTTTTTAATTCCCCTGATTATTTCTTTCGTGATAAAAGGCCAGAAGTACGAACATTAAATCCTTTTTCTAGTAGACCAGTAGCCTTATTAGATGAAGTTGTTCTCAATACTGGTAACCAAACTATCTCTGGAGTTAAAACTTTTGCAACTGGCATAGATATAATTAATAGCGGTAATCCCCAGAATTTAAGAGTCTTTAATAAAACAGGAACCAATACTGGTGAATTTGGAATTTTTGGTTGGAATAATAATCAATTAACTATTGGAGCGCAGCAAACAAATTCTGGTATATTAAGAGATGTAATTTTAACTGGCGCAAATATTAATATTAATGCTTCTGGAGTTTTAAATATTTTTGATCCTGTTAATATTACTGGTAATATTACAACTACTGGTAACGTTACAATTACTGGTAACGTTACAATTACTGGTCACCTTTCTGCATCTTCCAAATCATTCTTAATAGATCATCCAACTCAACTTGGCAAAAAACTTCAATACGGCAGTTTAGAAGGTCCAGAACACGGAGTTTTTGTAAGAGGAAAAACTAGTGATACAACTATAAATCTTCCAAATTACTGGGCATCTTTAGTTGATGAGAATAGTATTTCAGTTAACTTAACGCCAATTGATGTATTCTCTAATATTTATGTTGTTGAATATAATAATAGAAGAGTAATTATAGATGGCAATAATGGAAATGATTATTTTTATACAGTATACGGAGAAAGAAAAGATATTCCTAAATTAACCGTGGAGTTTTAACATGGGAGTAGGATATAATCCTAAAATAGTTACAGATGGATTGGTTCTACTTTGGGATACTGCAAATCCCAAAAGTTACACAAATGGCTCTTCAGTAATATATGATTTATCTAAAAATAATAATAATGGAACAATAACAAATGTTACTTTTTCTAGAACGTTCGGAGGAGTTATAAACATAGCGGCATCTAATACGAGTCAAATAGTTAGTAATTTAAATTTAATTAATAGTAAATATACAGTAATTGGAGCGGCTAGATATTACGGAGCAACGAGAGGAAGAATAATAACAGCTGGAAATAATAACTGGCTATTAGGACATTGGGCTGCGGGAACACAAAGTTATTATGCTGAAGGCAGTATTAAACTAGATTCAACTTTTAATGACGAGAATTGGAGAATTTACGCTGGAACAGGAGATCCAGCTGGTACTGATTATTATGAATTTTATATTAATGGAAAATTTATTATAGGTAATAATGGAGGCTCCGAAGGACCAAATAACATTAAAATAGGACACGCTTTTGATGAAGTAAGTAATGCACAATTTTCTTTTTTACAAGTTTACAATAGAGTGTTAACGCAAGTTGAAATTCTTCAAAACTATAATGCTTTAAAAGGAAGGTTTAATTTATGAGCTTTCATCATTCTCCTAAAATAGTTACTGATGGATTGGTTTTTTATGTTAATCTAAGTAGCAAAAAATGTTATAATGGACCATTAGGATTGCCAGGATCTCTAATAAATGATTTGACTGGTAAAAATAGATCGGTTAGCGCTAGTTCTAATTATTTTCAATCTGATGGTAGTTTATTAATGGGATTTACGAGTAGTCAAACAATATGGTATAGAGACTTTGCAAATATTCCTGGAAAAGTTACTTATATGTGCACTTTTTATCTTCCTCCTGCGAATGCTTTTAATTTTGGATTAGATTATCCATTTATATTGTCTTCTTATGATGGATATGATGGTTTTGTGATATTTTTTAGTGCAAATAATTCACTTACAAGTGGATATATAACTTTTAGCGCTCAACAAACAGGAGGAGGATATCAAGAGCTAGGATATGATTTACCAATATCAAATTCTTCAGGTTACAATAAAATATATACCGTGGCAGGCACAGCAGATAATGGAGTTTTAAAATTATATGTCAATGGAAGATTAATAAATGCAGCTACTAATGACGTTTCAACTGTTAATAGTCAATCTCTTATTGAAATTGGATTTTCTGAACAATCATTTAGTGATACAAATCCACTTATACGAGTTTATTCTAGTATGATATATAACAGAGCATTAACAGGTCAAGAAGTACTTCAAAATTATAACGCTTTAAAAGGAAGATATAAAATATGAGCGCATCAGGTGGACCAGATTTAGTTCAAAATGATTTAGTCGTTTGTTTTGATCTTTCTAGTATTAAAAGTTATAGAGGCTCAGGTAATATAATAAATGATTTATCTAATAAATCTAACATTGGTACTTTAATCAATAGTCCAACATATAGTTCTATTAATAAAGGTAGACTAACTTTTAATGGATCAAATCAATATATCTCAACAAATATATATGCAAACAATATTGGCATATATAACGCAAGTTATACAGCAGAAGCAGTTTTTAGTGCTAGCAATGCGTCGGCTGGAAATAGTATGGTATTTGGTAGCGAAGGTACAACAACAAGAAAAGGATGGCACTTAGGAATGAGAAATAATGCTTTCTATTTTGGTCAATATGGAAATGATTTTGGTGGCGGAACAGCAGTTTCAAATACTATATATCATGTTGTTTGGGTTTTAAATTTAAGTATTAATACTGGTTACATATATGTAAATGGTCAATTAGTGGCATCTGGAGGTTTAAATGGTTTTATTCCAGACAATCCAATTTGGCTAGCTCAAGCTTATGATGTCAATACATATTTTGGAGGAGATATTTATTTAGCTAGAATATACAATAGAATACTATCTCCATTGGAAATATTGCAAAATTATAACTCATTAAAAACGCGTTATAGAATATAAAGGAGTGTAATTATATACAATGTCTAACATACTAATCAATCCAAATTCGGGGCTAATAGAATTTGCCACAGGAGTAGCTGGCGGAAGTTCTTTTATTTCTAATGTTAATTTTACTGGAGGCTCTTCTTATTCAGCAAGATTAAGTCATGATAATCTTGGAGGACTTAATATAGTTTCATATACCACTGGATCTGGAGTAAATTATTCTGGAGTAGAACGTTTTTCAATTGATGGTAATAATGGTAGACTATTTAGCGTAACAGATAATCTTAGTGGTTCTCTTTTTAGCGTTAATGATATAGCTGGATTACCAATAATAGAAGCTTTTGATGATAATACTGTTGTTATGGGAGCTTTTAATAGAAATGATTTTGTATTAACTGGAAATTCATTAGGATTAGGTGGACTTCCAAATACTGGAACTACTAAATTACTTGTTAATGGAAATTTAAATATATCAAGTGGAAATGTAACTTATCCAGTATATTCTGGGGCAACTGGCCTCATCTTTATTCCAGACGCAAGTATTAGCACATTTTTTGATTATACATTAACTGGTAATTCAACTCTTAATCAACCAATCAACATGAACAACGGACAATCTATAACTTTATTCTTAACTCAAGATGCTAGTGGGAATAGAAATATGAGTTTCAATAGCGGCTATTTGTTTTCTAATGGAATTAATCCAACTTTAAATTTAATACCAAGTGGCACAGATATAATGCAAGTTATAAAAACAAGAAATAAACTATATTGTACATTTGCTAGTAATTATTGATTATGAATTTTTCTGTTTATAATACGGAATCTTTAAACAATTTTCCAGATAGTGGTATTTATTCAACTTATTACTCTCATGTAGATGGTATAACTCCAACAAATACTAACGCTTATAGTATAGCCACAGATGATCAATACATTTATTATCCAAGTTTACAATATACTTATATATCTAAAAATATTCAAACAATAGCAGTATTAAATACAAATGGAGATATAATATCTCAAATCAAACCTACTATATCACTAGGTGCAAATATAATTTACATAGATAATGATTATGTATATTTTTATACTCAAGGTTTAACCTATAAATCTAACGCAAATGATCAAAATCGTAATCTTTATCGATTCAATAAAAATACATATAAAATAGATCCAAATTTTTGTTTAGGAGGTTGGAATAGTTATTTTCCTTTTTCAATTAAATATTATGATAATAAGTATTATTTTGGTAGTACCTCTAGCTCACTCACAAATCAAATTTATCCAAATTTAGATGACAAAAGTGACGCTGGAATTTTTATAATAAAAAATAATAAAAATATTTCAAATCTAAAAACTCTAACTGCTACTTTTAGTAAAATAAAAATTAAAGATGAAAATGTTTATATATGTGGAAATACAGCCTATTCACGAGGAACAAGAATTTATTCTAAAATATTTAGAATAAATAAAAATGGACAAATAGATAAAAATTTTTATCCATATATAGAAAGAAGCAATAGTACTAACGCTGGAAATGCAGGATCACTTTCGTCAAATGTTTATGATTTTGATTTTGATAATGAAGGCATATATATTGGTGGACATTTTCTAACTGTAAATGGAGATGTTAGAACTGGATTAGCAAAAATAGATTATAGTGGAAATATAATAAGTGGTTTTAATACTGATCTAAGACAATCAATAAATTCAACTGATCTTGTGCGAGCAGTTGTTACTTCTGGTAGTGGGGTTTTTATTGGAGGATCTTTAAATTACAGCGGTGATACTACAAAATCTCGTTTATTGAAACTTAATAATGATGGAACATTAAATACTCAATTTACGGGATATCAAGCTATGAGCACTAATACTGTATATAATCTTTTGTTATCAGGAGATAGTTTATATGCTGGTGGAAATTTTAGTAGTCCTGGTGGAATTTATGGTGCAGGTGTTATAAAATTTAATGCAAATAATGGATCTGTTGATCCAAATTTTAATGTTGAGTTCGCTAATGCAACAACAACTGATATGAAAATAAGTGGAAATAATTTATATGTATCAACAAGTGTCCCATATGTTTGGTCTAATAATAATGGAGGACTAGTTACAAGAACTGGTGTTTTTAAAGCTAATGCTTCTAATGGAGAACCAGACGCAAATTTTCAAATCGATTTCAATACTAGCGCTGGATCACTTTACAGCGTAACAAATATGTTAATAAAAGGAAATGAATTACATATTGTTGGTAATTTTACAGGAATAAATAACTATACATTAAATGGTTACGCAGTAGTAGATACTGTTAGTGGTAAACTTTTAAATACTATAGATAAATTTTCTTATGGATTATCAAGCACTGTAGGACATAGAGCAATTAATTATAATCCTAATAATGATACTATAATTATTGCTGGAAGTTCGACTTTTCCTTTTGGAACAGGATACAATTTAAATTACAACTCAAGAATAAATGTTTTTGATAATAATTTTAATATATTAACTGGAATACAATTTGTTGCTTCTGGTATGAGCAATTCTTATTCAATACTTCACGGAGCCCAAAATACTAATTCAATATTATTTAATAATAACACTGGTTATATCCCAATATCAGATTCTAATAATGTGTTTAATAGCAGAGTAAATATATATAATTTAGATAATGGAAATATTATAGATGATAACAGTCTTTTTTATTTAAGTGGAAATAATATTTTTAATTCTATTGTCAAATATAATAATGATTTATATTTTGGAGGAGGTTTTTCTCAAGTTTATTCCAATGGATTTACTGGAACAAGAGCTGGAGTAGTTAAAACAAATATAAATGGAGTAATTGATTCGTCTTTTAATTTAAATCTAACAGGTACTTCAAGTTCGTTGGTTAGTAATTTAAAAATTATAGATAATAATTTATTCATAATTGGAAATACTGCATTAACTGGCGCAAGCGGAATAAGAGTTAATAATTTCGTTAAATATAATCTTTTAACAAATTCCATAGACACAGGATTTAATAATTTTTTAACTACAGGTCAAACTAATATTAAAGACGTACATAATGATAGTCGAAATAATCTTTATTTTGTTATGAACTATAATAATTTTGTAGAATATACTGGAATAGGGGGATATAATGATAATTCTGGACATCTTTTTAAGTTTAGTAGTGGTTCATATACTCCAGATCTCAATTTTGCTAATAAATATTTTTGGCTAACAGAAAATATATCAATAAATAATGATAAAATATATGCTCCTCTTAGGAATACTCAAAAAATAAGCGGATCAAATATTTATAAAATAAATAAAAAAACAAGAGAAATTTTACCACATAAAGTTTTCCTTAACGGAAGTCTTATTTATGATATTTACGGTAATAATAATTCTATTTACATTTGCGGAAGTTTTACTGGAATAAATAATGTTCCTCAAACTGGATTTGCTAAATTAAACAAAAGTGATTTATCAATTGATTCAAATTTTTCATTAAATCCAACAAGTAACGTTTCGATAGCAAAAATTTTAGAAAAAGATAACCACCTATATTTTGCTGGAGGATTTAGTGGAGTAATTCAAAGTGGAACCACAACTCTAACTTCAGGATTATGTAGAATAAGCAAAACAAACGATGCGGTAGATACTTCTTTTCAAATAAATCAAAGTGGTTTGAGTTTACCAGCTACTTTAGACGCATCAATTAGTGGAAATTATGTTTATATACTAAATCTTTCTGCGCCATTGCTTAGAATTATAGATATAAATGCAAAACAACTTCAATTTACTGGAACTGTCACGGCTATTAGTACATCTGCATCAACAATGTATGGAATAACTACTACTCCAAATAATTTATTTATTTGTGGAACTGCAGCAACTAAAACTGATTCAAGATTAGTTGGATCAAGAGGAAGAAATGTTTTTATGGCTGGATTTAATTCTGGAGAAATTATACCGCCTTATAGCTCTTGGAACAATCAAACCAATTCGATTTCTGTAGCAGCAAGATATGTGCCTATGAATAATACTGTTGCTATATCAGCAAGTACTCCGTCTATTAATTTTAACAATACATCAAGTGCTTCTACGGCTAGTTTAGTTTTCTTTGATGCAGATAAAATGTATGTTAAAAATACTAGAAATACAACTTATTCAGCAACCCTTCCATCAAATTATACTTATCCTAGATTATATAGCCCTAATAATTATGAAACTTATATTTTATACAATAATTATTTAACTGCCAACCCAGAGGATAATATTACATGGATACATAATAATGGATTAACGCGCGGAATCATTAAATATGACGCTATCAAAGAAAGATATGATATTATCATATAAATGCTTTATTAAATATTAGATATTAAATATTTTTTCTTTTATAATAATGTGTAATATCTTATGAAAACTATGCTATCTAAAATATTTGGCCCCAATTGGAGATCTAGCTCATCTGGTATTGCAACAGTTGTAGCAGTTTCTACTGCAATAGCAATTCATTCTGATCCTTCATTGGTAGCATTTCTTCCAGATAATGCAGAAGCTTATATCACAGGAATTTCAAAATTAGTAGCAGTTGTATCTGGTATTATTTTTGCATTAACAGTAAAAGATGCAGCAGTTACTGGTGGAACAGTAGCTCAAACAAGTGAAGCAAAAGATAGAACAAATGGAGAAAATATATGAATAAATTACAATTAGCCGCAGTTGCTCTTTTGAGCGTATTTCTTGGAGCTTGTGCCACAACCAATACTGGAAAAGTTGATGTTGCAACAAGTGTTGAAAATACTCTTCCTTATGTTAAACCTGCAGTTGTGCTTGCTTGTACTGTTGTTCTTGATCAAGCAGTTTCTGGTAATGATAGAATTGAAAAAGCTAAAATGATAAACAATGTTGCAGCAATTGTAGAAGCTCTAACAGTTGGAAATACTCCAACTCCAGAACAACTTCAAAAAGCTCTTAACGATTATCTTCCAAGTGAAAAAACTCATTGGGCAAATTATGTTACTGTAATCAAAGATCTTTATGCTCAACAATTTGCTAGACTAAATGGAAACGGCGCTCTTGCTATTAAAGTATTAAATGCTATATCATCTGGTTGTAAAGATGCCACAGCAAGTTACGTTGAGTAATATATGCCAACTGGAATAATCCAAGCTTTACTATCAGCAGTATCTGGAATATTCGCAGCGATCAATAATGTGTTCGGAGCAAAGAACACAAAAGAAATGAAAGATCGCCAAGAGTCTCAAAAAGAAGTTGATTTTCAAAGTGAAATTGAAAAAGCAGTAAAGGACAAAGATCTTGAAGAAGCTCGCAAGCATATTAGCTCTTAATTTTCTTTTTATTGGTTGTGCTACGGTCACCCCTAATAAAATACAAGATGATAAATCATCTTATGATGCAACTACTCCAAAGCAATATGATAAAGATAATGGCGGATTAATTTCTTTCGTTGGTGATGATGCACTTATTACTCGTCAAGCGCGTGAACGATATAATAATCTAATTAAAATGTACAGAATTAAATTCAAAAAAGAAAAAGCAATTGATCTAACTGAAGACGCTGGGATAACTCCTTACAAAGATAATTTTGGCAATGAATTATTTCTTATTAGTAGCGAACATCTTGTTTATTTTGGTGTTATGAACTCTTGGCTAAAAGAAAAAGTTCCAGCAGATAATATACTAGATAAGACCATAGATAAAATTAATAATTAATATTATAATATGCCTTTAACTATCTCTAGAACATCAAATTTTTATACAAAAAAATTATCAGTAGATATAGATTCTGCTATAGCAGGTTTAACAGCTAATGATTCAACCAAAAATATATTTACTACAATGCAGCCAAATGGAAATTGTTGTCTTGGAGATAGCTCTACTGATCCAGTAAATCCAGTGTTTATAAGAAGCACTACTTGTTGGGCAAAAAACATAGATACTTCGCCAATATCTCCTTGGAATAATGGAGGTGGATATCCAATTGAAACTTCAGAACATGCTGGAGGATTTGGAGGAACTGGAACATTAATTAGCCCTAGACATATACTATTCGCAAACCATTTTAGAATAAAAATTGGTAAAAAATTAATTTTTGTTGATATGAATAATACTTGCTATATAAGAACCCTATCGAATTCTTTGCAAGTAGGTAGTTCAGATATTCAAATTGGAGTATTAGATTCAGATTTACCATCAAATGTTAGTTTTTGCAAAGTCGCAAGTTTTGATTTTTCCACTTTAGCACAATTTGATTTTTACAATCCATCACCGACTTGGAATAAAATTCCAGTATTTTATACAGATCAACAACGAAAAGCTTTGATAGCTCTTGGATATGGACAACCTCCCGATCCTCAATATTATTATTATATTGAACCACCTAATTATCTCTCAACAAGTCAAGAAAATATTCAAAGAGCAAATTTTTATGAAGTTCCTATTGGTGGAGATTCTGGATGTCCAGTATGTTTCGTTTATAATAATAAACTTATTTTATTATTTACATTTACTGCTCCATGGGCTGGATCTAGTGCTCCTTATCATATCAATGCAATTAATTCTGCTATGACCACTTTAGGAGGTGGATATACTTTATCATTATTTAATAAAAATGATATTATATCTCAAGAAAAAAATATTTCAATTAAAACACAAAATAGTCCTACAAATTATAGAAAAATTTTATCAGCACGAATAGATTCTGCTATAGCAGGTCGAACAGCTAATAATTCAACTAAATTAATATTTAGCACTCAAACTCCAAATAATGGAGTAAATCCAGTTTATGTTAGAAGCAATACTTGCTGGGCAAAAAATATAGATTTATCACCACTTTCTCCTTGGAACAGCACAGGAAATAATACATGGGCAGGAACATTAATTAGTCCAAGGCATATAGTTATGGCATCTCATGCTTCTATAAATGTTGGAGCAACAGTAATTTTCGTTGATATGAATAATAATTCTTATACAAGAACTATGACTAATCGTGCAGGAGTTACTGGCACAGATATTCAAATTGGAGTATTAGATTCTGATCTTCCATCAAATGTTAGTTTTTGTCAAGTTTCAAGTCTTAAATTAGCTGATTTTGCTACGAATTCAAATAGAGTACCAGTTCTTTATACAGATCAAGAGGAAAAAGCTCTTGTTGGTGATTTTTATAATATTGGTAATATAGATTTAGGTGGAAATTTACAATATGCAGGAGGATTATTTACTCCAGCAAATTCTCAAAGAGCAAGTTTTTATGAAACTGTTATTGACGGAGATTCTGGAGATCCAATAGGTTTTGTTTATGATAATAAACTTATTTTATTATTTACATTTTATTCAGCCAACTATGGTCCAAATCTTGGTTATTATCTTAATGAAATTAATTCTGTTATGACTAGTCTTGGCGGTGGATATACTTTATCAATATTTAATGAAGAAGATGCTCTTGGTAGTGGAAGAATAATATCCAATCAAAATTACATATTAAATTCACAATTCGATGCAGACAATCAGTATCCAATATCTGATGGAAGTTTATTTTTTGATAATAATTTTGGTCTTGACGGGCTTTGTTATGGTTTTAGTAATAATTGTGGGATTTTAACTAATTATCAACATAATAGCCCACTACTTTACGAAGAATTATCTTATGGACATACTTTCGCTAATAGAACTTTTCACGAAATAAATAGTCCATATGATATATTGCCAATTGGACATCCTATTCAACCTAGATTATTAAAGATGTTTGGCGCAGGTTCTCTTTTTGGAAAAAGTGGTTTTGACTATTATGGAGGGGATTTTTTCTACCTTAAAACAATAACAAATACAACATCTTTCTCTCCAAACTTCAATCAATCTTGGGCAAAATATGGAGTTGAGCAAAGCGTAATAATTCCATCTTGGGCAACTAAAGTAGTATATGGAGTAAAATATCTTGCAAAAAGTGATGACTTATTTAGAGATAATAATTTTGCTGGTTTAAAATTAAATTTTAGATTACCATATATTGGTATCTCGCATAGAAATTATGTTAATGTTCATTTGATAAGAAGATCTACAGCATCAGCAGTAGATACTTTAGAATCACTTTATGGATCAAATGTTTACACATATTTTGATGCAGACCACGAAGCAAATGCAATGTCTCAATGGTTAGGACCAAACGTAAGCAGAGTAAAAGTAAGAAAAAGATCTTCAACTATTATAGACAGCAATACAAATCAATTTATTAAAATAAAAGATACAATAGATATTCCAACTTTTTCTAGCTCTAGTGCTGAACCAGATTTTGGAAATGGTCGCCCATATACTGTTTCTCTTGAAATGTTTTTTGCTGAATGGCTTACTAATTTAGATGATAATCCAAATATTTCAACTGGATCAATTTATTTCTATGAGCCGTTTATTTATTTTTTATAATGTTAAAATATGTTAAGCAAAAAATCCTTAGATCTTATCCTTGAATTTGAAGTTGGCGGTGGCGAAAACTATTATAATAAATTTTTAAAAAGTCCAGCATGGCCAGGAGAGCAAAGCGGAGTTACAATTGGTGTTGGTTATGATCTTGGATATGTTAATAAAGCAGAATTCACAAATGATTGGAAAGAATTACCTCAAAAAGACTTTGACAGATTATATAAAGTAGTTGGAATAAAAGGCATCGCCGCAAAAGATCTTATAAGAGGATTAAAAGATATATCTATTCCTTGGGATCTTGCTCTTAAAGTATTTAACAATAAAACAGTAACTAAATTCTATAACTTAACACAAAAAACTTTTCCTAATTTTGATAACCTTCCAGAAGATGCAAAAGGTGGATTAGTTAGTCTTGTATTTAATAGAGGAGCAGCTTTAGAAGGTGATCGTCGCCGCGAAATGAAATTAATAAGAGATGGTATGAAATTAGTATCCTCTTATGATCAAAAAGCATTAACCTTTATAGCTAATCAAATAAGAAACATGAAAAGAATATGGGCTGGCGGAAGTATTGAAAAGGGCATGAGTAGAAGACGAGATGCAGAAGCTAAATTAATAGAAGATTCCTTAAAAGTGTAATAGTCTTTATGAAAAAGTTAGTGTTAATATTACCTTTATTATTGATTTTAAATGGTTGTTCAGAACAAAGCTATGAAAGTAGAGAATTGCCTACTAAATACCCAGAAACCCCAACTATGGGTTCTGCAGACGACGTAACAAAAGAATTATACAAAAAATAATATCAATTAAAGTGTAATATTAGGCATGGCAACCTATTATAATATTACAGGATATCAAGGCGACTACATTCAATTAACTTTAAATATAAAAGATAACAATGGTTCTCCTATAAGTTTAAGTGGATACCAAGTAAGAGGTCAAGTTCGCTCAAATTATGGCGCTACAGGAGTTTTATTAGATTTAAATCCTACTATTACTAATAGTACATCTGGTACGATTGCAATTAATATTAACTCTTATATATCACAAGATATTCCAGTTAGCGAACATATTTATGATATTGAAAGATATCCATCTGGAATAGTAACTGGAAATAGTATTAAATTAATGCGAGGAAAGTTTTCAATTTTACCAGAAGTAACGAGATAATTTTATGGCAGATATTACTGTAGATGTTAATTTGCCTAGCACGATTAGTGTTGATGTAACATCACCAACTCAAGCTTTA
>Ga0214917_10001234_pt1 | contig 33110 bp, 37 predicted proteins | sample LL_1208_BB_MetaG_FD_177983 | JGI IMG/M metagenome (GOLD analysis project Ga0214917, IMG submission 177983) | Freshwater microbial communities from Lake Lanier, Atlanta, Georgia, United States - LL_1208_BB | ecosystem: Environmental > Aquatic > Freshwater > Lake | place: USA: Georgia | collected... | reverse complement strand
TGCTTAGTTCTCCATAAGTGTGAATCAAAGAAGAAAGAATAGAAACGGCTATCAGATCTCATATGCTCAAAGTGCCCATGCGCAGAATTTAATTTTATGCCACATTTCTGCATGTCTATTCTTTGCTGATGAAGACTCCCAACAAGCACCATTACGCCTTAGTCCATCAAAACAAGGGCTTGCTTTTCGCATGGTCCCCTCGTTCCAGCAAAGATCCCCACTATCTCCGCGTCTAAATAAAACTCCAAAAACCCCTTGCCTTGCAACTCGCTGTTCATACCCGTAACACGATGAGTACTCGGCCGATCTGCCGTTGGGGCAAACTAAGAGAAGCTTCTTGTCGCTGAAAAAATCCGAATCAGCGTCGGAAGTGAATGAACATTGGCTATTCATTCGAGTGCTGCCATCAATTACCAATAGGCACTTCGCATTGAATAGCTTGCTCATTGCAGGCCCGGGGATCATGGAAGCCGCTCCTAGCAGGAGTGTAAACAGACCCAATTTGATTAATTTCATTGTTTATTAAGCCGGTAGGCAGGGAGGTAATGGTTGCGCAGCAGAGAGTAGTTGGTGGCCTCACCACTCGAGGGGTGTGTTCGAGGTATCGCGTTAAAACAGGCAACAATGGCAGGCCTTCGCCCACAAATCGTCCTACTTTCTAGTCATGGCGGAGATAAACCTAGATCCTTTCTTCAGTGCAAGTAGCTCGTTAATCTCTGTGTGGCGAGGAATAGAGCTGGCTTCCTGTGCATTAACTCCAGGAACTTCTTCAACCCAACCGATCCACCAAGAACCACCGTGGATCATGGACTGAACAGGTTCGAATCGCTTGTGATAGGAGTTATCGTTAACTGCTCTAATAAAATTGTACATCTGATTAGATTTTCCTTGGGTTTGTATTGGTAGTTCTTACTGCAACTCGTTTCGGTTGATTTGCCTAACCCTGTTTTCGTTAACTCCAACCTCAACAACGCCAATGCTGCCGCTCTTCTCAAGCAGGAGGCAGCGTTTTGCAGATGAGCCATTTGGCCTATCAGAACTTTTCCGCCGCCAGGCCCCGAGAAATCTTGTAACCAGAATGCTCCTACCGCTGGCAGGTGAAGAGCCACTTCTGAAGGGGTGATCTCGGGGGCAGCACAACCGCTGCACCGCTCAGCTTGCTGAAGACCTATCTCCCATCAGAAAATCACGCTTTCCAATCGGTACGCCGTTGTTACGGAGAATCGCGTAGGCGATCGTGACGTGGAAATAGACGTTGGGGAGCACAAATGTGCTGAGGTAGGGCCAACCCCCAAAGCTCAGCTCTCCTCCGCCAAAGGCTGGGGGCAGAGGTACGCCCACCGTCCGCTCCTCTGCCGTATCAAAGGCTTCGGGAGCCACGCCCTCGATGTAGGCAATGGTTTCGTCAATCCGTTTCAGGAGATCGGCAACCGTCGTCTCGTTGTCCTCCATCACGGGTGCTTCAAGGCCAGCCAGGCGAGCCACCCCTTTCCTGGCGATATCAGAAGCGATCTGCACCTGGCGCTTGAGCGGAAACATGTCTGGGTACAGCCGACTGTCCAAAAGGACAGTGGCGTCATAACCATGGGCCTCTGCATGGACTTCCGCTTGATTGAGGAGATGGCGGAGGTTGCCAAGGCTGCTTACGAGGGGAGGCACCAGGCTGGAATACATCGAAAGGGTCATGGCTCAGGGATGCAGGGCTTATCGACCCAATCATGCAGCCTGATCTCCACGATCACAGTCATGAACATGGCAATCTGTGGCTTGAGAGGCAACACCAACTTTCAGCGGGACTCCACAGGAAGACCCAGCGACAGAAGTCTAGGAAGAGCCGTATTTTTACGCTAAGAAACGGATCAAAGTGTTGGTGTAAATGTTGCTGCTCTACATGTACGTCAACTCCCGAAAATACGTCTACTCCACACATTTATAACTACATAAAGGTAATAAATTATAAAGGTAATAAATATCGGCCAATAATGGTACTTGGCAGTAACATTATATATCCCATGTCAACATCTAGCTATTGGCTGTGATCATTGAAATTTCAGTAACTGTTTCCCTGCTGGGCAGACTTCTTTGCAGTAACAAGGGGGATCAGAAACGGTGCGGCAGCAAGAATACGGCTGAGTTGCCCTACTCGGATTCTGTTTCGAGGCTGCGCGCTTTTTTGTCTTGCTCGAGGAGCCGCTCCACAACCATCTTGAGCAGCAGGGAGACCACGCCAACGCCACCTAAAACCAATGCCGCGCCAAAGGCCAATTCGGTGTTGTATTGCTTGTAGGCATCCTCAACAAAGAGGGGCAGGGTTTGGGTTTGGGAGGCGATGTTGCCACTCACCACCGACACGGCCCCAAATTCACCAAGGGCCCTGGCCGTGGTGAGAATCAGGCCATACAGCGCTGCCCAGCGCACCGAGGGCAGGGTGACCTTCCAAAAAACCTGCCAGTTTGTTGCCCCAAGGGTTTTAGCTGCTTCTTCCTGCTCCCAACCCTCCTCCTCCAGTAGGGGAATCACCTCTCTGGCCATAAAAGGGAAGGTCACGATGATCGTGGCCAGCACAATTCCGGGAGTTGAGAAGAGGATTTTCCAGCCCAGGCTGTTCACCACGCCGGCGAGCACGCCATGGGAGGGCGAATAGAGCAGCACCAGCATCAAGCCCACCACCACCGGTGAGATCGAGAAGGGTAAGTCGATCACGCTCAGCAGCAAGGCCTTGCCCTTGAACTTTTTGCGGGCAATCGCGGTTGCTGCCGCCAGGCCAAACACCGTATTGGCGGGTACCGCAATGCAGGCCGTTATCAGGGTGAGCCTCAGGGCGGAACGCAGATCTTCCGATTCAAAGTTCTCGAGGAAAGGCCCAACCCCTTTGGCAAAGGCCTGAACCACCACGGATACCGCTGGTAGCAGGATCACCACCGCCACGTAGACGCAGGCGATCAGGGGGATTGCAAGGGGTGCGGCTGATTTGATTCGACTGCCCAGCGTTGGTTTGACCCAGCTCGCTGGTTTGATCGATTCAAGCGGGGGAATAACAAACGGCATGGATTTAATTGCCCTGGTAACGCTGACCCCAAACCTGGATCAGGTTGATTGCCAGCAAACTCACGAGGGAGAAGAGCAGCATCACCGTGCCGATCACGGTGGCGCCGTTGATGTCGTATTCCTCCAGTTTCTGCACAATCAAGGTGGGGGTGATGAGGTCTTTGAAGGGCACATTGCTGGAGATCATCACCACCGAGCCGTATTCGCCAACGGCCCTGCTGTAGCCCTGGGCAACGCCAGCCAGAAGTGCGGGCGTTAATTGAGGTAGAACAACGCGCCAGAAGGTTTGCCCCTTGCTGGCCCCCAGGCACCAGGCCGCTTCTTCCTGTTCCTTTTCTAGGGCGCGCAGCACCGGTTCCACCGTGCGCACCACAAACGGAAGCGAGATGAACACCATGGCGATGGCCACCCCCACCGAGGTGAAGGCCACCTTTACGCCAAACAGGTTGTAGAGCGGCCCCCCCAGCCAGCCCTCTTGGCTGTAAACAGCGGTGAGGGCCAAACCGGCAACGGCCGTGGGCAAGGCAAACGGCAGATCAATCAGGGCATCAAGCAGCTTCTGGCCAGGGAAGCGGCAGCGGATCAGGGCCCAGGCAATCACCAGGCCAAACACCCCATTAATGATGCTGGCCAAGAAGGCAAGACCAAAACTCACCTTGTAGGTGGCTAAGGCTTCGGGGCTGGTGGCCGCTTCCCAAAAGCCTGCGGGCCCAACGCCAGCCGCCTTGAGCAACATGCCCCCCAGGGGTAAAAAGAGCACCAAACCCAGATAGAGCCAGGTGATGCGCCACGACCAGCTCGGCAGGGCAGCAAACATGGCGCCAGATCCGTCGTAGTTGACCGTACCACAGGTTTTGCGCCTAAACAACGGTTCCTTGCCGTACTTACGGAGAATGCTGTAGCCTCGTATTGGTTCTGATATTGCCTGTTGTGGGGCTGTCTAGGGGCCAAGCTAATTCAATCCTTTCCACCGCTAAGACTCGATGGGAATCCGGGTTTCCAGTGTTACCAAGATATTTGGCGACTTCCGGGCCGTCGATGATGTGAGTGTTGATGTGGATAGCGGCTCGTTGGTTGCCCTGCTAGGCCCTTCGGGATCGGGCAAAAGCACCTTGCTGCGTTTGATCGCTGGGCTTGAGCAGCTCGATCAAGGCAGGATTTGGATTACCGGCGAAGAGGCCACCGCGCGCTCGGTGCAAGACCGGGAAGTGGGTTTCGTGTTTCAGCATTTCGCCCTGTTTAAGCACCGCACCGTGCGGCAAAACGTGGCATTTGGGCTTGAGTTGCGCCGTTGGAAAAAAGAGGTGATCCGGCGGCGGGTGGATGAGCTGCTCGAATTGGTGCAACTCCAGGGCTATGGCAGCCGCTATCCGTCCCAGCTTTCCGGTGGCCAGCGCCAGCGGGTGGCTTTAGCCAGGGCTTTGGCGGTGCAGCCCCGAGTGCTGCTGCTCGATGAGCCCTTCAGTGCCCTCGATGCCAAGGTGCGCAAGGAGCTGCGGGCCTGGCTGCGCAATCTCCACGATGAGATGCACGTCACCACAGTGATCGTGACCCACGACCAGGAAGAGGCCATGGAGGTGGCCGACAAGATTGTGGTGATGAACCACGGCAAGGTGGAGCAGATCGGCACGCCGGCTGAGATCTACGACCATCCGGCCACGCCCTTTGTGATGAGCTTCATCGGCGCTGTGAATGTGCTACCTCAGGGAGCCATTCAGGTGGGCGTTGGCCCTGGCCAAACCCTGGGCCAGTATTCAGGAGGAAACGGTCAGATGTTTGTGCGCCCCCACGATGTGGAGGTGTTTATCGACGCCCAGGTTGGCACGGTGCCCGTGGAGCTACGGCGGCTTAGCCATATGGGCCGTGATCTCCAAGCCGAGCTGGCCCTAGCCGATGGTCAACTGGTGATGGCCCAGATTCCTCGAGATCAGATCAATTACGCCAGCCTTGAGGTGGGTCGGCGATTGCACATCCGCAGCCGGGAAGCCCGTTCCTTTGTGCAGGATTACAGCATTTAGGCCGATCCAGCTGAGCAGGGCTTCTCTGCCGCTTAGATGAAATACATCGACTGTTCTTGGCTCTGGACGTCGCGGCGATCGATCAGGTCTTGAAGGCTGGTGCTCCGGAGCAGGCTTTGCCTGGCTGCTTCCAGTTGTTGGTCGAGCTCAAGCAGAACCTGGAATTCGGCGGTGGGCCTGGTGGGTGTGTCTTTAGTGGAGCTCTCCCCCTCCAGGCAGTTCACAACGTCGGCAACGAGCACCTCGGATGGGGACCGCATCAGCTGATAGCCCCCCTTTGGGCCACGGGTGCTGCGCAGGATCCCGCCCCGCCGCAGGGTGGTGAGCATTTGCTCCAGGTAGCGGTCGGGAATGCTTTGGCGGGCGGCAATTTCGGCCACCTGCATCACCCCCCCTGATGGGTAAGCGCTGCCGAGTTCGATTAGGGCAACGAGGCCGTAGTCGGTTTTGGAGCTAAATGCCACGGTGAGCTGGGCCTTCGCTTCACAATAGCCGCAATCCCTACCGATGTAGTTGGGAATACATGGGTCGCCCCCGCAGTGTCCTATATTCCCAATCACTCCAATCGGATTTGCGTGGATTTTCTTTTGTCTTCCCATGGCCGCCGTGTGGGCGCCGCAGCGGCCGCTGCTGGCCTTGTTGCAGCAGGTGTGGCTGCTTTTTTGGCCTCTCCTACTTTTGCTGATTCCAAGGCTTCTGGTGGTGAGCAGGAAGTCTTGTTGGTGAGCTACGCGGTTACGAAGGCCGCCTACGACCAAATCATTCCCCTCTTCCAGGCTGATTGGAAGAAGAAAACTGGCCAGAGCGTTACCATCAAAACCAGCTATGGCGGCTCAGGCAGTCAAACCCGCGCCGTGATCGATGGCCTAGAAGCGGATGTGGTTGGCCTGGCCTTGGGCGGCGATGTTCTCAAAATTCAGGAAGCCGGTTTGATCAACAAGGGTTGGGAGAAGGAAAACCCCAACAATTCGATCATCACCAACTCGGTGGTGGCCTTCTTTGTGCGATCCCTGAACCCTAAGAAGATCAAAACCTGGAAGGACCTTGACAACAAAGATGTTGACGTAGTGACGGCCAACCCGAAAACATCGGGTGGTGCCCGCTGGAATTTTCTGGGTCTCTACGGCTCGGTTACCAAAACAGGTGGCTCTAACGCCCAGGCGGAAAAATATCTCACCACTGTCTACAAAAATGTTGACGTTTTGCCTAAGGATGCGCGAGAGGCTACGGATACCTTTGTGAAACGCCGTAAAGGTGATGTGCTGCTGAATTACGAAAATGAAGCCATCTTGGCTAAGAGAACTGGTGAGTGGACGGTTCCCTACATACTGCCAAGCCCCAACATTTTGATTGAGGGACCCATCGCGGTGGTGGATAAGAATGTTGACAAGCACGGCAACCGCAAGGTAACCGAAGCCTTCGCTAAATTCCTTTATACCCCTGCAGCCCAGAAGGCCTTTGTGAACAATGGCTTTCGTCCCGTTACCGCTGAGGGCAAGGCCTACGCGCGGGGCAAGTTCAAACAGGTTGAAACTTTCACAGTAAACTCCTTCGGTGGCTGGGATGCGGTTAACACAGAGTTCTTCGCTAAGGGCGGTCTTTGGGATCAAATTTTCAGCAAGAGCCGCTGATCGAGGTCTTGCAGCAGCAGCCTCACCAATTCAAAGCGTTGGATCACGCCCTCCTTATTAATCAGATTTAAAGGCATAGTTTTATTAAGTTTTTGATGAAGACAGGTGTTGATTGGTGTGGATGTGTATCTAAATACTGTTTTTATAGAGAATAAGCCCTAGTTTTAGTTTACTTGAATGGTGCACCTAATGAGCCTCACCAGTATTCCTTCGCTACTGGCTATCGTTGCAGTGGTGGGTTTTGTTCTAATTCAAACCATTTTTAGTTTTATGGCTTGAATCAATAGTTTTCTTTTTGGTATGATTTTAGCCAATTTCTTTCTAAGCTATCCCGGAATATTTGATCATTATAATTATTCCTTTTTAATTTAGTTCTTAAAAAAATACATAAGTTCCGTAATTTAATTGCTATTCCAGAGCAAAATACAAGCCATGCCAAGGTTAAGACGAAATGGCTTGAAGGGTTCATTTCGTTTTCAAGTATAGCGGTTTCTCTAAAATATAATATAGTATAGCTAAAAGCATCTATGGATCAATTCGCTTGTTTTTGATATTTGTTTAGCCTATTCCTCTACCGGTTCGCCGCTATTTGCAAGCTATCTCGGATTTAAAATTTTCACATGCACCCCTGCACTGAAATTCGGTAGCTGAAGCCAGTGCTGCCTGGATCAGCACTGGCACCAATCTTGAAATTTACCTGGCTAATCGTTTTACCCTGCACCGCGGCAAACGGGCCAAACATTGCGCCACTTCCTATGGGCGGTGTGATCAATTCATTCACAACCTGTAGGTTTGTACCATCACTAAATTTTAAGTATGCCTGCACTGGATAACGGGCTGCTTCCGTTGATTGGGCTGTGAAAAATAACTTATAGCTGCTATAGGCTTTGTTTACGGCAAAGTCGGTATTCCAATTGGTTCTCCCTAGTGCCAACCCTATGGGTGAAACTTTGGGCGCACCTACCCTTTTAACAACGGTGGTTCCACCGCTTCCGCCGATTGGCATCAGGAAGTTGCAGCTTTGGGCAAAGCTGGCATTAGCGCTTGCAAATATGCCAAGCAGGGCACCCAACCAGATTTGCTTGTTTTGATTCATCATTTTTTGGCTCAGGATTTGGGTGGAGGGGTTTGGGTGTCGCTTGGTTTTAGGAACACAAATACCGTTCCCACCACAACCATCAGCACCAATAAGGCACCCCCAAGAATCGGCAGCAGCAGTGAGTTGTCCATCAATCCAGCCTAGCTGTGAAAGAGCAATACCAACCCTTGGCTCACCTGATGAAATTCCCTTTCCTCCCGGCTTAGGTCGATGCCAACGCCGAGTCCCTCCTTTAGCGCTTGTTCAAATGGTGGTTGGTTTGGAATTGTTTTATCGGAGCAAAGTGCTGCAATACCAACAGGTGTTGCATGCCATGTGAAACCATCGGTTACCCATATGGCCTCTTCCATCAAGGCTTCTTCCAGCAGGGAGCGCAGCGGCAAGGATTTCACCAACCAGCCCCTAGCCTGATAACGAAATTGCTTCGCGGCAACACACCGTGAGCTTTTGTAGTGGAGCTCACCTAGCCTCCGCGGCGATGAGCAGCTTTTCTTTTCCAACCGCCCTTGTTCACGAGTGGTTTAGCCCCCGTTCAGTTGGTGGTGCTGAATTGGTGGTGCAACAGCTAGACCACCTATTGCAGCCCCAGTTGTTCAGCTTGGTTGATGCTGAATCAAGCCACCCCGGCAGCTGGCTTGAAGGGCGTTCAATTCACACATCTTTTATCCAGAAGCTCCCCTTCGGCAAAAGCCATGTGCAGCAATACTTGCCCCTTTTACCCCTGGCGATTGAACAGCTCAACCTTGAGGGTTACCCCCTGGTTTTAAGCAGTAGCCATTTGGTTGCCAAGGGAGTGCTCACCAGCCCCGAACAACTGCACGTGAGTTATGTGCATACCCCAGTGCGCTACGCCTGGGATCAAATGCACGCATACCTAAAGGCCTCCTCCATCGCTAGAGGGCCCCTAGGCCCTTGGGTGCGCTGGCAGCTCCATCAGTTGCGCCTTTGGGATGTTTTGAGTGCCAGCCGACCAAACCGTTTGATTGCCAATTCCCGTTTCACCGCCCAACGCATTGCTCGCTACTGGGGCCGCTCTGCCACTGTGCTGCCACCCCCCGTTGGCGTGGAACGTTTTGATTGGCAGCAACCACGCGACTGCTTTTATTTATGTGTTTGCCGCCTAGTTCCTTACAAGCGCGTTGATTTGGTTGTGCAGGCTTGCGTTGATTTAGATCTACCTCTGTTGGTGGTGGGTGATGGCCCCGAACGCAAACGGCTTGAATCCATAGCTAAGGCCAATATTCGCTTTTTGGGCCATTGCCCCGCCGCTGAGGTGGAGCAATTGATGGCCCGTTGCCGCGCCTATGTGTATGCCGGAGTTGAAGATTTTGGCATCGCCCCGGTGGAAGCCATGGCCGCTGGGGCTCCAGTGATCGCATTGGGGCGGGGAGGTTTGCGTGATTCAGTGCTTTGCCTGAGCCAAAATCGCCAAACTGCCACTGGTTTGCTCTTCCCAGATCAGGAACTGGCTCAACTGCGCAGTGCTTTAAACGCCTTTGAAGAAGGGAGGTTGTGGCGTGAATTGCCAGCGGAGCGCCTACGCATACACGCAGAAAGCTTTGCACCTCAAGCATTTAGAGCTCGACTAGAGCGTTTGCTGCACAACTGGTGGGATACCCACAACAGTGATCCCTATGGCGCTGTGCCTGTGCATTAGCTGACCCAGGCTCTCTGGTTGCGGTGCATGCGATTTGTACGTTTAGTGCAACTCATGCAGTGCAAATGCTCGCGCGTTCGCCACTAAAAAATTTAGCTGCATTTAGTAATTCCGCTTCATCAGTTTCAGCTAATTTCCCCTTGGCGGCGAAATCAATGTCTTACAGCTGCAGCCGCCAAGGCCTGCAAATAAGGCCCAATGCAAGCATCAAACGCACGGCTGATATTGCTTTTTCCCTTGGGTTGCTATGCCTTGGCTCACCCTTATTGCTTGCCATCGCCCTGCTTGTAAAAATTACTTCCCCCGGACCAATTTTTTATTCCCAGGAGCGCATCGGCAAACGCTACAGCCGTTTTGGTTGCATCAAATTTCGCACTATGCAGTTGGATGCTGATCAACGCCTGCAAAACCTGCTCGCCAATTCACCGGCACTACGCCAGGAATTTGCTAAGGATCACAAGTTAAAAAATGATCCGCGAATCACACCTATCGGCCAATTTCTAAGGGTTACTAGTTTGGATGAGTTGCCACAATTGATTAATATTTTGCGTGGTGAAATGAGTTTGGTGGGCCCGCGCCCCATCGTTCAAGACGAAATTCGTCGATATGGGCAATCCATGGATGAGGTGCTTTCAGTGAGGCCTGGGCTCACTGGTTTGTGGCAGGTTTCAGGTAGGAATAATCTCAGCTACAAGCGCCGAGTTGAATTGGATCTCATTTATGTGCGCCGCCACAATTTGAGGCTTGATTTTAATATTCTGCTACGCACCATCGCAGTCGTTTTATTTCCAGCCGATAAAGGCGCTTACTAGGATTAAAGCGATTAGCTGCCATTGCAAGGCAAGCCATTGGTTTATGCGCAATATCGCTAAAATAGCATCATTATCTACTACATTGCCACCTCTATTTAATATCGGTTTGTTGATTGCTTTACCTTCGTAATAATTTAAACCTCCAAGCTGAATGTTTAGGGCGTAGGCATAGGCTGCCTGGGATACACCTGCATTTGGAGAAGCGTCTGCTTTGCCATCGCGGCAGGCAGCCCACAATTCGCCAAGGCTTAGGGCCACCAGCCTTGAGGGCAGCCACACCAATAAATCATCCAGGCGAGCCCCTGCGCTGCCAAGCCAGCGCAGGCGCCCCCGGCGATAGCCCAGCATCGAATCAAGGGTGCTACTTGCCTTAAACCCCCAGGCCATTGCCAAGGGCCCTGGCCACTCAGTTAAGCCAGCGCACCAGAGCAGTGCTCCCAGCAGCAGCCAAAACAATGGGGCAAACAAGCCATCAACACCATTCTCACTGGCGGTTTCAGCTGTTGCCCGCAGGATTTCCATTTGATTTAGCCCCGCCGTATCGCGGCCAACAATCCAGCCAAGCCGTTCACGGGCTGCTCCTAAATCATCGGGTTGGCTTGCCAATTGTTCTAAAACTGCCCTAACGGCCTGGGCTAGGCTGCGGCCCGCCAAGCAGCTGGCCATGGCGATTAAAAGCAGGGGCATGGCCCATGGTTTCGCTAAAGCAAGCCGTTCAATCAACCAACCTGCCAGGCCGCTTGCCAGAACCAGCAATGTTGTTATCACAAAGCCTCCAAGCCGCAGCCGCCAGGGGCTGTCACCAGCCCAGGCTTCGGCCCAATTGCGCCACAATTTGATCACTGCCCCCATGGCCATCACGGGGTGGGGCCAATGGGGCGGATCGCCCAGCAGCCGATCAAGGCCGCTGGCAATTATTACCAGCAATAGCGGCCAGATCAGGCGGCTTTTAACCAGCTAAACATTGAACGCAGGCCCTTACCCACCGATTCAATCGGGTGTTGGCTGTCTCTTTGGCGCATTTTTGTCATTTGGGGCTTGCCTGCATCGCATTCAGCCACAAAATTGCGGGCAAAGGTGCCATCTTGAATATCGCTAAGGATGCGCTTCATTTCAGCTTTGGTTTCTGCTGTGATCAACCTTGGGCCACTCACATAGTCGCCATATTCAGCCGTATTAGAGATCGAATCCCGCATGGCAGTGAGGCCACCTTTAACCATTAAATCAACAATTAGCTTCACCTCATGGAGGCATTCGAAATAGGCCAGTTCAGGTTGGTAGCCAGCCTCCACCAGGGTTTCAAAGCCAGCTTTCACCAGTTCGCTCAGGCCACCGCAAAGCACCGCCTGTTCACCAAATAAATCGGTTTCAGTTTCCTCTTTGAAATTGGTTTCCAAAATGCCCGCCCTGGTGCCACCAATCCCTTTGGCGTAGGCCATCGCCAGTTGGCGCGCCTTGCCGCTGGCATCTTGTTCAATTGCAAATAGGGCGGGTACGCCCATGCCGTTTTGATATTCCCAACGCACCGTGTGGCCAGGACCCTTTGGGGCAACCATCACCACATCCACATCAGCCGGTGGTTTGATCAGTTCAAAGCGAATATTGAACCCATGGGCAAAGCTCAACATTTTGCCGGCGCTTAGATGGGGTGCAATTTCAGCGTCGTAAACGGCTTTTTGGAATTCATCAGGCAGTAGCACCATGATCCAATCAGCCTTGGCGGCAGCTTCGGCCACGCTCAATACCTCGAGGCCGTCTGCCTTTGCTTTTTCCGCCGAGCGGCTGCCTTCATAAAGGCCAACCACCACATCAACGCCGCTGTCCTTGAGATTTAAGGCATGGGCATGGCCCTGGGAGCCATAGCCGATGATCGCCACGGTTTTACCGCTTAGAAGATCAAGGTCTGCATCGTTGTCGTAGTAGAGGGTGGCCATCCGGGGTAAGGGCAGGGCAAAGGAGGAGCCTACCCAAACGCCATCCCTAGGCTTCGCTTGGGTTGCTAATCACCCGATCTATCAGGCCATATTCCTTTGCTTCAGCGGCACTTAAGAAGTAGTCGCGGTCGGTGTCTTTTTCTAGCTTTTCCAAGTTTTGACCAGTCATCTCTGCCAGCTGTTTGTTTAGCTGATCTTTAAGGCGCAGGATTTCCCGCGCTTCGATTTCAATGTCGCTGGCTTGCCTTTGGCTAGTGCCCCCCAGGGGCTGGTGGATCATGATCCTGCTATGGGGTAATGCCAAGCGTTTGCCCTTGGTGCCAGCCGCCAATAGAAAAGCACCCATGGATGCAGCAAGGCCCACGCAAATCGTTACCACATCAGCTTTTACGTATTGAATCGTGTCGTAAATAGCAAGGCCTGCTGTTACCGATCCGCCTGGGGAATTGATGTATAGGTAGATCGGTTTACTGCTGTCGTCGGAATCGAGATACAGCATTTGTGCAACTAAAGCATTAGCAACACCATCATTTACCTCTTGGCCAAGGAAGAGGATCCTCTCCACACCAAGGCGGGTGTAGATGTCTACCCAGCGCTCATATTGGCTGCCTGGGAGACGGTAAGGAACGCTTGGGGTGCCGATGGGCATGGTGAAAAAAATGCAGGTTTAAGGGTGTGGAAGAAAACAAAAAGAGCAGTTAGCTGGGCAGATCTTTACGGCTGTTCAATACACGATCAATCAAGCCATATTCGAGCGCTTCATTAGGTGTTAGGTAGGTCATGCGGTCGGAATCCTCAGCTAATTGTTCAGGGCTGCGGCCCGTGTTCAAAGAGAGCATTTCCAACATGGTGCGCTTGTTTTGCAACACCTCCTTTGCTCTGATCTGGATATCGGTGGCTTGGCCCCGGGCGCCACTGCGGGGTTGATGCAGCACGATTGAAGCATTGGGTAAAGATGCCCTTTGACCCTTGGTGCCAGCGGAAAGGATCATCGCTGCAGTGCCCATCGCTTGACCAATGCAGATCGTGTGCACAGGTGGTTTCACATATTTGATCGTGTCGCAGATGGCAAATGCCTCCGTTTCAAAACCGATTGCATCTCCTGAATACCAGCTGGTGCCAGTGGAATTTATGTAGAAAAAGATTGGTTTTTCTGGATTATCAAATTCCAAATAAAGCAATTGGGCAATGATTAATTCAGTTACATCTATACCCATCTGGCGTTTTGCATCGTCGTCTGAAAACAGGGGTAAGCCCAGATAAACGATGCGTTCTTTCAGTAGCAGCGAGGGCAGATCCGGCGGCGGGGTGCGAAATGAACTGCTGCCCCCTTCTGAATAGGGAGCCGATACGGCCGAAACCATCAAGTAGGTGCGGATGCAGCGAGCCTAGCGAGGGTCGGAGGCGCGAGCGAACACCATCCTTCCCGCAGGGGTTTGCAGGGCGCCCGTAACGGTTACCTCCCGCCGTTCACCAATGCTGCTGCGCGCCCCTTCCACCACCACCATCGTGCCGTCTTCCAGGTAGCCAACCCCCTGCTCAGCTTCTTTGCCCTCCCTGATGATCTTGAGCTGGAGCAAATCCCCCGGTTGCACCTCAGGCCTGAGCCGAACCACCAGTTCACTCAGGTTGAGGGGCCTTAGGTTTTGCACCTGGGCCACCTGGGCCAGGTTGTAATCGGTTGTGAGCAGCAGCCCATTGGTATCGGCCGCTAGTTTCAGCAATTTTTCGTCTACCCCAGCTCCCTCGTAGCGGGTGTTGTTAACAACCAAACGCCGGCCATATTGCTGGCGCATCTCTGTGAGCAATTTCAAGCCGCGGCGGCCTTTCCCCCGTTTTTCAGCATTGCCAGAATCGGCCAACTGTTGAAGTTCATCGATTACGCATTGGGCCACGATCACCTGACCTTCCAATAGCCCGCATTCCACCAGCCATTGAACCCGGCCATCGATAATCACGCTCGTATCAAGGATTTTGGGGCTGGCCGGTTGCAACACCCCATCGGCCACCAGCAGGGCTTCATTGCTGCTTGGAATAAACAAGCGCAGCAGGGTTCTGCCATGCACTTCGGCCAGGTTGTAGCCGCTCACGCCAAAAAATACGTTGCTCAACACCGCCGCCAGTGGTTTTACAAAACCCACCTCCCACGGCAATGGCAGCAGCAGGATCGGTGCCAGCAGCAGGTTTGCCACCAGTAACCCCAGGATCAAACCCACCGCCCTACTGATTAATAAATCCGTTGGCATGGTGCGCACTTGGCGCATTAATTTCTGGCGCAATTGTTGAAAAAGCAGCCCTGCCACCAGGCCAAAAAGGGCGCCAAAACCCCCCAGCACCCAGCGCAGCCCCTCCAAATTGGTTACCTGCACCAGCAGCTTTTCCGGCAGTAAGTCCACCCCAAGCCAGCCGGAGGCAGCGCCGGAAATCAAAAACAGAATCAGAATCAGGGCATCCACCACGGCGTAGCAGGGAGAGCTTCAGGGATTAGCCCCTAAATAGATTTCTATGAGTGTGCCGCTTCCGCTCCATCGGCGCTTGCCCCGCAGCCTTTATCTCCATATCCCCTTCTGCCATCGCCGCTGTTTTTATTGCGATTTTCCTGTGGTGCCTTTGGGTGACCATGCTTCTGGCGCTACCTCTAATTCCGTAGCAAATTACTTGGCTCAACTAAATCTCGACCTGGAGGCCGCAGCGCCAGGCCCACCGCTTTCCACCGTTTACATCGGTGGCGGCACACCATCGTTGCTCTCCGTTGCTCAATTAGGCGCCCTGCTTGAGCGGCTGGAAAGGCGATGGGGGCTGGCGCCTGGCGTTGAAATCAGCCTTGAGATCGATCCGGCCAGCTTTGATCGCCCTTGGTTAGAAGCGGTGTTGAACCTCGGCATTAACCGCTTCAGCCTGGGGGGTCAGAGCTTTGATGATCAGGTTTTGCACAACCTTGGCCGGCGCCATAGTGCTGCCCAGCTGCGGGAAGCTTGCGCCTGGTTGCGTCAATTTCAGGCGGCAGGCCAATTAAACAGCTGGAGCCTTGACTTAATCCTCAACCTGCCAGGTCAAACGCAGCAGCACTGGCAGCAGCAATTAAACGCAGCCCTCAAGGAATATCCGCCCCACCTTTCGATTTACGACCTAATCGTGGAACCCGGCACGGTGTTTGAGCGGCGCCAAAGGCGGGGTGAATTGCCCCTACCAAGCCAAGATGCCGCCGCTGAACATTTGGATTACACCCACCAGCAGCTTGCCGCTGCGGGCTATGGCCACTACGAAATCAGTAATTGGGCCCTTCCCGGCCATTGCTCCCGCCACAACCGCGTTTATTGGAGTGGTGCCCCATGGTGGGCTTTTGGCCTTGGTGCCACAGCCGGTGCAGGCGCTGAACGGTTGACCAGGCCCCGCACCAGGGAGGCCTACGGCCAATGGCTGCTCAGCTACCCAGGCCAGCAGTTGCCAGCAGGCATCGGTTTGGGGTCAATCCCACCCCTGGAAGATCTGCTGCTGGTGGGCCTCAGGCGCCGGGAAGGGGTTGACCTCGCCTGGCTGGAGGCTGCCGTTGGTTGGCCGCTGGAGGGTTCCTTGGCTGTTGCCATCGGCCAGGTTCTGGCTCCCTGGTTAAGCGATGGGCTGGTGCAATTAAATCAAGGGCGTTTGCGCTTGGTGCCCCCCGCTGGCTTCAGCCTTAGCAATGCGGTGTTGAGGGATCTACTGGTCTGGTTGCAAGGATGCAACCCAGCCCCTAAGGGCCTCACTGAATAATTCGGCCCCCGGCAGCAGGGCGCTGGAAAAGGGCGGTTGGGCTGCCGTAAGCCCAAGTAGATCAGCTGTTACCCGCACTTGGCCATCGCAATTTTTGCCGGCGCCAATGCCGATTACCGGCAGCTCTAATTCCCGGCTTAATTGGCCTGCTAGGGGGTGTGGCACATGCTCGAGCACCAAGGCAAAGCAGCCGGCTTGCTCCAGCTCATGGGCGCTTTGGCGCAAGCGCTCCTGGGCTACCGGATCGGTTGCCTGGCGGCGGTAACCAAGCTGTCGCACCGATTGGGGTGTTAGCCCCAGGTGACCCATCACCGGAATGCCGCAGCGCACAAGTCGGTTAACCACCAACAGGGTTTCCGGTTCTGCACCCTCAAGTTTTACGCCAAGGCAGTTGGTTTCTTTGAGGAACCTACCGGCCGCCGCCACAGCTCGATCCGGGCCACATTGGTAGCTCAAAAATGGCAGATCGCACACCATCGGGGTGTGCTGTAAACCCTTCTCCACGGCCGCTGCATGGTGCAGCATCCCCTCCACCGTTACGGGCAGGGTGGTGGCATAGCCAAGGCTCACCATGGCAAGGGAATCCCCCACCAGCACCAGATCAACCCCAGCCGCTTCCGCCCATTGGGCACTCATCACATCCCAAGCAGTGAGCACAGCAATGGGCTTGCCCGCCTGCTTGAGGCGCTGCATTTGAAGGCCCAATTGGGGAGGGGTAAGGCTCAAGCCGTTTGAACTTGTAAGTGCCAGCCATTGCTAACATGGGCCAGACTCGGATCCATGCGGCTCCGACGCCTAAACCTGGTCAGATCCGGAAGGCAGCAGCCACACGGGATGCTCGAGGCAGGCGTGGACTCCGGGTCACCTAATTAAATTTCAGAATTAGTTCTCAGTATTAGTTTTCGGCGCGATTTTGGCGTTGCAGCAGAAAGGAAGGTATCCGCACACCACTGGAATCGCCCTCATCGCCATTGCGGCTTGGGGAAATGGGCTCGAGCAGTGAGTTTTGGCTGAGCCGTTTCGGCACATAGATGCCGCCCCCTTCAAAGCCAGTGGCAATCACAGTTACGTGGATTTCGCCTTCCAATTGATCATCAACAACAGCGCCAACAATGATGTTGGCTTCAGGATCAACCACGTCGTAGATCACCTCAGATGCGGTGGTCATGTCTTCCAGGGTCATGTCGCGGCCGCCACTGATATTGATCACACAACCCTTGGCGCCATCAATGCGGGCCGATTCCAGCAACGGGCTGCTCATGGCTGCCATCGCCGCTTCTGTTGCCCTTGATCTACCCGAGCCAATGCCAATACCCAATAGTGCGGTGCCAGCGCAGGCCATCACCGAACGCACATCGGCGAAATCCACATTCACCAGGCCTGGTTTTGTGATGATGTCGCTGATGCCCTTCACACCGCTGCGCAAAACCTCGTCGGCGGCGCGAAATGCTTCCTGCAGTGGCGCACCAGAAATTGAATCCCGCAGGCGATCATTTGGAATAACAATCAAGGTATCCACGTGTTCCGCCAGGCGGGCAATGCCCTCCTCCGCCTGCCGCATGCGTTTCCTGCCTTCAAAAGTGAAGGGTTTAGTAACGATGCCAACGGTGAGGGCGCCCGATTCCTTGGCTACTTCCGCCACGATCGGGGCTGCTCCGGTGCCGGTGCCGCCCCCCATGCCAGCGGTGATAAACACCAAATCCGTGCCCTCTAGGGCTTGCTGCAATTCGATGCGCGATTCTTCAGCCGCTTTTTGACCAATGGCTGGATTACCCCCAGCACCAAGGCCGCGGGTGAGCTTCATGCCCAACTGCACCCTCTGGTTAGCTGAGGCGTTCAGCAGGGCTTGGGCATCGGTATTGAGCACCCAAAAGCCCACCCCATGGAGCTCTGAGGCGATCATGCGGTTAACGGCATTGCTGCCGCCACCTCCAACACCGATAACTTCGATCCGGGCGCTTTGGCTGGGCACAATGCCCTGGCCCGCCATGGCGGATTTGGATTCGAAGCTATCCATCGAATAAATGAAGCATTCAATAGCTTGCATTATTCCAGGCGTAGTTCATTTTGGAATTTTTTTTGATCTGCATTCGCACATTCAAGTTGAACTCTTAATTTTCTGGTTGCTGCTTGGGTGCCGCCATAACCAGCTCAGGGTGTTCCGGGTCGCTTAAATCCAGTGCTTTTGCCCCCGCTGGGCGATCAAGATTTTTTGCTAGATGGCTCAGCACCTGTAGCCTTCTGCCAATGCGTTCATCAATGGGGCCAAACCGCACTGCGCCTAACTTGTTGCTCACCAGCCAAAGGTCGCCATTAGCTTCAAAGCGCAGTTCCCGCACATCCACCTGCTTTGGGAGCACGCCAATCAGTAGTTCCAATGTGGGTTGGTAGCGGCTTTGCCAGCCCAGCACCATCAGATTTGGCAGGGCTGCTCCGCCAATGCCCGCCTGTTGGCGCGAGCTAATCCAGCGGCCGGTGCGATCGATATAACCCTGCTCAGGGCCACTGCTACCGCTGCGTTGGGCCCTAGCAACGGCCGCCCTTTCGCTCAAATTGATAACCAAACGGGGCGGCAGCATCTGCCGTTGTATACGCACCTGATCCACCGGCAGGGCAGCTGCAAGCCGTTGTTTGATCAGGATTGGATTTAGTTCCAACAGCTGTAACGGAAAGGTGAGGCCAGATGCCCTAACCACCAGCTCGCGGTTTAGATCCGGGGCACCGCTCACCTCCACTTGATTGGGGCTGCGCAGGATCCAGGCTTGTTTGAGCACCAGCCAGCCAAGGCCTGCGCTGATCGCCATCAAGGCAAGCAGCCGCCAGAGTTGGGCAATGGTGTTTAGGCGTTTACGTCGACGCAGTTCCTTGCGGCGCTGAATGCCCTCTGCCAAATTTTCACGGCTTTGCTCCACCACAAATCAGAGCTCACAGCGGGAGCGGCTCATCAATTCACCAATCCAACGGCGTGCCCGATCGGCATCGGAAAAGGGCAGGTCGTATTCGCGGCCATCACCTATCAGCCTGAGCCGGCAGGCCCCATGGCTTTCATCTGTTAATGGGGCATCGCCAGAGCCCAACGACAGCAATTCCACCAGCTCCAATTTCGACACCATCAACGACCCCTGCGGTTTGAACTTACCCGCTTCAAAGCTGGTCCACTCCAGGCAGCCATCTTTAAGCCTTGCGCCACCAGCACCATCCAATTTTGATAGTTCAGAACCTGCCGCCCATTCCAAAAAAAGCCGTTGACGCCTTCGTTCAAGCCAGCCAAGGGCCGCTAAAACCACAAAGGCCACCAGCAGCGGTAACCAGAGCAATCCATGGGTCATCTCGCCAGCTCCACTAATTGGTGCACCAGATCTGCCAGGGGGATACCGCTGGCAAACCAAAGCATCGGATACATGCTGAGGTGCGTGAACCCTGGCAACGTATTGATTTCATTGATCAAAAGCCGTTCTGTTGCCTCTTCGTAAAACAAATCAACGCGGCTAAGGCCACTAGCTCCCACCGCCTGCAGGGCGGCAATCGCCAGTTTTTGGGCTTCAGTTGCCACCTGCTCTGGCACCTGGGCTGGAATTACCGCCTGGCTATGGCCTTCGCAATATTTGGTTTCGTAGTCGTACCAATCAGCATCAAAGCAAATTTCGCCCACCACAGAAGCCCTTAATTTTTCCCGCCCCAATACGGCGCATTCCAGTTCCCGCACCTTGAGACCCTTTTCCACCACAATCCGCTGGTCGTGGCTGGCGGCAAGTTGCAGGCCCGCTAAAAGCTCGTTGCGGTTGCTGGCTTTACTGATGCCCACAGATGAACCAAGGTTTGCTGGTTTTATGAAACAGGGGTAGCCAATTGCTGCCTCCAGCCGGCTGAGTAGTTCGTTTGGCTGTTCAAGTTCCGCTGCCGCCACCGGTTGGTAAGCACCCTGGGGCAAACCGGCTGCTGCAAACGCAGCCTTCATGGCCAACTTATCCATGCCCACGGCAGATCCCAATACCCCAGAACCCACATAGGGCACCTGCATCAAACTAAATAAACCTTGGATGGTGCCGTCTTCCCCATTGGGGCCATGCAGCACCGGAAACCAACACTGCACCTCCAATGCCCCAGGCGGGAAGCCATGGAAGCCCTCCCTTTCAAGCTGATCATCGAGGGGGGCGGGAAGTTGGCTTTTTAATACGGCCTCGGCAACCTCTTCCCCCCACCAGCGGCCCTTTTGATCGATGTAGAAGCAGCGCACTTGATAGCGCTCTGGATTGCTGCCTTCGTTAAAACCTTGCTTCACGGTGCAAGCCGATCTAATCGAGATGGCGTGTTCCCCTGAGGCGCCACCAAATATCAAGCCCACCACTAATTTTGCTTTAGTTGGGCTGCTATCCACGGAACCGTTGCGGGGGCCTCAAGGTACCAGCGCCGCTTTTGCAATGGCGCTACCGCTTAGGGAAAAGGGACGAACAGCCTCGATTTTTACAGCCACAGTGCTGCCAACTTGATGGCCCCTGGCTTCAAAAAAAGTAAGCCGATTGGTGCGGGTGCGTCCCATCAGTTGCTGGGGATTTTTGGGGTTGATGCCCTCCACTAAAACCTCCTCGCAGCGCCCTAGGTAGCGCTCACCACTCTGGCGGGCTTTCTTTTCTACCAATGCATTTAATTCCTGCAGCCTTTCCACCTTCACCGCTTCCGGCACTTGGTTTGGCCAGTTGGCCGCTGGGGTGTGGGGACGGGGGGAATAGGCAGCCGTATTAACTAAATCAAAGCCAATTTCATCCACCAGGGCCAAGGTATTGCGAAATTGAGCGTTGCTTTCACCTGGAAAGCCAACGATTGCATCGGCGCTGATGGCCGCATGGGGCATGCGGCTGCGGATCTGTTCAACGATGCGGCGATAGCGGCCAATGTTGTAACCGCGGGCCATGGCCTTAAGCAATTCATCATCACCACTTTGAAAAGGCACGTGAAAGTGTTCGCACACCTTGCTCAAATTGGCGCAGGCTTCGATCAGGCGTTCGGTGAAATAACGGGGATGGCTGGTGGCAAATCGAATCCGTTCAATCCCCTCCACATCATGGATGTGATGCAGAAGATCGGTGAGGGTGTGTTTACGTCGGCCTTCGGGGGTTATCCCAGGTAGATCGCGGCCGTAGGCATCAATGTTTTGACCAAGCAGGGTGATTTCCTTATATCCCTTGGCTGCCAATGATTCGATTTCAGTGCGAATCGCCGCGGGTAAACGCGATTGCTCCTGGCCTCGCACCGCTGGCACCACGCAGTAGGTGCAGCGTTCATTGCAGCCGTAGATCACATTTACCCAGGCGCAAAGTTCACTTTCCCGGCGGGCGGTGGTGATGTCTTCAAGGATGTGATTTTCATCGGTGGCAAGCACCTGCTGGCCATTACCAACTTGATTTAAGAGTGTTTCCAGCCTGTTGGCGTGTTGGGGTCCCATTACTAGGTCGAGTTCGGGCACCCGCCGCAATAGGGCAGCCCCCTCCTGTTGGGCAACGCAACCTGCCACCACCAGGGTGAGATTTGGATTTTGGCGTTTGCGAATCGCTTGGCGGCCCAGGTAGCTGTAAACCTTTTGCTCTGCGTTATCGCGAATTGTGCAGGTGTTGTAGAGCACTAAATCAGCTTCAGCTTCTGCCACCCCTTGGCGATAGCCCATGGTTTCCAAAATTCCAGCCATTCGTTCTGAATCGGCTTTATTCATCTGGCACCCAAAGGTGGTAATCCAATAGGTGGGATCGGCCATGGGCTTAAGAGATGAGGTGATCAGCTAACTCCAGTGTTATCTAAAGCGGTTCCCATGACAGGGTGAAACAAACAGGTATTTGTTTTTCACTCCATGGCTTGGCAGCTGAGCCGCTTTTCGCTCACTAAACGGGTGCCTCTCACCATCAGTAGGGGCACCACCGCAACAGTGGAGCATCTGCTGCTGGAGATCAGCCATGGGGGTTGCACGGGCCGCGGTGAAACCGGTGGATTTGATACCGGCAACCATTGCTATCAAACGGCAGCTCTGGAAAACGAACTGCTGCAATGGCTTCCCTGCCTTGGTGAGCAGGCCCCACCACCGCCCCAGCTATGGGGCTCCCTCTTAGCTCCCTTAAGCCCACCGGCCCGTTGCGCCGTGGATTTGGCTTTGCATGATTGGTGGGCTAAACAGCTGGGCTATCCCCTCTGGCAGCTCTGGGGCCTGGATTTAGGCAGTTGTAAACCCACCAGCGTCACCCTTGGTATTGCACCAGTGGAACAGCTGCTGCAGCGGCTTGAACAGTGGCGCAGCTTTCTGCCTGCCTCGCGGCTGAAGCTCAAGCTCGGTAGCCCCGCCGGCATCGAAACGGATCAAGCCCTGGTGGAGGCCTTGCTGCCGGCCCTTGCTGGTGCGGAACTCCAAGTTGATGCCAATGGTGGATGGAACCTGGAGCAAGCCAAATTGATGCTGCCCTGGTTGGCCGAGCGGGGGGTGGTGTTGGTGGAGCAGCCCTTGGCGGCCCGCAGCGGCGATGAAGCTGATTTTGCTGCCCTGCAAGGGCTCAGCTCCATGGCCCTTGTGGCTGATGAAAGCTGCTGGGGCATCGCTGACTTATTGCGCTTAGCCCCCCACGTGCAGGGGGTGAATTTGAAATTGCTTAAAACCGGCGGGCTAACCGAGGCTTTGCTGATGGCCCGCCTAGCCCAACGCCTTGGGGTGGGCTTGATGCTTGGCTGTTATTCAGATAGCAGCTTGCTCAATGGGGCAGCGGCCCATCTCTTGCCATTGGTGGAATGGCCAGACCTCGATTCCCACCTCAATCTCAGTGATGATCCTTTTGTTGCGCCTCCGCGCCAGGGGGATGAGCTGCGGCCAAGCCAACTTCCAGGTTTAGGGGTGGAGAGATGTTGAACGCTGCTGCGCCGGTGGTTCTGCTTCAGCACGGGGGGCTAACCAACCTTTCCGGTAAAACCGGGCTGGCCTTTTTGCGTTACCGCCAGGGCCCGATCGTGGCGGTGCTTGATCCAAGCCAGGCAGGGGCGGATCTGCCGTTGCTAACTGGTATTCCCCGTTCGGTGCCGATCGTTGCTTCCCTGGCGGAAGCGATGGTTTACGGGCCCCAGGTGGCGGTGGTGGGGCTTGCACCCTCCGGCGGCCGCTTGGCGCCTGAAGTGCGTCAGAGCGTGGCGGAAGCCCTGGCAGCTGGCCTAAGCGTTGCCAGTGGTTTACACACCAAGCTCGCTGCTGATCCCGAGTTGGCGGCCCTAGTGCAGCCGGGTTGTTGGATTTGGGATCTACGCCAGGAGCCAGCCCAGCTGCAGGTGGCAGCTGCCCGGGCTGCGGCTTTGCCCTGCCGCCGGGTGTTGGCCCTTGGCAGCGACATGAGCGTGGGCAAGATGAGCACCGCTTTGGAATTAACAGCTGCTGCCCGCAGCCAAGGCCTTGATGCTCGGTTTGTGGCAACCGGCCAAGGCGGAATTTTGATTTCAGGTGCCGGCATTGCCTTAGATGCAGTGCGCATCGATTACGCCGCTGGGGCAGTGGAAGCGGCTTTATTGCAAACGGCGGAGGGGGCAGGCCCGTCTGCAATTGTTTTTGTTGAGGGTCAGGGTTCCTTTTGCCATCCGGGGTCAAGCGCCAGCTTGCCGCTTTTGCGTGGCAGTCAACCCACCGAACTCTTGCTGGTGCATCGGGCTGGCCAGCAGGCAATCCGAAATCTGCCGGATATTCCCATACCACCATTGCCCCAATTGATCGCCACCTGTGAAGCCCTAGCTGCCTTGGCATCACCCCAGGGGGCAAAGCCACCACGGGTAAAGGCGATAGCACTTAACACCGGCCAGCTTGAGGGCGATGCAGCTGAGTTGGAAATCAAAAAAGCCAGCCAATTAACCGGATTGCCCTGCGGCGATCCGGTTAGGGGAGATAGGGAACTGCTGTTAGCGGCCCTATTAAGTTGAAGGGCGAGCGAGGGGATTCGAACCCCCGTATGGCGGCACCACAAGCCGCTGCCTTAACCACTTGGCGACGCCCGCCGTGGAGTACAAAATCTACCAGTTAGGCAGAAACAACTCAGTGGCTGAAGCTCTAGCAAAACCTTTGGGGTTACTTGTTGTGGGGATTGGTGCCCTGTTAGTTATCACCAACCCAAGCCCTAAGGATTTCCGTGAATTTGCTGGCACTGAACTTGCAGAGCGAGCAGTGGCGGAATTTTGTCCGCCAGGCAAACTTCCCCTGATGCTGCATTTGGTGGTGCAGAACTGCCCTGAATTGATCCGCGCCCAACGGGAACCCTTAGGTGCCCTGGCAGATCAGTTCAGCCATCGGCACAACTTCGGCCTCTTTAGCGTTTACACAACCCAGCTGGCGGGCGGGCAGCTGCTGCCCCAATTGGCCCTGCCTGGCTATGAACTGAAAACCCTTGCGGTGGCTGGTCAATTCCTGGTGTTAAAAGCAACCGAAAGCAATGCTCCTTGAAGCCGATAGGGCCGCATTAATCGAAGCCTGCAGCGGCCTTGAGCTGGTGGAGCACGGCCCCCTATTGGAGCGCCTCTCCCACGATCAATTTTGCTTCTCGCCCCTGCTACAGCCGCAGTTGCAACCCTGCCTAGCCGATTTAGTTGTGCGGGTGAAGCAGCCCCATGAGGTGTTGCAGGTGGCTGCTGCTTGTTATCGCCTTGGCATTCCCCTCACACCTCGGGGAGCCGGCAGTGGCAACTATGGCCAATGCGTGCCCCTCCAGGGGGGTGTGGTGCTCGACACCTCTGGCCTGGAGCAAGTGCGTAGTTTCAACAGCAGCACCGGGTTGTTAACGGCAGAACCGGGCTGCAAGCTGTTGGAATTGGATCAATGGTTGCAACCCCAGGGTTGGGCCCTGCGCTTGGCACCTAGTACTTGGCGCACCGCCACCTTGGGCGGTTTTATCGCCGGTGGCTCCAGCGGTGTTGGCAGTTTGCGCTGGGGGTTATTGCGGGATCCAGGCAATTTGTTAGGGCTTGAGGTGGTAACCGTTGAGGCGCAACCGCGCCTTTTGCAGCTGGGGCCAGCCCAAGCCCAGGCCTTGAACCATGCCTATGGCAGCAACGGCATTTTCACTGCCATCACAGTGCCCACTGCTCCATGGCAAAACTGGCAGGAGCTGGTTTTGGAATTGCCTGATCGCCCAAAGGCCTTGGCGCTAGCAGCGCAATTAGGTGTTGCTGCCCTTGAAATAGATGCCCTTTGCTACCTGGAGCAGCGCTTAGCGCAGCAGCTGCCCGATCTGCCTGAGCTAGCAACTGCCAGGGGTGATCGTTTGCTTCTTTTGGCAAGCCCTTGCTCGATCCCAGTGATCGAACAACTCACGGCCCAAGCCGGCGGTTGCCTTGTTTGGCAACGGCCCCAATGGCCGCCCAAGGGATTGCTATTGCGGGAGCTCTGCTGGAACCACACCACCCTGCAGATGCGGGGCTTGGATCCCAGCTTCACCTATCAGCTTGTGTTGCTACCGGAGCCGGAGTTGGCCTTTATCGATGCCATCGACGGCCATTGGCCCGGTTGGCTCCATTGGCACCTGGAGCGGGTGCGCCAAGGCGGTAAGCAGCGTTGGGTGGGGCTGCCGGTTTTCCCTTGGCGGGGGGAAGAGCAGCTCATCGCCCTCAATCAGGCAATGGCAGCAGCCGGTGGCTTGGTTTTCAATGCCCATGCCATCACAGTGGAAGCTGGTGGCCTAGGGGTGGTTGATGGCGATCAGGTGGCAGCAAAATTTGCCAACGACCCAAAAGGATTGCTTAATCCAGGTAAATTAAAGGGCTATATGGAGGCAATTAGCCAGGCTTAAAAGAGATAAAAAATTTTATTTTTAGGGGCAATTTAAGCTGTTTCGGGTTGTGATCCCGCTTGTGGGATTGCTACCGCTTGCCCTGCGGCATAGATTTCTTAAATCTTCTCGATCAAGTAAAGCATCACTAAAATCGGCACCTTCAATTTCAGCATTGGCAAAGCTGCTGCCGCTGGCAATTACATTGGTTAAAATACTATTTTTTAAATTTGAGCCACTAAAATCAGCCCTATCCATAAGGGCATCGCTGAGGTTTGCCCCTTCAAAATTTGCGCCAGCAAAAGAGCCCTGGGTGAAGATCGCCCCCTGGAGCTGGGCGCCGGAAAAATTAGCACTGCGGGCTAGGGCTCCAGCAAAAGAACTGCCTTCAAGCTTTTGATTTTCAAAATTGCCGTTGCTCTGATTTGTGAGGGTGTAATCTGTTTTTTCTAAATAACTAGAAACGGCCAGGGCGCTGCTTGAAAAGTTAATTAGTGAAAAAATAAATGCCAGCGAAAATACGGCAATTGTATTTCGCAGTACAGGCAAATTCCGCCTAATATTAAACATACAAAAATGCATGATATTGGCCATGATACCGGTCATGATATTGGCCCTGCTCGGATGTAGAGATCAGCTTACATAATTTAATTGCTGGATTAATTTATGTTTTTATTTTTATATATTCCCCCAGGGTGGCGATCAGGTATAGCGATCCAGCGATAACAGGTGTTGCGCCTGGCTTTAGCAATTGCTCTAAGCCCTCCAAGGGGCTGTTTGCCTGTTGAATTTGTTCACTTCGATGGGGCAGGGCTGCTATTAATTCAGCGGCACTCCAGCTGGGGTGGTTTGGTATCGCCAGGATCCAGGCCTGATCTCCTTTAGCCAACAGGGTTTCCACAATCGCAACAGCCTCCTTATGGCGTTGAATTCCAAGCAGCCAGCGGCGCGGTTGAGTTGATAACTCCTGGCGTAGGGCAAGGGCTGCCGGCGGGTTGTGGGCACCATCAAGCAATATTTTGCGGCCGCGCCATTCCAGTAGCTGCAGGCGGCCGGGCCAGCGGGCCGTGCTTAAACCTTTAGCCATGGCGCCATCGCTGATCAACCAGCCCTTTTCCCTGAGCGCCCTTGCCATGCCAAGGGCTACGGCGGCGTTCGTGCGCTGCCAGTGCCCAGCTAGGGCCAGCGGTTGTTCGCCGCTGAGGGGTTCCACCCAACGCAGCTGGGTGTTGCAGGCGGCTGCTTGCTCCTCCAGCACCCTTGCCACTGCCTCTGGTTGGGGGCCGCTGATGGCAATGGCCCCGGGGGAGAAAACACCTGCTTTTTCCCTGGCGATTGCTGCCAGGCTGTTGCCCAAGTGTTCGCAATGGTCGAGGCCAATGCTTGCTATGCCCAGCACGTAACGGTTGTTGTGGGTTGTAGTGGCATCCAGCCTTCCACCAAGGCCCACCTCCAGCACCGCCAATTTGATTGCCCTGCTGGCGCAGTGGCTGAAAGCTGCTCCTGTTATTAGTTCAAATGGGGTTAGCTGATGTTTAGCGGCCAGGCCCTGCCAGTTTTGTAAGGCTTGCCTTAATTCCCCGGGGCTAATCAATTCTCCAGCCACTTCCAAGCGTTCGCACCAGCTCACCAGGTGAGGGGAGCGGTAGATGGCGGTGCGAATTTCTGCCGCCTGCAGCATTGCGCCAAGCATGGTGCAAATCGAACCTTTGCCATTGGTGCCAGCCACCTGCACGGCAGGGAAGCAGAGCTGTGGTTGGCCTGCCTCCGCTAGGGCAGCCAGCAGCCTGTTGAGGCCAAGCTGGATGCCCCGGCGGGCAAAGGGTTCAAGTAGATCGGAAAGATCAACCGGATCTGGTAGCTGCAAATCCTTTAGAGCTTGGCCAGGGCTCGATCAAGGCGATGAAGGGCCTGGTTTAACTCCCGGCGGCTGATCACTAAAGGCGGCACAAAACGCACCACTTGGGCACCGGCGGGCACCAATAGCAAACCTTCAGCCATTGCTGCTTTTACCAGTTCTGCTGCCGTTATCGCCCCATCCCGCAGCAATAAGCCTTGAATTAACCCCCAGCCCCTTTCGCCACTTAATAGCTGGGGCCACTTGGCCACCCTTTGGCTGAGGCCATCCCGCAGCTGTTCGCCGCGTTGCTGCACATTAAAAAGCAATTGACGGCGATCCAGTTCCTTCGCAACGGTTAATGCAGCCCTGCAGGCAAAGGGGTTGCCGCCAAAGGTGCTGGCATGGTCGCCCGGTTCAAATACGGCGCAGTGGTTTTTAACGGCTAAAGCACCAATGGGAATACCACCCCCTAAACCCTTGGCAATGGTGAAAGCATCCGGTTCGATGCCCAGCTGTTCATACCCCCAGAGGCTGCCGCTGCGCCCCATCCCCACTTGCACCTCATCAGAGATAAGTAGCAGTTGATGTTGGCTGCATAGCTGCCGCAGTTCTTTGAAAAATGCTGGATTGCCAGGCACCACACCCCCTTCTCCCTGGAGGGGTTCAATCAAAACTGCAACAGCCCGATCGCAATGCTGTTGAAGGCTGCTTTTAAAACTATCGATGTCGTTGTAAGTGAAATAGGCAAAGCCATCGGGTAGGGGCTCAAAGCCGCGGTGATATTTGTCTTGGCCGGTGGCGGTAACGGCAGCGAGGGTGCGGCCATGGAAACTGGCCCTTGCACTCAGAACTAAGGGGCGCTCAATTTGTTTTTTGCTGTGGCCGTATTTACGGGCCAATTTGATTGCTGCTTCATTTGCTTCCGCGCCTGAATTGCAGAAAAAAAGCTGATCAGCGCAGCTGTGCTCCTGCAACCAGGTTGCTAATTCCTCTTGTTCAGGAATTTCATAAAGGTTGGAAACATGTTGCAATTTGCTCAATTGCCTGGTTAGGGCTTGGCGCAGGCGCGGATTGCTGTGGCCAAGGCTGCAGGTGGCGATCCCGGCAACACAATCCAAATACCACTTGCCATCACTCGCTTTTAGCCATACGCCCCTTCCTTTTTCAATTTTTAAGGGGTAACGGCCATAGGTGGCCATCACAGCGGTAGATTTGGGGCTCGGGGGCATGGCGGAATTGGTAGACGCAGCGCACTCAAAATGCGCCGGCTTCGGCTTTGTCGGTTCGAGTCCGACTGCCCCCATCAAGCGTAGGTTCGCTTAATCGAAGCACCTACTGCATTCAGCTTGCCTTCTAGGTTGTCGTAGCCGCGATCCAGGTGTTGTAAACCCTGCACTGATGTGGTGCCATCTGCAGCTAAACCAGCAAGCACCATTGCAGCAGCAGCCCTTAGATCGCTGCCGGTAACAGGGGCGCCGCTGAGACGAGCCACACCCTCCACAAAGGCAGTGTTGCCTTGGGTGCGGATATCAGCTCCCATCCTTTGCAGATCCCCCACATGTTGGAGGCGGTTTTCAAAAATTGCTTCAGTGATCACACTGGAGCCCTTGGCTGTTGCCAGCAAGCTCATAAATGGAGCCTGCAAATCGGTGGGGAACCCTGGAAAGGGTTGGGTGCGCAGATCAACAGCATTAATGCGATCTGCCTTGATCGTTATGCCGATGCCATCGTTATTAAGTTGGCAACCACATTCCTCAAGCTTGCTGATAACAGCCCCTAAATGCTCTGGAATTACAGGTGTTACCCGCAAACAGGAGCGGGTGATCGCACCAGCAAGCAAGAGGGTGCCCGCCTCAATGCGATCTGGAATAACCATGTAGTTGGCACCATGAAGTTTCTCCATGCCAACGATCGTGATGGTGGGTGTGCCAGCGCCACGCACCCTGCCACCCATGGCGATGATCAAGCCAGCTAAATCAATTACTTCTGGTTCCTGGGCGGCATTTTCGATTACCGTTTCGCCATCCGCCAAAGCGGCGGCCATCATTAATGTTTCGGTGGCGCCAACGCTGGGGCAATCTAGGTAAATGCGTCCACCAGTTAGGCGGTGGCCGCGGCCAGGCACCACCGCAGACACAACACCATGTTCGATCGTTACCTGGGCGCCTAGGGCCTTCAAACCTTTTACGTGCTCCACCACCGGGCGGGCGCCGATTTTGCAACCCCCAGGCAATGGCACCCGTGCTACCCCGAGGCGGGCAAGCAGGGGGCCGATGCAAAAAAAGCTGGCCCTAAGGCTGTTTACAAGTTCGTAGGGCGGCGAAATATGGCTGAGATGATTTGCTTGCAGTTCAACCCAATCGGAACCGCGCTCGATTTGAACGCCGAGGGCGGCAAGGATATCGGCCATGCCACCGATATCAGAAAGGGCTGGCATGTTGCGCAGCCGTAAGCTGTTTTCGGTTAGTAAACTGGCGGCCATTAAAACAAGGGCCGAGTTTTTCGCGCCGCTAACCCTCACTTCGCCTTCCAGTTTTTTGCCGCCGCGAATCTCTAATTGGGGAACAAGAAGCTGCTGAGACGGTATGAGGGTTGCTGTCATGGAGGCTGCCGTCTGCGCACCACATAATGACAATCAAGTTTGAGACCGTCTAGACGGCCGGCCACCGAACTGTCTTGGTTGTTGATGGTTGGGGCGGTTTGGTTGTGGGTTATGGTTTGGGGCTGCCGTGTTTTGCGGCAACGCCAGCGGATGTGGCGGAATTGGTAGACGCGCTAGTTTCAGGTACTAGTGGCAGCAATGTCGTGGGAGTTCAAGTCTCCCCATCCGCATTTCTTTCTTTAATTGCTAGCTAGAACTCTGGATTGTTGCCATCCTTTAAAGGTGTGATATCTCAGATGCGGTGATCGTTCTCAAAATCAGCAATGCATCGGATTTGGTTGCTTCAAAGGTTGGCAGGTTTTTAGAAATGCTCACCCCCGATGGCCTTGATGAAGCCAAGGTGGAGGAGGAGGTAATCAAAAAGCTTGTTGAAAACCTGCGGGCAGAGGGCATTCGTGGTTCGGTGGCATCAGTAAAAGGGCTAGACCTATCAAGCGATGGCCTGCAGCTCAAAACAGACCTACACATGCGTCGTTTTGAGGAGATATAAACCCTGGCCACTGAAATAATTACAAGTAGGCGCAATCCACTTATTGCCAAGTTGCGGGCTCTGCATCAAGCCAAGGGCAGGAGGGAGCAGGGCCTAGTCCTGTTAGAGGGCACCCACCTACTGCAGGAATGTGGGCGGCTGCAATTAAAACTGCAGCTGATCTGTGCCACCACAGCCTGGAGCCAACACCATCCCGATTTATCGCAATTAGCCCCTTGCCAACCGGTTAGCCCGGAGGTGTTGGCGGCCATGGCCAGCACCGAAAGCCCCGATGGGGTGGTGGCTTTATTGGCTGCGCCCAGGGATGAAACCGAGCTGGCTGAGCTGGATTTAGCGTCTAGGCCCCTGCTGCTTGGCCTTGATCGGGTGCAGGATCCAGGCAACATGGGAACGATTTTGCGCACTGCCCTTGCGGCAGGCGTTGATCAGGTTTGGTTGGGCGCTGGCGCCGATCCATGGCAACCAAAGGTTTTACGCGCTTCTGCTGGTGCTTCATTGCAATTACCAATGCGCCGCTACCCAAATCTGGAAGCTGGCCTTGCCCTTGCTTTGAACTCGGGGCTGCAGGTTTTAGCGGCGGTGCAGCAGGGCGGAAAGCCCTATTGGGCTGTGGATTGGCAATTGCCAAGTTTGTTAATGCTTGGCAATGAAGGCAGTGGCCTAGCTGCCAACCTTTTGGAGGGAGTTCAATTGATAACCATTCCCCATGGCAATCAGGTGGAATCTTTAAATGTGGCAGTGGCGGCAGGCTTGCTTTTGATGGAGCGGAACAGGCAAAAACAAATAGCGGGCCATGGCAGGGGAGAATCATCAATAGCTGAGCCACACCCTTGACCGCTGCAGAGGGATCCCAAAACAATTTCGATTACGACTTGATCGTGATTGGCGCTGGATATGGCGGCTTTGATGCCGCAAAACATGCAGCCGACCATGGCTTGCGCACGGCAATTATTGAAAAAGGCGACATGGGTGGCACCTGCGTTAACCGCGGCTGTGTGCCTTCTAAGGCGCTGTTAGCTGCCAGTGGCAAGCTGCGAGAACTTAGTGATGCTGGCCACTTAGCCCAATTTGGGATCAAAGCAAGCGGCCATAGTTTTGATCGCCAGGCCATTGCAAACCATGCCAATCAATTAGTTGCAAATATCCGTGAAAATCTCACCAAAACCCTTGAGCGAGCTGGGGTATCAATCCTCAGGGGTGAAGGGCGGATGCAGGGAAGCCAGCAGGTGGCATTGCGCCAATTGGATGGCATCGAACGGTTGCTCACGGCAAAAGATGTGGTGCTTGCCAGTGGTTCAGATCCCTTCGTGCCCCCGGGTATTACAACCGATGGCTCAACGGTATTCACAAGTGATGATGCAATCAAATTAGAAAGTTTGCCCCCTTGGCTTGCAATTATCGGCAGTGGATATATCGGCCTTGAATTTGCTGATGTGTATACAGCGCTAGGTTGTGAAGTAACGATGATTGAAGCCTTAGATCGAGTGATGCCTACATTTGATCCAGATATTGCTAAATTAGCGGCACGCAAACTAATTGACGGCCGCGATATTGAAACAAAGGTTGGTGTTTTTGCTAGTAAGGTAATCCCCGGCAATCCGGTGCGGATTGAATTAATTGATGCCAATAGCAAGGAATTAGTTGAGGTGTTGGAAGTTGATGCTGTGCTGGTGGCAACCGGCCGCGTTCCAACTAGTAAAGATTTAAATCTTGCTGCCGTTGGTGTAGAAACCAACCGTGGTTTCATACCCGTTGATGATCAGATGCGGGTGCTGGCAAATGCTGAGCCCGTACCCCACCTATGGGCCGTTGGTGATGTAACAGGAAAGATGATGCTCGCCCACACGGCTGCAGCCCAGGGGGCTGTTGCTGTAGATAATATCTTGGGCCATCAGCGCCAGATTGACTACCGCTCAATTCCAGCTGCTACCTTCACCCATCCGGAGATCAGTTCCGTTGGTTTAAGTGAAGTTGAGGCTAAGGCATTAGCAGTGGAGGCAGGTTTTGAATTGGGCACGGTGCGCAGTTATTTCAAGGCTAATTCCAAGGCATTAGCGGAATTAGAAAGTGATGGGATCATGAAGTTGTTATTTAATAAGAGCACAGGTGAAGTGCTCGGTGCACATATTTATGGTCTCCATGCCGCTGATTTGATTCAGGAGGTTGCAAATGCAGTAGCCAGGCGTTTAAGTGTGAAGCAATTAGCTAATGAAGTTCATACCCATCCAACCCTCAGTGAAGTGGTGGAAGTTGCCTATAAACAGGCTGCCCATACCCTTGGCGCCTAAACCCATGGAAATCCGCCGTCGCCCCCCTAGCCCCAAGGTGCGGGTATCCCATCTGGAATATGGCGTTCCCCTGTCAGATGAAGAGCCCCAACATATTCTTGAGGAGAT
>Ga0214917_10001232_pt1 | contig 33116 bp, 31 predicted proteins | sample LL_1208_BB_MetaG_FD_177983 | JGI IMG/M metagenome (GOLD analysis project Ga0214917, IMG submission 177983) | Freshwater microbial communities from Lake Lanier, Atlanta, Georgia, United States - LL_1208_BB | ecosystem: Environmental > Aquatic > Freshwater > Lake | place: USA: Georgia | collected... | reverse complement strand
GCAATCAGTCGCGCCATGATGTCTGCAGAACCGCCCGGTGCAAAAGGACAGACCAAAGTGATGGTGCGAGTCGGATAAGCCTGTGCCCAAGCCTTTGGGATGAGGGCTGGTGCGGCAAATAAAACCAAGGGTAGCAGCCACGTACCTTTGAGGCGAACTAACCAACTAACCAACAGTCCAACAAGCAGATAAACAGATCGGCTGTTCGATATTTGTGTTGAGGGTAGGGTAGGTGTTTGTGAAGTGATGTTCAATTTTGTCTCCTGTTTTTGTGCGAGTATCGCAAAGATGACGCAATCTATTTTTACCAACCAAGCCTTTATGCGCTTTTGGCTGGCTCGCCTTGTAGGCAACATGGCCAACATGATGCTTTTGGTGGCCCTAGCTTGGCATATGTATGACTTGACCGGTAGCGCTTGGGACTTGGGCTTGGTGGGTTTGTTTCAGTTTGTGCCCAGCCTTGTGATGACCCTGCCTGCAGGCCACGTGGCCGACCGCTTACACCGTGGACGCATTTTTGCCGCCTGCATGGCACTTCAGGCGTTGGTGGCGATGTTGTTGGTGGCGGCCATGATGGCCCATGCTGAGAGTCGCGTATTGTTTTTAAGCGTGTCGGTTTTGTTGGGGGTGGCCCGTGCCTTCATGATGCCTGCGCAACAGGCCTTAACTCCCATGCTGGTGCCCACCTCTGACTTGCAAAGAGCCATCACCCTAAGCAGCAGTGCCATGCAGGTGTCGGTGATTGCAGGACCGGCTATAGGGGGTGTGCTTTACATTTGGGGCGCAGATGTGGTGTATGGCGCGTGCATGCTGCTTTTTGTATCAGCCACGGCCTTGACCTTGTTTGTGCGCTACCGTCATCAGGCTACCCACATGGCTGCCAACTGGTCCACGGTGTTGGCAGGCATGTCTTTTGTGTGGCAGCGCAAGGTGCTTCTGGGCGCCACTTCTTTGGATTTGTTTGCGGTGTTGTTGGGTGGGGCCACAGCCCTATTACCCATCTATGCCAAAGACATATTGCATACGGGGCCTGAGGGGTTGGGCTTGCTGCGGGCGGCACCGGCTGTGGGGGCACTCATCATGTCTCTAGTACTTATGCGCTGGCCGCTGCGTAGAAAAGTGGGTTACAAGCTTTTGGGAGCAGTGGCTGTTTTTGGTTTGGCCACGGTGGTGTTTGGCCTCTCGCAACATTTTGGTCTGTCTATGCTGGCCTTGATGCTCACGGGTGCAGCAGACAATATCAGTGTTGTCACGCGCTTGACTTTGGTGCAGTTGGAAACGCCTGACGATATGCGGGGCAGAGTGGCCGCTGTGAACTCTGTATTCATTGGGGCTTCCAACCAGCTGGGCGAATTTGAATCCGGTGCTACGGCTGAACTGTGGGGTCCTATGGCCTCTGTTGTGGTCGGAGGGCTTGGCACCATGTGCATTGCGGCTTTGTGGTTGCGTTTGTTTCCTGAGCTGGCAAGGCGCGACCGCTTGGCCTAGGGTTCTACACATTTACTCCTTACACTGCGCGGCTGTTTCTTTTGTTTTGATCTTCCTACCTGATTGGTCCACTGGAGCCCCTGAATGAAATTTCGCTTTCCCATCGTCATCATTGACGAAGACTTCCGCTCCGAAAACACCTCGGGTTTGGGTATTCGCGCCATGGCACAAGCCATTGAGGCCGAGGGTTTTGAAATTTTGGGAGTCACCAGCTATGGGGATTTAAGCCAGTTTGCGCAACAGCAAAGCCGAGCCAGCGCCTTCATTTTGTCGATCGATGACGAGGAATTCACACCCGGCCCAGACTTGGACCCTGCGGTGCTGAATTTGCGCACCTTCATAGAAGAAGTACGTCGTAAAAACGCCGATGTTCCTATTTATATATATGGAGAAACCAAAACCAGCCGCCACCTGCCAAACGACATCCTGCGCGAGCTGCATGGGTTTATACACATGTTTGAAGATACGCCCGAGTTTGTGGCGCGTCACATCATTCGCGAAGCCAAAAGTTATTTGGAAGGTGTTCAGCCTCCATTCTTTAAAGCGCTGCTGGACTATGCAGAAGATGGGTCTTACTCATGGCATTGCCCTGGCCATTCTGGTGGCGTCGCGTTTTTAAAGAGTCCCGTTGGTCAAATGTTTCACCAGTTTTTTGGTGAAAACATGTTGCGTGCCGACGTGTGCAATGCAGTAGAAGAATTGGGTCAATTGCTCGACCACAACGGCGCCATTGGTGAGAGCGAGCGCAACGCCGCGCGTATTTTCAATGCCGACCATTGCTTTTTTGTCACCAACGGCACCAGCACCTCCAACAAGATCGTCTGGCACCACACGGTAGCGCCTGGCGATGTGGTGGTGGTAGACCGCAATTGTCACAAATCGGTTCTGCACGCCATCATCATGACGGGCGCAGTTCCGGTGTTTTTAAAGCCTACTCGCAACCACTATGGCATTATTGGTCCAATTCCCCAAAGCGAATTTGAGCCCGAAACCATTCAATCCAAAATCAAGGCCAACCCCCTGCTCAAGGGGTTAGATTCCCAAAAAATCAAGCCACGGATTCTGACGCTGACACAGTCTACTTATGACGGTGTGCTCTACAACACCGAGACCATCAAGGGCTTGCTCGACGGCTATGTAGACAACCTGCATTTCGATGAGGCGTGGTTGCCCCATGCCGCCTTTCACCCGTTTTATGGCTCTTACCATGCCATGGGTAAAAAGCGCGTGCGGCCAGGCAATACTGTGGTGTATTCCACCCAATCTATCCACAAACTGCTGGCGGGTATCAGCCAAGCCAGCCATGTGTTGGTTCAAGACTCACAGAACACCAAGCTCGACACCCACCTCTTCAATGAGGCCTATCTGATGCACACCAGCACCAGTCCGCAGTACAGCATCATTGCCAGCTGCGACGTCGCAGCCGCCATGATGGAGCCACCGGGCGGCACTGCGCTGGTGGAAGAAAGCATCATGGAAGCGCTGGATTTCCGCCGTGCCATGCGCAAGGTGGATGAGGAATATGGTGACGACTGGTGGTTCAAGCTCTGGGGCCCTGAGCATTTGGTGGAAGAGGGTATTGGCCAGGCTGAAGACTGGATCATCCACAGCGATGGTCGCAAAAGCTCGTCCCGTTCCAAAAAAGCCAACAAAGCGGCGAGCCGTTGGCACGGTTTTGGTAAGTTGGCCGACGGCTTCAACATGCTGGATCCCATCAAGGCCACCATCGTGACACCTGGCTTGAATCTGGACGGCGAGTTTGATACCTCAGGCGTACCAGCCTCTATAGTGACCAAATTCTTAGCCGAGCACGGTGTGGTGGTGGAAAAAACGGGTCTTTACAGCTTTTTCATCATGTTCACCATAGGCATTACCAAAGGCCGCTGGAATACCTTGCTCACTGCATTGCAGCAGTTCAAGGACGACTACGACCGCAACCACCCGCTATGGCGCATCCTCCCCGAGTTTTGCCAAAAGCACCCGCGCTACGAGCGCATGGGTCTGCGGGATCTGTGCCAATTTGTCCATGAGATGTACGCCAAGTACGACATTGCACGACTCACTACCGATATGTATTTGAGCGACTTGAGTCCTGCAATGAAGCCCTCAGATGCCTATGCGCACATTGCACAGCGCAAAACTGAGCGTGTAGAAATCGACTATCTGGAAGGCCGTATCACCGTAGGCCTGGTCACACCCTACCCACCGGGTATTCCGCTATTGATTCCCGGCGAAGTGTTCAACAAGAAAATTGTGGACTACCTCAAGTTTTCACGGGACCTCAACACCAACTGCCCCGGCTTTGAGACCGACATCCATGGCTTGGTGGAAGAGGTGGGGGTTGATGGTGTAAGACGTTTTTATGCAGATTGCGTGAAGTCAAGCCTCAGTTAACCCACCAACCACCTGGCTGAAACCGCCGTCCACATAAGTGATTTCGGCAGTGATGCCACCAGCCAAGTCGCAGAGCAAAAACGCGGCTGCGTTTCCCACGTCTTCAATGGTGATGTTGCGGCGAATAGGCGAAGACTCGGCCACCACGCTCAGTATTTTTCCAAAGCCCTTGATGCCACTTGCGGCCAGTGTTTTGATGGGACCGGCACTGATGCCGTTGACTCGAATGCCTTTAGGGCCTAAAGATTCGGCCAGATAGCGCACCGAAGCCTCCAGGCTGGCTTTGGCCAAGCCCATGGTGTTGTAGTTGGGCACATTGCGAACGGCACCGAGGTAGGTCAGAGTCAGCAAGGCTGAACGCTCGTTAAGGTAGGGCAAAGCGGCTTTGGCCATGGCCGGAAAGCTGTAGGCGCTGATGTCGTGTGCCACCTGAAAACCCTCGCGGCTTAGGCCATCTAAAAAGTCACCAGCAATGGCCTCTCGTGGGGCATAACCAATGCTGTGTACAAAGCCATCGAACTTAGGCCAATGCTGCGACAGATCGGTAAACAATTGATTGATTTGTTCATCGCTGGCCACATCGCAGTCAAATACCAATTTGGATCCAAAGTCGGCTGCAAACTCGGTAATACGATCTTTGAAACGCTCGCCCACATAGCTAAAGGCCAACTCCGCGCCTTGGGCTTGACAAGCTTTGGCGATGCCATAGGCGATGCTTCGATTGCTGAGGACGCCTGTGATCAATAGTTTTTTGCCTTGAAGAAAAGCCATACCACCTCTGTTTTTTTGTCAATTGAAAATGTGTGCAGAATTGTCGCATGCGGTATTGGGTAACACATCGTCTATTGGCTGCCTCGCTTGGCCCTAGGGTTTCCCTTTGGGTTACTTCAACGATTTGGGCTTACTTGCTAGCTTTGGCTGTCCTTCTGGTTCTGCGTCCTTTTCAGCCAGCTCAAGCTGCTCATGCCTACGCCCAGTTTGGGGATATCAAGTACCCAGCAGATTTTTCTCACTGGGCTTACGTGAACCCCAAGGCCAGAAAGGGTGGCGACATAACACTGGTGCCACCCTCGCGGCTTTCCAACTTTGACAAGTACAACCCCTTTACCTTGAAGGGCAGTGCGCCACCGGGCCTGAGCACTTTGGTGTTTGAATCCCTGCTCACCGGCTCCTTGGATGAACCCACTACCGCTTATGGTTTGCTTGCTCTAGATGTTGCGGTAGCGCCTGATGTACTTTCGGCCACTTTTACCCTGCATCCCAACGCGCGCTTCCACAATGGCGATGCGGTGCTGGCCTTAGACGTCAAGCATTCTTTTGACCAACTCACTTCGCAGCAAGCAGCACCTCAGTTTCGGACTTTTTTTGGGGACATCAAAGGCGTCACGGTGTTGGCAGAAAGGGTGGTGCGCTTTGACTTCAAGCGCGTTAATGCTGAGCTGCCTCTGATTGCGGGCAGCATGCCGGTGTTCAGTCACAAGTGGGGTAGGGAGGCGTCGGGCCCCTGGGCCGACAAGCCTAAACCGCTGGACCAAATTGTCACGGACACGCCGATAGGCAGCGGTCCCTACCGCATTGGTAAGGTCAATTTTGGTAAAGATATCACCTATGAACGGGACAACAGCTATTGGGCGCAAGAGTTGAACGTGCGGCGTGGCATGTTCAACTATGACCGCATCACCTACAAAATTTACAAAGACAGTACGGCTCAGCTGGAAGCCTTTAAGGCCGGGGAGTTTGACTACATCCAGGCTTTTATCGCCCGTGAATGGGCCCGTGCCTACACAGGTCGCGACTTTGACCGAGGCATTCTGGTCAAAAAGGAGTTAACCCACGGCAACGCTGGGGACTTTCAGGGATTTTTGTTCAACCTCAGGCTCAAAAAGTTTCATGACGTGCGGGTACGTGAAGCCATAGGTTTGGCTATGGACTATGAGTGGATGAACCGCCAACTGTTCTACAACGCTTACACACGGGTGCGGGGATACTTTGGCGGCAGCGACTTTGAGGCCAAGGGCTTTCCCAGCCCGCAGGAGCTGAAGGTACTGGAGCCTTTACGCGAACTCATGTCACCTGCTATGGCTCAACAGGTTCTGGTGCAGCTGGTGCCCTTGCCCCCCTTGACCAGCCTCGATCCTGGATCCGGCCAAACCCTGCGCGACAACCTGCGCAAAGCCAAGCAGTTATTGGCTGATGCGGGATGGACCTACCGCGATGGAGAATTGAAAAATGCTCAGGGCGAGGTGTTGTCTTTGGAGTTTTTGGACAACTCGGGCTCTATGGGCAGAGTGGTGACGCCATTTGCAAAAAACCTAGCCAAACTGGGTATCAAAGTGAACTACAAGGTTGTGGACTTTGCCATTTTGCAAAAACGCTTGGATGTGTTTGACTTTGAAATCATCAGCAACCGCATTGTCGGCAGCGAAGCCCCGGGCACCGAGCTGCTTGACCGTTTTGGCAGCGCTGCGGCTGATGTGGAGGGCTCCAGCAATGTGCTGGGCCTGAAAGACCCGGTGGTGGATGCGTTGCTGCAGCAAGTGATGTCTGCCCGCACCCGACCCGAACTGGTGGCGCGTTTGATGGCATTGGACCGAGTGTTGCGCCATGGGCATTATTCGGTGCCACACTGGACCAGTTCGGTGCACCGCGTGGCTTGGCGCGCTGGCCGATTTGAGCATCCAGAAGTCATGCCCAAGTACTACCAGCCCGAGTTTTGGGTCACGGCCATTGGGTGGGCACCGGCTACCACACTCAATCCCCTTAAGAAGTAGGATGACCTGATGCTGGCTTATGTGCTCAAACGATTGTTGCTGATGGTGCCCACGCTTTTGGGCGTGCTGCTCCTCACGTTTGTGGTGATTCAGTTTGTGCCCGGTGGCCCGGTGGAGCAAATGGTGGCCCAGCTGCAAGGCCGCGACAGCGGAGGCGAAGGTGCAGCTGCTACCGGAGCTGGTTACCGTGGCCGACAGGGTGTGGACGCCGCACGCATTGAGGAAATCAAGGCCTTCTACGGGTTTGATAAACCTGCGCACGAACGCTTTGTCCAGATGCTGGGGCAATTTGCACGGCTGGATCTGGGTAAAAGTTTTTTCTATCCCAAGTCGGTGTGGGAGCTGGTCAAAGAAAAACTGCCTGTCTCCATCAGCCTGGGGCTCTGGACGTTTTTACTCAGCTACGCCATTTCAATTCCCTTGGGGATTGCCAAGGCGGTGCGGGCCGGTTCAAGGTTTGACACCTTAACGAGCTTGCTGATTCTGGTGGGATATGCCATTCCGGGGTTTGTGTTGGGCGTTGCATTATTGGTGGTGTTTGGCGGTCAGTTGCAATGGTTTCCGCTGCGGGGGCTGACCTCCAGTAACTGGGATACCTTGAGTTGGGGCGCCAAGGTGGTGGACTATCTGTGGCACATCGCTTTGCCGGTCACGGCCAGTGTGTTGGGTGCTTTTGCCGTGACCACCATGTTGACCAAAAATTCATTCCTTGAAGAAATTAGCAAACAATACGTGCTGACTGCCCGTGCCAAGGGTTTAAGCCAATCCAGGGTGCTTTGGAAGCACGTCCTGCGCAACGCCATGATTCCCATCGTTACCGGGTTTCCAGCGGCTTTTGTGGGTGCGTTTTTTGCCGGTTCGCTTTTGATTGAAACTCTATTTTCCCTGGATGGCTTGGGTTTGCTGTCCTATGAATCGGTTATGCGGCGCGACTATCCCGTCGTGCTGGGCACACTGTATTTGTTCACCTGCATTGGCTTGGTGACCAAGCTGATTTCCGACCTGTGCTACATGTGGGTTGACCCCCGCGTGAAGTTCGATTGACCCTTCACCATGGACCGCGAAATTAAAGCTCACCAAGTCCAAGGCCAAGCCATTAGCGCTTCTGTGTCTCCTGCCCGAAGGGCTTGGCGGCGATTTGTAAACAACCGTTTGGGTTGGGTGAGTTTGTGCATTTTGGGGGTATTGTTTGTGCTCAGCTTAGGCGCAGAGTTGGTGTCTAACGACAAACCCCTTCTCGCCCGCTATGACGGAGAGTGGTTTGTGCCCATGATCCAAGACATTCCCGAAACCCGTTTTGGCGGTGACTTTGACACCCCAACCGACTACTTGGACCCATTTATTCAGCAGCAATTTGCTAAGCCGGGTAATTGGGCGCTCTACCCTATCAACCGCTACCACCACAGCACCCTCAATTACTTTGCCAAGGAGCCCAACCCTTCGCCACCATCGGCGGACAACTGGCTTGGTACCGATGACCGCGGGCGCGATGTAGTGGCCCGTTTGTTGTATGGGTTCAGGGTGTCGTTGTTGTTTGGCTTGGCGCTGACCTTGGTAGGTGTGCTGCTGGGGGTGGTTACAGGAGCGGTACAAGGCTTTTTTGGCGGGCGGACCGATTTGTGGTTTCAGCGGTTCATTGAAATCTGGGGTTCTATGCCTGAGTTGTATTTACTGATTATTTTTTCGGCCTTGTTTGACCCCAGCGTGGCCTTGCTGCTGATTTTGCTCAGCTTGTTTGGGTGGATGGGCTTGTCCGATTATGTTCGGGCTGAGTTTTTACGCAACCGCCAACTCGATTACGTTCGCGCCGCACGTGCGATGGGTTTGAGTAATTTCCAAATTATCTGGCGGCACATCTTGCCCAATAGCCTCACCCCCGTGGTGACGTTTTTACCGTTTCGCATGAGTGCAGCCATTTTGGCGCTCACGTCCCTGGACTTTTTGGGCCTGGGCGTTCCCCCGGGTACTCCCTCGTTGGGGGAGTTGCTGGCTCAGGGCAAAAACAATATTGATGCGTGGTGGATTTCACTTTCCACATTTGCCGTTTTGGTGTTGACGCTTTTGCTGCTCACCTTTATGGGTGACGCGCTGCGCGACGCTTTGGACCCGCGCAAGGCTGACCCTGCCCATACAGACCGATCCAAGGCATGAACCTTTTGAGTGCTCATTCCCCCTCTGACTTGGGCCCTTACAAAGGTCATTTGGCGCTAGAAGTCAACGACCTCTCCATAGCCTTTGGCTCCCATACGGTGGTGAGCCACTTGAACTTTCAAATAGGCAGAGGTGAAAAAGTCGCCTTGGTTGGCGAATCGGGTTCTGGCAAAACGGTGACGGCCTTGAGTCTGATGGGCCTTGCCGACAATGTCAGCACTCAGGGCAAGGCGCTGTTTTATGCGGCTGTTAATGACGCGGGAGGTTCGGCAACTCAACAGACTGTGGATTTGTTGGCTTTGTCGGATGACCAACTCAGGGAGATACGTGGGCGAGACGTTGCCATGATTTTTCAGGAGCCCATGACGGCACTAAATCCGCTTATGACCATTGGTGAGCAAATTGCCGAAGTCTTGTGGACCCATTCGCACCGCCTCCAAAGCCCAAACCGCACACCCCGTTTGAACTATGCCGCAGTGCATTCTCAAGTGTTGACACTGTTGAATCAAACTGGTATCGCAGAGCCCGAGCGGCGTGCTGATGCTTATCCCCACCAGCTAAGTGGTGGGCAACGCCAGCGCGCCATGATTGCCATGGCCATGGCGGGTAAGCCCCAATTGCTGTTGGCTGATGAACCCACCACCGCCTTGGACGTAAGTCTGCGCGGACAAATTTTAGATCTGTTGGAAGAGCAACAACGCTTGCGTGGCATGTCGGTGCTCATGATCACGCACGACCTGAACTTGGTGCGCCGCTTTGCCGACAGAGTGCTGGTTTTGGAGCGTGGTATTTTGGTGGAGGAAGGGCCCGTAGACCATGTGTTTGCAGCGCCACAGCACCCTTACACCCAAAAACTTATGTCCAGTAAGCCTGCGCGATCTGTCGGCATGGCCACATGGGGCACCAGTGCAGCATCGATCAAGTCGGCGCCCCCTGATTCCGGGCACTATTTGATGGAAGCTCGCCAACTCCAGGTGACTTACCCCATAACGTTGGGGGGCATCAAGGGCTGGTTCAAGAAAGGGCGGTTTGTAGCCGTGCAAGGTGCCAGTTTTCAGATCAACAAGGGGCAAACGCTTGGGGTAATGGGCGAGTCAGGTTCCGGCAAATCCACCTTGGTATTGGCAGTTTTGGGCTTGTTGGACTTTGATGGGGACTTAACAATATCAGACCAGTCTTGGGCAAAAGGAAAGTCGGCGGCGGGGCTCAACCGTGACTTGCGTAAAAAGGTCCAAGTGGTGTTTCAAGACCCGTTTTCCTCCTTGTCGCCTAGATTGACCGTGGAGGCCATTGTGGCGGAGGGCTTGCGCGTGCATGCGCCCCAACTTACTGCGATACAGCGCCAACAAAGGGTGCTCAAGGCTTTAAGCGAGGTCGGCATGACCCCAGCCCAGTTTCCAGGCCTCTTGCAGCGCTACCCGCATGAATTTTCTGGTGGGCAGCGCCAGCGTGTGGCCATTGCCAGAGCCTTGATCGTGGAGCCCGAATTGTTGGTGCTGGACGAGCCCACCAGCGCCTTGGATGTGACGATTCAAAAACAAATTTTGGATGTACTTCAACAATTGCAGCGCGATAAAGGCTTGAGTTTTTTACTCATTACCCACGACGTGGACGTGATTCGTGCCATGGCCCACCATGTTTTGGTGATGAAGGCGGGTGAAGTGGTGGAGGCGGGTGAAGTGGACCAAGTGTTGGAGCAGCCTCAACATCCTTACACCCGAGCGCTGGTCGCGGCTGCGTCTTGATGAGGTTTATGCGTTAGAATAAGCAAAAATCGACCAGACGGGCGGATACCAACCGCCCGTTTTTTTTGGTCGAAAGGATTTGTGAGTCAGTGAGAAGTGGTGGTTTGACGGTGGCGCTGCAGACGGTAGTTGAACAAACAGTCCAAGGTTTGGGTTACGAATTGGTCGATATTGAAAGATCGGCTGGTGGCCTCTTGCGCATCACGATTGACCATCCATGGGTTGGCGCTGCGACTGAACAGTTTGTGAATGTTGAAGATTGCGAAAAAGTCACCCGGCAGTTGCAATTTGTGTTGGAAGTGGACGGAGTGGAATACAAGCGTTTGGAAGTGTCCTCTCCAGGCATCGACCGCCCCTTGCGCTCCCCAAAAGATTTTGAGCGATTTGTTGGCCATTTGGTCGACATCACCCTCAAAGAGCCCATGGGACCAGCTGCCAGTGGCTTGGTGAACGCCAACCGCAAAAAGTTCACAGGCCGATTGGTGGCGGTGGATGGCGGTAATGGGCAGCAGTGGCAAGTGGAGTGGAGCGACGAAAAGCCCCCCAAGCCCGGCCAGAAGGTTAGCAAAAAACGCGTACCAGCGCCGTTACAAGTGCTGGGTTTTGAGTTGTCGGAGCTGCGGGAGGCGCGTTTGTCTCCTGTGGTGAACTTTAAGGGCCGTGGCGCGGGTCAAGATGCTTGACGTATACGGATGGGTTTTTAGTATGTGCTTGTATGGTGGATGGAGGTTGAATTCATGAATCGCGAAATGTTGATGTTGGTTGAAGCCATTTCACGCGAAAAAAATGTGGAACGCGACGTGGTGTTCGGCGCAGTAGAAGCTGCTTTGGCACAAGCGACCAAAAAGTTTTATTCAGGCGACGTGGACATTCGGGTTTCGGTGGATAGAGATTCCGGCGAATACGAAACGTTTCAGCGTTGGCACGTGGTGCCCAACGAAGCGGGTCTTCAGTTGCCAGACCAAGAAATTTTGTTGTTTGAAGCTCAAGAGCAAATTCCTGACATTGAGGTGGACGAGTACATAGAACAAACCATCGAGTCTGTGCCTATTGGCCGCATTGGCGCCATGGCAGCCAAGCAGGTCATCCTGCAAAAAATTCGCGATGCGGAGCGTGAAATGTTGCTCAGCGACTTTATGGCACGTGGCGAAAAGATTTTTGTTGGCACTGTCAAACGCATGGACAAGGGCGACATGATTGTGGAGAGTGGCAGAGTTGAAGGCCGCCTGCGGCGCACAGAAATGATTCCAAAGGAAAACTTGCGTACCGGTGACCGTGTTCGCGCCATGATCATGGAGGTAGACCTGACCCTACGCGGCGCCCCCATTATTTTGTCGCGCTCGGCCCCTGAATTCATGACGGAGTTGTTTCGCCAAGAAGTCCCAGAAATTGAGCAAGGGTTGCTGGAAATTAAATCTTGCGCACGCGATCCCGGTTCGCGCGCCAAGATTGCGGTCTTGTCCCACGACAAACGAGTTGACCCCATAGGTACCTGTGTGGGCGTGCGCGGTACCCGAGTGAACGGCGTGACCAATGAACTGGCAGGCGAACGTGTAGACATTGTGCTGTGGAGCGAAGACCCCGCGCAGTTTGTCATCGGTGCCTTGGCGCCTGCCAACGTGTCTTCCATTGTGGTGGACGAAGAGAAACACGCCATGGATGTGGTGGTGGATGAGGAAAACCTAGCTATTGCCATTGGTCGCGGTGGACAAAACGTGCGCTTAGCCTCAGAGCTGACCGGCTGGAAAATCAACATCATGGACGCCGCAGAGTCGGCTGAAAAGCTCGAGCAAGAAACTGGTTCGCTTCGTGCTTTGTTCATGGCAAAGCTTGACGTGGATGAGGAAATTGCAGATATCCTCATCACCGAAGGCTTCACCAGCCTTGAGGAAGTGGCTTATGTACCCATTCATGAAATGCTGGAAATTGAGTCGTTTGATGAAGACACCGTCAACGAACTGAGAACTCGCGCCAAAGATGCGCTACTGACCATGGAAATTGCCCGTGAAGAAAGTGCTGAAGCTGTATCGCAAGATCTGCGCGACTTTGACGGTTTAACGCCAGAGTGGATTGCCAAACTGGCAGAACACGGCGTGAACACGCTAGACGATTTGGCTGACTTGGCTGTCGATGAGCTCATCGACATCACAGGTCATTCCGAAGATGAGGCCAAAGCCCTCATCATGAAAGCTCGTGAACACTGGTTCACCAACGACTCCGCCGCTGAAGCGTAATGGTCATGAAAGGTCCTCACAAAAATGTCCAGCACGACCATCGCCGAGTTTGCAACCGAACTCAAAAAGTCTCCTGAAACGCTCATTGAGCAATTGAAATCTGCCGGGGTGGCCAAAACCGCTCCCTCAGATACTTTGACCGACGCTGACAAGCAGCGCTTGTTGAGCTTTTTACAAGCCAGCCACGGCACAGCCGCGCCTGAACGCAAAAAAATCACACTGGTTAAAAAGTCCACAACCGAAATCAAACAGGCTGATGCCAGTGGCAAGGCTCGAACCATTCAAGTAGAGGTTCGTAAAAAACGCACTTTTGTGCGTCGCGACGATTCTGACACTGCTGTGTCTTCTGAAACTCCTGAAGAACAATCCAACAACGCACTTCAGGACCCATCAATCCCGTTCCTTGATTCAGCCGAGTTGGCCCGTCGTGAGGTGGAAGCACGCCGTCAAGCCGAGCTGATTCGTCGCCAGGAAGAGGAACTGGCTGAGCGTCGCCGTTTGCGTGAAGAGCAAGAAGCCAAAGATCGCGAAGCAGCTGAGCAGTCCGCACGGGCCGAGGCCAAAAAGGCAGCCCAATCCATACGCAAAAAAACCAAAGGCGAGCCTACAAGCGCCGCCGAAGAAGCAGATGAACAAGCCGCATTGGCTGCCCAAGATTTGACCCAAAAAGCTGCAGAGGCTGCACGTGTGAAAGCTGCCGAAGCGGCCAAGGTCCGTTCTGACGATGAGTCTTCCCGCGCTGCAGATTTGTTGGTGCGCCGTCGAAAAGCCGAAGACGAGGCTGCTGCCATCCGCAACATGATGTCGGCTCCGGCCAAAAAAGCGCCGCCACCCGTTAAAAAGGCAGAGCCGCCCAAAGATGACGCGGCCAAAGTTGGTGTTAAGGGCACTTTGCACAAGCCTGCAGTGGCCCCCAAAGCCCCAGGAGCAGCGGCACCCGCAACGACCGCTGCTCCTGGTAAAGAGGTTAAATCTGCCAAGCTCTCAAGCAGCTGGGCGGGCGACCCCCTTAAGAAAAAGGCCATTCCGACCCGCGGCGACAGCAGTGGTGGCGTGGGTCGTGGTGGCTGGCGTGGTGGGCCGAGAGGGCGCCGCAATGACCGCGACCGCGAGGAGGCCGAGGTACCTGCCGCACCAGTAGAGGTACGCGTTATCGAAGTGCACGTTCCCGAGACCATTACCGTAGCCGAACTGGCACACAAAATGGCTGTGAAGTCCTCTGAGGTGATCAAGCAGCTCATGAAACTGGGACAGATGGTCACCATCAACCAACCGCTGGACCAAGACACCGCCATGATTGTGGTGGAAGAAATGGGTCATAAAGCGGTGATTGCCGCCCTTGACGACCCTGAGGCTTTTACCGAAGATGAAGCGTCTGCCCACGATTCGGAAGCTCTGCCGCGTGCCCCAGTGGTCACAGTCATGGGCCACGTGGACCACGGCAAAACCTCTTTGCTGGATTACATTCGTCGCGCCAAAGTTGCCGCGGGCGAGGCTGGCGGCATCACCCAGCACATTGGGGCTTATCACGTGGAAACTCCGCGCGGCATGGTGTCTTTCTTGGACACTCCAGGTCACGAGGCGTTTACCGCCATGCGTGCTCGTGGTGCACAAGCCACCGACATTGTGATCCTGGTGGTTGCAGCCGACGACGGCGTGATGCCTCAAACCAAAGAAGCCATCAAACACGCCAAGGCGGCGGGCGTGCCGATTGTGGTGGCCATGACCAAGATCGATAAGCCTGATGCCAACCCTGATCGAGTCAAAACCGAGCTGGTGGCCGAAGAAGTGGTCCCCGAAGAATACGGTGGCGAGTCTCCCTTTATTGGGGTATCGGCCAAAACCGGACAAGGCATTGACAACCTGTTGGAGCAGGTGTTGTTGCAAGCCGAGGTCCTGGAATTGAAGGCCCCAGTGGATGCTTCTGCCAAGGGCCTGGTGATTGAAGCCAAGCTGGACAAAGGTCGAGGCCCCGTAGCCACAGTTCTGGTGCAGTCGGGTACCCTTAAGGTCGGCGATGTGTTACTGGCTGGACAAACCTATGGCCGTGTTCGCGCCATGTTGGACGAAAACAGCAAAGCCATCAAATCTGCTGGGCCCTCCATTCCAGTGGAAATTCAGGGTCTGACCGATGTACCACAGGCGGGTGATGAATTCATGGTGTTGATGGACGAGCGACGTGCTCGTGAAATTGCCACCTACCGTGCCGGTAAGTTCCGCAACACCAAACTTGCAAAACAACAAGCGGCCAAGCTGGAAAACATGTTTGAAAACATGGCGGCGGGCGAGATGCAAACCCTACCCGTCATCATCAAGGCCGACGTCCAAGGCTCCCAAGAGGCGCTGGGCACATCACTGCTCAAGCTGTCTACTGACGAAATCAAGGTGCAATTGGTGTATTCCGCAGTGGGCGGCATCAGCGAATCCGACGTCAATTTGGCGATTGCCTCCAAGGCTGTGATCATTGGCTTTAACACCCGTGCTGACGCAGGTGCGCGCAAGTTGGCTGAAGGAAACGGCGTAGATATACGTTATTACAACATCATCTACGACGCTGTGGACGACCTGAAAGCAGCCATGTCGGGCATGTTGGCCCCAGAAAAACGCGAAGAAGTTATTGGCAACGCCGAAATCCGCACCGTGTTTGTGGCTTCCAAAATTGGTACGGTTGCGGGTTGTATGGTCACCAACGGCTATGTATTGCGCAATGCGCATTTCAGGCTGCTGCGCGAAAACGTTGTGATCTATACCGGCGAGCTGGATTCTCTCAAACGCATGAAAGACGATGTGCGCGAAGTCAAGGAAGGTTTTGAGTGTGGTATCAAGCTCAAAAACTACAATGACATCAAAGAAGGCGATGTGCTGGAGTTCTTTGAAGTTAAAGAAGTCGCGCGGACAATTTAAGCCACGACATTGCACATGCCTGCCAAACAAGCCACGCCAAGCCATCGTTCTTTTAAGGTCGCGGATCAAATCCAGCGCGACCTCACAGAGCTGATTGCGCGTGAGTTAAAAGATCCAAGGGTGGGCATGGTCACTCTTCAGGGCGTGGAAGTCACGCCCGACTATGCCCATGCCAAGGTGTTTTTCAGTTTGTTGGTGGGTGACCCGCAAGAGACCCAAGACGCGCTTAATCAAGCGGCAGGTTTTTTGCGCAATGGTTTGTTCAAGCGTCTGCACATCCACACCGTGCCCACCTTGCGCTTTCTATACGACCGCACCAGTGAGCGAGCAGCCGACATGAACGCCTTGATCGCCAAGGCGGTTTCATCTAGAGCGCAAGAAGACTGAGAATGAACACACCCGGCAGCAGGGTGGGTTCAACATTCAAAAAACGCCCTGTGCACGGGGTGATTTTGTTGGACAAACCCCTTGGACTCTCTAGCAATGACGCCTTGCAAAAAGTCAAAAGGCTTCTGCGCGCTGAAAAAGCGGGCCATACAGGCACTTTGGACCCCTTGGCTACCGGCGTATTGCCTTTGTGCTTTGGTGCGGCCACCAAGTTCAGCCAAATCCATTTGGATGCAGACAAAAGTTACGAGGCGGTTGCTCTACTTGGAGTCACCACCTCCACAGGGGACGCTGAGGGCGAGGTGCTCAAGCAGCGAGAAGTTGAGGTATGCGATGCCCAGTTGGCTCAGGTGCAAGCCTTGTTCACGGGGGTCATTTCGCAAGTGCCTCCAATGCACAGTGCTCTCAAAAAAGACGGCAAAGCACTCTATGAATACGCACGAAAAGGCGTAGAGGTGGAGAGGGCTCCTAGGCAAGTGGAAATCAAACACCTGTCACTTAGCTGGGCAGAATCCACAGGTACCTTGACAAGCCACTTGCGCGGCTCATCCATTCGACTGGAAGTGACTTGCACCAAAGGCACTTACATCCGCACTTTGGCTGAAGATATTGGTGAAACATTAGGATGCGGCGCTCATTTGATTTCCTTGCGCCGAACCGCTACTGGATCTTTTACACAGCAGGATGCGATAACGGTGCCAAAGTTGGAAACCATGTCAGAACCCGAGCGTGACCAATGCTTGCTGCCTGTAGAAGCTTTGCTTGCCAGTCATACCCAGGTCACCTTGGGAGCTGATGATTCAAGCCGGTTTTTAAGTGGCTTGCGCAGACGTGGCGCCTGGCCGGATCACCCCCAAGTGGCTGTATTTGGTAGCAAGCCTTATGCCTTGCTTGGCACTGCACATGTGACAGCGGGGGAGCTGATCCCCGGGCGATTGTTGAGCCCTATCGAAATTCAACAAATCTTGGAAACATCATCATGAGTCAAAAACAGATTCGAAACATCGCCATCATTGCCCACGTTGACCACGGCAAAACCACTATGGTGGACCAGCTTCTGCGTCAGTCCGGCACCTTTGCCGAGCACGAAAAAGTGGTCGATACCGTGATGGACAACAACGCGATTGAAAAAGAGCGCGGCATTACGATTTTGGCCAAGAACTGTGCCGTCAGCTGGGAAGGCACCCACATCAATATCGTTGACACCCCAGGACACGCGGACTTCGGTGGAGAGGTAGAGCGTGCGCTGAGCATGGTCGACAGCGTGCTGTTGCTGATTGACGCCCAAGAGGGGCCCATGCCTCAAACCCGCTTTGTGACGAAAAAAGCGCTGGCCCTGGGCCTCAAGCCCATCGTGGTGGTGAATAAGGTCGATAAACCTGGCGCCAACCCCGACAAGGTGGTCAACGCTGCATTTGACCTCTTCGACAAGCTCGGTGCCACCGACGAGCAACTGGATTTCCCCGTGGTGTATGCCTCGGGTATCAATGGCTGGTCATCACTGGAGGAGGGCGCCCCCGGAGAACAGTGGGGTCCCGACATGTCCGCGCTGTTCAACACCATTCTGAAGCATGTGCCGCCTAACTCCGGAGATCCCTCCGCGCCCCTGCAATTGCAGATTTCAGCGCTTGACTTCTCGAGCTTCGTGGGCCGCATCGGGGTCGGCCGCATCAGCCAAGGCACGTTGAAACCCATGCAAGACGTGGTGGTCATGGAGGGTTCAGATGGCAAATCGGTCAAAGGTCGAGTCAATCAGGTGCTGACGTTCCAAGGCTTGGACCGCATGCAAACCCCCTTGGCCGGTCCTGGCGACATTGTGCTGATCAATGGCATTGAAGACATCGGCATTGGTGTCACCGTGACCGACCCAGCCAATCCCCAGCCATTGCCCATGCTGAAGGTGGACGAGCCGACCCTGACGATGAACTTCTGCGTCAACACCAGCCCGCTGGCCGGCCGTGAAGGCAAGTTTGTGACGAGTCGTCAGATTTGGGACCGCCTGCAAAAAGAGCTGCAACACAACGTGGCCCTTCGGGTGAAAGAAACCGATGAAGAAGGTGTGTTTGAAGTGATGGGCCGGGGTGAACTGCACTTGACCATTCTGCTGGAAAACATGCGCCGTGAGGGCTATGAAATGGCAGTCAGCAAGCCGCGCGTAATGTTCAAGGACATCAACGGCGAAAAGCATGAGCCTATTGAGCTCGTGACGGCCGACATTGAAGAGCAGCACCAAGGTGGGGTGATGCAAGCGCTGGGAGAACGCAAGGGCGAGCTGATCAACATGGAGCCGGACGGTCGGGGCCGTGTACGTTTGGAATACCGCATTCCTGCCCGCGGTTTGATTGGTTTTTCGAACGAATTCCTCAACTTGACCCGCGGCTCCGGCTTGATCTCCAATATTTTTGACAGCTACGAGCCGCACAAGGGCGATATCGGAGGGCGCAAGAACGGCGTGCTGATTTCCATGGACGACGGTGAAATCTTCACTTACGCCTTGGGAAAGCTCGACGACCGCGGCCGCATGTTTGTAAAGGCCAACGATCCGGTGTACGAAGGCATGATTGTGGGCATCCACAACCGTGACAATGATCTCGTGGTGAACGCCACACGCACCAAGCAGCTGACCAACTTCCGGGTCTCCGGCAAAGAAGATGCCGTCAAGATCACGCCGCCCATCGAATTGACGCTGGAATACGGCGTGGAGTTCATTGAAGACGACGAGTTGGTGGAAATCACACCCAAGTCAGTGCGCTTACGTAAGCGCTACCTGAAAGAGCACGAGCGCAAGCGCGCAGGGCGCTAAAAAACTTCAACCTGGATCCGTAAGGTTCAGCGCTGTTTGTGCTTCATGGCACGTTCAACTTCGCGTTTGCCTTCGCGTTCTTTGATGGTGTCGCGCTTGTCATGTTCGGCTTTACCTTTGGCAAGGGCGACTTCACATTTGATGCGGCCGTTTTTCCAATGCAGGTTGATGGGCACTAGGGTGTAGCCTTTTTGCTCCACCTTGCCTATCAACCTCTTGATTTCATCCTTTTTCATCAGGAGTTTCTTGGTACGGGTTGCGTCTGGTGAGACATGTGTGGAGGCCGTTCGCAAGGGGTGGATCAGGCAACCCACCAAATACAGTTCGCCATTGCGGATGACCACGTAGCCTTCGGGCAGCTGAACCTTGCCTTCACGGGCGGCTTTGACTTCCCAGCCTTCCAGCACCATGCCAGCCTCAAACTTCTCCTCAAAGAAATAGTTGAAAGCTGCCTTTTTGTTTTCGGCAATGCGGGTTTGGGGGTCAGGTTTTTTGGTCATGCAAAATAAGCGTGCAGCCTTTATCTTTTTTTAAGCTTGAATACGCACGGCGTGCTGTGCATTCTATGAAAACTCTTCACAAATCCGTTTTGATTTGGTTCTCTCCGCAAGAAATGTACGACCTGGTAGTGGGCGTGGAGCACTACCCCGAGTTTCTGCCATGGTGCGACCATGCCCAAGTCAAGGAGCAGCATACCGATGGTGTCACAGCCGAAATTGGTTTGTCCTTGAGCGGTATCAAACAAAGTTTCACCACCAGAAACCATCATGAGCCAGGTGCCTCTGTCCACCTTAAACTGGTGCGTGGTCCTTTTTCAAATTTGCATGGGCATTGGAAGTTTTTGGCCGTAGGAGACGGCTCGCAGCGGGCTTGTAAAGTGGAGCTGGATCTGAGCTACAGTTTTTCCAGCGTGGTCTTGGCCAATTTGGTGGGACCAATTTTTGACCGGATTGCCAACAGCTTGGTGGAGGCGTTTGTCAAAAGAGCAGAGTATGTCTACAGCTGAGAAAGATCTTTTGTCCGTGGTGCTGGTGTATGCCCACAAGCCGAGATCTGCAGTAGAACTGTCAATTCAAGTCCCCCCTCGGTGCACGGTGGCACAGGCTTTGGAGTTATCTAGCATCGCCCAAACATACCCTGAAGTCGAAGACTTATTAGGGCAGGGCCCAGGGAATCAACTTTCTTGTGGCATTTGGGGCCGTAAGGTGACGTTGCAGCAAGCTCTGAGCATGAATGACCGCATTGAAATTTACCGAGGACTGTTGGTGGACCCTAAAACGGCTCGCAGGGAACGCTTCAAAAAGCAAGGTGCTCGAGTGGCCGGTTTGTTTGCAAAACGCCGCACGGGTGCTAAGGCCGGTTACTAAAAGTACAATTCGACTTTTGGAGCTATTACATGCGCCTGTTAGGTAAAGCGCTCACCTTCGACGATGTGTTGCTGGTGCCAGCCTTATCCCAAGTCCTGCCCAAGGACACCTCGCTTTCTACTCAGTTTTCGCGAAACATCCGTCTGAACCTACCCCTGGTCTCCGCCGCTATGGATACGGTCACCGAGGCCCGCTTGGCAATTGCCATCGCCCAGGAGGGGGGCATGGGCATTGTTCACAAAAACTTGAGTATTGCTGACCAAGCCGCTCAGGTGGCCAAGGTCAAACGCTATGAATCGGGTGTTCTGCGTGACCCGGTGGTAATTACCCCTGACACCAAGGTGCGTCAAGTCATGGCGCTGTCTGATGAGCTAGGCGTATCTGGCTTTCCAGTGGTGGAACACGGCAAGGTGGTGGGCATTGTCACTGGGCGCGATTTGCGTTTTGAAACCCGTTATGACCAAGAGGTGCGTGAGATCATGACCCCGCGTGAGCGGCTGGTGACCGTACCAGAGGGCACCACACCCCAAGAAGCCAAGGCCTTGCTCAACAAATCCAAGCTGGAACGTTTGTTAGTGGTCAACGAGGCTTTTGAACTCAAAGGGCTCATCACGGTTAAAGACATCACCAAACAGTTGAACTTTCCGAATGCAGCTCGCGATACCGCAGGTCATTTGCGTGTGGGTGCTGCGGTCGGTGTGGGCGAGGGCACCGAGGCACGGGTGGAGGCCTTGGTCAAAGCCGGGGTAGACGCTGTTGTGGTGGACACTGCACACGGCCACAGTCAGGGCGTGATCGACCGCGTGCGTTGGGTCAAGCAAAACTTTCCCCAAATTGATGTGGTGGGAGGCAATATTGCCACCAGCGCAGCTGCCAAAGCGTTGCTCGATGCCGGTGCGGACGCGGTCAAGGTGGGCATTGGCCCCGGCAGTATTTGCACCACCCGCATTGTCGCGGGTGTAGGCGTTCCACAGGTGACGGCAATTGATAACGTGGCCACCGCTTTGGCGGGAACCGGTGTGCCACTGATTGCTGATGGGGGCGTGCGCTACAGCGGTGACATTGCCAAAGCCATTGCCGCTGGCGCCAGCACCGTGATGATGGGGGGCATGTTTGCCGGAACCGAAGAGGCGCCAGGTGAAGTCATTTTGTTTCAAGGTCGCAGCTACAAAAGCTACCGAGGCATGGGCTCCATTGGGGCAATGCAGCAAGGCAGTGCAGACCGGTATTTTCAGGAGTCCACCGCTGGCAACCCCAATGCTGACAAGCTCGTGCCTGAAGGCATAGAAGGACGCGTGCCCTACAAAGGTTCGGTGGTCAACATTATTTTTCAAATGTCGGGTGGTTTGCGTGCCAGTATGGGCTACTGCGGTTGCCCCACCATTGAAGACATGCGCAACCAAGCTGAGTTTGTGGAAATTACCACCGCAGGCATACGCGAAAGTCACGTTCATGACGTTCAAATTACCAAAGAAGCTCCGAATTACCGTGCGGATTGATGCCTGACATGCATCACAAAATTCTGATCCTTGACTTTGGTTCCCAAGTCACCCAGCTCATTGCTCGACGTGTGCGCGAATCGCATGTGTTTTGCGAGGTGCATCCTTGTGATGTGACAAGCGACTGGGTTCGTCAGTACGCACAAGACGGTAACCTAAAGGGCATCATTTTGTCGGGAAGCCACGCCAGCGTGTACGAGGTAGACGAGCGCGCACCGGACGCGGTGTTTGAGCTGGGCCTCCCGGTGCTTGGCATTTGCTATGGCATGCAAACCATGGCCACTCAGCTGGGGGGCAAGGTTGAAGCAGGGCGCACACGCGAATTTGGCTACGCAGAGGTTCGAGCCCATGGTCATACGGAATTACTTAAGGGGATTGAAGACTTTGCTACGCCAGAAGGTTTTGGCATGCTCAAGGTCTGGATGAGCCATGGTGATAAGGTCACTCAGCTGCCTGAAGGCTTTAAGGTCATGGCGTCTACGCCAGCATGCCCTATTGCAGGGATGTCCGATGAGGACCGCCGTTTTTATGCTGTGCAGTTTCACCCTGAAGTCACCCACACCATCCAAGGTCAGGCATTGCTGAACCGTTTTGTTCTCAACATTTGTGGCGCCCGACCTGACTGGATCATGGGCAACTACATTGAAGAAGCTGTTGCCAAAATTCGGGAGCAGGTGGGTGATGAGGAAGTCATTTTGGGGCTTTCAGGTGGTGTGGACTCCTCAGTAGCAGCGGCCCTGATTCACCGCGCCATTGGCGACCAACTGACCTGTGTATTTGTGGATCATGGATTGCTGCGCTTGAATGAAGGCGATTTGGTGATGGAGATGTTTGCAGGCAAGCTGCACGCCAAAGTCATACGTGTAGATGCCAGCGACCTGTTTCTGGACAAGCTCGCAGGTGTGAGCGAGCCCGAGACCAAGCGCAAAATCATCGGTGGGTTGTTTGTCGATGTGTTTAAGGAGCAGGCCGCCAAACTCAAGGCGGGCACCGATGTTCAAAATGGGAAACACGGCCATCCAGCCGTCAGGGGTGCGACCTTTCTGGCGCAAGGAACGATTTATCCCGATGTGATCGAGTCTGGTGGCGCCAAAAACAAAAAAGCCGTCACTATCAAAAGTCACCACAACGTGGGTGGTTTGCCCGAGCAGTTAGGACTCAAGTTGTTGGAGCCGCTGCGAGAGCTTTTTAAAGATGAGGTACGGGAATTGGGGGTGGCCCTGGGCTTGCCTCACGCTATGGTCTACCGCCATCCATTTCCCGGGCCGGGTTTGGGGGTAAGAATTTTGGGAGAAGTCAAAAAAGAATATGCCGATTTGCTACGCCGTGCTGACGCCATTTTTATTGAGGAGCTGCATAACTTTACCGATGCAGTTTCTGGCAAAACATGGTACGACCTCACCAGCCAGGCTTTTGCGGTGTTTTTGCCTGTAAAAAGTGTGGGCGTTATGGGCGACGGGCGCACATATGACTATGTGGTGGCATTACGAGCCGTTCAAACCAGCGACTTCATGACGGCAGACTGGGCAGAGCTGCCCTATGCCTTGTTGAAAAAAGTTTCCAACAGAATCATCAACGAAATACGTGGCATCAACCGCGTCACGTATGATGTCAGCAGCAAACCACCGGCTACGATTGAGTGGGAATAACTTAATTTTTACGGATCAACTATGGCAGAAGCTAACCAACAAGGTTCTATTCACATCGGTGAAGGTGTCAGTGTTACAGGATCTTTGGTCGTCCCGGACATCATTTCTATTTCTGGCCGTGTAGAGGGCTCTGTGACTGCGCGGCAAGTGATTGTTGAAGCCACTGGCAATGTTCAGGGCAAGGTTCAGGCTGAATTGGTAGACGTTAAAGGCACCATTTCTGAGTACTTGGCGGCGTCCAAGTCGCTCATCATTCGCAGTACCGGTGATGTCAAAGGCACCGTGCACTATTCTGAAATCGAAATTGAAAAGGGCGGCCAGTTGCAGGGCGACCTGTACCTCAACACCTAACCAGCGCCCCCATAGATTTGAGCTATGTTCCAGAAAAAACCCCCAACCCCTCTAAATACACAACCGGTTCAAGATTTGCCGGTCAAGTTTCCTATGGCCACCAACCCAACCCAATCCGTCAAACCCACCGAAACTGCCGTTGCCACGATCATGGACCCCTTTGTGAACGAAAGTCGGGGCGAAACTGGTTTGGCAGTTAGCTCTGCTTCCAAGCCTTCCATTCTGAGCCATGGCTTTGAATTTGAAGGCATTTTGAAGTCTGAAGGTGTATTGAATATCTCTTCGAGAATCATTGGAAAGGTATATGCCAAATCCATATTTTTGGATGTAGACGGTGAAATGGATGGTGAAATTGAGTCTGAGATACTGACTGTTAAAGGCAAAATCTCCGGAGAAATTCGCTGCCATGACCTCACCATTGGCCCTAAAGCTGTGATTTCAGGTAACTGCTATTACCGCACCATCAATATTCAAAGGGGTGGTAAGGTATTCGGTAAATTATCGAAAGTTGACTGACCCATCTTATGGGATTGTTCAGCCGAAAAAAGCCCAAATTCCCACCAGCCAACAATCTAGAAACCTTTCACTCATTTGTAGATGCGGGTTCCACGGTGAGAGGCAGATTTATTACTGACGTCAGTTTACGTGTTGACGGCACGATTGAGGGTGATATTGAAGCCGCCAGCGCCAGAGAGGCCAGCCTTGGTCATCAAGCCTGCGTAGCGATTAGCGAATCAGGAACAGTGATTGGTGACATCCACGCCTATAGGGTAATGGTGGCAGGCAAGGTGGAGGGTCATATATACGCCACTGAAATGGTGGTGCTTAGTGCCGGATCCGTCGTCAAAGGGGATGTGACTTACGGTCAAATCAAGTTAGAACATCCCATTAAGCACGTAGGTATGTTGATATCCCGTGGTAACGGGGTGGAAGCGATCAATCTTTGAGATCGGGCGCTTTTTCCTTTGCGGTGACCAAAACACGCAACGGGTCGATAAACGACTTGGAGCGTATCACTTCAAAATGCAGATGTGGGCCGGTAGATCTACCGGTGCTACCCACCACGCCGATCTTTTGACCTCGTAGAACTTTTTGCCCTTCTTGCACCACAAATCCTGAGGCGTGTGCATATTTGGATACTACATCGTCAAGATGCAGTACCTCAACGTAGTTGCCATAACTGTCGTTATGGTCAACCTTAAGAACTACTCCATCGCCCGCAGCCAATATTGGGGTGCCTGGGGCGGCATTGAAGTCGACACCAGAGTGGAAAGCCAAACCCTTATGAAAAGGGTCTATCCGCATACCGTATGTGCTTGAAACTTCTTTTTTCCCAACCAAAGGCTCACCGGTAGGCAAAGTTTTGAGGAGTTTGTATTCCTCATCCCATTGGTCATTAAGACTTTCTACAAGTTTCAATATGTCGTGTGAAGCTTGAACAATATTTGGAGCTTCCACAGAAAATTGATGGCGCCCGGAGGAAATATTGGGCAAGGTCTGAGAAGGACCACCTTGGTTGTTGAAATCATTGGGTTTGATTTTAAAAATCACAGGAGTTGCCAACTCGGAGAATTGGTCCTTGATTTTTTTTAGCCGATCAATTTGACCTGTAAGTGCTGAGAGATTCTTAGCCAAATTGTGAAGTTTTTGGTTGTATTCAGCCTCTACACGCAACTGCTCGGATTCAGAAATGACACCACCCATGGCCCGCACCAATTCGGGTTTTACGTCAATCGCAATCCGAATGCCCATAAAGTACAAGACGGCACCCAGAATCAAAAAACCAAGGCAGATGGACAAAAAAATAGTCAGAAGCTTCTGCCCCGTAATAGCGACTTTAGTGAGTTTGCTCGTTGGTCCAGAAATCCAAATCAGTTGCATTATTTAAATTGGATATTTTTTTGAATGAGAAAAGAACTCAGAAGTGGCCGACTTAAATCAATCTTCATTTTAATGTGACTCTAATTTTACATGGTTTTTATTTGAATCCAGCTTTTAACCATCTCAAATGATGAAATGAGGCTTCAGAGAACAGAGATTTTGATTCTTTTATGCCACACTGAGCCACGATAAAGTGGTTCTCAGCTTGCAAGTATCCTATATTTACAAACATAAACTCTGGAGCGACACATGATCGGTTACACCACTGTTGGCACCAATAATCTTCAACGTGCCGAGGCTTTTTACAACGACCTGCTGGCCCTTCTAGGTGCTCGCGTTATGTTCAGAACCCATCGTGGCGTCGGTTGGGGAGCGGTGGGCGCGCATCCCATGTTCAGCGTGATGTTGCCATTCGATGGGGCTCCCGCCACAGTGGGAAATGGTGCCATGGTCGCGTTGCAAGCTGACAACGAAGAGTTGGTTCAGCGTGTGCACGCCAAAGCCTTAGAGCTTGGTGGTCAAGATGAAGGAGCACCAGGCTCCCGCAATGGCAGCTTTTACGGTGCCTATTTTCGTGATTTGGACGGCAATAAGTTGGCCATTTACTGCATGACAGGCAGTAACTGAGCTTTGAGGTCTGACGAAACCTTCATGCGCCTGGCCATAGAGCAGGCGAGGAGGGCAGCATCACTTGGTGAGGTTCCCGTAGGCTGCGTGGTGGTCAGGGATGGCGACGTTATCTCTATGGGCCACAACCACTCTATTGGCTTGCTTGACCCCACCGCCCATGCCGAAATTTTGGCGCTGAGATCCGCGGCGCTGTATGTCAACAATTACCGCTTAGAAGGTTGTGATATTTTTGTAACGCTAGAGCCCTGTGCCATGTGTGCGGGTGCCATGCTCCATGCCCGTGTTCGCCGCGTCGTCTTTGGAGCCTTAGAGCCCAAAACTGGCGCAGCTGGCTCCATGATCAATTTATTTGAACACCCAAGTCTCAACCACCATGCCACCTGTACAAGTGGCATCTTGGCATCAGAATGTTTGGAGTTGATACAAGCTTTTTTTAAGACCAGACGCCATCTTTCTAATTCAAGATCTTCTCTTCAACCATGAATTCACACGTTTACGTCATATCTCCCTCGGGCGCAGTTCGTGACAAAGCAGGTCTGAGACGTGGGGTTCGTTATTTAGAAGGTTTGGGCTTACAAGTAGAAATGGATTCCGGCGCTTTGAGCTCCCATTTGCGATTTGCCGGTGACGATGCCAGCCGACTTGCTTGTCTGGATCGGGCCATTGCCAGCGGGGCAGATTGGGTGATGCTGTCTCGCGGGGGCTATGGACTCACGCGTTTGTTACAGCAAATCTCTTTTAAACGTATGGCCAAAGCGGTCGCTCGTGGCACTCAGTTCATGGGTTTTAGCGACTTTACATCCGTACAAATGGCACTGCTGGCCCAAACTGGAGCTTGCACATGGGCTGGCCCATCAGTTGTGGAGAGTTTTGGGCCAGTTGATGGCCCCGACGATGTTCTGGAATCTTGTTTTATCGACGTATTGAACCATCGTTTTGAGGGCACTGGCTGGCGTCAGCCTTTTGAAAAACTGCCTTCAGGCCTAAGGTACGAGCAGTTCCATTCCAAACGGCTTGGAGCGGATGCCTCTTTTCATCTTAAAGACGGCGTAGTTTGGGGCGGCAACTTGTCTGTGCTCTGTTCCATGTTGGGAACGCCTTATTTTCCTCAAGTGGAAGGTGGATTTTTGTTTTTAGAGGATGTGGGTGAGCATCCGTATCGGGTGGAGCGTTTGTTGACACAATTGATGCATGCTGGAGTTTTGGCCAATCAACAAGCTGTTTTGATGGGTCAATTTTCTGACTACCGGCTCACGCCGCATGATCGTGGTTACAACTTAAAAACCGTTATAAACTGGTTGCGCAGTCAACTAAAAGTGCCGGTGATCTCGGGTTTGCCTTTTGGTCATGTGCCTAGAAAAGTACTTTTGCCGGTGGGTTGCCTCGCTGATTTGGTGGTTCAGGGCAGAGAAGTGTTGTTGCTTTGGGGTAATGACGTCGATTAAGGGTTGTGCCGATTGGTGGGGAAGATTGCTTGGTTTGATGTTTTGGTTGGCTTGCTGTTTCCAAACTCATGATCACAAGCTAAGATCTGAATCTTATACTTAACATAATATACATCGTATGATGTTAGTAATGGGTTCAACCAAAGCATCTCCTGGGTCACTTAGACCTAGCCTGCAAAAAAGCCTGAATCAGTGCTGCAGATTCCTGATTGCTCTCCCTAAGCGCGAAATCAATTGCCGACAAACCCAAATCATTTTTTATGGTGGGGTCAGCTCCTGCTTCAAGTAGCAGCTTCACAGCCGATGGCGTACCGTACATGGCCGCCATCATCAAAGGTGTGGTGCCATTAGGTGAAGGCGCATCAATATAAGCATGATGGTCAAGCAACAAATTCATCACAACCAGTCGGCCGCTTGTGGCCGCATAATGAAGCGGCGTCCAAGCTGTCTTGTTGACATCTGCGTTTCGATCTATCAAAAGCTTAGCCAAGACATCCATGCCTCTGATGGAGGCCATCATCAATGGTGTTTCATCATGTGCGTTGCGCAAGTCAATTTTGGTGGCGGGTGCTTGGGCCAAAGTTTGAGCAACCCTGGGGGCAGGAACGTTGATGGCCGCAAACAAGGGATGCAGGCCCTGTGGACTCGGGGTGTTGGTGTCAAAGCCAAGCCTAATCAGTCGAGCTACTGTGGGGGCATCGTCGCGCTCAATGGCACTGAAAAAATCTTCATATGAGCCTGCGGACACAGGGCCATAAAAGATAAAAAATACATATAAAACAATGTACTTTATAGCTTTATTAAAGTAAATCATTAGAGAAAGCAAAGTCGAATAATCTAGATTAGCCAAACTCAGTTTGGCATAAACAGCTTGTCAAAGTTGCGGCTGGTGGTTTCGGCAATGTCCGAAACATCTCTTGACTTCAGCTCAGCGATACATTTCGCCACGAGTGGCACATACGAAGGATTGTTGGTTTTACCGCGGTGGGGCGCAGGTGCCAAATAGGGACTGTCGGTTTCAATCAGCAGGCGGTCCAATGGCACAAATTGGGCCGTGCCCCTTAAATCCGCAGCGTTTTTAAAGGTCAGAATGCCCGAAAACGAAATGTAAAATCCTAAGTCCAAAGCGGCACGGGCCACGGCTTGGCTTTCGGTAAAACAATGAAACACCCCGCCCGCGCTATCCAAAGACCCGTCTTCACCCTCTTCCCGCAAGATGGCCAACGTGTCATCTGAAGCTTGGCGGGTGTGTATCACCAGAGGCTTCTGCAGTTGTCTCGCCGCCCTGATGTGCACCCTAAACCGCTCACGCTGCCAGTTCATGTCATGCACCGAGCGATCTCCAAGTCGGTAGTAGTCCAACCCCGTTTCCCCTATCCCAAGCACTTTGGGCAGGGTCGCTAGGCGAGTTAAATCTTCTAAGCTGGGCTCCAACAGGTTTTCATAGTCAGGATGAACGCCCGCTGTGGCCCAGAAATTGTCGTATTGGGTAGCCAGCGCATGCACTTGGGGAAATTCTTCTAAGGTGGTGCAAATGCACAAAGCGCGAGTCACTTGAGCTTCGGCCATTTTGTGTCTGATTGCAGTAAGATCCGACAAAAGCGACGGATCGTTCAAATGACAGTGCGAGTCCGTGAACACGGCCAATCAATCCAAAACCAATTAAAGCGTCTGGGTGGGTCGATCAGAACCCAATTGAATCCCCAACAACGTTTCAATTTTGATTTTGAGCTGCCGGGCATCGTCGGAATCAGTAAACCGCACACCCACCCCCTGCAACCTTTGATGGGCAGATCGAGCGGGGGTGACCCAAACCACTTTACCCACAAAAGGGTGCATTTGAGGGTCATCGGGCAACTTCAACAACACATACACATCGTCACCCAGACGATGCGGGCGTTCAGTTGGCACAAACACGCCGCCTTCTGACATCCAATCCATATAAGCGGCGTAAAGCTCTGAGTTGTCCTTAAAGACAAGTTGGCTGACGCTGGGTTTGGCAGGATTCATGTTCAAGAGTTTAAAACGACCCGTGCTCGAGACAGGAGGTGCTCCAAAAATAAACCTTGGTTAAAAGCATGTTCGGCGACGGCGCGGTCAGACATCAGCTCCTTGGACCATGGCGCCAACACCTCCAGTGGTGGGGAGGGCGTGAGGCTACTGGGCTCAAAAAACCGCCCCGCCACGCCGCAGCGACTCACCAAATGGTCGTGGCAAACCTTTTGCAGCACGTCTATCACTTGCAATATGGGCCAATCTTTGAAGCAGTCTCCCTGGCCTTTGGCTACCGCCTTGGGCAGTTGCGCCCAAAACGCAGCATCTAGTCCACCTTGCGCCATTTGTAGAGCCTGCTCAGCAGGTGGCCATTTCAGGGCATAACTCAGGCAGCGGCTGCGAATTGTGGGCAGCAGTTGGTGCGGTGCAAGACTGGCCAACACAAATCGCACTTCACCAGGCGGCTCTTCTAGTGTTTTGAGAAGCGAATTGGCCGTGTAATGGTTCATATGCTCCGCTGGAAACACCAAAATCACCTTACCTTGGCCACGGGAGCTGGTGCGCTGGGCGAACTCTATGGCGTGCTTCATGTCGTCCACGCGGATTTCTTTGCTGGGCTTACGCTTTTTGTCGTCCAGGTCAGATTGGCTTTTTTCGTCCAATGGCCAGCCCAGCTCTAACATGGCCAGCTCGGGCATCAACACACACAGGTCTGCATGGGTGCGCACCTCAATGGCATGGCAACTCGCACAAGTGCCACAAACCAAGCCCTCATTTGGCGATTCACACAGCCAGGTTGCCGCCAAGGCCAACGCCAGGTCGTATTGGCCCAAACCCGCAGGACCATGAATCAACCATGCGTGCCCTCTCCTAGTGGCCAAGTCTTTTAGCTGCGGTCGCAGCCAAGGCGCTAGGTTCATTTACAGGTACCCCCTGGATTGAACTGCAAGCAACACCCTAGCCCATACCTCGTCCCGTTGGCCTAAAGCGTCCACCCGCACCATGCGCTTTGGTTCGGCCTGTTCGCGTTTGGCGTATCCAGCCACCACTTGCTCAAAAAATGCCACCGGTTGTGACTCAAACTTGTCAGGTACACGTGCACCGGCCAAGCGCTTGGCCGCTATTTGGGGGCTTAATTCAAACCACAGGGTCATGTCGGGGGCCCGGGTCTGCACCCACGTTTCCAGCTGAGTCAGCACCGCCCAGTCAAAACTGCGCCCGCCGCCTTGGTAGGCAAAAGTGGCATCGGTAAAGCGGTCGCACAGCACCACTTGCCCTTTTGCCAGGGCTGGTTCTATGCAGTGCTGAATGTGGTCGCGCCGCGCGGCAAACACCAACAGGGCTTCCGTCATGGCGTCCATGGGGTCGTTGAGCACTATGTGCCTGATTTTTTCAGCCAAGTCGGTACCGCCAGGTTCACGCGTGGTCAGCACCTGACGCCCAGCAGCCTTAAAAGCTTGGGCCAAAGACTCAATGTGAGAGGACTTGCCCGCCCCGTCTATGCCCTCAAAGCTTATAAACAGCCCGGCGCTTTTGGATGCAGCTTCTGTGGTGCTCATCATCTTAGGGCCTTCCGCGTTGATACCGGTTGACGGCTCGGTTGTGTTCATCCAGTGAAGTGCTAAAGGCACTGCTGCCGTCTCCTCGTGCCACAAAATACAAAGCTGTGCTTGCCTTAGGCTGAACTGCCGCCAAAAGGGACGCCTTGCCGGGCATGGCTATGGGGGTGGGCGGCAAGCCCACGCGGGTGTAGGTGTTCCAAGGGGTGTCTTGCCGCAAATCGTTTTTGCGCAAATTGCCGTCAAAGCTGGCGCCCATGCCGTAGATCACGGTAGGGTCGGTTTGCAACATCATGCCCAAGCGCAACCGATTGTGAAAAACCGCTGAAATTTCAGCTCGGTCTGAGGCTTGGCCGGTTTCTTTTTCCACAATGCTGGCCAAAATCAAGGCTTCTTCTGGGGTTTTCAGGGCAATAGCGGGGTTTCGCGCCTGCCAAACCGTGTCTAGACGTCTATCCATGGCATTCATGGCGCGGCGTAGCACTTCCAGGTCACTGCTGCCTTTGGCATAGGCGTAGGTGTCGGGAAAAAACCGACCCTCGGGGTGTACCTGCGGTCTGCCCAAGCGCACCATGATGTCTTCGTCCTCAAGGGTCTGGGTGTCGGGCTTGAGCTGCTCTGCCTTAGCCAAGGCTTGCCGCACTTGCCTAAAGCTCCAACCCTCTACCAAGGTGATGGTGCGCAACGACTCTTCGCCCCGTACCAGCTTTTGCAACAAGCTCTGGGGCGTTGCCCCCAAAGCCAACTCGTAACTGCCCGCCTTTAAGGCCCGTGCATGGCCAGACAGCCGAAACCATGCATACAAAAGAGTGGGGTTCACCTGCACGCCTGCTTGCACGAAGGTTTGGGCCACCTCTTTGGCCGAAGACCCCGGGTCTATGGATACCTCTAAGGTAGGGGCGCTCAAGCTTACGGCGTGCTGAGTCCAAGCCCAAAAGCCGACTCCAGTAACTAAAACCAACGCCAGCGTCGCCGAAATAAGCCACCCGACGAACTGAAACGGTGTGGGCTTAGATGTTGATTTTGGGCGAACTTTTTTAACCAAAATGTGATCACGGGTCACCCCGCCTGATTTAGAAACTTGATGGGCATGATAATTCAGCCATGTCTCAAGAGCCCACCCCCGCATCCCAACTTCAAGGCCGCTGCCACTTGACCCATCTAGGAGTCATCCAGGCCCAAGGCCCGGACGCGGCCCAGTTTTTGCACAACCAGCTCTCGCAAGACTTTTTGTTGCTGGGCTCCTCTTACCCGACTGCGGCCCGTCTGGCAGCCTTTTGTTCGGCTAAAGGGAGGGTTCAAGCCAGTTTTATTGCTTGGAAGCCTGCGCCTGATACCGTTTATTTGCTGTGCAGCCAAGACCTCTTGGCCAACACCCTCAAGCGTTTGTCCATGTTTGTTCTGCGCTCTAAGGTCAAACTTTCTGATGCCAGCAGTCAGTTCCAAGTTTGGGGTTGGGCCGGAGATGCGCTTGAGGCTGCCTGCCCAGCCGCCATACCTTGGAGCACTTTCTGTCTGCAAAACAAAAGCTCCATGCAAGTTCAGGGCGTAAAGCTTTACCCGGCATTGGGCGCGCCCCGTGCCCTCTTGTTGTTACCAGCAGAGTTACTTTCTTCAGACCCACCTTTACCTGAGCTTTTGAACCAAGTCCCGCTGTTGCCAAACGACCTGTGGTTGTGGTCTGAGGTTCAGAGTGGTGTGGCCACCGTTTCAGCGCCCTTGATTGACGCTTTGGTGCCCCAAATGCTCAATTACGAATCTGTGGGCGGTGTCAACTTCAAAAAAGGTTGTTACCCAGGGCAAGAAGTGGTGGCACGCAGCCAATTCAGAGGCACCCTTAAGCGCCGCACCTATTTGGCGCAC
>Ga0214917_10001231_pt1 | contig 33122 bp, 31 predicted proteins | sample LL_1208_BB_MetaG_FD_177983 | JGI IMG/M metagenome (GOLD analysis project Ga0214917, IMG submission 177983) | Freshwater microbial communities from Lake Lanier, Atlanta, Georgia, United States - LL_1208_BB | ecosystem: Environmental > Aquatic > Freshwater > Lake | place: USA: Georgia | collected... | reverse complement strand
ACTTACAACCCCTTTGGGGCGAAGAAAATTTAGCAAAAAGTAATAAAATACTTAAATAATCACCAATGTATTATTAATACATATCTATATTTAACAACTCTATATAAGACCTTTATTTGTAAGGCAATTATGTCAATTACCATTATAGTAAACAGCACCCCAATTGACTTCCCTTCTTCTGCTCAATCTCCAAATTGGGCACCAGCTCTAATTGAGTTTGCTCAAAATACGGCGGATGCTCTTAACGGAATCGTTGGTCCAAATGACATTCCTCCACAAGTCATGGACATTCTAAACAACGACAACGAACAAACGGTTCAAACCGCATCACGTTCTTTGGCGTTTCCAACAGATTCGGTAAGAGCCGCGAATATCAGATATAGCGTATACCGAAACAGCACCACTGGCAATCATACTGAAACAGGGCTTCTTACCGTTGTTTATAATCCAAACGCCGGTTTTAATGAAAAATGGGAAATTCAAAGAGATTTTATTGGAAATCTCACCCCGGAAGGAAGTTCAGGCGATGGGTTGACAATTTCCGGAATTAATTTTAGAATAAATGACGATGGACAGGTATATTACACAGTAAAGGCTTTAACGGGCACTAACTATACAGGCAAACTATCGTTTGCGGCACAAGCTCTATCACAAACTAGCTAGGAGTTTTAAGTGGCTACTTCATTTCGTAAATTTTTAGAGGGTCTTCGGATTATTCCGAAAGCTACTCTTACGCCTGATCTTCAGTGCGAAAAGGGCGATTTACAGGTAAAAGAGTCCGATGGTACACTTAATTACCACAACGGTACTAGCACCTCTCCCGTTGTTACCGAAGCACATCAAGCTACCTTAACAAATAAAACCCTCACTTCTCCCGTCATTAACACCCCAACTGCCGACACCATCACCGGTATTGCGGGTGGTGCGCTTACCGTTCAATCAGCAAGCAATCAAAATCTTTCTCTTCAAGCTGGTGGCACAGGAACGGTTCAACTTGAATCTCTTACAATTGACGCAAATACTGTAACTGGTGGTGCTGCCGCTCTTACGGTTCAATCAGCAAGCAATCAAAACATTACTGTTCAAGCACAGGGCACTGGTAATCTTTCACTTCAAGCGGCTGGAACTGGCGTTGTTCAACTTGAATCACTTAGCGTTGACACAAACACCGTAACAGGTGGAGCCTCAACTCTTACTGTTCAATCTGCAAGCAATCAAAATCTTGTTGTTCAAGCGCAAGGAACTGGACAGGTTCAGCTTGCTTCCCTTACTGCGGTTACTTCTAAACTTGCGTTAAACGCGCAGACTGACGCTGCAACAACCGGAAGCAACGCCACTGTTGCTACCCCCACAAAGTCTTACATTCAGCTTACAAACGGCTCTCTTGCAAGCATTGACGGTATTCCTGCCGGGACAGACGGACAAATTGTTGTTCTTTCTAACCGTACAGGTGTCACCGTTGTTGTTAATAATGAAACAGGAGCAACTGCCGCTAACCGTATTCTAACCGGTACAGCTGGTGCTGTTGCCCTTGATAATAATGCATCCCTAACGCTTTTGTACAACTCGACAGCTTCGCGCTGGATGGTTATTGGCGGAGTTGGTGGTAATCTTGTTGTTAACCTTACTGCCGGTGAATCTCTTTCGGTTAACGATGCCGTATATGTTTCCGTTGGCGCGGCTGATGGTGGGCGCACGGCGGGTCGAGTTTACAAAGTTGATGCAACCAACGATGCTCGTATTGAATTTGTTGGGTTCGCTCTTGATGCCGTTTCTGCCGGTAGCGCCGTTCGCGTTCAGGTTGGTGGTGGTATTACCGGATTTTCAGGTCTTACTCTTGGTAAGCAAGTGTTTGCAAGCGTTGCAACTCCGGGTGCTACACAAGCTTCTTCTCCGACCCTTGCTGGTCAATGGGTTGTTCCGCTTGGTGTTGCAACAAGCGCATCTACTTTGACAGTTAATGCTGCTGGTAGCGCAACGGCTGTTAAAATTACGTCAGAAGTCGATCCGATTGTTTACACTTCGATTGTTACAGTTTCTTCTAACACAACTCTAACAAATGGATATACAGCTGTTCTTGTAAACGCCTCTGCTGGAACAAGGACAATCACTCTTCCTGCTCCAACTTCAGGTAAGGTGTTTCATATTAAAAAGATTGACTCAAGTCTGAATGCTGTGACAATTAGTCCGCCAAGTGGTACAATTGACGGTGCCGCTAGTAAGTCGCTTGCTTCTCAATACAGCAGTTTAACCATTATTAGCGACGGAACTAATTTCTTCTTAATCTAAGGTTTAATTATGGGATTTTTAGCAATATCAGAAATTATTCCACCAGCCGCTGTTCTTCCGTATGCAGGTGCAAGCGCACCAGAAGGATGGCTTATTTGCGACGGAAGTGCGGTGAATCGCACAACATACGCCGCGCTATTTGCTGCAATTGGAACATCCCACGGCTCTGGCGATGGATCAACCACTTTTAATCTTCCCGATTATCGATGGACGTTTCTTCGCGGAAGAGGTAGTAACATTTCGGTAACGGGAAGTGGAACTGCATCAAGCAATCAAGCGACCTTTACTTCCCACGGTTTTAATCGCACGGGCGTTAAAGCGCGTCTTTCAAGCGGAACTCTTTCCGGTCTTGCTGCATCAACTGATTATTGGGTAATTGTTGTAAACGAAAATACTCTCGCTTTTGCTACTTCTAAAGCAAACGCGATTGCTGGCACTCGCGCTGCAATTAGCGGAGCTAATAGCGCTGTGATTGTGCAATATGAAGATCCGGATGCTGCTTCTCGTGCTGCAAACACTGTGGGTGGAAATTCAGCGGCAAACGTCGGTGCTTATCAAGATCATGCATTTATGAGTCATGGACACAGTACCACGGCGGGACCAAGCATGGGAAATTTAGCGTCGGGCTCTAATTGGGGATCTCCAAACTACTCAGGAACGACTGGTTCCAATGGGGGCAATGAAACCCGCCCTTCCAACATCTCCGTAAACTACATCATCAAATTCTAATATGCTTTATCACAAATACGACCCAGACACTTTGTTATACGTAGAATCGATTGAAGCCGATGAACAGCCGGAGCATTCCGTTGCCGGTTCTCTTCCTGATCAAACTGATCACTACACGGTTGCATTTGTTGATGACCAATGGGTTTCCGTTCTTCGTCCAGAACTTGAAATCGTTGATAATAAGATTCAAAGTAAGGTTGCTGAAGGATAATATATGGCATACAGCAGAACACTAAATCACTTTACATCGATGCAAGAATTGGCAACAATTTGGGCATCAAGTACTTCTTACGTTGTCAATCAACTTGTCATCAATAGCGATAAGCTTTATCGTTGTTTGATTGCTCATACCTCTACAGCTTCGTTTGCAACCGATCTGGGTGCAGGAAACTGGGTTGAAGTAAGTGCTTCAGCTTCGGGGGTAAAGAATTACATCACAAACGGTAACTTTGAGAACAGCAGCACTTCCGGCTGGAATCTCGCTCGCTCCACTCTTGACGCCACAACAAAACTTCCAAATCAAGCATCTGGCTCATGGACTGCCGCTGCCGGTACTCTTTCACGCACGATTGTCACAAGTGGTCAACTTTCTGGTGTTGCATCTCTTTCTCTAGCATCAAGCGCAGCAACAACTGCCGGTGACATGCTCGTTACTGATGCCCTTACTCTTGACCTTGAAGCGCAAGCGTCTGTACAAACTTTTAGCTTTTACTACCGCGTCACTTCCGGTGCGTCTAACGGTAACTTTTCTGGTACATCCAGCAACTCAATCGGCGTTGCGATCTATGTGGTTGATGGAGCACTTGCTGGCACGTGGATTCAACCCGCTGGCGTATGGAGTGTTAATACAGCATCTTCTGTCGCTGCCGTTACCGCAAAAGCGGCTGGAACATTTCAAGTTCCTTCGGATGCGACACAGGTTCGTCTAGCCGTTTATTTCCCTAATGCATCAACCGGTGCTATTACTGTATATCTTGATGACTTTGTGCTTGGTCCACAAGTTGTACAATATGGCGCTCCGGTGACGGACACTCAAAACATGGGAGCGATAACAATTGGAGCAACAACCACTGCTCCAACAAAGGGTGGAACAAGGTCTGTAGACAGGGTTTTAATGAGGCGAGTGGGGGACTCTGCAGAGCTTGTTTATGAATATGCTCAGTCAACAGCTGGTACGGCAGGAACAGGAACATATCTTTTTAGTCTTCCATCTGGATTTTCGTTTGATACCGGAAAAGTGACCACTAGTGGCGGATTGATTCAGTCTGGTAGAGCTGGGGCGGTAAGTTCTATTGGATACGGGCAGCTGCAGTGGAATTCTGCCACCGGATATAATGCCAATCTTGAATTATTCGCTTATAGTTCAAATCAGTTTTATGCAATTGTTACATCCTCTCAAACTAGTGCCGGAGCGGGAGGTTCCGAGGTTGACGAAGGATGGGGGACTAACTTCGCCTTTTCTGATTCTTCGGTAGGGTTTCGTTTATTTCTAAGGACACCAATCCTCGGCTGGTCATCCTCAGTCCAAATGTCGAATGACACGGATACGAGGGTGGTTGATTTTTCGATCAATCCAACCTCAGGAATTACGCCTACCGGAACAATAGCTTTGGCGTTTTCAAGTTGTACTACTGTTAACTGGAACACAACTCCAACGAAAGATTCTCATGGCATCTATTCAAATGGTGTTATCACCATTCCGGTTGCCGGTGACTATTCGTGTTCTGCTAAGTTTGAAACTCAGGGAACCGGAGGGACATTTTGGGAAATTTGTTACGTTGTGAACGGTACTCAGGTTGCAGAAACTCCGAGTAAACCGACCGCAAACAACCAATACATTGCAGGAAGTGTCCTAATCCCGAACTTGAAGGCAGGGGATCTTCTGACCATTCGGCTTCGAACCGACTGCACAAGCCCTGTTTTTGTTTCATCTATTGTTAATAGTCTTTCATTGTTTCGACTTTCCGGCCCGTCCGCCATTGCCGCGAGTGAGCAAATTGCTGCGTCATATTGGGCGAGCGCAAACGGAACCGCAAGTACCACCGCGCCATTTAATTTTGATTCAAAAGAGTTTGATAGTCACGGTACCGTAACAACGGGGGTATCTTGGAGATTTACAGCCCCCCGGTCTGATTGGTACACCGTGGGATTTGTGGGCAACCAGACAGCAGGAACAAACGTATATATCACGCTGTATAAAAACGGATCTGCGTATAAATTAATAAATTATGGCCCAGCTACGCCGGGTTTTAATCTTGCTTGTAGCACTTTGGTTCAACTAAACGCGGGTGATTATATTGACATTCGCCCAAGCACGTCTTTGAATTATGCGGGCGGTGCGTTATCTGCTAACGCATCATCAAACGTTTGGATTCGTTCAAGGTAGTTAACTGTGCCGCTTAAAAAAGGTTCTTCTCAAAAAGTAGTTAGCGAAAATATTCGCGAAATGATGCGCAGTGGTCACGAGCAGAAGCAAGCAATCGCGGCCTCTCTTGCAGAAGCCCGCAAGTCTCCCGGTGGCAAAAAGAAATTTCCTCTGCTTAAGAAAGCAATGAAGAAAGAATAATATGTCTGTTGAAACGACTAAACCGTTATCGGAAAAAGATTATTCGCAAACCCTTCAGGGTGCGTATAACGACGTTGACAAGACTTTAAGCGTCAATGGATTTATCGTTGGTAAAGTAGGACACAGAATCACGCGTTCTGATTATCTTACGGTTGGTGACGATTACAGTTTTTACGACGGCACTACCCTTTTATACACAATTCGTGTAATCTATACTACGTCATCTAAAGCAATTCTTGCTTCTGTTGAGCGCATAGCGTAAGAGGTTTTTGTGGGATACGGCTTTAACCCTTTGATTTTCTCTGGCCTCGATCTGACCGGCGGCGGTGCCGCTGGTGCCGCAGAATGGCGTGAACCGGTTGCTAATGAAGCAGCTCTTCCGCTTGTAGGGAATTCAAATGGTGAAGCACGCGTAACACTTGATACAGACAAGATTTATGTTTGGGATGCGACAAGTAGTCGCTGGGTTGACACGGGGATTACGTCGGCGACTTTTGGCTCTACGCCAAACGCGCAGGGTCAAACAATTGGAACGGACGATTCTACCGCGAATATTCGACGTAGAACTCTTGTTCTTCAACCCGCTGATGCGACAAATCCCGGTGGAGTATCTACTACTACTCAGTCTCTTGCGGGCGCTAAAACGTTTCTCGACCAAGTTAAAATCGATGAAGCGTCGAATCAACTTGTTCTTGGGACGACTAAGACAACGACTTTAAACGCTCCAAATCCAGCAGCTAATCGCATTGTTACAATTCCAGACGCTGGCGCGGATTCTTCTGTTGTCCTTACAGAATCAGCTCAAACAATTAACGGTGCTAAAACACTTTCAAGCACGGTAAACACGGATGGTGGGATTGATGTTACTGCAACAGCTGGAACTGATACCCTTACGATTGGCGGATCGAATGCCGACGTTGTTAATATTGGTCGCTCTGGCGCTACTGTTAATATCGTTGGGACCACCATCAACCAAACAGTAACAAATCTTAACGTTACTGATAAAAATATTACACTTAATTCCGGTGGCTCCGTGGGGAGCGGCGCTACAGCGGGGATTGATGTTGAAGAAAACGGCAGCATTACCGGTTACGTTGAAGTTAGCGCTGACCGCAATAGCTGGGGATTAAAAGCTCCTAATACTGCTGGTATTGCGACAATTACGCCCGGAGCTTCGGGTATAACGATCAACCAATCGTCACATGACCCTGTGACACTGGCTGCGGTCGGTAGCTCGCCTAATGGCAACGGTGCGTCTCTCAGTGGTCAACAGATTACTTTACAACCAGCTAATGCAAGCAATCCGGGTGTTGTAAGCACTGGAACTCAAACTTTTGCTGGAGATAAAACATTTAGCGGCTCTTTAAAGTCGCAAACATCTCTCATTCTTGAAGATCCGGGTGTTGGAACCCAAACAGTTACCGTTCAAGCTCCGACTCTTGCTGGTAGTTATACTTTAACTCTTCCTGTTGATGATGGACTTCAATATCAAGGGCTAACTACGGATGGCAGTGGTGCGCTGTCATTTGATTACGCTAAGTTTAGTAACGCTCATTATCACGTTAGTAACGATGGAAGAAGTCAATATTCTAGCATTCAGGCCGCAATTAATGCGGCTGAAACTGCTGGTGCTTCTTATGCGTCTCCAAAGTTTATCTTCGTACACGGCACTTTTACTGAAGATCTTACGATCTCTAAGACCGGTATTTTCCTTGTTGGAGAAGACTCGCAGCTTAACCAGATGACTCGCATTACCGGTTCGCTTACTTTTAATAAGTTAAGTAATACTCCGGACGCCGCTGCTACCCTTTCGCTTGTTTACGTCAGCAGCATCTTTTTTACAAAAGCAGCCGACAGTTTTATTCGTTTTACTGGAACAAATCCACAACGCATTCATTTTCAGGATTGTTACTTTTATTCTTCAGCAAATTCAATCCTTCTTGCTGACAACAGTGGAACAAATAGTAAAGTCACAGTTAACAATTGTCAGTTTTTAATTGAAGCAAGCGCCGTTAAGATTCCAATTACGCTTTCTGCTGGTTGGGTGGACATTAGAAATTCGGTAATCACACAAAGTGGCGCAGCTGGAACTGCAGCGACTGTTTCTGATGGTGCTCTTTTTACCGCTTCTAATACTGAAATTAGCGGTCTTCTTTCGTTTACTCAAACTTCAACTGGCGCTATTTCAGTTTGTTCGATTACAACTAATTCTGGCCCCGCAATTACAACAACAAGCACAAATGTTCTTGGTGTTGCTGCCACAAACTGCGGATTCATTGTTCCAGCCGCAACTTCTTCAGTCACTGGAACAGGTTATTTTTACCATTCAAATAACGTAAATGCTGGTCTTGGTGGCGGATTTGCAGCAACGGTTATTGCCGTTGGACTAACGAGCGATACAGGAAGTCTTCGCCTTCCAAATCGTGGCACCATTACCCTTTCTGAAGCGCTTGCAAACGGTCAAAATACCCTCACCATTACGCCTCCAGCAAGCGTTGCTGCAAACTTAACGTATACTGTTCCAGATGTTGGAGCAAACGCCAACTTTGTGATGAGCGAAGGTGCTCAAACAATTAACGGAGCTAAGACCTTCTCGGCGCTTCTTACTGCACAGAACAGCATCGCGTTAACCGGTCACGTTTCCAGCGCTGATTACATTGATTTTACAAATGGTGCAGGAACAACGTATACACAAGCTCGTCTTTTTTACGATCAACAGGCCAATGCTCTTTCTTATTACACAGACATTACCGGTGTAGCAGCTCGCCTTGGATACACAAGTTTTATTCGTGCAAAAAACGTAACCGGTTCAACCATTCTTAAAGGAAAAGCTGTTTACGTTAACGGAGCAACATCGCAATATCCCACAATTGCTCTTGCAAACGCTAACTCCGCTTCCACCGCTCAAGTTATTGCAATCACACAGCAAGACGTTCTTGATGGTGCTTTTACAGATGCTCTCACGTTTGGTGTTCTTGAAAACGTCAGCACAAACACGTTTATTGCGGGACAAACAATTTATTTATCAGCAACAACTGCCGGTGAACTCACCGCAACTCCTCCGGTTTCTCCAAATTATGAAGTTGAAGTCGGTGTTGTTGCTTACGCACACCCAACTCAGGGTAAAATCCTTGTTAACATTTCAACACCTAAGCAAAAGGTGCTTGGTGATATTCCAGAGTCTTCTTGGTCGGGGCTTGTAAATAATACAGCAAACCAAAGCATCACGGGTCTTTCTTTTGCAAACGCCACAAATCGTGGTTTTAAGGCTGAACTAACTATTGGAATTAGCGCCACCTCCAATCTATATGCAAAATATACGTTGGATGGAATTCAAAAAGGTGCTTCTTGGGAGGTTTCAACCGAATTTACCGGAGATCTTATTACAGGAATCGGATTTAATGTGACCGCCGCTGGGCAGGTTCAGGTAAGTGTTGGAAATATCACAGGATTTACTTCTGGTTCTGTACACTTTAGGGCACAGGCTCTAACTATATAATTTAACAACTATACTGTATGAGTAACCTAACCCAGCGAGATAATAACCAAATTGAGCGCCACGAGCACGATGAATCTATCGATGCTAAGCGTGTTTATATCGTTGGTGGGGCTGACATTAAAGTCAACGCTGACACCTCGCAGATTGCAACATCGGTAGCATCTGCTGTTAAAGAAGGCTTGGCTGAGCTTGTTCCGGTAATGAAGCTGGAACCCTCGTCTAAAACCGAAGTTGTTATTGTTAAAGAACCTCAAATTGTTGAGGTTGAAAAGCAGGTTGTTGTAACACAAAAAGAGATTGTATACGTCGATAAACCTGTTATAATAGAGAAAACCGTATACAAGGAAATTGAAAAGCCAATCATCGTTAAAGACGGTGCTGTGGCTGAGAAAAAACAAACTATTCAACCGATTATTGTGGTGTGTCTTGTTTTGCAAACACTTACAATTATTGGATTGATTATCTTAAAAAAATAGGGGTTAAAATGGCACATCTAGTTATTGTTATTAATTCACCGGACAGCATTGACGAACTGAATTCAAAGATTCAGGCGACCAAGAGTTCACCAGAAGCTCTTAATGCTGTCGCTAATTATATTAACGCTATCAACAGCGCTAATATTTCAGCAACCGCTCAGGTCACTGTTCGCGACACCGATCCGGCAGTCACCACGCACGGCGCAAATTCCACCCAAGAAACCTACAGCTAATTGGTGATCTATGCATAAAATGGAAAAACTTATGGAAAAGAAGAAGGGCAAAAAGCTTTCTGAAAACGAAGTTAAGGCCAAATCTTCTGTTCTCAAGGATCTTAGCGACACAGCTAGTGGTATGATGAAGGATCGTCTTTCCGATCTTAAGAAGGTCAGCGTTGCTGCTCCTTCTAAGAAAGGTCTTCAAGAAGGTCTAAAGCTCGCTGAAAAGCTTACCGAAAAGATGCCTGAAAAGTCCGGAATGGACGAAGCGAAGGAATCTGAAGAACAAATGGTGGCTGACGCTGAAGACGGCGGCGGCATGCACATGGGTGAAGGCGAAGAAGCAGCCGAAGCATCCGAAGAAGCTGGCGAAGAAAAGTCAAAAGAAGAGCTTCTTGCTGAACTTGCAGAGCTAAAAGCTAAAATCGAAAAGATGAGCTAATTTATGGCCTCAAATCCTTGGATGACCTCCAATGACATTATTGAGGCTGTAAAGCGTAAAATTGCGTTCCCTGTATCTCAAAATACGTTCTCTGAAGAAGACATTCTCCGTTTTGCAAACGAAGAAATGTTTATCTCTCAGGTTCCTTCGGTTCTGCAATATCACGAAGAATACTTCGTTTACCGCGTACAGACTCCGTTAGTTAGTAACATCAGTCGCTATCCTATTCCGGATCGTGCGATTGGAATGCGTCTTCGCGACCTAATGTGGTCAGACTCAAGCGGGAATTTCTTTGAAATGACCCGTATTGGTGCCGATGATAAAGCGTTTTTTCAGCGCAATATTGGTGCCAATCAAGCTATTCACAAGTTTTATTTAGAAAACAATGACGTTGTGCTAACCCCTAGCGTCATTGGCGGCCCTACTGGGAACCTTAATTTCTTTATTTTTCTTCGTCCAAATCAGCTTGTTGCAAACGACCGCGCAAGGGTCATTCAGTCGTTTTCTCAAGATATTACAATCACAAACAACGGAGCCATTGTTGCCGGGGATGTAATCACCGTTACAACCGGAACACAGAGCGTTCAGCCGATTGCAACTGACATTCCCATTGTTGCCGGCGTAAACGCCGCAGCAACCGCCGCCGCTATTGTTTCAGCGGTCACATTAGCCGCAATTGATGGAGTAAGCGCTTCTGCAAGTGGCGCAACCGTTACGTTTACATTTGATGATATTACAACATCATTTGTCGCATTAAATGAAACAGCGCTGTCTATTTCTACTCAAGTTGGATTCAATTTTGGTACAGAAGTGAACTCGCTTTATTCAGTGGGTTCTAAAATTGATTTCCTTCAAACTAAGCCGGGTCATAAGACTTACGTATTTGATGTTAGAGTTAAAGCGGTTACTAATCCTTCTGTGGGTGTATACTGCCTCAAAGTAAATCGTAATGATCTTTTAATTGAACTTTCGAACGGATACGGATTCGTTCCGCAGATTGCTAACATTTTAACAGGCGATTACGTTTGCTTGGCTGGAGAGTCTATTATTCCGCAGATTCCGCCAGATCTTCATAATATGCTTGCTGAAAAAACAGCAGCTCGCATTCTAGCTTCGCTTGGCGATCAAGCTGGGCTTGCAATGGCAAACGATAAAATTAAAGAAATGGAATATCGGCAAGGAAGCTTGCTTGATGACCGTGTTGAGGGTGCTCCTCAAAAAATTACCGCTAGACATTCTATTCTTCGCTACCTTAAAATGGGTGTGCGTAAACGCATGTAGTTTTATTAACAACTAACAATTAACAAAAGGAAAAAATATGCCATTAACAATGATAACCGCCTCTCAAGCCGGAACAAGAGTAGCTAATAGTGCAGCATTTAAAAACGCTGTTGAGTTTTTAGATGCTAGAATTAAGGCAAATGCCGATCTTGGTCTTACCACATATACTTATGACAAACAAGCACATCAACTTAGCTCTGAAAAAATTACGCAATTAAAAGCGTTTTTAGTTGAAAACGGTTATACTTTAAGCGAACCATCTAACTCTGTTATTTTAATTACTTGGTCAAACGGTTAAGGGCTATAACATGCCTTCGCTTCCGTTACTCAAAGCACTCGGTCTTAACTTTTCTCCCAATCAACTAGAAGCTCAGCCCGGGAGTCTTGTTGAGGCATCAAACGTTATTATCCGTCGTGATAACGTTATTGAGTCTCGTCGTGGATATGCTCTTTATGGCACGGCAATGGGTAGCGTGAGTGACCGCTGTAAGCAACTTCTCACATACAAAAACAAATTAATTCGCCATTTTTCAAATCGCCTTCAATATGAAAACGGTTTAAATAATGCGGGTGTTACTTCGTTTTTTGATTTTAACGAAATTGTTAATGGGAATGAGTGGGTCGCGTCCATTTCTGAAGCACAATCTGGTCTTAGAATCAAATCAATCGAAGCTAATAGCAATCTTTATTTTACATCTTCTGAGGGCGTTCGAAAAATCTCAGCGAAATCCTCAGACACGTTTAGTGCTTCAAATATTACACAAGCCGGCGGAGTAAAAGCGCTTGACGCGGAAGCGACTTTAAACGTTTCTCTTGGTGACGTTTCAAGTTTTTTAACTTCGGACAGCGGTGTTGCTTATAAAATAGTCTGGGGAACAAAGGACTCAAACGGAAATCTAGTGCTTGGTGCCCCTAGTGATGCCGTTACAGTTTTGAATCCTCTTCTTGATCTTACTCTTCGTGATTTTTCAAATTTTCTTTTTCAATTAGACAACGTAACAAACTCCGGAAGTTCGCTTTTAAATGACACCAATTATTATTCGTCATTGGCGCTTCCGATTAGTGCAACTTCGGTTGAGCTTCGAAATAACTTAATTTCACTTGCTAAAAAGCTTGATGAAGATCTTCTGTTTGCAAACGATAGTGGAACAGGGGCAGCGTATTCTCAGCTTAACATCAGCGGAGCTACAGTCTCTTCTGGGGTCGTTACGGTTAATTTTTCAGCTGGAACAGCAACTAATTACTTTATTAGCGGCGACAAAATAAACATTCCGGTTGATTCAGTAAGCTCTATTTTAGGGTTTACGTCAAACGGCGTTTCAGTTGATGGTATTAATACCGATCAAATACTAACGGGCGTTGCTGCTGGCTCTGTTACATTTACTGCAAAAAATTATACAGCAAGTAATCCAGTTGGCGTTAGCGGAACGATCACTAACATCTCGACGGTTCCCGCTCAAGGATCCGGTGTTTGTGTTATTACGTGCGGAGATCACGGATTAAAAAATACACAAACGATAACTATATCAGGATCTAATTCAGTTCCCTCAATAAATGGAACGTATAATATTTCATATCTTTCAAAAGATACGTTCAGTATTGATTTGAAAAAGTCATTTTCGACTTCAAGTCCATTAAGTACTGATATTACTTCAGCCAATCACGGCTATGTAGCTGGAGATACGGTTTCTTTTAACGTTACAACCCCAACAAATGAATCAATTACCTTTAACGCTGGAAACACTGTTTCTTTGTCCCCCGTTGTGGCGCATGGACTTCAGAATGGAAATACAGTAACATTTCCAACAGTTGGAGGCGGAACAACCGGAGTTGATCAAAATAAAACGTATTACGTTATAAATGTTGCAACTAATACGTTTCAACTTGCAACAACCGCTGGCGGTACGGCAATCACTTTCACCGCCGGAACCGGAACAATGAACCGTGTTATTACTGGCACGCAGTATTATGTTCTTTCTGCCGGATTAGCGACAAATACGTTCCGCGTTTCAACTGTTTCTAATGGTTCAGCAAATACTTTGACAGGATCTGGGACGGTGGCGAAGCTTGTCACTCAAGCGGGTTCTTCAGCGTCTTGGAACGTGGTTGTCGATGGAACAACAACTGCTAAGCTTGAAGGCAACTTGTTTCGTTCAATAGAACAGCCAGTTGAGCAAAATATTCCCGCAACCAACGATCAGCTTTTGTCTTTACAAGAATATCTTTCAAATATTATTTCATCTTTGCAAGAGTTTGTTTCAGCTCGCGGAAGTAATATTATTTCAAGTTCAGTTTTTACCTATTATTTGGAAACGCTTGGCGTAACATCGAACGCTTCTGTTACTTTAAAAACAACGATTCCAGAAGTTGTTAGACAGTATTCGGTTGATAATAATCCCTACTTCTATCAGGTATACAGAACGGCTATCGCCACCGTAACGGGTGTGTCTTCAATTAGTGATATTGCGATTATTCAAGAATATTATCAAATTGAAGAAAAATTTCCGACCAGTTTAGAGTTAAGTTCAGGAGTTGCTAGTTTTATTGATAATACGCCTGAATCAATTGCCGGAACTGGTGCTTATCTTTACACAAACGAACGCTCCGGAGAGGGTGGGTTACAGGCAAACGACGTTCCACCGTTTGCTTTGGATATTAATCGTTTTAAAGGCTATACATTTTTTTCAAATACAAGCACTCGTCAGCGTAAAACTTTGACGCTTATTGGGGTTGTTAATATGATTAATAACTTCAATCTTTCTGACCCGTATAAACTCACAATTAGTGACGGAACAACAACTAATACATATCAGTTTGTTACTGGAAAAATTGAAGTAACGGAGCTGGGGTGTGGACTAGCGTCGAACTTAGTTTCCAGTGCAAGCACTGCTAGTTATTTTACAATTAATTCAGCAAACGATGAATTATTGTATTATGTTTGGTATAAAGTGGGCTTATCTATCGATCCAAAATTAACAGTTCCTGCTCTTTCTGAAAAAATCGGAATAGCGGTTTCAGTTAATACAATAGACTCAGCGACTGTTGTTGCAAACAAAACAAAAAATGCAATTTCAAACGTTTTAAACTCATTCATTGCAAACGTTTTTAACTTAATAGTAACTGCGTCTGCTTCGGCATTAACCAATACGTTTACTTCGCCATCTCACGGCTTATCAAATGGTGACATTATTCAACTTGCGTCAACGGGAGAATTGCCAAGGGAATTAAATAACGATAGTTATTATATTGTAAACGCCGGATTAAACACTTTTCAATTGTCTTTGACCCTTGGTGGAACTGTGGTTGACTTTACAACAGATGGATCGGCAACCATAGGGGTATATAGACTATCAACATCGGGATCTAGTGTTTTAATAAAAACGCTTGAATCAGGTGAGACAACGGACTCAACTTTTCCGTCAATTCCCCCCCTTGGGTTTTCAATTACAACAGCACAAAACGGTCGCGGAGAAAATGTTTCAAATAGACAAGTTCTTCTCTCATCAAACGCATCGGTTGGGATAGCAATTGAAGAAACTGCAAAAAGCCTAATCCGTGTTATAAACAAAAATGATAATGATATTGTAAACGCTTTTTATATTTCCGGAACAAACTCAACTCCGGGAACTTTTTTAATCGAAGGGCGAACTTTAAATTCAAATGAATTTTATGTTGTTGGAAGCGACTCTATTATTGGGGAGTCGTTTAATCCGGATATTTCGCCTTCGGGAGTTTCAATTAGTTCTATTACAAGTATTGATGCTTCCTCGTCTCTTGTTACAACATCAGCTAACCATAACCTTTTTAACGGCAATAAGGCGATTATATCCAATACGGACGCAACGCCTTCGGTTCCTCCGTCTGTCGGAACTCCAATAACAGACGGAGTACACGAGATAACGTGGCTGTCCGCAACTACTTTTAGTATCCCGGTTGGAATTTCAAGTCCGTCAACTAAAGGTTGTTTTGAGTTAACAACTGCCGCTGAATCTTCTTCAAATGAAGAGCAGCCTCATCGTATTTATTATTCTAAATATCAACAGCCTGAGTCTGTTCCAATTGCAAATTACATTGATATTGGTGCCACAGATAAAGCCATTCTTCGAATTTTTCCCCTTCGTGATTCGTTATTTGTTTTTAAAGAAGATGGCCTGTACCGTCTTTCTGGGGAAACAGCTCCGTTTACCGTTGCACTATTTGACAGCAGTTGCATTCTTTTTGCGCCAGATTCCCTTTCTGTTGCAAATAACCAGCTTTATGGTTGGACAACACAAGGTGTCTGTACTATAACAGAAGCGGGCGTCAACGTTATTTCACGTCCAATCGACACTGAAATTCTAAAAAAAGCGTCTAGTCAGTTTTTAAACTTTAGCTCGGCTACTTGGGGAATTGGATACGAATCAGATAATTCTTATACGGTTTATACAACCAATGAAACAAATGATACTGTTGGAACAATCGGATTTCGTTATAGTAATTTAACTAATTCTTGGACAACTGTCGATAAAACCGCGACTTGTGGAATTGTGAATCCTTCTGATGACAAGCTTTACCTTGGCGCCGGAGACGTGAATTATTTAGAAAAAGAACGCAAGGAATTTACACGTTACGATTACGCAGACCGAGAATTATCACTTTCAATTGTCAGCGGTTCTTTTTCAAATAAAACAATCTCTTTGCCCACCGTGTCTACTTTGAGCGTTGGCGACGTTGTTGTTCAAGATCAAACTCTTACTGTTTTTGAGTTTAATTCATTACTTGAAAAACTTGACCTTGATCCGGGTGTTCCTAGTGCAGATTACTATTCGACACTTGCTGCACAAGCGGGAGATAATCTTCGGTCTAAACTGGTGTCTCTTGCCACAAAACTAGATAGCGAACTTACTTTTGGATACAGCGATGTTATTGGTTCTTTGAGTGAATCAATAACAACGGCTGCGGTATCAAATCCTGTTGTGATAACAACGGCGGTTGATCATGGATTGCAAACCGGAAGGCGCGTCACCATTTCGGGCAGCACCGCTGGTGATATAAATGGTAATTTTGAAGTGACGGTTACTGGCTCCACAACGTTCACAATTCCAGTTGATCTTCTGGTTGCTGGAACCGGTGGCGCCTTTTCAACCATAGACGAAAATTTTTATGATATTAAGGTTTGTTACAATTTGATTGTTTCAAGACTAAACACCGATCCAATTGTTTCTTATAGTAATTATCGTCCAATTGATAACAATACTATTCAAGAATCTATTATTGAATCGATTAATAGTTCTTCAAAAACAATAACATTAAATTTGGCTCTTGATTACGTGATTGGACCGATTAGTGTGTATAAAGCCATCCCTTGTTCATTTGTTTATTCTCCTTTAACAATGGGCGATCCTCTTGGTTTGAAGCACTTAAGAGAGGCAACCGTAATGTTTGCAAACAAAGCGTTTACGGCTGCTGAAATGAGCTTTTCAACGGATCTACTACCTGAGTTTATTTCGGTTGAGTTTAGCGGAGACGGGAACGGTATTTTTGGTCATCAATCGTTTGGCAGTGGATTCTTTGGGGGTGCGTCTAATTCGGCTCCGTTTAGAACATATGTTCCACGTCAGTGTCAAAGGTGTCGATATATTAATGTCGGATTTGCCCATCAAACCGCCCGTGAGCAGTTTGCTATTTATGGCATCACGTTGACCGGTGAAGTTGGGCAATCTACTAGGGCTTATAGATAATATATGAGACTACCCACTTTTAAACGCCTTATTAAAAGCGATTATAAAGAGGAATATCAATCTTTGATTGAAACTCTTTCTTTTTCCATTAATAATGGAATAGAGTCAGTATACCAAGCCCTTAATAACGCTCTTTCTTTAAAAGATAATATTGCATGTACCGTTAAGGACGTGTCTTTAGAGGTAGACGCAAACGGAAGTCCTAAAACTAAAACCGTTTTTGTCTTAAACACAACTAATCGAATACTTGGGATTTGTGTATTAAATGCCGTAAACACAAAAAACCCAACGGTTCTACCTACTTCTGGTGTTTTTATCTCTTTTGTGCAAGAAAATAAAAACATAGTTATTTCAAGCGTTAAAGGACTTCCGGCTAATCAACCATTTACATTATCTTTGGTTGCTTTTGAAGGGTAATTTGTTGTTTTTTAACAACTATATATAGCGAGTTTATATACAATTATGAGCGATAGACAAAACGTACAAAACGTCCAGCTTATTGATGATTCTGAAACAGACGAAAACGGAAACCCAAAAAAAAGTCAGCCGGGCGTCGCCAAGGCAGGGGCTTTGGGTTCGTCTGGGGTCGGTAAGCTTTCTTCTTCTCCGTCTGGACAGCAAGTGTTTAGTTCGGCGGCAGCTCCATCAACGCCGCAACAAGCGCGTTCAGCACAAGCAAGCGGACCGGCAAAAGGTTCTGGATTTACCGGAGTTGGGCGTTTTTTACAGGCAAACGTTGGTTCTCGTTTAGGCGAACAAATTGCCGGTAGAGTTGCTCAGGCCGGTCAACAAGCACAACAACGTTTAGGCGAAGCTGTTGGTAGATTTCAAACTGGGTTGGGTAAAGAACAAGGAACTTTTTCTGCTCAAGAGGCGGCTGCTCGGGGTGCTCTTCAGCAATTTTCTGGTTCACAACAACCAGTTCAAACTGGTCAAGCTGTTGATTTTAATCCCTCTCAAGAAGAAATTGCCGCATATCTTGCAGCTTCTTCGGGTCGATATGCCGGTCCAAGCGGCCTTGAAGACATTGAAGGAGTCCGTTCTCAAGCCGGATTAGCCCAAACGTTTGCTGGACAAACTCAAACAACTAAAGGTAGAACTGCTCTTTTACAGCAACTCTTAGGAAGAGGCTCGCAACAATACACAAGGGGACAAACTGCACTAGATGCTCTTCTTCTTGGTCAAAACTCAGCTCAGCTTGCTCAATCTCGTCGTGGTGCCGCCGGGCTTGAAAAACGATTAGAGACTCAGGAAAAATTAGCGGAAGAACAAGCTCGTCAAGCTGGAGAACAATTTGCAAGCAAAGGACAAGCGTTAAGGCAAGATGTAAGCGCAATGGAGGCTTCTCAAAAAGCGGCAGTTCAGAGTCAGTTAGACCGCTTTCAACGTGAGTTTCCCCTCATGTATGACAAGGCCAAAAAAGAACTTGCTACCGGAAAAGTTTCAAGAGAAACCCTTGACGTGCTGTCTCAGTTTGGCATTAAAGAAGGTTCTTCTCTTTTTGGTGGTGATTTTGAAACGCTTGCTTCTAATTTAGAATCGAGCGGCCCGGCAACATTTGCATCCAGTGCAACAAAAGAGCAAGCTGCTAAACTAAATGCTCTAAAAAGACTGCAAGGAATGTCTGATTTTTTTACAAAACAAGATCTGGAATCAACTGGAACAACCGTTGATCCAAAAGCTGCCCTTAAAATGAAAGATCCCGATTATTTAAAAAAACAAGAGCAAGCTTTTAAAGAACAAATTGAGGGAATTGATTCGACTTTATTAAGACACCAAGGTGTTCCTGAACAGTACGACCCTCTTACTGGAACAAGGTTTACTCCAGACAAATATGTTGAAGGGTTAGATCTTTCTAATGTGTATAAAGACGGATCTTTTAATTATGAAAACGGTCTTCAAGAAATGAAAAGACTGGGAACCGCTTACAACCAATTAGCCCGAGAAATAAAACAGGAAGAAAACGCCGAAAACACATCTTCTTATGACAGGTACGTTAGTCCTCGCAGACAAGAACTAAAAAGACTTGAGTTAGCAAATGCTACTCTTATGAAGTTAATGAAGGCGTACAACAAAAGAATTCAACTTGTTTAATTCTTAATTTTAGTGTAGGATAATAAAATGCCATTTGGTGCAGACGATTATTTAATAGCCTCAGTTGCGGCCCCGATTATATCGGGATTTATTGGGAATATGCTGTCGGGCGACGATCGTGATCGCGCGATGCAAGCGTATCAAGACGCGTTTAATATAATACAAAGGCTGGGGGCGCCGCCTAATTTAGCGCGAGAAATTCTTCTTGATAAATTTGAACAAGTCGGAGTTTTAGAGCCTAAATTAGAAGAGGCCATTAATCTTGAAGCGTCTAAAGTTGCTCAGATTAAAGAAAGTCCAACCACCAAGCAAGCGCAACTTTCTGCTTTAAATTTACTAAAGCAACGCGCAACTGGCGGATTTTCACCGGAATTCCGAGCTGATTTGATACAAGCAGCGCTACAGCAAGCCCGAGACACTGAAGCAAAACAACAACAAATTGTTCAAAATTATCAACAACGCGGGCTAGGGGGAGGCGGAGCTGAGCTTATTTCTCGACAACAAGCAGCTTCGGCTGGGTCCGCGCTGGCCGCTGAACAAGCCAATCAGATTCAGGCTCAGGCGGCTCGAAGCTCACTTGAGGCAATAGGTCAATCTGGTCGCCTTGCTGGTGATATTCGTCAACAAGATTTTAACGTTGCGAACGTGATGGCTCAGGCTCAAGATCAAAATGCCGCTGAGCGCTTTAAAGAAGCAACTCGTCGTCAAACACAAAATGTTGGTGCTCTCAATCTTGCGCAACAACAAAATCTTGCGGCACGTCAAAGGATTCGCGATCAAAACGTTGCTATGACTAATCAAGAACGCATTCGCCAAAGAGATGCTGAGGCTCAAATGTATAACATGGGGCTCAACCGCGCACAAATTCTGGCTGGATCGCAGATGAATATGGGTAATGTATATGGTCAACAAGGAAGCAGGACTGCGGGGCAGTGGGCACAAGGCGGTGCCGCAGTTGGTCAGGGTTTTGGTCAGTATTCTCAGTATCTTCAAAACCAAGCTGAAATGGACCTGTTAAAAAAAATATATAAAGTAAAAGCCTAGGTTTAATATGGAACCTTTTAATTTGTTTAACATGCTTGGCGAAAACGACGAGTCCAACTCAGAAGAAATGATGGGGGGTCTTGCTGCTGGAATTGGTGCGACTAAAAAAGTTGCTTCTAAAAAATCTGCTCAAAAAAAGGCTCCTGCCGAGAAGCCTTCCGTTGAAGAAAAAAAAGCACCTCCCTCAAAAGCTGCTGCTTCAGAAAAAAAACCAGCTCCAAAAAAATCAGTGGAAAAGCCGGCTTCTCCCAAGGCTGCTGCTAAAAAACCAACCCCGCCCGCACCTAAAAAGTCTGACTATGCTAAAAGTCTAAGCGCAGACGTTGACGAATGGTCTGAAGGTCCAACAAAAAAACTAACGTCACTCGAACCCGAAGTTCCGATTAAAACAACTCCTGAAGTTCCAGTTAAAGCCGCTTCTGAAGTTCCAAGCGTAAATACCGCTGCGACAGAAGAAGTGGCCGCAAATGCTTTACAAAAAGCAGAAGAAGCTGCTCCTCCTGTGTCTCCTGTAAAGGAAGCGGCAGAAGTTGTTGAAAATGAGGCTCGTCTTCCTCCGTCTAAAACGTTTGGAGAGACTGTTTACGGCGACGCACCCCCCTCTGCTCCGGGTCAACCTCCTAAAATTTCACCAACTTCAACAGCAGCGGCAGTTGAAGAAAGTGCTCCATCTATTTTGAATCGTTTTATTTCAAAAGACAAGATTGATGCAGCAAGTCGAAGTATCGCTTCTTTATCCAGAACTCCATTAGGTAAAATCATTGCTTCTTCTTTAAAAAACGCAGCCGGAGGAGCCGGTACACTACCCTTTGATCCTCTTGAAAAGGGTCCCTTTGACATTGATAAAATACACGCATTTGGCAGAATGCCAACAAGACAAGACTTAGTTGATGATATTTTAAGTTCAAGAGAGGCGTTTTATCCAACCCCAGAGGGCTCTCCTATCCCTGAAATGGATAAGGATTTTTTATCACGTCTTTATTCAAAGGTTGACGTTCCTAAAGGAAATCTTTTTAGCTCCAAAGAAGACAGTGCTAATCTAATCGCCGAAGACGTTAGTCGTCTTCCACCAAATCAAGAAAAAAATGCACTGGCTCCAGAAGCAAGAACCATTTCAGCTGGAGAGCCTGATAAAGAGCAGGTTGATCGGCTTGCTAAAAAACAAATACTTACGCCAATTGTTGGAGAAAAGCTTGCTGAACAGCTTTCTTTAACCAATATGTTTAACGAGCAACTAATGCGCGCTCGCGAAAGTGAGAACCAAGGGCGACTTGGAGCGGGGTTGGGGGAGGCTGCACAAAGACTTGGTGCTGCAATTGCAGGTGTTGAGGTTGGCGACGTTTCTCCGTGGAAACAACAAGCTCAAGCTGCCGAAGGAAGAGTTAAAAAAGTTAAGGAACTTAAAGACATTCAAGAAGAAATCCGACGCAACGATCCAAGTAGTCCCGAATCGGAGTCGGCTAGAGCCTTGCTTAAGGATTTAGGCATTAATGTTCCCAAAACAGTTACAGCTGCTTTTATTGAAAAAAACTATCAGCATTTTAATCTTCTTGCTAGCAAAAGAGAAGCGGATGCGCGACGAAAGTCCGAGAAAGAAGACGCAAAAGAAGAAAAACTTGGATCTTGGATAGCTGGTGCCCGCCGTTATGCTACAACGGGAGATCTTGGTAAAGTGCGAAGTCGATTAATTAAAGCTGAAAATAGTATAGATCTTTTTGATAAGTACTCTAAGGGTGATCCCAGTGGGGCAAAGGATTTGGCCGGATTTTTTGGTTTTATGAAAACTATCCAACAAGACGATTCTGTTATTAGAGAGGCCGAGGCTCGTTTGGGTCTTTCTTTGGGAAGTTTATCGTCAAGAATGAAAGCTAAAATGGCTAGGTTTTTTAAGGGGGACATGTTTTCCGCAGAACAAAGGCAAGAAATGCTTGAGGTTCTTAAAATTCAACGCGATCAGCTTAGACAAGAATATACTATTGATTTAAAACCTCTTTACGAAGACCTAAAAACGCAATCTGGGATGACGGGAAAAGACGTTAAAAAAGAATTTAAAAAAATAACCAGTTTAAATTTAAATTTTGACGAAGAAGACGAAACTGCTCCCGTAAATGTTTCAAGAGACAGAATTGAGGCTGCCGCTAAAGAAGCTGGCATGTCTTATGAAAAAATGGAAAAATTCTTAAAAGACTCAGGACAAATTAAATAATATGTCTGATCATGGATTCCGTCTTCCTACTGAAGAAGAAAAAGCTAAGTACGAACAATCGCCGTCTGATCACGGATTTCGTCTTCCTACTGAAGAAGAAAAGGCTGAGTTGCGGGGTAAAGAAGAGTCACCGCTTTCTAATCTTGGAACAAGCGCCGCTGAGTCCGTTGAAGATATTCTTTCTTCAGGCGCGCATGGCCTTACTGCCGGTTGGTCCGAAGAAATGCTTGGAAAATTAAAAGCGTATCGCGATATAATCGCATCAAAAGATCTAACAAAAGAAAACGATCTTGAGCGCTTGTACAAACAATACAGAGATATTGAAGAAGAGCGATATGCTCGTGCTAAAGAGCGCTCTCCCGTCCTTTCGACTGTGGCTGAAGTAGGTGGAGCAATCGCTCCCGCTTTGTTTACTGGCGGAGCTACCGCAGCGGCAACTGCTGCTCCTACTCTTTTAGGTACAGTCGCTAGAGCAGCAATACCTAGCGCAATCAGCGCCGCAGTTGGACACCTTGGCGAAGCAAAAGAATTAAACGAAGAAGAATTTAAAAAGGCAGCAATTGCGGGCGCGGGCGGTGCAGTTTTAGGAACTGGATTAAGCGCGGTTGGATCTGGATTAAAAGGTGCTCTAAAGTGGGGTGCTGAAAAGTTAGGGTCAACAGATCTTGGTAGACAAACAGCGCTGGCTAGAGAGTTAGCAAAAAAAGGAACTAACCTTATTTCAGATGAGTTTCGAACTCAATCTTCTGAGTTTTCAAAAGGTCTTGCTGAAAAGATTCACGGTGCCCTTTGGGGAATTGGTCAGGCAATTGACGATTCGTTGATTGCCGCTGGAAAGCAGGGCGTTAAAATTGCGGCAGATGATGCCAGTGCTCCTGTAATCAAAAAAGGAATTGATGCGCTTCAAGAAAGCGGTATCTTTGGGTCAGGAACATCAGCTATTGTTTCAAAACTAACTGATCTTTTAAAAAAAACAGAACACGCCACCGGTCGTTTAATTGAGGGAGGCATAAGTCCGTCTGAAGTAAATACCTTAAGAAGAGAAATTAGAAATGCTTTAGCTGACGCCGCCGAAAAAGGGAAGATTGGGTTTAAAGAAAGCGAAAGTGTTAGTGAGCTGCTTAGTGCGCTCAAGACTAAGTTAGACACTATTCCTGATTTTAAAAAAAGCAACGAACTATATGAAAACGTTGCTAGAAAAATAACCGGAGCTGCGGGCGGAAAGGGCCTTCCTGAGACAGTTCAGATAATCAATCCGGTCACGGGCGAAGCTAAGTTAATAAAAACTGGAATTCCTTCTTTTAGTGACAAGTCTTTTGCTGACGTTTTCAAAGACTTTAAATCCATGGTTGAGAAACTTAAAACTGGAGCTACCTCTTCGGATGAAAAAGTCGCTGCGTTTCAACAGCTTGAGCGTGGTCTTAACGAATTAAAACAAACACATGGCGAGTCGCTTAAGCGGTTTGGGTTAGAGCCCGATAAGATACTTTCTGACATTAAAAGACAAGCCGATGTTTCTGCTATTTCGCGAGGAATTCACGGCATAGAGCAACAGGAACAAGTTAAATCTAAATTTGCAAACATTGCTTCTCCCTCTGGTGCGTTATTCAGAGTTGCTGGTCTTGTCGGTGAAGCCGAGAAAGGGGTTCAGTCCCTAGTTAAAGCAACTCCCTCTGTTATTAAAACACCGGTTGACCTGACTCGGACACTTGTTGCGATGCCGAAAGAAAAGATTCTAAGTTTAGGCCAAAAACTGGCCGCCTCTGATTCACCTCGACTGAGAAACCTCGGAAATCACTTAGCAGAAGCCGCCGCAACGAACAACTCTTTTGCAATGAGCGGGGTTATTTTTACATTAGCTCAAACTGAATCTCTTCGAAAAGACTTGGTTCCTTTCTTGGAGGAATAATGAAGCAGTATCTTTCAAACTTAATGATTTCGGCAATGGCAGCACTTGCTCCCATAAAGCCGGTGATGATTACGGTTGGTATTCTTATCGTTTCAGACCTAATTACTGGCGTTTGGGCTGCATACAAGAGGAAAGAGCCAATCACAAGCGCAGCGCTTGGTCGCACAGTTAGCAAAATGGTTGTATATCAAACTGCCGTTGTGACCGGTTTTCTTCTTCAGCGCTACCTTCTCGGTGACGCCCTGCCGGTTGTTAACGTTGTTGGTGGGATGATTGGAATGGTGGAGTTCAAGTCCTTTATGGAGAACTCAAACGCCATTGTTGACGGTGATATTTTTAAGCAGATTATTAAGAAGCTTGGCTCTAAAAACGACGAGTAATTACTTCTTCTTATCCAGCTTTTCTATTAAAAAATCTTCGTAGTTGTCGTTGTCTGTTACTTTGTTTGATATGTCTTCAATGCTATTGAACTTTCCAGACGCTTTACACTTTGTCCAGACACATCTATTTCTGGAATTGTTCCTGTCGTAACAGTCCTTTTTTAGTCGCTCGCTTCTATGTAAGTTTTTAGAGCGATTCTTTGTGTCTAGGTCAGCGTTTACGTATTCTTTAGTAAACTTATTTAACCAAGCTTTTTCTTTGTCAGAAAGCTTGTCGAGATAATCGTAATCCGAAATAAGTTCGTATCTGGTTTTTAAGTTTACAGTTGGATCAAGGGCGGAGTATTTTACTTTCGCCCTTTTTGTTTTGTTTTCCATGCGTCACGCAAATTCTGAATTGAACTTTGATCAAAGTTGTGATTAATTTTAGTCATAAACCCGTCCTTTGTTTGTTTTATTTCAAAAAGAACTTTTAAAAATCCTAAGATATTTAAGTTACTTATGCTCTTTTTTTTCTTTTTGTTATATACCCATTTGTCGTAGAAGTGGTAGAGGATGTGTACCTCTATCCATTCCCCTCCAGCTGAGATTTCGTAAGCGTTTAAAAACGCTTTAAAATGCTCCCAGTTGGCTCGTTTTCTTACTGCGGGGGGTTTTCTTTTTTTAATAACAGACGCTAAATCTGCTATTAATTCTGACGGATTCTTATTAATTAAATAATATCGATTTTTTCTAGGGATGTAAAGAGAAACTTCATTAGTAAACTGAGTTTGTTTAAGCTTTTCTTTTGACCAAACTTTATATAGTTTGTAAAGAAGACCGATTGAGATTCTATTATTTCCCGTCGTTATTTTATAATGGCTTAAAAAAGCAATAACGTCAGACGCAAAGACTTCTGCATCTGACGTTAGCTCTTCAGATTCGTTTATAGCCGCCTCAATTAAGGCGTCTAGGGGTGTATCACTGGGTAATCTTTTTCGCTCCATATACGGCAAATCCGGTGGCTATAACGCCAAATCCAAACCAAATGATCTTCTGCAGGTCGGCGCTTTTTCTGCTCTCAACCAACGCAACCGAAAGCTTATCGTTCTGTTCGGATAGTGTATTATATTTTTGATCGTTGAGCTGTATTGCGTTCTGGTACATCTGTATACTTTTTACATACGACTCGTTAATTGCGCGCAGGGCGTCTAGCTCAATTAGACTTTTCCTTACGTTTGTGGCTTTTTCGACGGGGAGAAGAATACCGGCATACGGAGCTTTGCTGTCTTTCTCCAGATACACGGCATCTTCTCCCGCGAATGCAATATTTGATATAATTGCACTACTTATTACGATTGAAATAATCGGCAATGTCTTTTGGCGTAAGCGTTTCATTGACCTTTTCCGTCATTTCTTTTTTTATTTCGTCTCGCTTGGTCTCTTCTGACTCAAGCGTTGCCTTAGTTTTAATCAATTCTTTTTCAAGCTCAAGAAGCTTTTCTTTGGTTTCAAGGTTTTCAGCTTGAGCCTCAGTGCTCTTGTTCTTTTTTAGAAGAACAAAAACACCAAGACCACAAAGAAGAGCCAATAAAAGATCGGTTTCCATATTACAGACCGAACACGCCGCCTTCTGGCTTGGGCTTATTCTTTAGACGCACAAGGCCATCAACAAGACCTCGCTCCATTGCGTCTTCAGAATCAATCCAATAGTTATTGGCTTCTAGGCGAACAAGTTCGTCATAGGAAATCTTTGAACGGTTGGCAATATAATGGTTTGCCTTCTCAATCTTTCGCTTAACCATGGTTAACATACTGAGCATTTCGCTTAGGCGCCCTTGTATGCCGCCGGCTGCGTCGTGGAACATTAGCACCGAACGATCGGTCGCCAGTCGCTTGGTGCCATATTGGTGAATGATGGCTGCCATTGATGCACACAGTCCGTCGCAGACCGTATAAATATCGGACTTAACAGATTCCATTGCGCTCAATATCTTTTCTCCGCTAAACACGTTTCCGCCGGGAGAGTTAATCAGAATAACAATTGGCTCTGAGGAGTCGCCCATTTCAAGAATTTGATCAGCAAGTCGTTCAGAGAAAAAAGTAATCTGCTCATTAATCACAAGGGTGCGATTTGGATTAAGCTTTAGAAGCTGAATGTCCTTAATCTTCGACGTGCGTGATTCAAGCTTTTCAGTGGGCTGAATGGGAACAGAAGGAGTTACAACCGATTTGTTTTGATTGGTTAGCTCGTTCTTATTGGAGGTAAAAATTGAGATAACATCAACAACCCCCGCCAAGATAAGACCAACAACAAGTCCAGCAGCTGCACCTTTTGCGATACTTTTAGTCAGAGCGTTCATTTTTTTTTCTTTCCTTTGTAAAATGTTTTCTCATCTCGTCTTCTAGCTCCGTCTTAATGTCGTGGCAGCTTGAACACAAAACTTGAAATCCGTCCTTTTCGGGGAACATCCGGTTAATGTAATCGTCCCACGTTGTGAATCCCAACTTAGGATCGACCACTGGTTTTATGTGATCTAAAACAACTTCGTTATTCTTGTGCAATATTTTACACATCGCACACTCGTATGCATTTCGATCTTTACGTCCTTCTTTTAACGCCTCTGATCGCGGAGGCCAGCGGTAGGTTGCTCGTCTTAAGATTGAAATTAAAAACCGCTTTAGGTTAGCCCTTTTTGGTTTTTGATCTCCAGTCGCAGACTGTGCATCGTTCGAAGACGCGTCCGAGGAGATTGACTTCTGTAATTTCCCCTCGTGTGCAATGAGGGCAGGTTCTTTTGCCTCTCTCTTCTTGCGGCCCTCTGTCTTCTTCTGGTTCATTGATAACTTCTTTGTAATGTCGATCGACTTTTCTAAGTCGTTTCATCAAACTTCTGTTGATGCTTTTTAGTTCTCTAACCTGCTGTTCTAGTCGATCAATCTCACTGTCGTCTTTTTTTTTCGCCATTATTATCGTCCAGTGCTGCCAAATCCGTTTGCTCCACGTTCGCTGGTTTCAAGTGCTTCCACTTCAACCAATCGAACCGGAACAACTGATTGAACAATCAACTGTGCGATTCTTTGACCTTGTTTGATTTGATAACCACGACCCAAGTGTGTTGACTCATTGCCGTTGTTTAGATTGTGAAGAACAACCTTGATCTCTCCGTTATAGCCGGCGTCTACAACACCAGCTCCGCTTCTAATTCCGGCCAAAGCAAGACTGCTTCGGTCTTCAATCTTGCCGTAAAACCCTCTGGGAATACCAAGAGCAACCCCGGTTCGAATGGTTCCCGTTTCGCCGATCTTGATAAAAACGTCTTCGTTTGCGTAAAGGTCCAGTCCGGCGTCAGCGCCGTGTGCGGAGGTCGGCACAACTGCAGTATTTGAAAGACGCTTTACTTCAACAACTGGTAGATCATTAAACATAGACATTGTTCACCTCTAAATAAGAATAACAAATTAACGATTGTTAGACAATGTTATTTTGGAACTTTCCTTAGCAAAGAGTCCCGTTTGTCTTTAGAGAACTCGTTGCTCCCACTTTTTGATTCAGCACCACACTTTGTACATTTATATCGTTGATACTTTCCGATGCTGCTATAACAGAACCCGTTGCGCTTAAGCTCGGATGACCCGCAGGAACAAAGCAAAACTTCCTTATCCGTGTAAAGGGCGAAGTTAATACTGTTGTCCCAAGGAATGAGCTTCGTATATAGCTCTTCAAGAGAAAGAACGTCGTGCTTGTTGTACAGTTCCATCTCTTTCCAAGCTTCCTTGTTTTTAGCAAGACAGGCTTTCCACAGTTCAAAGCCTTGAAACTTCTTAGGTTTTAGTTTCTTGTACGTTTTGCATAGCTTGGCGGTTAGATACTCAAGCTTGTTTGATGTAAACGCAAAGTGCCTTGATGCGATTTGTTTTGTGTCGATGTGTTTAAACGAGCTAGGTGGTTGCATCCCGTTTAGTATGAACCGAGCATTTAGTTTCTTTTGGTCAAACGCTTTGCCGTTTTGGGTTACAATAATGTCGGCTTCGTCTAAAAGATCCCAAATGCCCTGCAAAATCTTTTTGTCATCTTCTATGTTTTTAGCATCACGTTGATCCTGATACATGACTTTCTTTTCACCAAACCATTTTGCAGCCCAAGACAGAACGTGCCAGTCTGCTTTGATTTGATTAAGACCAACGTTTTGATCCCACAATCCCCATACGTGCGCAAGAACGGGAGCCGTTTCAATATCTAAAATAAGTATTTTAGGTCCAAGCTTTTTACTCATCGATTGATTTTCCTAAACACGTTACCTGATTTAAGCATATAATAAATGGCTTTTTCAAGGGCGCGTACCTGACTTTCTGTTAAACCAACGTCGTACTCTTCACTAATTGCATGGAGAAGCTCATGCAAATACGTATGAACCTTTTCCTTGGGCGGCTGATCATCCTTAAGGGCAATCTGCTTTCTGTCAAAGCGGGTTTCCCCCAGCACGTCTTTGTCCACAAAAGTATCCACATAACAAATCTCATAAAAAGATTTGCGTGACACTTGGACTCGGTGCGGTATCCGCTTTGTGAGTGATTTCCAGTTAATCACTTTTTAGCTCACCTTTGCTTTTAAGGATTCTCTCGTACTTGTTGTAGTGTATTTCTAATATAGTTTTGTTCGTTTGTAAAGAAGATATTATGACAGAGACAGGCGCATACTTTGAGTAATGGTGCAACGCGCTTATAGCCAAGTTAATAATCTTGATTACTTGCTTTAAATCTTTCTCAAGTATCTTTGCTTGTTTGTAATCGCGGAGGCTGTGTGTTTTAGTCATCCATCAACCCCATTGATTTACGTTTTGTAAATGCTTTCTTATATAGCTCGATCTCCTTAAGCATGTCGTCGATCACAACGTGAAGCGGCTTGTCGTAAATCTCAGATCGAATGACGGCTTCCTTGATGTGCGCCGGAGAAAACTCTTGAGTTCTTTTTTCAGACATTAGAGCTTGCGCTTCTGGAGAGGCGGTGTCTTGAGTAAAGAACATAAGCAAGCGCTTGCGTTGCTCTCCGTCGGGATAACCAACTTCAATCTTGTCGTCGAATCTTCCGGGACGGTTCGTGAGATTACCAAGAAAGATTTCCGGGAAGTTTGTGGTTGCGATGATGAGCGTTGGAAGCTTGAAAGTTTTTTCTTGGTTGTCGAGAAGGCTAAGAAGACTACTGTCTGATCTCATCTTGACTTGATCAATCTCAACCCCGCCAATGTCTTCAACGATAAGGATAAGCTTATCAACGTCTTTGTATACAAGGCGCTTTACAAACGACTTAACCTCAAACGATTCAACTTTATCGGTTGGATAAATAACGACAAGAGTTTTGCCGTCCGCGTTGTACTTGTTGGCAATCTTAATTAACCCAGTTGACTTCCCTGATCCGGGAGGTCCATACAGCAAAACGTTACGCTTTGGAACTTCAATGCCGTGCTTCTTGTAAACATGAAGGCGATTAAAAAAACAATTAATACGCTCTTCAATGTCTTTGGTGTGGACAAATTCTTCGAGAATTGCGTCTTGAACGAATGCGGTTTTCTGAAGCTCAAGGCCACCGGGAACAGGCTTGAGGGTGTAAATACCGGGCACGGCTTCTACAATTCCCTCTTCTTCTGTTGAGATATATTCAAGCTGAACAAACTTGTTGTCGGGAGTAACAGTGCTATAATCTGACTCAGGGATTTCGTCTCCCACTTTGAGGTCAGAAACTGCTGTTATTTTTTTGACAACAAAGTGTGACATTATATTAACTTTAAGGTTATGATCAGTACGGCCAGTATAATCCCTTGAAGAGCAATCGCCCACTTGATGAACAACGGCGCTTCCCTATATTCCATTGTATACAAGCAGAGCGCTCCTGTCAAAACTAGCAACCAAAAAAATGACATTAGATCTTCTCTTTTGAAAAGCCAACGTCGGTGCTGTAGTAAACCTTGGAAATAGAGAGCTGCTTTAAAAGCTTCATACAATGCTCACACGGTCGAGCCATTGCCGGCTGTCCCTGTTTTGTTTCCCTGTAAACATAGATTGCGCACCCCTTTAGATCCTCAAGCCCTGCGCTAAGAACAGCAGACAGTTCGGCGTGTATGTTGTTAAACCGGGTGTGTGACATTGGATGGGTTTTTCTTTTGTTAAACCCAACACCAATCACTTCCCCGCCGCGTACAATTACCGCACCCAAACGGTGTGAGTGATAATCCGATTTGTATGAGAGCTTTTTTGCTAGATTAAAAAATCTTGACTTCATGCGATCTCTTCCAACAAGTGCCTCTTCGTCTTTAGATGATACTTGGGAAAAGTGGAAATGTCAATGATGGTGGAAAACACCTGAAGTGTCTTCCAGATCTTCTCGATAAGTTTGTAGCGGTCGTAATCTCCATCAAAGTTTTCAACAACCGACAATGAACCATCTGATTTAAAATAGAAGTAACGACGATCTCCGGGCTGAAACTCTTGTCCCTCAAGGGCATCCGCGACCTTCTGCTCGTTGGTTCGTTCTGGATTTAGTACCGCTTCAGTAATTGACTTTCGAGAAGCCCAACGCTTAATGTCGGTAACGTTCAGCGCCTCTTTAACATACTTATGATAAAGAGAAACAAGCTCGGACTCTTTGCCGCTTAAAATGTAATTCACGGTTTCGGAAATAAGTTCTTTCAGCGCCTTCTCTTTTGTTGTAGCTTTCAATGCGCTTCCCTTGGTCTTAATCTTTTTTCCGTCCCATAGCACGTAGTTTTTTGCCTTAAGAACAATTACGGTCTTGTAGTAACCGTCGTCTTCAAACTTAATCTTGTCGGGGTACAGCGCGTTTAGATCTTGAAGAAGATGTTCGCGTTCAGACTCGTTAAACTCTTGGTTGTCAAACTTGCAATAGCTGATTGAATCAGTATCGCAGTTCACCAGAACGTATCCGTTTCTTTTAGACCAATCAATTGCTGTTGTAAGAATCTCGCGTCCTTTGCTCGTGATGAACGCGGCGTTCTCTGGGCTATTAAAGGCAAGCCCCGGCGCTCCCATAAACCCATACGCTGAGTTAATGAGAATCTTAAACGCACCCTGAAGCGCGTCGTACTTTGCATCTCCGGTTTCCTTTAGCAGTCTTTTATACTTTAAACGAGTTTCGGTGAAACTCTTTACCATGTTTAGAAAGTTTGCGTTTGGATCTTTTGCCCTGTCGTAAACTTCGTACTGAAGAATGATGGAGGGATAGAGCGATGACACGTCAACCTTATGTACGTTCCTGTAGATGCCCGGGTTGCCTTCTGAGATAGCACCCTCAAACGCATCTTGAGCCGACGCTTTGGGGATAGAGTGTCCTTCCTGAAGGTAGCTTCTAACCATTAGGCTGTTCAGCTGGCTTCCGCTTGCCGATTCAATAATACTTTGAAACGACTTTGGAATAGATTGTGTCATGTAAAAAAACGGCGGCGCCATCAAGTCAAAAAGAGCAAGAGCGTCATCAGCGTCGTCTGCGCAATAACGTTTAATCTTTTCCCACTCGTCGTTGTCTGTGTAATTATATCGAATCAGCGATGCGTCATAAAACTCGCGGTCCTTCTTCTCAAGACCTTCTTCCTTGATGATTGACTTTAATCCGTAGCTGGAATACTTGCGAGCAGCGACGTCGTGCTTAATGGATAGAAACAACGTGTCGATGATTTCGCGTCCATACACTCGACACTTGTTGTACTTAATGAACTGATTGGATTCTTTTCTGAACTGACTTTCGTAGCTATCAAACTGTGCGCAAGAGTCGTCTCGCCCAAGCGCAAGGTCAACGTTTTCTTTCTCAGCGATGCCACGAAGATAAGGAAGGTCAAATCCAAAAATGTTGTGACCAAGGATGATCGACGGATCAAACGCGCGAACCTGCGCACAGAAGTCCTCAATCATTTCTCCCTGCGATTGGTAGTCGTCAAAACAAATTAACCGCTTGGCAAGGGTTTTTGCTTTCCCCGCACGGTGTGTGATGCTGATCAAAAGAATCTTTGCTGATTCATCTTTTGGATCAAGCGTGGTTGTTTCAAGGTCAAAGCTTAAAACTGACACATCTTTTAGTGTCATGTTTTTAAAATAAGTAATGCCGTCTTTGACCATTGCCGATTCTTTTGGGTCAAAGATAGAATACACGTCGTCTTTCTTAAAGACGTTACGATATTGAAGATACTCTTCGCGTGTCTTAAATTGCTTACCCCACTTATAGTGAAGCTCACCCTTTAGCTTCACCCAGTCTTTTCTGAGCTGACGACTAGACAGCAAC
>Ga0214917_10001230_pt1 | contig 33137 bp, 38 predicted proteins | sample LL_1208_BB_MetaG_FD_177983 | JGI IMG/M metagenome (GOLD analysis project Ga0214917, IMG submission 177983) | Freshwater microbial communities from Lake Lanier, Atlanta, Georgia, United States - LL_1208_BB | ecosystem: Environmental > Aquatic > Freshwater > Lake | place: USA: Georgia | collected... | reverse complement strand
TTTAATTCACGCTCTACAACTTCACCTGTTTCGCAATTTATTATTCTCTTCATTATGAAACTCCATATAATCTGATAGTTGTGTTTGTTTTGTTTGAAAAAGTTGCAGTTCCTGAAAGTCTTACAATATCTAATGAAGTAATTGCAGTTTGTGCTTGATAAACAAAAATACAATTTGCAGTTAAATATTGGTCATTTGTATTATCATAATAGCAAAAATTAGCATTAACTGTTTTAAATTTAGATGATGAGGTATAATTATCAATTAAAATACATCCATTAGATAAAGTTTGACTTCCAGCATCTAAAGTTGTATTTTCACCAAAAGTATATATATTTGAACCACCAGATTCTGATTTAAGGCTATTTCCAGATGCTCCAGATATGGCAATTGTTGTAGTTTTTACTCTGATGCCTTGAGATTGATAAATGCTGGCTGTGCTGTCATTATTAAATCGTAATGAAAAAGTACTTCCAGTTGCAGAATGTTGAATCCCAGACCAAATCAATAATAATTGTTTGTAACTTCCTAAAGATGAAAAACTTAAACTGCTCAAAGCGCTTGCAACAGTTTCAGATATTAAAGTCATACCACCACTAGAGGCAGTATCCCATTTTAGACCAGTTGCAGTAGAACTATCCGCTACAAGTGTGGTGCCATTAGCCCCCACTGGTAGGCGGGTATCACTAGACCCATAAACATAAATATCACCCTTAGTGGTTAAAGGTGATGTTGCCCCCACCTGGATGTAATCATAAAAAATAGCTGATGATGCGCTTACAAAGTATAAAATACCTGCATCATATTGTGGCAAAATTAAGCTTCCGGCTGTATTAACTGTTGCAGTACCGGCGGTTATAGTGCAAGTTCCTGAACCTAGATTTTGAATGAAGACAGTATCTCCGGCTGCAAACAATCCAGTATTAACTGTAATAGTTGTTGCGCTTGTTGATGTCATTGAAATAGTTGTACCGGCATCAGCCGCAACTAAAACATAATTAGCGGTTTTAGCGGATGCCGCACCGCCACCCATAGCTGTTTGTTGTAATGATGTCATTTGAGCGGCCGTTAAAACTTGCCCTACGCTAAATGTTTGTTTTGCCATTTATCAACTCCTAATAGGCCAAAGAATCTTCATCAAGTTTGCCATCTACCAATGAGTCTAGCAAAAAACCTGACGCAAAGGGTTGGGCGCAAGTGAATGTTACCATAAAATTTTTTGGGGTTATTTCATAGGTAACGCCCGCTATGACACTATCAGTAACTACATTGCCCGCTGGCAATGTTTGGGTAACTTGAATGGGGTCAAAAATATCTAAATTCAAGGCAGCTATTACCCTACTTGAATCATTTGTTCCAAAGGCATCAACAGTTAATGAATTAAGTTGAATATTTACACCTTGCTCTTTGCGGGATGCAATAATCATTAATGCCTGATTCAAGGCATCTGCATCTGTTTGCATAATGCCACCCCTGACACGGCTATGTTGAAAGTAATCATCAATACTGGTGGTATCGCTAGCAGTTTGAGCAGTGCCACCGGTTCTAGTAACAGTAACCTTGTTGATCATTTGATAATCTGAAATATCAAACTCAACTGCCTGATAAGTAATATCACCTGAACCAACTACATCACTAAATTTAGTCAGCGTTCCACCCGACAAAGTTATGATGTCATTGCGTGATAAAAATTTAGCGTAGCCGCGTTCATCCATATAAAAAGCCCCCAGGTCTGTGGCTTCCACAACCTGGCAAGCTGCCAATAAAGATCTTGATGACCCATCATCTGCCTGGACAGTGGTTGAAGCTGTACTTGATATGCTTCTCATACCACCTGGCCAATCACCGGCATCAAGCAAACTTGTTATTCTTTCAGCAGTAGTTTGACCCGCCGTACCACCTGTCACGCTTGTAATAGTTGTTAAATTTAATAATTGAAAACCATCTACACATTGCAAAGTTACATAAGCTGGATCAAAACCTGTAGGGCTTTGATAATTCCATTCTTGAACATAAAAAGATCCTAAGTTGTAGGTGACTCCTAAATAAACTGCGGTAAAACTTATTTTCCGCATTGGTTTAATTTTGCCGTATAAAGTAGATGAAGTATTAGCAGGGTTAAATTCACCAGTTTCATCAACAAAAGTTATGCGTGCTGTGCCACCAGTAAATGAATCTGATGATCTATTAAATGCACGCCGTATATAACATTGAGTTACATAAGGTGTTATATCTACAATGTCAGCAGCTACTGTTCCTAAAACGGCCACATCTAAAGGTGTTGCAGGATTATCTAAAACTAACGCTGGATCAAAAGAAGCACCATTGCTAAAATCAATTTTTGCGTTAAATACTGCGGCTGGCATTATCTTCCTAAATTAGTTAATTGAGTTACTGCGCCTGATCTGTTTAAGTTATACAAAGCATCCTGAATAACAGATTGTAATTGGCCTTCTGAAATAACCGATCCCGCTACATTAATATTTACTGTTGTGCCAAAGCCACCCATTTTATCTAATGGGATTACTGCTTCAGATCCTTTTTCACCAATCATTGCTAAAGTAGGTGAATTTACAATTCCACCATCTGCCATAAATGGAATACCCCGTAATGCCGCACCCGATTCTTTATATCTTTCAGCACTAATTTGAGCTGCTGTCATATCGGTATAACCAATTGTTCCAACCAGTGCTTTACCCACATCTTGAAAATATCCAGGGGTATACATTCCGGTTGTTGGGGTAGTTGGCAGTTTTTTCTTCATTAACTCATCTAATAATGCCAACATTTTTCTTAATTCTTCATTAGCATTAAATAAAGCTCTTAAATATAATAAAACCTCAGTTGTTGAAATACCCCATTTTTTAGCCAACATATCAATTTCTTCGGTACTTATCACACCATCTTCAATAACTTTTAACACATCCGCATATCTTTGCGCTTCATCAACTGCCGCTTTTGTGCCATCTTTCAATTTTTGTAATATCTTTACACGCAATTCATCTTCAGCATTTAACTTACGGCTTAATGCGGCCTGTAAATTAATGCGATCAAGATCAAACATTGCTTCCAATTCTGCCTTCTTCTTATCTAAAGCAGCCTGAGCATTTTTTTCTTTAGTTACACCTTTTTGCTTAGCCAAAATATCAGCTTGTATTTTTGCCAATAGTTGATCCGTTGTTAATGCCTTTTTGCCATATTTTGCCTGTAACTCTAAAGCATCAATTGTTTGTTGAGATAATCCTAAATAACCTTTAGCCGCTAAATATTGCTTTTGTCTTACTTTAAAACCTTCTTTACCCAAATCTTCAAAAGTTGTATTTAAAGCTTTTAAAAATCCTTTTTCACTAACAGTTTTACCAAAGCCAATAATTACATCACCTAAACCGCCAGCAATGCTTTCTAAAACTACACCAAAAGTTCTTAAATTATCAGTGCCACTTACAATATATGAAGATGCAATTAAAAATCCATTACCTAAAGTTTCTGTTGCTTCTCCGGCAGAAATTTTAAATGATTTTAATTGACCTTCAAATGTCTGAGTTTGTGCTTCAGCCGCACCTGCATACTTGTCCAAATTTTGCATTAACTTTACAAAGCCCATAGATTTAATTTCGGCAGATGTAAAACCTACGCCTAACTTAGATATAGCTGCATAATTGCCAATTGCAGCCTTATTTATAGCACCTAAAACAGTGTCTAAATCAGCACCTGTACCGGCTGATATGTCTAAAGCTTTACCCAATAAAAGTTGAGCAGAATCAAGATCGCCAGTTTGTGCAACTAATCTGCGCAAAGCCGGCACTAAACTTTCCTCAGTAACATTAGTTGCGCGTTGTAAATCCTCTATAAATATTTTTAAATCAGGTAATAAACCTTCCTTGCCTACGCTTTTTAAAGTAAGTTGTAATTGTTTGTCTAATCTTTCCTGACTTAAAGCTGCTTGAATTGAATTTTTAGTGAGTAATGCCAATCCAGCGGCAGCAGCTATTGTGCCTGTTTTAGCAAATTGTCTTAATCTAATTGCGCCTGTGGCAACAAACTTATCAAAACCTTTAAGTTCTTTAGTAGCACGCTCTAGGCCTTTTTTATCAAATTTAGTTAAAAAGTTAATTGCTACATATTGACTTAATGCCATGATTAACCTCTAAATTCTTTGCCTAGATATTTTTTCAATACTGTATAAAGATTATCATTTACTTGCTCACCCAATTGATAACCTGCTCTATAAACTAATCTTTTTTCTCTGTGTGCGGCTGATGCGCTTGTTGATTGCAATTTATTGATAAAAGATTCACTGGCATTTGGGTTACGACTTACGCGCCTAGTTTTGCCTTTAGATCTAGTAGTGCCAAAGCCTGCCAATTCATAAATAATACCTGGCACGGATTTATTAACAACAGCTATAGCAGTTACTGAAAATGTTGCAAGTCTTTGTCTTTGTACTTTGACTTTTGCCTGGCTAACTCTTATGCCTTTAATAACTTCACTTTGTGACCAACGCCAACGGCTATTTCCTTCATAGGATCTACCCCTGTGTTGAGTATCATTTGCCCAACCCCAGGCAGGTGGATAGGTTGGATTAACATCACGCCATCCGGGAAATGGTTTGTGTGGTACAAAACTTTGTGCCAATTTTGCAACAGGTCTAACTTCTTTGACTAAAGCGCGTTTAAATTCTTTTTGCAGTTTAGGATCTGTTTCTTTCATTTTTTTCATAATTTCATCAAGATTTTCAACATAAACAGCTTTTAAGGATCGCTGAGATCTAGTCCTGCCAAAACTAATATCCAACATTATTTACGCCTAACTGTTGCCTTCTTGTTTTGATAATACTTTTCTTGCAAGATGGCTTTGATAGCTGAATAAATCGCTGGATCAACCTCTAAAAGATCTTTAGGGCTAATGCCTGTAGCCACCGACACGGAAGCGACTTCATAAATTTGGCCGTGCCGGTCTATCCATTTTTTGAGTCATAAACCAAATCAACATCTGAGTATTGATTGATGTAATCATCACCAAAGACTAGATCGGTTTTGCCGGCATCTTTTTCTAAACGCCAGGCAAACCACCACAAATCTGATTCCATTTGTAGTTCGCCTAATCTCTTACGCCAACCTGTTTTAAATTCAGCTTCAAAAGCCACCTTTGCGGATGGCGTAAGATCATAGGTAATTTTCTTACCATCTTTTTTAACAATCTCAATTTTGTGCATTGTCCACCTTTTCTATTATTACGCGCTTGTTGATTTTGTTAATGCAGTTACTGGAAGCGATACTGAAACACTTGCTACAGCATCAACAGCACCATTTACAGGTGTCCATGATGAGATAAGGCAAGACATTGTGTAACTAGGATTTGTAGATGTTACAGTTCCTGCTACAGGTATCAACTTGATGTTTAGTTTTGTACCTAAAGCATCTTCAAATAAAGGGTTCACTGATGCTGATGCAAAATCATTGTATAGTTCAAGATTTAGCGTTGGCCGCTCAATCCCGCCTATCATATTTTGTATATTATCTGACATTGCTGTGATCTCTACTTGATCAATTTCACGATTAAGGCTGACAGTGCTGACATGATCAGTAATGGTAGTTGTACCTACAATCACGGCAACTTTGTTACCCATAAATATGGCCATATTTTTCCTCTCTTACTAACCTATCAACTCTACTGAATATTGATAACTTAGGTAGTCAATATTAGCGGAAGTTATTGTTCCAGGGGATGCAGACACAACCCTTAGAGTTTGTACAGCACCGCCTAAAGTTTTATCAGCTTCAACGGCGGTCTTTATTGAAGTTGAACCGGATGAAGCAAGTAGCCCATCCAATCTTTCTTGTCCATTTCTTTCACTCATTCTGCCTACCACAACAATTAACTGGCAGGTTGCAGAATCAAATCCTCTATTTAATGTATAGTCATAATTCATAGTTAATTGACCAACTATTGCAAAAGCATTATTGGTTGGTATGTTTGCAGAATCAGGCACATAATCAAATACCCGCAAACCAGTTATTGTTTGTAATGCGGTTTTTAATGCATCCCTGACAGTGCTAGGTATCATGCAACTACTTCTTTTTTATAAGCTCTGACCATTGCGGTTACATCCCTGCCAATTGGCGACATTCTAACAACACCTAAATCGCCTAGTCCTAATATGCCGCCTGGGGCATCTTTGCGTTTATAAAGATCTGCGGTAAGTATTAAACAAGCTGTATTTATATCATCCGGCACTGATGGCCAACCCCATCTTGCAGTTACTTGAACACCTGGGCGTAATCCATTTTGGGTAAGACCTGGGAATATTGGCCAGGTTTCAGTGTTAGATACCATTGTTAATTGTGTAAATGGCCGGTTTAAAGATGATGCGGTCAATGGGTCTAAAATGTAATCTTGATTTAAAGTTAAAGTTTTTGCGTATGTACCATCACCATTTGAATCAGTTTTTACAACTAAACTTGATGTAGTTCCAATATCATCTACATAAACAAAAATATCTGAGTAAGCACGATAAAGCCGTGCGGATGCGGTTGAGTCTAAATAAAATCTGCGGTTAGCAATACGATCTATAGATCTTGATGCTGATTCAATTAAATCTTCTAACAAAGCATCATCGGTTGTATCCGATATAGACATGTAAGCTTTGATTTGAGTAAGTGTTGCATATCCATTGACTATAGCCATGATTGGTATCCAAATCCTGAATTATCTGTGGACATTAGAAAACTCCATTCTTTAAATACCAATCATAGTTTGTATCTAGGCGGCGGAAGGGTAGCCGCCTAGACATATTCGCACATTAGAAGCTTGGTGTAGCCAAACCTGTTCCGTTAATTTGTGCAATTGCACCTGGATAACGCTCACCTGTAAAGGCTGACATTCCAAATAGAACAATGTTTAAAGCAACCTTGCCGTTTGGCTCTTCAAATGTTACATAGGTTGGGGCTGCTGCCTCTTCCCATAGATGACATTCGTTTAGATCCACGATAAAGATTGTGTCTTGATTTGTACCTGCACCCTTGTTGGTAGCAATGTTGGCATCAACAATAATTGGAAGACCAAGAATTGAATAACCTGAATTGCCATAGGAAGGTGTGCCATTTCCAACACCAATTGCGTTCATTGGGCTGTTAGATTGCGGTACAACCAATGGGCGGTTAGATGAATCTACTCCAGCCAATAGCATACCTAGACGGCGTGGGTGCATAAGGATTGCATTTGGATTAGCAAAAACAGTTGATTGAATCTGTTGAATTGCATCTGCAATCTTTGGATATAGTCCGGCAACAGTTCCTGTTGTAGCTGTATAAGTTACTAGGATTCCAGTTGTCATGCTTGCAAGTCCTAATGGTTGGCCGTTTGAGCCTGAGCCATTTAGAAGTGAGTTATCCAACTTAGTGTGATAATCACGGATCAAATCACCTAACACAATGTTTTCAATGTTGTATCCGCGTAGTAATGCTTGCTTAGATACTGATTGCTGACCAGCAATTGTATTTACATTTACTGTCAGTGTTGTGTCTGCAATATCTTGTGATACTGCGGCAGTGTTTTGTGAAGTTTGATATGCAGTGATTGTGCCGGTGTTGATCTTAGAGATAACAACAGACATACCCTGTGTTGGTAGTTGATGCTTGCGTGCGGCATCCGCGAATGGGCGGCCAGCGCGTGCTAATGGTGCGTACAGATCAACTAGGTATTGTGGTACTACTAAACCTGCAAAGTTGGAAGTTCCAACTGCACGCTTTTCAATTGCCATCTCCTGTTGGTGTCTTGCAATGCGTTGTGCTGCATCTGCATCAGTTTTGAAATTTGCTTTCAATGCATCAGTTAAGAAATCATTTCCTGATCTCTCTGAATAGGTTAGTTCTTCGCGTGTAACAGTAAAGCCACCTGCACGAACTTCCTTCTTTGGTTCAATATTTGCATCCACTTTAGCAGCTAGATCAGCAGCCTTTTGATTGCGGATTTCAATATCAGACATCTGCTCAATTCTTTCATCCAACTTTTTAATCTCTAGGTTTAGGGCTTCTACATTAGCCAACTCAACCTCAGATAGATCGCGTGCTTCTTCTGCGGCACGATCTAAAGTTGCTTGAATAAGAGATGTCTTTGATTCGCGCTTCTCTCTTAAAGAAGCTAGAAATGTATTAGACATTTTTCTCCAATTTTAATAGTTGTTTAGTGTGAAGGTGTAACGCGCTGATAAATCAGGGTTAGGTGTTCTACGACTTCTAGGAATTATATCTCTTTTTTTAAATTTTGTAGTATTTGCATAGCAGTGTTAAATCTTGTTTTATCATTAGATCTATTTTGGTTTGCAATTTTTTCTGACCAAGATTTACCAGGATCTCCACCCCATAAAGCCCAAGCAATGCGACCATTGGAAGGATAGCCATTTTCACCTGGACTAAAGCCTTCAGCCTTCTTATCTACTTCGTGGCGTGCAAAAAAAGATACCATCCGATTTACTGTATCTAAAGATAAATTTTTGCCATTAACAATATCCCTAGCCCTGGCAATACCAACTTCAGTGCCACCCCTGCCAAACTCACTGCGCCAATCTAAACCGCGCTGTGCTTCATTTTTCATAGCTTCAGTAGGTTCATAACCTTCAGCCCTATTTTCTCCAAACTCAGAAATGTTTATAGCTGTTAATTGATCCTCTGCCTGTGCCTGGGTTTTATGGCAACCCAATAACTCATTAGTATCAGATTTAACTACTGCATACCCTTCACAATCAGGATGGTTACTTACTACGCTGTATGGCATCTAATATCTTCCTGGCTTCATCTAATCTAGGTGTTAATTGTGGTTGGCCTTCACGCATACCTGTAACGCTAGCCAATTCCCCATAAGCACCAAAAGTAACCAAAGATACTTCGGCTAAATGAGCTTTAATTCTCTCCATAACCCCATCAGGTCTTTTACGATTTTTGATCGGCATAAATCCAACAGATAATTGATCTAATGCGCCATCTTTTACCAACTCTAATGCCTCATCACCTTCGCGGGTTTTTGAAATCTTAAATTCAGCATATAGACCATCATCTGTTTCTTTTAGTAATGTGGCACGACCTAAAACATTATTTTCGCCGTGACCCCTAAGAAGCTTTACTCTATGTGGTGCTTTGATAACTTCTGCAAACACGCCTTTTCTAAATACTTCAATCATTGTACTAGTGATTCGTTGTTCTTTGTTGTAAGGCACGGCAATACCAAAAATGGTACGGCCATCCCCATTGGCACGCAACTCTAAATCAACTGTGTAACTTCTATTTTCTATTTTTTCAATTGACATAGTTTTCATCCTCTACTGTATCCACCACATCACTTTGCATTGATTGATCTACTGAACTATCTTCTTCATAATCCATTGGATCAAGATTTTCATAATTTCTAACTTCATCTACACTTAAAAATCCATTAGATAAAGCAACTGCATAAGCATCATATCTGCTAGCTGTATCGGTCTTTAGTAATGAATCATATTTAAATGCGGCTGTTTGACCACGGACAAGTAAATCAGAAAATGCCGCTTCTATTCTTTCAGCAATAGGTTGTATTGACCATTTGATCAATTGTAAGTTTTCTTGCTCAACATTGGAATAAGTACGGCTTGAATTAGGTGAACCTAAAAAGTAAGGCGGCAATCCCAAAATATTGGCAGCTTCAGTTAAGCCGGCTGTTTGTGCTTCAACCAATTGTGATTCTGCCGCATTGCTACTTAATACTTCAAAATCAGTAGATGAGTTCATAACTACTGGGGATCTATTGCGTGATGAGTACATTGCCATCCAAGCCGACTTTAACGCATCAGCTTCTTCCTGACTTAAATCCGGATTAGCAGATTTAATAACGGCAGTTGGATTTACGCCACCATCAAAGTATCTTGATGCGTATTCATTGATTGCAATCTCTTTACCTAATGCTTGTTTTGCAACTGCCAAAATACCTTTACCAACTAAATCACCAGGCATTGTAAAATTTTTAATATGCAATATTTCTGATTGTTCATAAGCTTTATCATCAATGTTATAGATAATTCTGCCGTTGTTGGCTCTCATAACTTGAACACGATCAGCCGATACTGGATAGATACTGTCAGGTAATCCATTTGATCCTGGTTCACCAAGTACAGCTACATAATTGCCGTGAATAATTAAAGATGCTGCCATTGCGCTAATTGTTTCCATACGCGTTTCAGTAGGCACTGGCCTTAATAAAATTTGTGGTGTTGGTAATACTTCACGCTTATTACGATATGCACACAAAGGCAATGCACCAATAGCATCAGCTATTAAAGTTATTCCACGATAAATTGCAGGAATACCCAAAGCAGTATTTTGATCTACATAAGCACCTGCCCAATTGCCTTCAAAAAATCTACCAACACGGCCTAAAGAATCTACATAGCCGGATGATGTATAAACCATTGATGGTTGTATTTGTCTTTTAAGCAATCGGCCAAGCATTATTTACCTCTGTTTTCCAAAGCAACGCCAAATAAAACTAAGAATGCACCTGACAATATTACAGCCACAATTGGATTTATGGTTGCGACACCTGCAACTATTAGCAAAGAACCTGCTACTTGTAAAGCGGATGATAAATATTTCATTAGTAAATCTTACTCCTTGCCACTGGCTGTTCTTCCAATTTAGTAACCACTCCATAGCGTGCCAATGTAACCGCTACCAATGGTGTTATGTTTGTTGTGCTTTGACGATTCCAAGCCCAAGAATCGCCTAATGGCCTTTTGGTAGATCCCAATATTGCAGACTTCAAATTAGGATCATCTAAATGGCAGATAGTTTTGGCTTGCACTGCATCATAAAAAGAACCACACGCCCTAGCGTAATCCCTTAAATGAATACTCATTACACCGACATCCTGTTTTTCTAACTCAGGTATTAAAGAAGCTGCGGGTGATCCAGTATCTATTACAACCTTAGTGTTGTACTTCCGGCACAATTCAATCAATCTAGGCAATACCCAGGATGTACCTTCTTTGCATTCAATAAGTTCAATTGGGGTAAAGTCTTTGACTAAGGCAGATACGCCAATAGATGCCTTATCTCTTTCTCTTGAAATATCAACCCCAAAGACAACCTGATTGCCAACCACAATATCTGTCCTGGCTAATGATTCCCAAAGTTCAGTGTTTATTACTTGAACTGCATTTTTAGCAGGCCAAACATTCAACCATTCTTTTGTAAAAATATCCGGGCTATTGGTTGCTGCCGCTTCCCTTACAGCTTCAATTAAAACACCCTTTTCTTCGTGCAATGATGGTATTGCTTCAAACCATACATTTTCATCCATATAATCAAAATCATCTTTTGATGGACACCATTCAAACCAGGCAAACCTATTTTGTGGCTCTGCTATTTCTCTATGACCTATTTCCCGATAATGTTCTAACAGCTCTGATTCTCCAGGTTTGCCGGCATTAGATAAAATCCATAATTGGCCATTGCGTTTAGTTGCAAGTGTTGGTTGTAAGTTGGCAATTAAAGATAATGGATGAGTTAATGCTTCATCAATAACCATAAGATTTAAACTAAGGCCGCGTGCGCCTTTATCGTTAGGTGTAACAATTCCATAGGTAGAACCATTGCGCATATAAATTTTTTCACTGCCATTGACTTTAGATACCCTGGCAATACGCTTACTAAATTTTGGTGACATTTGAAAACTTAATAAATGTTCTTCCCATTTAGCTTTGGCCATATTGCGATCTTGCGCCGTATAAGCTACATGCCGTTTAGGTTGCAATAATTCAAAGGCAATACGCGTTTCAATAAGTTTTGATTTTCCATTTTGCCTACCTACGGCAGCGCATACAGTTCTATATTTGTATGAATCATCAGAATCTTTTTCTAAGCCAACATCAGCTATAAGCCGTTGCCAATCAAATAGATCAAACCCTAATAACCTTGCTACCTGGGCTAACTTATCGCCATCTGTAGGTAAAGATTCATCACGCTTAGTAGCCCATCTAGGTGGACATAAAATCTTACTCAAAAATATCACCATCATTAGGCAATGAAGTTGAATCCCATATTTCCCGCAACTCCCTGGATATGGATGGGATGGTTTGGGTATTATTGCCGGTCTGCTCAATTAGATCCCAGGCGCGTGATAGCCCCAATAGCATTTCTTTTTTTACCCAATCAATATCATCCCGATTTTTAAGCGCATCCACCATTGCATCAGTGTGCCTGCCTAAACTTACAGCTTTACCAGGTTTTACTGTTTTTGATGGCTTTGCGTTTTTGGTTGCCATAAATCGCCCCCCTAGAGTAGTTGCATTTTGCACAGGCTGGCCTTAGAGTTCCGACCCACAGCTCAGGTGCTGGGAAGGAATCAATAGGTGGATGATGATCCAAAGTAGTGGCAACAACCTTTTTGCAATAAAAACAATTGGGTTTTTGTTCCAACACAATTTTTCTTATTTTTTTGTAAATCGTGCCATATTTCCTAGTTTTTATATTTTTCATAAATTATTTTTTTATTTTTTCACAACCCCAGGGGAGAGAGAAACCGCGAACGGCGGCGTATTCTGCGCACGCTCAAAATAGGAAAAAAAGCACCCATTATTTAATCTATCTTACTTACAAACACATAGATGTCTGATGTAGCGGATGTTGCTACACCCCACAATACTTCACCCTCAGCTAGTTTAAGTATCAATTTATCCCCATTGTCTATCAAATAACCATCTGTTGTTGTTACATCTGATCCACCAATGTGAATTGCGCCTTTACTATGTAAAGCAACATCTCTACTTACATTATCAACAGCGATCAATTCTTTTTTAGTAGTTCCAACTGAAATCTTATTAGCTTTTATTGTCATTTATTTGTTCCTCACTTTGATGCCTTGCCTTTCTAAACCTAACAAAGTCTTTATGTTGTCTTTGACCTATCCACATCTTGCGTTGATGTTCCATCTGTACACCAGTGTGTGCGTACATCTTATAGCCAAAACTTCTAGCTCTAAGACAGAACAATAAATCTTCACCTACCCATTCGTGATGCAAAGGCATATCCTGATAAAAGCACCATTTGTCACCCTGGTGAGTTTGATCGGCTTCTTTTACAAACCGCTCAAAGACGGATCTATGTATCAGGATAGCCCCTGTTCCGGCTGCATCAACCTCTATTATTGTATCTTCTTCATAATCGTGAACTGCATATAAACCATTGTCGCTGCCTAATTTAAATATGCAAGGCACTGGTTCTAAATATGGTTCGCCTACTTCCCAACCCCCGTGAACCACACCGGAAACAATAGGCCGTTCATCCTTGTCGGCAGCAGCTACTAATTTCTTAAAATGATCAATTGTAAATCTCTGATCTGTATCAATCTGTAATAGCCAATCATCTGTGGTTTTGTTTAAGAAGGTTGCAACTATCTGATTACGCAATCTGCTAATAACACCTGAACCTTGCAAGCTAATAAATTGCCCCAATTGCTTTTGTGATCTAGCCACATCCAATATGCTGGTTAGGAAATCAGTTACCACATAGCCAGGTGATGTGATCCCTATTGTGATTTTCTCTGTATCTTTCAATGCCAACCCTTCTTCTTGAAATGATCGTAAGCTTTACAGGCATTGATTATGCCATCTTTGGTATAGCCATAGCGGTTACCAACATACTTAATCCCCCAATTTATTTGAGCTATTGCAGAAGCTTTTTTTAAATATTCAGATCTACCCTGCGGGATTCCATAATGACTACCATTTTTTGCATTTTTATCCCAGTTTGTATTTTCTTTGGTGTATAAATCAATTAGGCAATATGTTTGTTCAAAATCATAATTTAATTGCATAAATATGTACTGTTGTAAATGATTTTTTTTATAGTGTGGAAGCCCAAAAGCGGGTTTTATATTTATCAATAATATTATTAAAACTAATAAAACTGTTTTTAGTTTTTTATTTGATACCTGGGTAACTTGGTTTTTAGGAAAGCCCCCCCTACCCCCCCAAATTAAATTTAGGTAGGTAAGGAAGTCTGACACCTGGTATAACCGGCCTTCAGTGTAAGCCCCCACAAAGCGGCGTAAATTTAACATAGATTTACCCCCATCGGTCAATTTTAGTAGAATACGGCGTGTTTTGCTTTCTCTAAAATTTGGCAGGTAAGGCACGGATCATCTCTCATAATCCAAGCCCCACACTTATTGCATCTGATTGGTTCGTTCACTAGCTCTTTCCAATAGCACATCTACTAGCTCAATAAATGGTCTGCAATGGCGTTTATCGGTCAAATAGAACTGATCGGTAATATCCCTTGCAGGATCGTAATAATGTTCAGTTGTCCAATCTTCCTGGGTAGATCCTGGTATCACAAACATACCCCCAGTTATTTGACTAACAATAATATACGCAAAAGGTTTAATGGTCTTAGATTGCCACCCATGAACTGTATCAACCATAATGGTGTTATATCTAAAATCATCTTGATCCTGAAATTTAATATTTCTAGATTTGACTTCAAGTACTAGATCATCAACTAAAACATCCTTTTCATTTTTGGTTTTGTCTAGTTGTTCTTCTCTAGTTTGCGCCCAAGTAAATTCAGGAACTTTAACTCCAGGTACACCAAAGCTTTGTAATAGGCCTGCTACATAGGTGTTATATTGATGGCCAATAACAATAGATCGCTTATAATCAAAGTTAGTCATTGTGCTACACCGCGTGTAATTGTGCTACAGGTTGGACAAGTACCATCTGATAAAATTCTAGGATCATCACACCATACACAACGCAATGATTCAGGTACAAACTCATTAACTACACCACTATCAGTAAATGTAGATTTAAAGCCATCAGGTCTAATAATTTCTAACTCACCCATTACTCACCTGCTCTTTAAAATACCACTTTCCTTCTTTGCTCAAAGTTGCCCATCTAGCCTGGCAACCTTTAGGGCAGGTGTAGCCGTAATAAGGCGTACCACGACCCTTTGCAATTCCCTGTTTAAGAATCATTTGGCCGTGATCGCAATATTGAACTGCCGGTATATCTGATGCAACTGCATCAACTACCTGATCCAAACTCATTGGTGTTGGATCAACATCAGGCTTTTTTTCTTCTTCAAATTGATGGCGCATAATTCTTTCCATCAATGCTGACTTACTGCCTGGTTGTCCATAAATTACCTTTGGTTCAGGCTTTGATTCAACAGGCCTAGACAGTAATTCTGCATCTAAATTTTCGGTAGGTGTTACTGCCCAAGTTTGCCTAGTTTGTGCAGCTATAACTTCCTGTTTTGATGCAATGCGTTTTGTAGCAGTTTTCATAGCTGCGACGATAGCCCTACCCCAAGCACTTGTTTCACAAACCATAAGTTCAGACCCTGCGGTCATTCCCTTGCCTGGTATTTGTTCCCAGGCACAAGCAACTCCAGGCCTAACATCATGCGGATCGCGGTAGCAGGCGGCTGTATAAACTACATAGGTTTTATCACCTACCTGAACAATGTCATAAGGTTTATTAGGGTTATAAGGTTGCAATGATGCTTCCGGATATAATTCTTTAAGCTGTGCAATGCGCTCAGCTACATCAACATAATCATTTATATTCATTAACGATTTTCCCGATCCCAAAGGCTAACTACTTTGTCCATTAAGTAATCATTATCGGCAACTAATTGTTTTTCTCTTAATGCCGGATGATTCTCACTAATTGTTACCTTTTGAACCTTCATTGATGATTGCCTAGTATCAACAGTTCCGCGTTTATAGCCATTCTTAAAACCTTTGTCGTAGCCATTTTCTAATGCAATAATCCAAGTTGCAGTTAGTAGCAATGCCACTAATGCAAAAATAATTATTACCATTAACCAGCCATATACTTCATAGTTCATATTTCACCACTTCCTTGAACTTGTCTAACCAATAAGCTTCAACCATTTTGGCTGATAGCCTTCCTCTGACTTGCTTTGCACCAATTGATTTTTTGGCGTGTTGTCTTATCAGAGAAGCCTTTACAAAATGCTTACGATTTTCATCAACATAAGCACCTGATTGTTTATCATATTTAACTAATTCCAAGTCATTACCTTTTCTAGTTCTGCCGGTAGATCAATCGGTTCAACATTATTAATAACTTCATACTTGCTGCCATTAGGGTGAATTGATGGTGGTAATACAACATAGCCTTTATGCTTTATGTCTATACCAGGAATCAACTTACCCTTAAAATGTTTGGTCTTATCAGCTTTAAAATAAAAATGATAGCCATTATCTGTTTTAACTGTATGAGTATTTAATTTGATGCACATTTGCCTGTACAACTCCCAGTTAATCCTGTTGTTCACATTCCTTAAATCAAAATCTAAAACAACAAGATTTGATTGAGCTATGGCTAGGCCTATATTTAGATCAGGCTTACTAAACCATCTTTTGATTTGAGCAACATCTAGGCTTGCATCTAAATAGCCGTGTCGTAAGCAAGGTGCAGGTTCTTTGGATTGTGGCTTTAATGGCATCACAAACCAACCCTTTTCTGCATAAGCTACGGCGTTCAATGGTTCACCTTTTGATTCATTACATAATTAGCAATTAAAGAAAATAATTTAGCCCTAAGTCTGCGATTAGATTCATCAGGTGTTTTAGCAACTGAACTAAAATTACCTAAAACATTTTCTGTGGATGATACATACGCATCCATATCTTTCATATAATCCAATTTAATTTTGGATGTGACTACACTTTCAATTATTTCTATCATGCGTTCACCTTCATCATGTCTGCATACGCTGTTTTCCAATCAAAATTATTAGCATCATCAATTGCATAAGCTGTTTTAATTCTTGCATTGTGTAATTGACTAGCCCGGTGACCTGATGGTCTTTTACAGCTAACACCAGGTTGAGCATTACATGTTGAACAAACTATTGATCGTGGACAAACATCACCACGCGTTACACCATTACACCAATTACATTTTGTTTCTGTGTATTTCATATTAACCCCCTTCAGGTCAATTGCGTTTGTAAATCCAATTGAACACTAAGGGTCTGACAAATGCAAGATCCTCTATGGGGTGTGTCTAACCAAAGGCCTTACCCATAGCTGTAAAAGAACCATCAGCGTTAAATGGGATCATCTCTACGCTTACATTGCCACGCTTGACATGCACAATAACCGCACCTGCCTGCCATTGGGCGTAGCCTTTCGTATAAGCCATCTTTTTTAGGTCACTGGTATGACCACACTCTACCCCCACTAAAACACGCTCTAAACGGCCATTAAAGGCTTCTGAATGGCATGTATAGCCCAACCTATGCGTATGGCCTGAAATAACTGACCGACCCCACCTACGGCTAAGGTTTAAAGCGGTTTGACCGGCTATTTTAGAGATTACACCTTCATCCCCATGACATAAGACAAAGTTAGTTCCAGGAATGGCATAAGGCTGTTTTGCATAATAAATGCCTAGATCATCAAAAGCCATAAATTTTGGGTATTGCAACTCAGGCAATCCCATAAGCCCTGGAATGCGTTGTAAGGATTTATACAATCTATCGGAATGATTGGATCTTGATACCACATCAGTTTTTAAATCATACAAAATATTTTGGCAGGTTATCCGATCATCATCTAATGTTTGCATAAATGATTCAGCCCGGCCTTCGCTAAATCTGCTAATAGTATTAAAATCCATTTCATCACCAACATTAAGAACTAAATCAAACTTAAAAGCATTGACTAGCTTCTTTAGGTTGGTGACAGCTTCGGTAAATTGAAATGGTACTTGCAGGTCACTGACCACAAGATAGCGTGCGTTAAATGTTTTATCGCGCTTAATCTTCATCCTCATCATCTGTAGGATCAATTCGGGGAATGATCTCACTAGGTTTAGTAGTTGGATTGACCCAATCAGGTAATGAAGATCCTGGTTCAGTTATTAACCAAAATGCCACATCACTGCTAAAACCAGCCGCCTTAGCTGCGCGGTACATTTCATTTAAAGTAATGTAATGATTTTCTAATTTGTTTAAAGCATCGGCCTTGCGTGGCGTACGCCTTTTACGCTTTGCTACTTTGCGGGGTTTTTTAGGGGTCATAGTAGCTATATTTTAGATCAGACTATTCCACGAATAGCGCGTTCAACGCCTTCTTCAAGACTTATTTTTGGGGTGTAATAATCACTCATCATTGTAGGATCACCTACCCGATAGGCTACCCCTGCTGGCTTGTCGGTCAATATCTTAAACCTTTGGGCTGACAGCTTTTCATAGCCCAGGGTTGCCATGGCCATTTTAGATAGTTCTAAAAATGTTGTAGGCCTACCAGTACAAAGATTGACAGTTTGATTGCATTTATTTTTAACCATTTCAACTGTTGCATCTACAACATCATCAATATGAATAAAATCCCTAGTTGTGGTTGCTTTACCCCATATATGGAATGGATTAGCGTTCATAATAGCCCGATTGATTATTGATGGGAATGGATAATCTAAATCTTGATCCGTACCATATCCGCTAAATGGTCTAAGGGTTACAACCTTTGTGCCTTCTTCACGCAAGTAATTCATAAGCATTTCGCCTGTTAGTTTTGTCCAACCATAGGTCATATCAGGCTTGCCAATTTTATTAAAGTTTATATCTTTTTCTTTTAACTTACGCTTTTTTGCCAATGTTTGCAGATCTACTGGATAAGCAGCAGATGATGAAAAATATACAACATAAGGTTGTTTTGTTCTCATAGCCCAGGTTGCAAACTCAGCATCTATAGATAAATCAACAGCTAAAGCCAATGGTTCATTTTCTATCATCATTCGGCCACCTACTAAGGCTGCTAAATGTATGACTAGATCGTATTGTTTTTTTTCTAATTGAAAAAATTTACGGCAATCAACTCCAGCTTTAAGATCTACTAAAGTTAGATTGGCATAAGGCAATGCACGCCTAAAAGCCCTACCAACAAAGCCGTGTGAACCAGTGATTAAAATGTTCATTTAAATTTAGTTACCAAATCTGCATATTCCTGAGATTTTAAATATTTTTGCAATGTTAATAAATCTTCTTCATACCATTTAAGTTGATTTACCCTGGCATAACCTTCATCCATCTCAGCTTTGCCTGCTACTGGATGTAGATGTTCAATAATTACATCAGGTAAATATTTAAGATAATTTAAATCAATTCCTAGTTGTTTTACAAAATTATCAAAAAACAAATGAATGCACCCAGGAAATGTCATGCCCTGTAACTGCAATACTAGATCTCTACTCATTGCAAAAGCCGTTGGTAAATTTTCACCTTGTAATAAATCATTGCCATAAACTATTCCAGTGTTTAAACCTAACGCTTGAATAAAGGCTTGATCCCAGTTTTGGGTTCTAGGAAGGTGATCATCACCCATGAAAACAAAATAATCATATAAAGGAAAGTTAAGAATATCCAACAAGCGAACTGCACCGGAATTAAGAGAAGCTGCACAACCACCTGTTTTATTATCTGCCGGCAAACATTTAAAGTTTTCATTTTTTGCGTACTCATTCCATTTTGGATCATCATTATCAATAATAAAATAAAGATCGGCTTCGGTTTGTGTATCTATAAAAGCCTGTGCCAATCTTTCGGCGTTTTCAGGCCTGCCCCTACTAGGTACAACCACGCACATCTTCATGGCCATAGGGTAGGGGATAAGGCTGACTTAATTCTTAGATATTAGAATTTGGTAAAGCGTGTCTAACTTTTCTTCTATGCGGGCAACACGACCCTCTAAATTATGACGGCCATTATTATCAGGTTTTAGTTCACTTAAATAATGTTTTACTAACCATCTAACAGTAGCTACTAAAGCACCTAAAATAGTGACAGTAGATACTGCTAATGCCATCCAATCATTCATAGTCATTTACTATTTATGCCAAACTTATCATCCTGCGGATCAAAATAGCGTGCTAAAGGTGCTACTAATGCGCCTGCCAAAATTGCATATTCGGCATTCCAATCGGCAATTAAAGCTAAGGCGGTTGTAATAGATGCGGCGGCCACGCTTCTTAGATATGACTTTAGAATTTCTTTTTTCTTCTTATCTAACTTCATTTCAATCCTAACTCTTTGATTTTTTCTTTAACCTGCTCAGGGGTTAATGCTATTTCAAAATGCATTTCATCTTTACGCTTTTTGTAATTGCCACCCCAAAACAAGCCGTATTTAGTTATTAGTAGTTTAATTGTATTGGATTGATCACGATTAAATGTATTTGACTTGCCTAAAGGATGTTTAATTGCATTTAGATCTATAGCTGTACCGGATGCGTGATTGCTTAATACTTTATCTGATCCCCTGGTTTGCCTAAAGGCATAACCCCAATCATCTAATTGGCCTACATCAATTGGTTCTACTAATTCATGAAAATCTTTGGCAAAACTTACCAGTATTGGTGCAACCGCTTTGGCACATGCAAACCTAATTTTTGTGCCTGGTATTGTAAAAGTTTCAATACCTATTGCCTTGCGATCCTCACTAGCCGGCCAACCATTAGGGCTAATGATTTCTCTTATTGTTGCCATTACTCAAATGCTTACGAAAGCAATAACCTGGCTTCCCGTTCAGTAATGCCAAGCCTGTCAAGTAATGCTTGTTTTTCGGCTGCTTTTGCTTCGGCTTCGGCTTTACGCTCTGCCTCTTTAGCCTGTTCCGCTTCAAAAGCCTCAAATTCCTCATCTGTCATTTCGCGGTCAATAACTTTATCAGTTGCCAAATCGTGAATTCGTATCATTGGTTTATCCATTTTAATTAACTCCGTATAGTAAAACTGTGCCTGAATTTAGAGTATAACCTGATAAAGTTTTGAATACTAAGGAAGTAATAGCACCTACGCCAATAATTCCGCCTTGTGAAAATTGTCGTGCTTCAAAAGTGTTACCGCTATCTCTGAATTTACCATTAACATTGAAAGTTTTTGGAATAAGTGAACCAGCGGTGTAATTTTGAATTTCAAAAGTCCAAGCGTTCTCAGTACTTGTTCTTAATGAATTTGTTGGATTTCCTGTTAGCCAAATTGATTGAGCATTCACGCCAAAAGCGGCGACGGTACTACTTGCAGAAGCACCCACGCCATTAAAAAATGCAGATGAAGCATCATTGTTTGGCAACATTACAAATTCATTGTTTGAAGTTCCATAACTTAAGCCATAAACAATTCCATAAAGATTTTTGTAACTTTGGCTAATGCTTGAAATTGTCGTTGATGAACCTGACAAAGTAGTAGTTGATAATAAAGTAATTCCACCGCTAGAAGCAACAGCACCGGCAGATTTGTAAAAAGTAGATGCACCGGCAGATGTAAAATATAATGTACCACTTTCATGTTGAGCCAAAGCCAAAGATGAAGCAGTATTAACTGTTGCAGTACCGGCTGTTATAGTGCAATTTGCTGATCCTAGATTCTGAATAAAAACAGTATCGCCTGCGGCAAACAATCCAGTATTGACTGTAATGGTTGTTGCGCTTGTTGATGTCATTGAAATAGTTGTACCGGCATCAGCCGCAACTAAAGTATATGAAGCGGTCTTAGCGGATGCCGCACCACCACCCATAGCGGTTTCTTGCAATGATGTCATTTGTGCGGCAGTCAAAACCTGCCCCACACTAAATGTTTGTTTTGCCATCTATATTCTCCCTAATAAGCCAAAGAGTCTTCATCCAAAATTCCATCAACGGTAGAGTTTAGCAATAAACCTGATGCAAAAGGTTGAGCGCAAGTAAAAGTCACCAAAAAAGATTTAGGGGTGATTTGATAGGTAAGGCCTGCAATAACACTATCTGTGACCACATTGCCTGCCGGTAAGGTTTGAGTTACTTCTATTGGATCAAACACATCTAAATTTAATGCCGCAACTACGCGATCAGGATCATCCTCACCAAAAGCATCAACGGTTAATGAATTAAGTTGTATATTTACCCCTTGTTCTTTCCGGGATGCAATAATCATTTTTGCCTGATTTAGGGCATCTGTATCAGTTTGCATAATGCCAGTTCTAACTCGGCTATGTTGAAAATAATCATCAATGCTTGTGGTATCACTAGCAATTTGGGCTGTACCACCTGTCCTGGTAACCGTCACCTTGTTAATCATTTGATAATCTGAAATATCAAATTCAACCGCTTGATAAGTTAAATCACCTGATCCTGGGACATCACTAAAGGCTGTAACTGTTCCACCTGAAGCAGTTATTACATCTTGCCTAGATAAAAATTTAACAAAACCGCGTTCATCCATATAGAAAGCCCCAAGATCGGTGGCTTCTATAACCTGACATGCGGCTAACAAAGATCTTGAATTCCCATCGTCTGCCTGTACGGTAGTTGTTGCAGTAGTTGAAATATCTCTCATGCCACCTGGCCATTCACCGGCATCTAATAAACTTGTAATTCTTTGTGCTGTTGTTTGTCCGGCAGTACCACCGCTAACTGTTGTAATAGTTGTTAAATTTAATAATTGAAATCCATCTACACAATTCAAAGTTACATAAGCCGGATCAAATCCAGTAGGGCTTTGATAATTCCATTCTTGTACATAAAAAGAACCTAGATTATATGTAATGCCTAAGTATTCAGCCATAAACCGAATTTTTCGCATTGGTTTGATTTTGCCATATAAACTAGATCCAGTATTAGCAGGATTAAATTCTCCAGTTTCATCAACAAAAGTAATTCTTGCAGTGCCACCTGTAAAAGAATCTGCGGATCTGTTAAAAGCGCGGCGTATATAGCATTGTGTGATATACGGTGTTATATCTACAACATCTGCGGCGGCTGTGCCTAAAATTGAAAAATCTAATAATGTTGAAGGATCATCTAATACCAATGCAGGGTCAAATGATGCACCACCTGAAAAATCAATTTCTGCCTTAAATATTGCGGCTGGCATTATCTTCCTAAGTTAGTTAATTGAGTTACTGCGCCTGATCTGTTTAAGTTATACAAAGCATCCTGAATTACTGATTGTAACTCACCCTCTGATATAACTGATCCGGCTACATTTACTATTACATTTGTTCCCATCCCACCCATTTTATCTAATGGGATAACCGCTTCTGATCCGGCTTCACCTATAAGAGCAAAAGTAGGTTGTGTAACAACACCGCCATCTGCCATTTTAGGTACATCACTAAATTGTGATAAAAATTTAGATATATCTGTATTTAATGCTTTAGTACTTTCCAATGCAGTAGTATAAATAAATGTATCAATTTTTTGTGTCGTTGCCTGTACTTGTTGTACTGCTTGCGTAAATTGTTTTTTCTTTATTTCATCTAATAATGCTAACATTTTACGCAATTCATCATTTGATTCAAATAATTTTCTTAAATACAATTCTACTTCTTTTGTTGTAATTCCCCATTTTTTAGCCAACATATCAACTTCGCCAGTAGTTATCTGACCATCTTCAATAACTTTTAATACATCTGCATATCTAGCCGCTTCATCTACTGCGGCCTTAGTACCATCTGCCAACTTTTGTAATATTTTTACACGCAATTCATCCTCAGCATTTAACTTACGGCTTAATGCGGCTTGTAAGTTAATGCGATCAAGATCAAACATGGCTGACAATTCGGCCTTCTTTTTATCTAATTCTTGTTGCGCTCTTTTTTCTTTTGTTGTAGATTTTTCTCTAGCCAAAATATCAGCCTGAATCTTTTTTAATATTTCACTGTAAGTAAGTTGGCGTTTTGTAGTTTTACCCTGTTTTTCTAATTCACTTAAAACAGAACCGGATAACCCAAACAAACCCTTCTCTTTTAATATGCGTTCTTGTGTTAATTTATTTCCTTGTTTTTGAATTCTTTGTAAAGCATTTGAATCACCAACTAATCCTTCTAATGCAATTTGTGCTAAATCTAAATAAGCACCCAATCCTTCTTTTGCAAATTCTAAACTTAAACCAACTGCTAAATCAGAAGCCGTAGTTGCCGCTTTTTCTAACTTTTTACCAAAAACATCTAACTCACCTGATCCAGTTGCAATAATTGAAGCAGCAGTTAAAAATCCCTGTCCTAAAGTTTCAGTGGCTTCGCCGGCACTAATTTTAAATGATTTTAATTGACCTGCAAAAGTTTTAGTTTGATCTTCTGCCGCGCCTGTATATTTATCTAAACTTTGCATTAACTTTACAAAGCCCATTGATTTGGCTTCAGCCGCCGTAAAACCAACGCCCAATTTACCAATTGCAGTATAATTTCCTATTGCCGCTCTATTTATAGCATTTAATACGCTATTTAAATCTGCACCTGTACCGGCTGATATATCTAATGCTTTACTTAATAAAACCTGGGATGATTGTAAATCTCCGGTTTGTGCAATCAATTGGCGCAATGCTGGCACTAATTGATCCTCTGTAATATTAGTTGCGCTTTGTAAATCCGCTATAAAATTTCTAACTCCAGGCAACTCAAACTCTTGACCAATGCTTCTTAAAGATAATTGTAATTGCTTGTCTAATCTTTCCTGGGCTAAAGCCGCATCAATTGAGCGTTTAGCAAATAAAGCCATACCTGCGGCGGCGGCTATTCCACCGGCTTTAGCAAAAGCCCTTAATCTAAATGATCCAGTTGCAACTACCTTGTCAAAACCTTTTAACTCTTTTGTTGCACGCTCTAAACCTTTTTTATCAAATTTAGTTAAAAAGTTAATTGCTACATATTGACTTAGTGCCATGATTAACCTCTAAATTCTTTGCCTAGATATTTTTTCAATACTGTATAAAGATTATCATTTACTTGCTCACCCAATTGATAACCTGCTCTATAAACTAATCTTTTTTCTCTGTGTGCGGCTGATGCGCTTGTTGATTGCAATTTATTGATAAAAGATTCACTGGCATTTGGGTTACGACTTACGCGCCTAGTTTTGCCTTTAGATCTAGTAGTGCCAAAGCCTGCCAATTCATAAATAATACCTGGCACGGATTTATTAACAACAGCTATAGCAGTTACTGAAAATGTTGCAAGTCTTTGTCTTTGTACTTTGACTTTTGCCTGGCTAACTCTTATGCCTTTAATAACTTCACTTTGTGACCAACGCCAACGGCTATTTCCTTCATAGGATCTACCCCTGTGTTGAGTATCATTTGCCCAACCCCAGGCAGGTGGATAGGTTGGATTAACATCACGCCATCCGGGAAATGGTTTGTGTGGTACAAAACTTTGTGCCAATTTTGCAACAGGTCTAACTTCTTTGACTAAAGCGCGTTTAAATTCTTTTTGCAGTTTAGGATCTGTTTCTTTCATTTTTTTCATAATTTCATCAAGATTTTCAACATAAACAGCTTTTAAGGATCGCTGAGATCTAGTCCTGCCAAAACTAATATCCAACATTATTTACGCCTAACTGTTGCCTTCTTGTTTTGATAATACTTTTCTTGCAAGATGGCTTTGATAGCTGAATAAATCGCTGGATCAACCTCTAAAAGATCTTTAGGGCTAATGCCTGTAGCCACCGACACGGAAGCGACTTCATAAATTTGGCCGTGCCGGTCTATCCATTTTTTGAGTCATAAACCAAATCAACATCTGAGTATTGATTGATGTAATCATCACCAAAGACTAGATCGGTTTTGCCGGCATCTTTTTCTAAACGCCAGGCAAACCACCACAAATCTGATTCCATTTGTAGTTCGCCTAATCTCTTACGCCAACCTGTTTTAAATTCAGCTTCAAAAGCCACCTTTGCGGATGGCGTAAGATCATAGGTAATTTTCTTACCATCTTTTTTAACAATCTCAATTTTGTGCATTGTCCACCTTTTCTATTATTACGCGCTTGTTGATTTTGTTAATGCAGTTACTGGAAGCGATACTGAAACACTTGCTACAGCATCAACAGCACCATTTACAGGTGTCCATGATGAGATAAGGCAAGACATTGTGTAACTAGGATTTGTAGATGTTACAGTTCCTGCTACAGGTATCAACTTGATGTTTAGTTTTGTACCTAAAGCATCTTCAAATAAAGGGTTCACTGATGCTGATGCAAAATCATTGTATAGTTCAAGATTTAGCGTTGGCCGCTCAATCCCGCCTATCATATTTTGTATATTATCTGACATTGCTGTGATCTCTACTTGATCAATTTCACGATTAAGGCTGACAGTGCTGACATGATCAGTAATGGTAGTTGTACCTACAATCACGGCAACTTTGTTACCCATAAATATGGCCATATTTTTCCTCTCTTACTAACCTATCAACTCTACTGAATATTGATAACTTAGGTAGTCAATATTAGCGGAAGTTATTGTTCCAGGGGATGCAGACACAACCCTTAGAGTTTGTACAGCACCGCCTAAAGTTTTATCAGCTTCAACGGCGGTCTTTATTGAAGTTGAACCGGATGAAGCAAGTAGCCCATCCAATCTTTCTTGTCCATTTCTTTCACTCATTCTGCCTACCACAACAATTAACTGGCAGGTTGCAGAATCAAATCCTCTATTTAATGTATAGTCATAATTCATAGTTAATTGACCAACTATTGCAAAAGCATTATTGGTTGGTATGTTTGCAGAATCAGGCACATAATCAAATACCCGCAAACCAGTTATTGTTTGTAATGCGGTTTTTAATGCATCCCTGACAGTGCTAGGTATCATGCAACTACTTCTTTTTTATAAGCTCTGACCATTGCGGTTACATCCCTGCCAATTGGCGACATTCTAACAACACCTAAATCGCCTAGTCCTAATATGCCGCCTGGGGCATCTTTGCGTTTATAAAGATCTGCGGTAAGTATTAAACAAGCTGTATTTATATCATCCGGCACTGATGGCCAACCCCATCTTGCAGTTACTTGAACACCTGGGCGTAATCCATTTTGGGTAAGACCTGGGAATATTGGCCAGGTTTCAGTGTTAGATACCATTGTTAATTGTGTAAATGGCCGGTTTAAAGATGATGCGGTCAATGGGTCTAAAATGTAATCTTGATTTAAAGTTAAAGTTTTTGCGTATGTACCATCACCATTTGAATCAGTTTTTACAACTAAACTTGATGTAGTTCCAATATCATCTACATAAACAAAAATATCTGAGTAAGCACGATAAAGCCGTGCGGATGCGGTTGAGTCTAAATAAAATCTGCGGTTAGCAATACGATCTATAGATCTTGATGCTGATTCAATTAAATCTTCTAACAAAGCATCATCGGTTGTATCCGATATAGACATGTAAGCTTTGATTTGAGTAAGTGTTGCATATCCATTGACTATAGCCATGATTGGTATCCAAATCCTGAATTATCTGTGGACATTAGAAAACTCCATTCTTTAAATACCAATCATAGTTTGTATCTAGGCGGCGGAAGGGTAGCCGCCTAGACATATTCGCACATTAGAAGCTTGGTGTAGCCAAACCTGTTCCGTTAATTTGTGCAATTGCACCTGGATAACGCTCACCTGTAAAGGCTGACATTCCAAATAGAACAATGTTTAAAGCAACCTTGCCGTTTGGCTCTTCAAATGTTACATAGGTTGGGGCTGCTGCCTCTTCCCATAGATGACATTCGTTTAGATCCACGATAAAGATTGTGTCTTGATTTGTACCTGCACCCTTGTTGGTAGCAATGTTGGCATCAACAATAATTGGAAGACCAAGAATTGAATAACCTGAATTGCCATAGGAAGGTGTGCCATTTCCAACACCAATTGCGTTCATTGGGCTGTTAGATTGCGGTACAACCAATGGGCGGTTAGATGAATCTACTCCAGCCAATAGCATACCTAGACGGCGTGGGTGCATAAGGATTGCATTTGGATTAGCAAAAACAGTTGATTGAATCTGTTGAATTGCATCTGCAATCTTTGGATATAGTCCGGCAACAGTTCCTGTTGTAGCTGTATAAGTTACTAGGATTCCAGTTGTCATGCTTGCAAGTCCTAATGGTTGGCCGTTTGAGCCTGAGCCATTTAGAAGTGAGTTATCCAACTTAGTGTGATAATCACGGATCAAATCACCTAACACAATGTTTTCAATGTTGTATCCGCGTAGTAATGCTTGCTTAGATACTGATTGCTGACCAGCAATTGTATTTACATTTACTGTCAGTGTTGTGTCTGCAATATCTTGTGATACTGCGGCAGTGTTTTGTGAAGTTTGATATGCAGTGATTGTGCCGGTGTTGATCTTAGAGATAACAACAGACATACCCTGTGTTGGTAGTTGATGCTTGCGTGCGGCATCCGCGAATGGGCGGCCAGCGCGTGCTAATGGTGCGTACAGATCAACTAGGTATTGTGGTACTACTAAACCTGCAAAGTTGGAAGTTCCAACTGCACGCTTTTCAATTGCCATCTCCTGTTGGTGTCTTGCAATGCGTTGTGCTGCATCTGCATCAGTTTTGAAATTTGCTTTCAATGCATCAGTTAAGAAATCATTTCCTGATCTCTCTGAATAGGTTAGTTCTTCGCGTGTAACAGTAAAGCCACCTGCACGAACTTCCTTCTTTGGTTCAATATTTGCATCCACTTTAGCAGCTAGATCAGCAGCCTTTTGATTGCGGATTTCAATATCAGACATCTGCTCAATTCTTTCATCCAACTTTTTAATCTCTAGGTTTAGGGCTTCTACATTAGCCAACTCAACCTCAGATAGATCGCGTGCTTCTTCTGCGGCACGATCTAAAGTTGCTTGAATAAGAGATGTCTTTGATTCGCGCTTCTCTCTTAAAGAAGCTAGAAATGTATTAGACATTTTTCTCCAATTTTAATAGTTGTTTAGTGTGAAGGTGTAACGCGCTGATAAATCAGGGTTAGGTGTTCTACGACTTCTAGGAATTATATCTCTTTTTTTAAATTTTGTAGTATTTGCATAGCAGTGTTAAATCTTGTTTTATCATTAGATCTATTTTGGTTTGCAATTTTTTCTGACCAAGATTTACCAGGATCTCCACCCCATAAAGCCCAAGCAATGCGACCATTGGAAGGATAGCCATTTTCACCTGGACTAAAGCCTTCAGCCTTCTTATCTACTTCGTGGCGTGCAAAAAAAGATACCATCCGATTTACTGTATCTAAAGATAAATTTTTGCCATTAACAATATCCCTAGCCCTGGCAATACCAACTTCAGTGCCACCCCTGCCAAACTCACTGCGCCAATCTAAACCGCGCTGTGCTTCATTTTTCATAGCTTCAGTAGGTTCATAACCTTCAGCCCTATTTTCTCCAAACTCAGAAATGTTTATAGCTGTTAATTGATCCTCTGCCTGTGCCTGGGTTTTATGGCAACCCAATAACTCATTAGTATCAGATTTAACTACTGCATACCCTTCACAATCAGGATGGTTACTTACTACGCTGTATGGCATCTAATATCTTCCTGGCTTCATCTAATCTAGGTGTTAATTGTGGTTGGCCTTCACGCATACCTGTAACGCTAGCCAATTCCCCATAAGCACCAAAAGTAACCAAAGATACTTCGGCTAAATGAGCTTTAATTCTCTCCATAACCCCATCAGGTCTTTTACGATTTTTGATCGGCATAAATCCAACAGATAATTGATCTAATGCGCCATCTTTTACCAACTCTAATGCCTCATCACCTTCGCGGGTTTTTGAAATCTTAAATTCAGCATATAGACCATCATCTGTTTCTTTTAGTAATGTGGCACGACCTAAAACATTATTTTCGCCGTGACCCCTAAGAAGCTTTACTCTATGTGGTGCTTTGATAACTTCTGCAAACACGCCTTTTCTAAATACTTCAATCATTGTACTAGTGATTCGTTGTTCTTTGTTGTAAGGCACGGCAATACCAAAAATGGTACGGCCATCCCCATTGGCACGCAACTCTAAATCAACTGTGTAACTTCTATTTTCTATTTTTTCAATTGACATAGTTTTCATCCTCTACTGTATCCACCACATCACTTTGCATTGATTGATCTACTGAACTATCTTCTTCATAATCCATTGGATCAAGATTTTCATAATTTCTAACTTCATCTACACTTAAAAATCCATTAGATAAAGCAACTGCATAAGCATCATATCTGCTAGCTGTATCGGTCTTTAGTAATGAATCATATTTAAATGCGGCTGTTTGACCACGGACAAGTAAATCAGAAAATGCCGCTTCTATTCTTTCAGCAATAGGTTGTATTGACCATTTGATCAATTGTAAGTTTTCTTGCTCAACATTGGAATAAGTACGGCTTGAATTAGGTGAACCTAAAAAGTAAGGCGGCAATCCCAAAATATTGGCAGCTTCAGTTAAGCCGGCTGTTTGTGCTTCAACCAATTGTGATTCTGCCGCATTGCTACTTAATACTTCAAAATCAGTAGATGAGTTCATAACTACTGGGGATCTATTGCGTGATGAGTACATTGCCATCCAAGCCGACTTTAACGCATCAGCTTCTTCCTGACTTAAATCCGGATTAGCAGATTTAATAACGGCAGTTGGATTTACGCCACCATCAAAGTATCTTGATGCGTATTCATTGATTGCAATCTCTTTACCTAATGCTTGTTTTGCAACTGCCAAAATACCTTTACCAACTAAATCACCAGGCATTGTAAAATTTTTAATATGCAATATTTCTGATTGTTCATAAGCTTTATCATCAATGTTATAGATAATTCTGCCGTTGTTGGCTCTCATAACTTGAACACGATCAGCCGATACTGGATAGATACTGTCAGGTAATCCATTTGATCCTGGTTCACCAAGTACAGCTACATAATTGCCGTGAATAATTAAAGATGCTGCCATTGCGCTAATTGTTTCCATACGCGTTTCAGTAGGCACTGGCCTTAATAAAATTTGTGGTGTTGGTAATACTTCACGCTTATTACGATATGCACACAAAGGCAATGCACCAATAGCATCAGCTATTAAAGTTATTCCACGATAAATTGCAGGAATACCCAAAGCAGTATTTTGATCTACATAAGCACCTGCCCAATTGCCTTCAAAAAATCTACCAACACGGCCTAAAGAATCTACATAGCCGGATGATGTATAAACCATTGATGGTTGTATTTGTCTTTTAAGCAATCGGCCAAGCATTATTTACCTCTGTTTTCCAAAGCAACGCCAAATAAAACTAAGAATGCACCTGACAATATTACAGCCACAATTGGATTTATGGTTGCGACACCTGCAACTATTAGCAAAGAACCTGCTACTTGTAAAGCGGATGATAAATATTTCATTAGTAAATCTTACTCCTTGCCACTGGCTGTTCTTCCAATTTAGTAACCACTCCATAGCGTGCCAATGTAACCGCTACCAATGGTGTTATGTTTGTTGTGCTTTGACGATTCCAAGCCCAAGAATCGCCTAATGGCCTTTTGGTAGATCCCAATATTGCAGACTTCAAATTAGGATCATCTAAATGGCAGATAGTTTTGGCTTGCACTGCATCATAAAAAGAACCACACGCCCTAGCGTAATCCCTTAAATGAATACTCATTACACCGACATCCTGTTTTTCTAACTCAGGTATTAAAGAAGCTGCGGGTGATCCAGTATCTATTACAACCTTAGTGTTGTACTTCCGGCACAATTCAATCAATCTAGGCAATACCCAGGATGTACCTTCTTTGCATTCAATAAGTTCAATTGGGGTAAAGTCTTTGACTAAGGCAGATACGCCAATAGATGCCTTATCTCTTTCTCTTGAAATATCAACCCCAAAGACAACCTGATTGCCAACCACAATATCTGTCCTGGCTAATGATTCCCAAAGTTCAGTGTTTATTACTTGAACTGCATTTTTAGCAGGCCAAACATTCAACCATTCTTTTGTAAAAATATCCGGGCTATTGGTTGCTGCCGCTTCCCTTACAGCTTCAATTAAAACACCCTTTTCTTCGTGCAATGATGGTATTGCTTCAAACCATACATTTTCATCCATATAATCAAAATCATCTTTTGATGGACACCATTCAAACCAGGCAAACCTATTTTGTGGCTCTGCTATTTCTCTATGACCTATTTCCCGATAATGTTCTAACAGCTCTGATTCTCCAGGTTTGCCGGCATTAGATAAAATCCATAATTGGCCATTGCGTTTAGTTGCAAGTGTTGGTTGTAAGTTGGCAATTAAAGATAATGGATGAGTTAATGCTTCATCAATAACCATAAGATTTAAACTAAGGCCGCGTGCGCCTTTATCGTTAGGTGTAACAATTCCATAGGTAGAACCATTGCGCATATAAATTTTTTCACTGCCATTGACTTTAGATACCCTGGCAATACGCTTACTAAATTTTGGTGACATTTGAAAACTTAATAAATGTTCTTCCCATTTAGCTTTGGCCATATTGCGATCTTGCGCCGTATAAGCTACATGCCGTTTAGGTTGCAATAATTCAAAGGCAATACGCGTTTCAATAAGTTTTGATTTTCCATTTTGCCTACCTACGGCAGCGCATACAGTTCTATATTTGTATGAATCATCAGAATCTTTTTCTAAGCCAACATCAGCTATAAGCCGTTGCCAATCAAATAGATCAAACCCTAATAACCTTGCTACCTGGGCTAACTTATCGCCATCTGTAGGTAAAGATTCATCACGCTTAGTAGCCCATCTAGGTGGACATAAAATCTTACTCAAAAATATCACCATCATTAGGCAATGAAGTTGAATCCCATATTTCCCGCAACTCCCTGGATATGGATGGGATGGTTTGGGTATTATTGCCGGTCTGCTCAATTAGATCCCAGGCGCGTGATAGCCCCAATAGCATTTCTTTTTTTACCCAATCAATATCATCCCGATTTTTAAGCGCATCCACCATTGCATCAGTGTGCCTGCCTAAACTTACAGCTTTACCAGGTTTTACTGTTTTTGATGGCTTTGCGTTTTTGGTTGCCATAAATCGCCCCCCTAGAGTAGTTGCATTTTGCACAGGCTGGCCTTAGAGTTCCGACCCACAGCTCAGGTGCTGGGAAGGAATCAATAGGTGGATGATGATCCAAAGTAGTGGCAACAACCTTTTTGCAATAAAAACAATTGGGTTTTTGTTCCAACACAATTTTTCTTATTTTTTTGTAAATCGTGCCATATTTCCTAGTTTTTATATTTTTCATAAATTATTTTTTTATTTTTTCACAACCCCAGGGGAGAGAGAAACCGCGAACGGCGGCGTATTCTG
>Ga0214917_10001229_pt1 | contig 33140 bp, 28 predicted proteins | sample LL_1208_BB_MetaG_FD_177983 | JGI IMG/M metagenome (GOLD analysis project Ga0214917, IMG submission 177983) | Freshwater microbial communities from Lake Lanier, Atlanta, Georgia, United States - LL_1208_BB | ecosystem: Environmental > Aquatic > Freshwater > Lake | place: USA: Georgia | collected... | reverse complement strand
ATCTTCTGCATTGCCGTTGCCGCCGCCGTCTCCGCCAAAGTCATCGCCACCGCAAGCCCATCCTGCACCCCCACCTGCACCTGCGCTAAGAATTCGGTCTTGAAGGGTTATTCCGCCCAAACGAATATCTGTTCCGCCACCGCCACCGCCGCTGTTGCTGCCGCCGTTTCCACCGCCGTTCCAGCCTCCTGTGGTAGCGCTCGGCTTTTCCCCTACATAGATTTGTAAAATTTGACCGGGAGTAACGCTGAGTGTGGTTTGCACCCGTCCGCCTTTTCCGCCTAAATTTTGAGAGGGGTTAGAAACAGCTGCACCACCCTCAGCACCGGACATATCCACAGAAACCGAAGTGATTCCTGCGGGCACTGTCCATGTTTGAACGGCTCCGGTGTAAGAAAAGGTATGGGTACCGGAAAGGGTGTTGGTTCTGGCTGAAGCGGCGTACAGGGTATCAGAACCGTACATGGCCGGCAAGAATACGCTTGAACCAATGGCAAATGGAGTGTTGTTGGTTAAATCGGGAAACCAGTGTACGGGAGTGGTTGCGGGAGTGGCAGAAACCACAGCTGTTTGGCCGCAAAGCACGCTATCACCAATTACATTGGTAGGAGCAGTAAGTGGGCTAACATTAACGTTTACAGCTACACGCTGGCTTTGGCAGTAGGGAACAGTATAGGAAAGAATAATTTCTCCATTGCCTGTATTTGACCCCTGAGTATGAGTGGTGTTGCTGCAAATATTAGGATTGGTGTACGAAGAGCCGCCGCCACCGGCACCTCCCCAAGGACAACCCGTTCCTCCACCACCGCCATACCAACCGCCGCCGCCGCCGCCGGCATAAGAACAGTTGTATGCATCACCGCCTTGTCCGAAGGCGCCTCCGGTTGCAGTATTGCATGAATTTCCCGGATTTCCTCCTGCTGATTGGGTTCCGCCTGTTCCACCGTATCCATTAATGGAACCGCAATAGGTTCCTGATCCGCCGGTAAGACCACCTCCGTCTCCTCCATTGTGACCACTTCCACAATTATACCCGGCACCACCACCGCCACCGGCTACCAATACCCTATCGTTTAGCGATACCCCTCCAATTCGGATATCGGTTCCTCCACCGCCGCCAGTTCCATACCCGGGCGAATAGCAGCCCTGGGTTGTTGCACCACCTCCATTCCAACCTCCCTGGTTAATTGTTCCTACTCCACCCACATTCAGGTTCAGGGTTTGGCCGGGAGTTACAGCTAATGTAGTTTGAACTCTACCTCCTTTACCTCCTAAGTTGCCGGGCGAATTGGTTGAATTGTTTGCAGAAGCTCCTTTGGCATCTACTTGGATGCTGTAAACACCCGCAGGAACCACCCAGGTTTGGGTACCACCGGTGTAAGAGAAGTTAACCGTGCCATTTGGGTTAGCGGTTGAAAGGGCTTCTACCCAAACGGTCATGCTATCGGTTACAAAAGGAATGCTGTAGGTGGCTGAATTGCCTTGAAGCAGAGTACCTCCGGTTGAGGCGCTGTACCAGTTAAAGAAACCAGTACCGGTGGCCTGAAGTAAAGCCGTATCGCCGCAGGTTAGGTTTGCAGCCGCCACGGTAGGATTGGGAATTGGGGTAGTTGCCACCTGAACGGGTACGCGGGCACTAACACAGTAGGGGGTAATGTAATTGATGGTAATTTGCCCATTTCCCGATTGAAAACCTTGAACATGAGCCACATTGCTGGTGCTGTTGGTGTTGGCAAAGCTGGAACCGCCGCCGCCGCCGCCTTGGTTGTAGGCGCCGCCGCCGCCGTAGTAACCGCCGCCGCCGCCGCCGGCAGGATATGGACAGCAATTGTTTTGATAAGCACCCCAGGCATTGCCCCCTTGGGCCAAAGAACCGTTTTGTCCACTGCCACACTGGGCACCTTGTCCGCCGGAATTTTGAGTACCACCGGCACCTACATAACAAAGGTCATTGCTATTGCACCGAAATCCGGCCTGACCGGTTAGGCCACCACCGCCTCCGCCCCTGTCTTGGTTGCCGTTGCAGGCCTGCCCTCCGGCACCGCCGCCGCCGCCGGCAACCACAACGCGGTTGTTGGTACCGGTTCCACCTACGCGGATGTCGGAAGCTCCGCCACCGCCTCTGGATTCTTGACCATTATAATAAGAGTATCCGGCACCTCCACCATTCCAACCTCCTGCTGCGGTAACGTAATTGCAACAGCCTCCGCTTCCGGGCTGTTGGCCAACATAAAAATAGATGGTTTGGCCTGGAGTAACGGCCAATTTACCGGTTACCCTGCCGCCAGAACCGCCGTTGTTCCAGGAATTGGAACCGCCTTGAGCACCACGGACATCAAAATCTATGCTGAAAACACCTGCAGGAACGGTCCAGTTTTGTTGGCCACCGGTGTAATTAAAGGTAGTGGTTTGAATGGGGTTGGCCGTACTGGCTGCCTCAACATAAAAAATGGTGGTTTGAGTTACGGTAGCTGTAAACGAGCCCCCGGTTCCTAAAACCGGCCCACCTGTTGGGGCTGCATACCAAAAATAATTGCCTGTTGATCCTGCCGCATAAATGGTGGCAGAAGTCCCACAAGTAACTGTGGCTCCTTGAACAGAAGGCGAAGCCAAAGGGGTTGGACTAACAATTAAAGCTACCCTTGAACTTTTGCAGGTAGGATTGCCCGTTTGGAAGGCATCCACATAATAGGTTGTTGAGGCATACAAAACCGGGGTTGTGAACGAGTTCCCTTGAGCCAAGGCTGTTCCACCTATGGGCACATTATACCAATTGTAGTTTCCTGTGGAACCACTGGCGGTTAAAGTAGCGGTTTGACCACAATTGGATGCCTGAACGGCAGCCGTTGGAGTAGCAGGAATAACGCATTGGGCATTGGCTTGAACTGAAGAAACCAAACCAATCAAAACGAAAAGGCCAATTCGGCCAAATTGGTGAAGTACGTTTGTAGGCATCAGAAATTTCATTGAAGTTTAAACTATTGGGGTAAAGGTATAATTATTTCCAAATAGCAGAACGTTTTCTTTTGAACTTTTAACCCAATGAAAAAAAGAAACCGGCAGACAAACCGTTGCTTAATGTTTTTGCAACAATAATTTAATGCTGCCTTTGGCGATGAGGCGGTTTGCGGCAGGGATTGAAGCAGCTAGCCCGCAAAACCGCTTGCCTAGGTTGCAGCCGGGGAAAAAGAGCGACTTTAGGAGCTCCTTTTTGCCCCGCTGCAACAGGCAAGCGGCTGCGGACTAGCGCTGAAAGCCCGCCGCCGCTCAACAAAAAAAACCCCAGGGATTTACAGTCTGAAATTTCATTAAACTTGGGGAGGTGAACATAAATCTTTTCAATTTTGCCGAAAAAAATTAAATTTATCGCTTTATTTGCACAAGCGCTAAAAGCTTGAATGGTTTTATGTTCACTAATCTTAACTTCGGCCTGGTTGTGATTCCGCTGCCCTCGAAAAGCCTTTTCCTTACCTCGTATTTAAGGATTGCCTTGCTGCTTTTTGCCTTTTCCTTATTGTCAACCAACGGATTTGCACTTGAGGCTCCTATGGGCAGTGATGCCGATGGCGACGGAGTGGTGGATACGGCAGAAGTGACCGATGGAACCAACCCCAACGACCCCTGCTCTTTTGTTTTGGAACATCAAACAGAACCGCCCACGGCAACCTGGAATGTGTTGGATTGCGACAACGATGGACTAACCAACCTGCAGGAATTGCAGATAGGCACGCACCCTTTGAACCCCGATACCGACGGCGACGGAGTTCCGGACGGAATGGAACTCACCGATTTTTCAGACCCTTTGTTGCCTTGCTCTTTTGTTTTGACAAGCCAAAGTTTAACCCCAATTTTAAGTTGGTTTAATTTGGATTGCGATGGAGACTGGTTGACCAATGCTGAAGAACTGAGTGCCGGAACGCTGCTTCTGAATCCGGATACCGACGGAGATGGTGTGGTGGATGGGACCGAAATGAACGACGGAACAAATCCGCTGAATTCTTGCTCTTATTTGCCCATTCACCAAAATATTTTGCCTCCGGTCTTGGCTTGGTTGCAATTGGACTGCGACTCAGACGGATTGACCAATGCAACCGAAAACAATGTGGGCACCGACCCACAAAATCCCGATACCGATGGTGACGGAGTAACCGATGGGCAGGAAGAATCGGACGGAAGCAATCCGCTGAATCCATGCAGTTTTATTTTGGCTTCGCAAACATTGCCCCCCAATTCAGCTTGGAATCAATTGGATTGCGATGCCGACTCTACCCTTAACGGGCAGGAACTTACCTTGGGTGCAGACCCGCTAAATCCTTGCGAGCCGGTTCCAATTGATACCGTTTGCCCAAACATTTTTAACGTTCCGCAAGCCTTTTCTCCAAATGCAGATGGTTTCAATGACCTGTATAAAATTCAGGGCTTGATGGAATTCCCGAACCACTCCCTTAAAATTTACACCCGTTGGGGAGCCCTGGTATTAGAGGCCGCTCCCTATCAGAACAATTGGGATGGAACTGCCATGCAAGGTCCCCTTCCGTTTGGTGAAGAATTGCCCACCGGCACCTACTATTACATCCTTGATTTGGGCAATGGGGCCGACCCCTTGGCCGGATACATTTACTTGAATCGTTAAGCCCATGCGCCCAATTACGTTATTCATTTCTTGTGCTACACGGCTTTCGCTGCTGGTTTTGTGTGTATTTAGCCCGGGCGGAACGCTAAAAGCCCAGCAAGATCCATTGTACACTCATTACATGTACAACACTTTAAGCGTGAATCCTGCCTATGCCGGCAGCCGCGATGCCTTGAGCGTTTTGGCATTAGGCCGATTGCAGTGGGTTGGTTTTGATGGAGCTCCGATGACTCAAACCGCTCAAATTCACAGCCCTGTTGCCAAAGGACTGTCCTTGGGTTTGGATTTGGTGCACGACCGACTTGGGCCCACCGTTCACACCGCAGCAGCCCTGAATGTTACGTACCGACTTGAATTGGGAAAAAACCACCGATTGGCCTTTGGTTTGAAAGGCTGCATGGATTTTTTGAACAACAACCTAAGCAACCTGAACCTGGATCAACCGGGCGACCCCGCTTTTGGCACTGATTTTTCGAACACCATGCCCAATGCCGGATTTGGAGTGTATTACGACCATACCAACGCATACGTAGGAATCAGCATGCCTCGGATTATAGAAAACAGCTTTAACGGCAGTTCCACCCAACAGGCAAGGCATTTTTACCTGATTGCCGGGGGCTATATTCCCCTGCGGCCGGGCTTGGATTTAAAGCCGGCTACCCAAATCAAAATGGCCATGGGAGCTCCCCTGCAAATAGAGGGTTCTTTGGAAATGGTTTTTGCAGACCGAATCAGTGTGGGTGGGTTTTACCGGCATGAATCGGCCGTGGGTCCGCTCTTGGGTGTGTATGTTACTCCGGCGCTGCGCATTGGTTACTCGTTTGACTGGCCGCTGAATTCTGTGGCTCAAATTCGGCAATATGGCAGCCATGAACTTATGGTTCGCTACGATTTCAATTTTAAAAACAAAAACAAGGTGGTAAGTCCGCGCTATTTTTAATTCGGTATGAAGCACAGCCAACGCACACTTTTTGTTGCTCCGGCACTTCTTGCCCTACTTTTAGGGGGCTTGGGTACCGCATTTGGGCAACACCCTGCCGTTCAACGGGCCGACAAACACATGGAAGCATTCCGCTACCCTAAAGCCATTCGGGCCTACAAATCAATTCCGGAAAATAAAAAAGACGCCTATGTGCTGCAGCGCCTAGGTGAATGCTACCTTGCAACCCACCAAACAGACAAAGCTTCGGCGGTTTTTCAAGATTTGCAAACGCGGTTTAATTTGCCTGCCGAGGTTCAAATTCCCGCCGCTCAATCTTTGATGCAACAAGAAAAATACACCGAGGCAAACACTCTGTTTGCTCAAGCCACCGCCACCGATGCTTCCGGCGCTTTAGACTCCCGAATTGCCGCCTTCCAATCCAATCCGGATTGGTATTCAAAAATTTTGAGCCAAGAGAACATGGCCGAACTCACCAACCTGAACATCAATTCAAAAGAAAGCGATTTTGGGGCCGCATATTGGGGAGAAAAAATTGTGTTTGCCAGTAGCCGCTCCGGGCATAGCCCCATTCGGCATGAATATGCTTGGAACGAATTGGGTTTCTTAAATCTGTATTGGGCCCAACCCGATGCCTCAAATACCGGTAAGTTGAAAAGTGTATCGGCCCTTAAGGTTGAGTCGGGTTTAAACCGGCGCTACCACGAAGGTCCGGCCAGCTTTCAAGCCAACGGGCAGGTAATGGCCTTTACCCGCAACAGCTACCGCGATGAAAAACGCCTAAACCAAGAGCAAGGAAGGGTTTTGGAAATTTGGCTTTCTTCTCAAACCGCCGACGGAAAATGGCGACAGCCTCGTAAATTCCCGTTCAACAACATTGATTACAACCTAGGGAATCCCTGCCTAAGTCCCGACGGAAAAGTCATGTATTTTGTTAGCGACATGCCCGGCGGTTATGGACAATCCGATTTGTATGTTAGCCGACGCAGCAAGGACGGTAACTGGCTTCCACCCGTCAATGCCGGTCCCGGCATTAATACTCCCGGCCGTGAAACATTTCCTTTTTTCCACCCTTCGGGCTTGCTTTTCTTTGCCAGCGATGGACACCCCGGATTGGGCGGACTGGATGTTTTTGTGGCGGTAAACAACGATCTGAATTCCGACCAGCCCATTCATTTGGGCCCCGGATACAACTCGGCCGGCGACGATTTTGCTCTGATTTTTAACGAAGCCATCAGCGAAGGATACCTCAGTTCAAATCGGCCCGGAGGCAAAGGAAACGACGACATTTACCACGTTCGGGCACTGCAACCCATTCAACCCATCGTTGAAATCAAAGGCACTGTGGTTGACGCTGTTTTTTTTAACCGCATACCCAACGCCATTGTCATCATTTCAAACGAACAAGGGAATAAGGTGGCCGAAGTCCGCACCGACTCGGAAGGCCTTTACAACGCGCGCTTAACCGTTGGAAAAAAGTACTCCATCCAAGTCAGCGAACCCAACTACACACCATTAATGCAACAAGTTTCAACCCAAGACGGCATGCCCGAATTGGAATTGAAACATGCCCTGAAAAAAGACATAGAAATCCCCATTGTTTGCACCATAAAAGACAAACGAACCGGTCTTCTGCTTTCTGGTGTAAAAATGTCGATTGTGGAACGCAAAACAGGCAGACGCATCGCCGATGCAACAACCTCAAGCACAGGCACCCACAATCAAATTGTAGGCGATCAAAACCTGTTGGATACCCTAACCTGGGACATCAAACTTGAAAAACCCGGTTACGTTTCAAAGCAAGTGGGTTTCAACCACATCATCAAAGACAAAAGCCCCCTGAAACTTCATGAATTGTCCGATGTAACCATGGGCCAACTGGAAGTGGGTGCCGACATTGGTGCCGTTATTGAAATCAATCCCATTTTCTTTGAGGTGGGCTCGGCAGCCATTACCCCCCAGGCGGCCACTGAGCTTAATAAAATCATCAAGGTTTTAAATGATTTCCCCGGCATGACCATGGAATTGGCTTCGCATACCGATTGCCAAGGTTCTGCAACGGCCAACCAGGTCTTGAGCCTTAAACGGGCAAAATCGGCGGCGGCCTACATGGAAAAAAAGGGCATTGCGGCCAATAGAATTCAGCCAAAAGGTTATGGCGAATACAGGCCTCAAGTGTATTGCGGTTGCGGCGACAACTACAAATACCCCTGCTCAGAAAAAGAAAGTGCAATGAACCGCCGCACCGAGTTTGTAATTTTAAAAATGAATTAATTTAGGCCGGCCTTTTACTGCCTTTCCAACGTTTATCTTTATGCCATGAAAAACTTTTTTTTGTTCAGCCTCGCACTTGCTTTTTCGTTTAGCCTAATTTCCTGCAAAGGTTCAAAAGAAGCCGGATATTCAGTTCGCTACACCGACCACGGAGCAACGGCTCCAAGTCCCGGTCAGGAAAAAAAATACGGTCCGTCCACCGACCAAAGTGGGGATGTAGAACCCGCTTCAGACAAAGAAGGGAAAGATTGATATTCTTTTTTGGGGGCCTTTCCGGCTTTCAGCTGTAGTCCGCTCGCAGGGGCGGGCAAAGGCAGGCAGTGCGTAGGGCTCCCAAGGTCGCCTCCGCCTGCTGCCTTAGCTGCGCCCCTGCCTCGCGTCCTGCCGCTTCAATCCGGGGCCCGGGCCCCCCAAACCGTATGCCGTATCCCACTGTTCCAAATCCGATTTTGGACAAACCCGTATTTCAAAGTTTGTTTAACTTTGAGCAAAACCAGCGTCCTGTGTCTGTTATAAATGCAATGGTTAAGGCCTACCTTGATTCCCGATGGGACAGGGTGCAACAAAAATCCGAGAGATCAGACCAATTTCAGGCAGAAACCCTTCAAACCCTTTTAAGCAAAGGCCGCGAAACCCTATTTGGAGCCGACCATGGCTTTGAAAACATTCGTGATTACGACCAATTCCGCCGGCAGGTTCCCATTCGAACCTATGAATCGCTTTTTCCTTACATCGAACGAAGCCTGAACGGAGTACGAAACGTCCTGTGGCCGGGCACCGTACGTTGGTTTGCAAAATCCAGCGGAACCACCAACGACCGCAGTAAATTCATACCGGTTACCCGGGAATCGCTGGACGAATGCCACTACAAGGGCGGCCGCGACGCACTTACCTGCTACAATGCCTGGCAGCCAGAACATACTCTGTTCGAAGGAAAATCACTGGTCCTTTCCGGTAGCGTTCACACTGCCGCCGATTCACCCTATCAGGCCGGCGATATTTCAGCCGTTTTGCTGGAAAACATGCCCTGGTGGATGCATTACTTCCGGGCCCCTTCCAAAGAAATTGCCCTAATGGGCAACTGGGAAGAAAAACTGGATCGCCTGGCAGAAGCCATCATTCCCGAAGACATTACCTTTTTATCGGGTGTGCCTTCCTGGATGTTGGTATTGCTTAAACGGGTTTTGGAATTGGAAGGCAAAAGCCACCTGCACGAAGTCTGGCCAAACCTGCAACTGTTTATTCACGGGGCGGTCAACTTCGCCCCTTACCGCCCCCTGTATCAAAATCTTTTAGCCGGTAAGGAAATCCATTATCTGGAAACCTACAATGCCTCTGAAGGCTTCTTCGCCCTTCAAGACCGGGAAAAAACATCCGACATGTTGCTAATGACCGATTATGGGGTGTACTTCGAATTTGTGCCCCTGAATAAGTTGGACGAGCCCGAAGCACATGCCATTCCTCTGGAAGCCGTTGAAGTAGGCAAATCCTATGCCTTGGTTATCACCACCAATGCAGGACTTTGGCGTTACCTTATTGGCGACACCGTTGAATTTACTTCCTTACGCCCCTACCACATACGCATCGTTGGCCGAACCAAGCATTTCATCAACGCATTCGGAGAAGAACTCATGGTTGAAAATGCAGAAAATGCCTTGGCCATCGCCTGTAAACGTTGCAATGTAAGTGTTCGGGAATTTACCGTAGCCCCCATTTTCCAATCTGCTCATCAACCGGGCAAACACGAATGGTTGATTGAATTTGAAGAAAGCCCCGGCGACCTTGCCCATTTTACCGAGCAGCTCGATACGGAACTTCGAAAAATAAATGCCGATTACGATGCAAAACGAACCGGCAATTTTGCCATGGCTCTGCCTTTGGTGCATGCCGTTGAAAAGGGAATTTTTTACCGCTGGATGAGCTCCCGCGGTAAGGTCGGTGCTCAACACAAAGTACCCCGATTGTCGAACGACCGCATTTGGCTTGAACAAATTCTAGCCCTAAGATCATGCACAGGCAAATAGCCTGCTGCATTGGTTTGCTGGGGCTATCCACCCCGGCCTGGAACCAAACCGCTCAAGGTCATTTGGCCGGCATCAAAGGGTGCCAAATCCATCCCGGTAAAGCCTTTTGGGTATGGAGCGAGCAAGTTTTGCGGGTACACCAAAACGATACCCTGTATTTTGACCAAAGTTTTTTGCAATCCGGCAACATCCATTCCATTGACGTTTACAATCCGCTAAAGGTGCTTGTTTTTTTTAAAGACCAAAGCCAAATATTGTGGGTTGACAACCGGGCAGCGGCCCTTGGCCCGGCCATAAATTTAATGGAAATGCAGTTGGAACAAGCCAGTGCCGTTGGCAGCGGCTACGACAACGGCCTCTGGTTGGTTACAGGTCAAGACATGACTTTAATTCGGCTGAACCAGCACTTAAACATTGAATTTAAAGTGCCAAACCTGCATCAGCTTACTCAAGACCCCCAAGCCGAAATTGCCTGGATTATGGAACACCAAAATCGCCTTTATTTGGTGAGTAAAACCGGCTGCATCTCCATTTGGGATGTTTTTGGAGGCCTAATTTCGGTGCAACGATTGGGAATTCTTCCCGAATCAACCGAAATGCACCGTAAGCCCAACGGGGTATTGCTCCTTTCCGATGACCGGGAAATTTGGATTTATTCCAATTCCTCTTTGCCCGTCGAAATAAAAAAAAGAAACCCAAATCAAGCAGATATTTATTTTGACAGGCAAAAAGACAGCTATCAATTTCATACCAATCCCGACAAAAAATAGCATATTTGTTATCTGTTAAAAAAAACCAAATGCACATAGCCATCGCCGGAAATATCGGGTCGGGTAAAACAACCTTAACCACCAAATTGCAAAAGCACTTTGGCTGGGATGCCCACTTTGAAGATACCGACGACAATCCCTACCTGAACGATTTTTATGAAGACATGCAACGCTGGTCTTTCAACCTGCAGGTGTATTTTCTTCGCTCCCGATTCCAACAAGTGGTAGACATCCGAAACAGCGGAAAAAATGTAATTCAAGACCGTACCATTTACGAAGACGCCCACATTTTTGCCCCTAACCTGCACGCCATGGGGCTAATGACTACCCGTGATTTTAAAAATTACACGGACTTGTTCGGATTAATGACCTCTTTTATTGGCCCCCCGGACCTTCTGATTTATTTAAGAGCTTCCGTTCCCACTCTGGTAAGTCAAATACAACGCCGGGGCCGAGATTACGAAAACAGCATTCGATTGGATTACCTGAATCGGCTGAACGAACGCTACGAAGCATGGATTTCTACCTACGCCGATGGCAAACTTTTGATTATCGATGTGGATAACATTAATTTTGCCGACAACGCCGAAGATTTCGGTCAAATTATCCGCTCCATCGATGCCGAAATAAACGGCTTATTCTAATTCGGATTTTGCTTATTTAACCTTTTTGATTTTGTAAAATACTAAACAATTCAACCTCTGTTTCGTTTTACGTGGGAAACACATCATTCAACCATGTACGGCAAAAGAAATACAATTCCTACACTACAATCCTTCGACGACGACGACCACGCAATCTGGTCTCCAAATACCCCCCTGCGGGAAGATGCCTTTGAAATGGACGACGAAACCAAAATTCAACTGATTCAGAATAACTTCAGAGAAATCATGGCCATTTTAGGCCTTGACCTGAACGACGACAGCTTGAAAGACACTCCTAAAAGGGTGGCTAAAATGTATGTCAAAGAAATTTTTTCCGGACTAAACCCCGCCAACAAACCAGCCATAAGCCTGTTCGAAAACAATTACAAATACGATGGCATGTTGGTCGAAAAGAACATCCGTGTTCAATCCAATTGCGAGCACCATTTCGTTCCTATTTTGGGCAAAGCCCACATTGGATACATCTCAACCGGCAAGGTTATCGGCCTGTCAAAACTTAACCGCATTGTTGATTATTACAGCCGCCGCCCTCAGGTGCAAGAACGTTTAACCAATCAAATTGCCGCGGAATTGCGCGAAATCTTGCAATCGCCCCACGTTGCGGTAGTAATCGAGGCTGAACACCTTTGCGTAACCACTCGGGGCATCCGCGATACCGGAAGTTCAACCATTACCAGCGTGTTTAGCGGGCACTTCGAAAGCCCGGTTACACGAAAAGAATTCTTAACCTTAATAAAATAAGGGTCTAAAAAAACATCAACCCAAACCCTTGACTTCTGCAACCAATGCCTGCAAGGTTTGTTTGGCATCGCCAAAGAGCATGTGGGTGTTCTTTTCAAAAAACAATGGATTTTCAATGCCGGCATAGCCCTTGCCCATGCTTCGTTTCATAACGATGGTATTTTTGGCCTGCCAAACCTTCAATACAGGCATTCCATAAATGCTGCTTCCGGGGTCGCGTTCCGCGGCAGGATTAACCACGTCGTTTGCCCCAATGACCACAACGGCATCGCATTGGCTTAAAAAATCGTTGGCCTCTTCAAGGTCAAGCAATTTGGGGTACGGCACGTCGGCCTCGGCCAGCAATACATTCATGTGTCCGGGCATTCGCCCCGCCACAGGATGTATTCCATACCGCAGGTCCACCCCATTTGCCTCGAGCAAATCGTCCAATTCTTTGCATACTTTTTGGGCTTGTGCCACAGCCAATCCATAGCCCGGTACCACCAAAACGGTTTTGCTGTACGCCAATTGAATTGCAGCATCGGCCAACCCCACCGATTTTACCTGTTGGTTCGAATCGGAAGCCGCTCCGGCAACCACGTTCCCAAAGCCACCCACAATCACATTCCACAACGACCGGTTCATGGCCTTGCACATCATTAAGGTCAATATGGTTCCTGAAGCTCCCACCAAAATCCCACCCACAATCATCATCAGGTTGCCATACACAAAACCCGCTGTAGCCGCCGAAATACCTGTAAAACTATTCAACAATGAAATGACGACGGGCATATCGGCTCCACCGATAGGGGCCACAAAACTGAGCCCATAAAACAAGGCAAGGACTGTAAACAAAAGCAAAAGCCCAAAACCCCAATGGGTAGAATAACTCAAGGCAATGGTGCCAACCAACACCAAGGCCAACAACACTAAATTAAAAACCGAATGATAAGCAAGGGTAATTTTCTTGTCGTTCACCTTTCCCTCCAGCTTTAGGTAAGCCAATACACTGCCACTAAACGAAACTGCCCCCACCAACAAAGCAAAAACCACGGTTAAGTTCGACCAAAAATCGGAGGTTGCAGCACCTATGCGAAGGTATTCTACCAATCCCAATATCATGGCTGTTGCTCCACCCATGCCGTTTAACAGGGAAACCATTTGGGGCATTGCCGTCATAGCCACATTTTTGGCCAGAATATACCCTAGCACCGAGCCCAAAATCAATCCGCCCAGAATCCATGCAAGATTTCCATTGTCTGAATCGCCCAAGGGATAAAAAACGGCAGTAAGAATAGCCAGTCCCATACCTAAAGCCGCCAAGCTATTCCCTGACCCGGCACTTTCGGGCGAACTCATTCGCTTTAGCCCCCAAACAATGCCTACCGAACCCAGCATGTAAGCCAAATCAAACCAAATTGCTGTGCTCATAGCTTATTTCTTTTTCTTTTTAAACATCTGGAGCATCCGTTGGGTTACCGCAAATCCACCCACCACATTCACCATGGCCAATGCCAAACCCACCATTCCTGCCGTCAGTTCAACCCAAGCATCGCCGGGGCTTTGGCGTAACAGCAATATGGCCCCAATAATTACGATTCCGCTAATGGCATTGGAACCCGACATCAATGGGGTGTGCAACACGGTTGGAACTTTACTGATGATTTCAAAACCCAGTATTATTGTAAAAACCAACAAAAAGATAAGCAGGTAGTTGTTCGATAAAATTTCAACAATGGCTTGCATGGTTGTGTGATTAAGATTCTATTTTGGGATGCACTTGAACAGCACGGCAAATTTCATCCTGCATCAAGGCGTTTTGCTCGGCCTGTTTTAAATAATGGGTCAAAAAATGATACACGTTGTTTCCGTAAAGCAGGCTGGCGTCTTGCCGCATCGAATACGCCAAGCGACTGTTGCCCAAAATATGCACTCCATTCACTTCGATGCATTTACCATCTTGAGTATAAGCACAGTTTCCGCCGGTTGAAGCTGCCAAATCAACCACCACTGACCCCGGGCGCATGGCTTGAATGGTTTCTTCAGTAATGAGCAGCGGAGCCCGCTTGCCACGAATTTGAGCCGTGGCAATTATAATATCGCTCTGAACAGCACGCCGCTGAACTTCTTCTTTTTGCCGGGCCAGATATTCTGCACTTTGCTCTACCGCGTAGCCCCCCGCACCTTCATCTTCCTTTGCTCCCGGAACTTCAACAAAACGGGCGCCCAAACTTTGAACTTCTTCTTTAACGGCCGAACGCACATCAAAAGCCTCTACCTGAGCCCCCAATCGCTTGGCGGTGGCAATGGCCTGCAAGCCGGCGACGCCGGCACCCAAAACCAACACCTTGGCGGGCTTAATGCTGCCCGCTGCCGTTATCATCATTGGAAAATAACGGGTAAACAGCGTTGATGCTTCCAATACCGCACGGTAGCCTGATAACGAAGCCATGCTGCTCAGCACATCCATGCTTTGGGCCAGGCTGGTTCTGGGAATTTCGTCCATGCTTAAAACCGTAAAGGAAAAACCTTCAAATGCTTTAAGTGCATCGGCATTGGCATAGATTTCCGTATTGGTAATCAAGGTTGCGTCTGGGCGGATTTGCGCCAAATCAGCAAGGCTAGGCACCTGAACACTAAGTATAATGTCCGATTCCATGAGCAGGGCTGACCTCGATTTCAACGTGGCCACTTCCGCATACAAACGATCGGGAAACCCCGCGGCCTGACCAGCTCCTTCCTCTATGAAAACCCGATGTTCGGCCTTTTTTAGCCGGGCCGCCGATTCCGGAGCCATCGATACAATGGGAAGTTCAGCCTCGCCCAATATACCTATTGTCATATTTTTAAATTAAACATTGACTAAGAACGATTTAAACCTAGAATTTGTTCTAAAATTAACACAGGTTTGATTCTGTTCAAGAAATTATTGGTAGGTTTGATTAAACAAAATTTAACTTCTAGGGATTCTCAAAAAGTGGACTTGTTTATCATGACAAATGGAAAGTACTTTGAAAGCCAACACATTGGTCAAATAAGGGAAAAGCTTTTAACCTTAGATGAATCAAAATGGGCAATGATTCAGACCATTCCCTTAAAAGATCCTCAAACCGCTTTGATTATATCCATTTTCCTTGGAGCCTATGGAATTGACCGGTTTTTTATTGGAGATACCGGAATGGGCGTAGGTAAACTTCTTACTTGCGGCGGATTAGGCATTTGGGCCATCATCGACTGGTTTCAAATCCAAGGTGCTACCCGCCAAAAGAATTTCGAGAAAATTCAGCCTTTCCTATACTAATATGCGGCAATCCGGCAAAAGGATTTACCTTTTGTTGGGAGGTCTAGCTTTGGCAGGCCACGCTTGGCTGTTGTATTATTTGGTTTTCGGCGGACCTGCAGATTCTTCTTTTTTGGCTTGTCCAACCCGAAAGCTAACCGGAATTCCTTGTCCGGCTTGCGGAACCACCCGCTCGGCAGCTGCGCTTGCCCAGGGGCAATTTGAATCGGCCTTGTGGACAAACCCCATCGGGTTCCTCGCTTTGGCCTTTCTAATTGGCGTCCCTCTTTGGATTGCCTATGACCTGTTGAATAATACCCAAAGCCTGAAACAGGCCTACCAACACGCCGAAGCAAAATTAAAACGCCCCCAATTCGCTTGGCCAATCGCGTTATTATTGCTCGCCAATTGGATTTGGAATATCTTCAAATTGTTATGATTTCAAAACAGCCCTTTCCTTACAAACCCGAGGAATACGAAACGGAAAAAGCCTCAAACGCATACCTGATGTCGCTGGTGGTGGTTATTGTGGGTTTACCCTTCCCTATCATTAACTTAATCGCCACCTGGGGTTATTACATGGGACAGCGAAAAAGCACCTATTTTGTTCGCTGGCATTGCCTACAAGCGCTCTTGTCTCAAATCTCCATCGTTATTATCAATGCCTTTGCTATGGGCTGGACATGGTCCATTATCCTAACCGACAGGTCTCTCAGCAACGGCTATTTGGCGTACATGGCCCTGGCCGTTTTTTACAACCTGCTCGAATTCGTGGTCACCATTGTTACGGCAATTGAAACCCGAAAAGGCCAGCACTTAAGCTGGTGGATGTATGGCCCCCTAACCCAAGTCCTTTGCAAGCCAACATTATGAAGCGCTTTTTTCTTCACTTTAGCCTTTCCCTCGTACTGTTTGGCAGCCTTTGGTTTGGTCTTTCCCAAATCCATTGGATTGAGATATTGGGATTGGATTCCCTAAGCCAAAAAACCGAACAAAAACTGGAAGACCTGCTTTGGGATGCCATTCAGGATTCCGAAGAAATATGTGCCGAACCGCATGCCCAGGAGGCGCTTCAATCTATGTGGACGAAAATTTGCGAAGCCAACCAATTGGACCCCAACAGCGTTCAAATTCATTTGGTCAAAAACGATGAAATAAATGCCTTTGCGCTACCCGGCGGCCACATTCTAATTCATTCGGCATTGGTTCAACATCTGGAAAGCCCTGAAGAACTCGCCGGCGTGCTCGGCCACGAAGTAGCTCATGTCCAATTAAACCATATATCAAAAAAATTGGCCAAAGAAGTTGGGGTTTCCCTTTTATTAAGCGCCGCCGGAGGTGGTAGCGCCGCCGGCGAAGCCATAAAAGAAATTCTAAGCCATCTTTCCTCTTCCGCCTACGACCGAAGCTTAGAAAAAGAGGCCGATTTGAAATCGGTGGAATACCTTAAAAACGCCGGCATAAACCCCAATGCCATGATTGGAGTTATGGAAAAACTGGAATCTGAAAGCCAATCCGATCTTCCTTCGTGGCTGGGTAGTCATCCTGACCTCTCGGAACGCAAAGAATACCTCAAAAAAGCCACAGAACATATTGTTCTGACCGAAAAACCCGTGTTGGACTCTGCCGCTTGGGAAGGCCTGAAAACAGCCTGCGATTAATTGCCTTCGGCCGCTCCGGACCTCTTAAAAAAAGGCTTGAGCCAAGGGTAGGCGAACAGCAGCATTGAGGCCAGATCTAACACCAGCCAAAAGGCTTTTTCGCGCAAGTGCACTTGCAAAAAGGGATTGTACACTACCATTACGGCTAAAAAAAGGATGGCGGAATAGGACAAGCCCTTTTTGTATTCTTCCCAAAAACAGAGCAGAGCCGACACAAAAACCCATGCACGAATCCACAGATACAGCTCAGAAGGCAAAGGCAGCATAGCCAAGGCGAGTATAAAAAGCACCAGAACCCGTATTGCTTTCATAGGTTTAAAGTTACATGGTACGTATCTTTTTTGCAAGTCGGTTGGCAGGCCATGTGATTTCGATTGGCCAAATGGGCCGAGCGGCCTGCGGCAGGGATTGACGAGGCTACCCCGCAAGGGGCAAAACGGCTGCCGGCGCTTGCCTGGCGGAGCGACGTGAGGAGCTACCGCCGGGCAAGTGCCGGCCCGTTTTGGACCGCGGAGTAGCCCGGAAAGCCCGGCTGCCGCCCCAATATGAATCCACTAAACGGAACGCCAATCCCCTCGGCCTAGCCAATTCTATTTCCGTCTTAATTTGCCGCCAACCAGCCCCAAAATTAAATTCAACATTCCCCGGCGAGGGCAAAGCCCAAAAACTTCCGTAACTTTCCAAAAATAATTTCAAATGAGAGCCTCCCGCAACTTTGATTTGCTGTTGGAATATGCAGCCCAATACCCCGAACGCAGCATGCTGGCCGGGAAACAAAATGGAAAGTACACCGAATATTCCGCCAAAACCTGCCTCGATACAATAAACCACCTCAGCTATGGTTTACTAAAAATGGGCTTTGAACCCGGCGACCGGGCGGCCATTATTTCCTTCAACCGCCCGGAATGGAACTGGGCCGATTATGCCGTTAGCCAACTCGGTGGAATCAGCGTGCCGATGTACCCAACCGCTTCCGCTGACGATCAGGCCTATATACTAAACGATGCTCAAGTGAAAGTCTTGTTCATCGAAAAAGATGAGTTTATTCAAAAATGGCTGAGTATAAAAGATCAAGTTCCTTCCATTCAACACGTAATTACGTTCGAAGCCCATGCAGAAGGAAAATTCCTGTCCGATTTGATTTCCATTGGAAAGGAGAACCCCGACCCCCAAACCCTGGAATCTCGACGCAGCAATATCCGCAGCGAAGATCTGATGACCTTAATCTACACCAGCGGAACCACAGGTAGACCAAAAGGGGTGATGCTCAGCCACCAGAATATCCTTTCAAATGTAAATACCTGCACCGACTTATTTCCCATGTTCCAAGACAAAAAGGTCCTTTCCTTTTTGCCTTTGTGCCATATTTTTGAGCGCATGGTTGGCTACCTGTATGTAAGCCTGAGAGCCAGCATTTACTACGCTGAAAGCATGGAAACCATCGGTGAAAATCTGAAAGAAGTTCATCCGTATGCTTTTACAACTGTACCAAGGTTGTTGGAAAAAGTGTACGATAAAATTGTGGCCGCCGGACGCGCAAAACCACAACCCATCCGGGTCCTCTTTTTCTGGGCTCTGAAACTGGGCCATGCCTATGAATTGCACGGAAAAAATGGAGCTTGGTACAATTTCAAACTGAAAATTGCCGATGCCCTGGTCTTTAAAAAGTGGAGGGCCGCTTTGGGCGGAGAAGCTGAAGTAATCGTTACAGGTGCCGCGGCTTTACAACCCCGGCTGGCAAGAGTGTTTACGGCAGCCGGCATTTCGGTGCTCGAGGGCTACGGCCTTACTGAAACAAGCCCCGTTATTACGGTAAACCAAATGCCCCACTCCGGCCGCATGTTCGGCTCCGTAGGTCCTGTTATTGATGGTGTGCAGGTTAAAATCGCTGACGATGGCGAAATTTTGTGCAAAGGCCCCAACGTTATGATGGGCTACTACAACAATCCCGAAGCCACTGCCGAGGTGATGGACGCCGAAGGCTGGTTTCATACCGGCGACATCGGTGAATTCCGGGAAGGAAAATTCCTGGCCATAACCGACCGGAAAAAAGAAGTGTTTAAAACCAGCGGAGGCAAATACATCGCTCCACAACCCATGGAAAACGCCTTCAAGGAATCGCCTTTCATTGAACAAATTATGGTGGTTGGCCCCGACCGAAACTTCCCCTCAGCCATTGTTTCTCCCGCCTGGGATTATGTTGAATCTTGGCTAAAACACAAAGGCCTACCCCTAAAATCACCCGAAGAACTGGTTGGCGACCCCCAACTAAGAGCCAAAATCGAAAAAGAAATCAACCTTATCAATCAACGCTTTGGTCATTGGGAACAAGTCAAAAAGTTCGTACTGATTGCCCGTCCATTTTCCATAGAAGGCGGAGAGCTTACCCCAACCCTTAAACTGCGGCGCAAAACCCTGTACTCCAACTACGCCGACGAAATCGAATCCATGTACCTTAAAGTCTAATTCCTCATAAACTCTAAAATCCATAAACCTTGGAAACTTGTAAACGGGAATTTTTCCTTTTCGCCATTCCTATTGTTTTTTTTGCCGCGGGGCTCTTTTTTGTAGGCTTTATGCCGGCCGAACCCCTGCGGGCTGTACTCTTTATTCAGGGGTTGGAATCCAATCAAGGGAAGGTCTGCGTGGCGCTTTTTAACAAACCCGATGGATTTACTGAGCCTAAAAAAGCCATTCATCTGAGCCGGATTGATGCGGCAAAAGGCCAGGTTAGCCTAAGCCTGAATGTGCCCCCGGCCAAATACGCGGTGGCCGTTTTTCACGACGAAAACAACAATGGAATCTTAGACAGAAACTCTTTGGGATTTCCCACCGAAGCCTATGGCTTTAGCAACAACGCCAGAGGCCGCTTTGGCCCCCCGAATTTCAAAGATTGCCTTATTGATATTGGCCCAAACACCCAAACCAGCATTCAGCTTCGATAGGCGATTAAGAAACGGCCCGGTTCAATAGGTGCAGACATACCTGCACCGCCCGTTCCATGTCTTGAACGCTTACGTATTCCTGAACCGAATGAATAGCCATTTCTCCGGTAAATATGTTTGGACAAGGTAAACCCATAAAGCTCAAACGACTTCCATCCGTTCCCCCGCGAATGGGCAGTTCATTCACCTGCAGGCCTGCATCTGCATAGGCCAAACGAGCCAATTCCATGACCTCGGGGTGCCTGGCCAAAACTTCGCCCATGTTTCGGTATTGTTCTTTTCGAACCAAGCCAAACCCAGAGCCCGGAAATGCCTCGCAGGCCTCTTTTGCCAAGGATTCCAACAAAGATACCAGGTCATTTAATTTGCCGCTTTCGAAATCCCTCAAAATAAACGAAACCGTAGCCTGTTCCAATTGCCCTTTTATACCCATTGGATGCACAAAGCCTTGCCGGTCTTCTGTGGTTTCGGGCGACAAGCCTTCTTTTGGCAATCGGCTCAAAAATTCTGCCGCTACCTTAATGGCATTCACCATTTTACCTTTCGCATAGCCCGGATGTGCACTAATTCCTTTGAAGGTCAGCTCCAAATAATCCGCACTGAAATTCTCTCCTTCCAAACTGCCCCGGCTTCCGCCATCTAAGGTATATCCAAAATCTGCATTCACTTTTTCCATGTTGACCGCATCTACTCCCCGGCCAATTTCTTCGTCCGGGGTAAACAAAACTACCACATCGCCGTGCTGCCACTCCGGATGTGCCATCAGTTGCTCGGCCAATTCCATGATGATGGCCACACCGGCTTTGTCGTCCGCGCCAAGAAGCGTAGTTCCAGAGGCGGTTATGATGTCGTCTCCTATGCGCTCTTTTAAATAAACTTGATGCTCTTTAGAAATAACAACCGAGGGATTATCCGGCAGTACAATCGGACTGCCGTCCCACTTAGGATGTAAAATGGGTTTCACATTCGTGCCACTGCAATCGGGTGCAGTATCTACATGCGAACAAAAACAAATGCGGGGGGCTTTTAATCCTTCCGGCAAGTTTGAAGGAATGCGGGCATAGACATACCCGTTTTCGTCCAATTCAACCTGCCGAATTCCGAAAGACTTTAACTCGGCCACCAACATTCGGCACAAAACCAATTGCTTGGCTGTTGATGGCTGACTGCTCGAAGCCGCGTCCGATTGGGTGTCCACCTGAACATAGCGCATTAATTTTTCGGCAACCTGAAAAAACAACGTTGAAGGATTCATAATAATGTTTGGTTAAAGGTAGGCAAACAGAGGCAATTTCATCGGAATTCCTACCCAAACGGGCTGAAACCGGCCCCGCTTTTTTGCACAGGCAAATCCATGCGAATCCTCCAGGGATGAGGATATGCATTGTTGAACCGCTGCCCCGCTGTTTTTAACCAACCCAAGCCCAAGCCGCCATGCTCTGCAATTATCCATGGGGCGTTCATTGATTTGAATTCAGGAGCCAGCCCCTTTAAATAACGCAAGGCTTCCTCGGTATTCAGTTCAAGTTTTGGAGCCACACAGCCTTCAATAAAAGGCAAGTGGGGGTCCGGAACAACACGCCCATTTTCCATTTTCCCTAAGCAAACTCCCATAAGTTGCAAGCCGGGTATGGAACCCCAACAAGCCGGCAGTGGCTTGGGCAGGCCATACCACCGACCCTTGAACTGTATGGTTTTCCAATCTCGGTCTGCAGGCAAATACGAACCCAGCAACCCGGCAAAAGTGCCCTTGGGTTCCACCCTAACCAATTGCCGATTTTCCTCCCCTGCTTTTCTCCAAACCGACACATAAAAACCCTCTCCCCGAACCTGACCGGGAAAAGCGGCCCAACCCAAATTGCCTTCCAATGCTTCAAAACCATAGCTGTTTGGCAGCTGCAATGAAACCGGCTGCATCCCAAGTTGGCTCAACGCAAAAGCATGGCCTTGATTTTCGGCCTCATGAAAAGTACAAGTGCTGTAAAATAAATACCCACCCGGTTTTATCAGTTCAACGGCATGGGGCAAAATCCGGCTTTGCAGGTGTGTACACTTCTGCCGCAATTCCAAAGTCCACTGCTGACGAGCAAAGGCATCTTTTCGAAACATTCCCTCCCCGGAACAGGGGGCATCCAACAAGACCAAATCGGCCTGTCCTGCCAAATGAAGTGCCAATTGCTCCGGGTTGGCGTTGGATTGCAACACATTGGAAAATCCCCATTTTTTTAGATTGTCTTGCAAGACCAAGGCCCGATTCGGAATGGGGTCGTTTGCCAACAACCAACCCTCTTCGTTCATCCAGTCCAACAATAGGGTGCTTTTTCCCCCGGGTGCCGCCGCCAAATCGATGGCAAACTCCGGCTTGGGCAGTTGATTCAACAAAGGCCGCAATACCATTGACGAGGCCTCCTGCACATAATAGGCTCCGGCATGAAAGGCAGGGTCAAGGGTAAAAATGGGCCGTTCCTGTAAATAGCGACCTTGGGAATTCCAAGGAACCTTTTCTAAATCGGAGTAAGGCAATGCCCGCCTGGGATGCAACCGAATGGAAGTTTCCGGGGGCAAATCCAAGGCCTGCATCCGAAGGGCGGCCAATTCCTTTCCCCAGGCGCTTTCGCAGGCCTGAACAAAATCCAAAGGCAAAGGACATTCAGCCCCGCCGCTGCTTAAATGTTTCATAGGCCAAAATACCTGCCGCCACCGAAACATTTAACGATGCCACCGGTCCGGTTTGGGGTATCGCGATCGAGTCGTCGGCCATGCTTAAATAGGCCGGCGATATGCCCTCATGCTCGGATCCCATCATCAGCATCATTGGCCGGGATAAATCGGCTTGATGGGGTTGCAGATTTCCTTTTTCATGCACAGCAAAAAAGTGCAAGCCACTTTCTTTCAACATTTTAATGCTGTCTTTCAAATTCCATACCCTACACAAAGGCAAATGCAACAATGCCCCCGCCGACGATTTTATGGTGTCTTCGCTAATCAGGGCCGAGCCACGAGACGGTATCACCAAGGCCTGGGCGCCAAAGCACAAGGCACTTCGAGCGATGGCACCCATGTTGCGTACATCCGATACCTGATCCAACAATACAATAAAGGGTGCTTCGCCCGATTCAAAAACCCGGGCTACTATATCCTGAACGTCCGGGTTGGGAAGCAGGGCCCGAAATGCAATCAATCCTTGATGCTGACCTCGGGTGGTGCGGTTTAGCTTTTCTTGTGGCACTTCCTGAACCGGAATTTGCCGCTCCTGAGCTATGCGCAGCAACTGTTCTGCCCCACGTCCGCTTATTCCCTTTCTAAGCAGTATCTTTTCAATGGGATGCCGAGCCTCTAAGGCCTCTAAAACCGGATGCCAGCCATAAAGCAGTTGGGGTAAATCCGACATAAATTATACTTATGCAGCCTTTCCGAATTGGGATTGAGCCAACCGTTGCTCGGCCAATTCTCGGGTTATCAATAGCTTTGATTTTCCGGCATCGGGAGCATCAAACATGTCTTGCTTCATTATGGCCTCAAAAATTGAACGCAAACCGCGGGCTCCCAATTTGTATTCTAAGGCTTTTTCTACAATCAAATCCATCACTCCTTCCTCCACTTCCAAATCGACCTGATCCATTTCAAGCAAGCGTTTGTATTGCTTTAACAAGGCGTTTTTAGGTTCGGTCAATATTCGTTTTAAGGCGGTAGCGTCTAAAGGCGACAAATAGGTTACCACCGGCAGCCTACCCACCAATTCCGGTATCAGTCCAAAGGCCTTTATGTCTTGGGGGGCTACATATTGCAAAACCTCTTCTTCTGTGGGTTGCGTTTTTCCCTGGGTCATAAATCCAATAGATCGGTGCGACAACCGTTCGGCTATCCGGTGCTGAATGCCATCAAAGGCACCCCCGCAAATAAACAATATTTGCCGCGTATCTACCTGTATCAGTTTTTGTTCAGGATGCTTTCGGCCACCCTGGGGTGGGACACCAATTACGTTTCCTTCAAGCAACTTGAGCAAGCCCTGCTGAACACCCTCCCCACTTACATCACGGGTAAGAGAAGGGTTGTCCCCTTTTCGAGCAATTTTATCGATTTCATCAATAAAAACAATTCCCCGCTGGGCGGCCTCTACATTGTAATCGGCGGCTTGCAACAAACGAGTCAGTACACTTTCCACATCTTCACCCACATAACCGGCTTCCGTCAATACAGTGGCATCCGCAATGCAAAAAGGAACCTGCAACATGCGGGCGATGGTCCGAGCTATCAAGGTTTTTCCGGTGCCGGTTTCGCCCACCAAAATCACATTGCTTTTGTCTATTTCTACTTCTTCTTTTTTTGAGGAGGCTTGGCTTATCCTTTTAAAATGGTTGTACACTGCCACTGCAAGGGTGATTTTTGCCTCATCTTGCCCAATTACATATTCGTCTAAAAATGCCTTTATGTCTTTGGGCTTGTACAGTTTTACCTTCCCGCTGGGTTTGGTTTTGTGATTTGAAATGCTTTCGGCATGCACAATTTCATGAGCCTGCTCCACACAATCCGAACATATTTCAGCTTTGTGGCCACTAATCAATAAATCAACCTCGGTTCGGGGACGAAGGCAAAAGGAACAAAACTGTGCCGGTGTTTTCGCCATTATTTGCCCGGTTGCTTCACCAATACTTCGTCAATCATTCCATATTCTTTCGCCTCCTGGGCTATCATCCAATAATCTCGGTCCGAATCTGCCTCCACCTTATCAAAAGGTTGACCTGAATGATTGGCAATGATTTGATACAATTCCTTTTTTAGTTTTTGAATCTCCCGATGGGTAATTTCAATGTCTGATGCCTGGCCTTGAGCACCACCCAAAGGCTGGTGTATCATTATGCGCGAATGCGGAAGTGCGGTGCGCTTGCCGGTTGCCCCGGCACACAGCAATACTGCCCCCATGCTGGCAGCCAATCCCACACAGATGGTGGCCACATCAGGACCAATCCACTGCATGGTGTCGTAAATGCCCAATCCCGCATACACCGAACCGCCGGGCGAATTGATGTATATCTGTATGTCGCGCTTGCTGTCGGCACTTTCTAAAAACAAGAGCTGGGCCTGAATAATGTTCGCAATGTAATCGTCAATGGGAGTTCCCAAAAAAATGATTCGATCCATCATCAACCGTGAAAACACGTCAACCTCTCTAAAATTCACAGGACGCTCTTCAATGACCGTTCGTGTCATGTTTTCAACGGAAGACATGTAGGTATCTAAGTGCATGCTGGATATTCCGCGCTGCTTTACTGCATATTTTTTAAACTCATCGTGTGGAAACATATACCATTATTTTAACTTCGGCTGAGGCGCCATTGGCTACAAATATACAGAAAATGAATCTGTGCCTTAAGCCTTTTCAAGCTCAAAATACGCCTCGGAATCAATGGGTATTTGTGCTATGTTTAAACCGGCTCGAACCGCCTCAAGTACTTTTAATTCCAACAGGTTTTCATGAACCTTGCGCACTTCTTCTTTGTCTTGCCTAAATCGGGCAACAACATCATTCAACTGGGTTTCGGTGAACTTATACCCGGCACGCACCAATCGGTTTACCACGGTGGAACGAACCCCCTCTGTCAATTCAGAATTCTCTACTTTAACCTGATGACGCTCAAACAATTTGGTGCGCAATACCTCCCAAACAATAAACCGTCTGTCTTGGTGGAACGAGGCCTGAATTTCTTCCAAACTCTTTTCCTTTTTTTGTCCTGCATGCAACCAACGCACCAAAAATGCTTCCGGCAATTGCATTGGATTGCTGTCAATCAACCATTCCCGCAAACTTTCCAATAAGTCTTGGTTTGCTTTTGTCTGCAGGTTGCCCTGCAACGATTCTCGAATTCGCTGCCGCATTTGCTCTTCGTCGCTGACCTGCCCTTCGCCAAAAATCGAATCAAAAAAGGGTTGATTCAATTCGGCAGGGACCATGCGCGAAACGTAATGTATGGTAAATTCAACCGTTTCAGGCAAGGCCGCCAACCCCTCCTCCGGTACATCCAAATAAATGGCATTGGTTCTGTCATCTGCAAATAGGCCACGGGTGGGCAATGAAAGCACATCGCCCCTCTTTTTAGCCAATAGGGCTTCTTTTGCCTGTGCCGACACCAACTTTTTCATGGGCAAAAAGCAACTCGGAACTTTCGGGTCTTCCACTCCTTCCGGCTGATATTTAAAACTTCCAAAAACAGAATCTTCTTCGCCTACCTCTTCCCGATCTTGAAACGAGGATTGCCCTTGCCGCAACCGTTCAATTTCTTTCTCTACCTCAGCATCTGAAACGACAATTTGATACGCTTTCAGCTCGTTTTTGAAGGGAATCTGAACCTCGTCAGCCGGCATCAATCCCAAATCAAAGGCAAATTTGAAATGGCCGTCGCTATACCAATCGTTGGAATCCGGATAATCTTCGCTAGGCAATGGCTCACCTAAATACTGGATGTTTTCCCGCTCTAAAAAACCGTACAACTCGGCATTTAATTTTTTAAAAACCTCGTCGCTGCGCATGGAGTTGGCATACATTTTACGAATCATTCCCATGGGTGCCTTACCCGGCCTAAAACCGGGAACATTGGCCCGAGCTTGCATGGTTTTCAATCCTTTTTCAAGCTCGGCCGCATAATCTTCGGGGGCAATTTCTACATGAATAAGTAGATTCAACTCATCAGTGCGCTCCTGGAAAATATTCATATCTGTGCAGTTACAATAAAAAATTTCTTGCCGCTTTAATTCGTAAAAGAGCCCAGGACGCTTCGTAGGGCTGCAAGCCGGATTGGCCGGGCAACTCTGCGGTGTATCCCGGGCTCAAGGACAAACACGGTCAGCGAAAAAAGTGCGGATGAAGGGACTCGAACCCCCACGCCTTTCGGCACCAGATCCTAAGTCTGGCGCGGCTACCAATTACGCCACATCCGCGGGCTTTCTTGAAAAGGTTGGCAAAGATAGGGTAAAATCTCTGAATCCGAAAGTTTAATACACTTTTTCAGGATCAATTCCAAAGAATAGTTGAATTTATAGGTTTTTTGGGCGGGTGACGGGCTTTCACCGGTAGGCCGCAGCCACAGGCAGGGGGCATGTCGGCTTTGCGGGGGCTCCTAAAGTCGCCTCCGCAGCCCGCATGCCCCTGCTGCCTGTGGCCTCGCGGGCTACCGTGTTCAATCCCGCCCGCGGCCGCATCCTTCCTTTATTTGCCCGAAATTTCAACTTAACCAACCCCTTCCCCAAAAACAGCCACCAACTTGGGTTCAACTTTAAGCCCCAATTCTTTTGCATTGTTATTATTCCGGCCCCGAACCACCGGTTGAACTTAACCCAAACCTCTCTGCCACTGTTTCAAAAGCATGCACAAAATCTGCTCAATTTTGATCCGGCCTGCCAACACAACATCTTCGTTCCAAAATTCTACTTAGCGATTTTTATACTGCTTTTCGTAGTACTGCTGATAGGTTCCGCTGGTTACACTATCCAGCCATTCTTGATTGTTTAAATACCAATCCAAAGTTAAAGAAAGTCCTTGCTCAAACGTAACCGAAGGTTCCCAACCCAGCTCATTCTTTATTTTTGAGGCATCAATGGCATACCTCCTGTCGTGTCCCGGACGATCGGTTACATAGGTAATCAATGAAGCCGAATCGCCCTCAGGCCTTCCCAGCTTTTGGTCCATCAATCGGCACATCAATTGAATTAAATCGATGTTTTTCCATTCGTTAAACCCTCCAATATTGTACGTTTCCCCCAATTTCCCCCGATGCAAAACGGCATCAATGGCTCGGGCATGATCCACCACAAACAACCAATCGCGGGTGTATTTCCCATCTCCATACACCGGCAAAGGTTTTCTGTGACGTATGTTGTGAATAAAAAGAGGAATCAATTTTTCAGGGAATTGATTCGGCCCATAGTTGTTTGAACAATTTGAAATCACCACCGGCAGTCCATACGTGTGGTTCCAGGCCCGAACAAAATGATCGGAAGCGGCCTTTGAACTGCTGTAAGGACTTCTGGGATCGTATGCTGTGGTTTCGGTGAAAAAACCGGTGTCGCCCAGGCTTCCATATACCTCGTCGGTTGAAATATGATAAAATAAACGGTTTTCAAATTTCCCGGCCCAAGCCTCACGGGCGGCATTCAACAAATGGATGGTGCCCAAAACATTGGTATGCACAAAAGCCAAAGGGTCTTGAATGGATCGGTCTACATGCGACTCGGCCGCCAAATGCACCACCACATTAAAATCCAATTGATGCATCAATTTCGAAACTGCATCGAAATCCAAAATGTCAATGCGCTCAAACCGGTAATTGGGTGCCCCTTCAATGTCCCTGATGTTTTCAAGGTTGCCGGCATAGGTCAGTTTATCAATATTGAAAATCAGGTAATCCGGATAGGTGTTCACCAACAAGCGTACCAGGTGCGACCCAATGAAGCCTGCGCCGCCTGTTACCAATATGCGTTTTGTATGCAACATAGCCCGAATTAAAGACTCCAATACTCAAAGGTACTGAACCGCTTTCGGAACAGGCCTTTAAGGTCGGCCAAAATGCCGCCTTTTGCCAACAATTCCCCAAAATCTGCTTCCGTTAATCCGACATATGGTTGGTGCGAAACAGCTACAAAAACAGCCGCGTATAAACCTGTAGGCTTTTCAACCAAACCATAGCCGTATTCGTGGTTTACCTCCTCAGAATTGGCATGCGGATCTGTTACCTCTACCAAAACGCCGTATGATTGCAACTCGTAAACCAAATCGGCCACTTTGGAATTCCGAATGTCGGATACATTTTCTTTAAAAGTGGTTCCCATAACCAATACCCTTGCTCCTTTAATATCGAATCCTTTTGCGATGAGCCGCTTGATGATTTGACGGGCAGCATGGGCCCCCATACCGTCGTTGATGTCTCGGCCGGCATTGATAATACGGGCGTGGTATCCCAATTGTGCCGATTTATGGGTCAAATAGTAGGGGTCAACGCCAATGCAGTGTCCGCCCACCAAACCGGGCGAGAACTTCAAAAAATTCCATTTTGTTCCGGCGGCCTCCAACACCTCGTAGGTATTGATTCCCATTTTACCGAAGATGATGGATAGTTCGTTCATCAAAGCTATGTTGACGTCGCGCTGGGTGTTTTCTATGATTTTTGCCGCTTCGGCCACTTTAAGGGAAGAAGCCTGAAAAACTCCTGCCTGAACAACCAACTCGTACAACCTGGCCACGGTTTCCAAGGCCTCTGCATCGTTTCCTGAAACCACCTTGACAATGTTTTTCAGGGTATGTTCTTTATCGCCGGGATTAATGCGTTCAGGGCTGTAACCAACCTTAAAGTCAATGCCCATATTTAGGGAAGACAAATCTTCCAGAATCGGTACGCAGTCTTCTTCTGTGCAGCCGGGGTAAACCGTAGATTCGTAAATAACGTAATCGCCTTTTTTCAATACTTGCCCCACGGTGGTGGTGGCGGAAATCAGGGGCTTTAAATCGGGTTGTTTGGCATCGTCAATGGGGGTTGGAACCGCCACAATAAATATTCTGGCCAACCGCAAATCTTCTATATCGCAGGTAAAATGAATGTCGGCGTGGTCAAATTCTTCGGCAGCCAATTCTTGGCTTGGGTCAATACGGTTGCGCATCATTTCAACCCGCTCTGCATTGATATCAAACCCGATTACCTTAACCTTGCGGGCAAATTCAAGGGCGATAGGCAAGCCCACGTAACCCAAACCCACCACGGCTACAGGGGCTTCTTTGTTGATAATCTCGTTGAAAACACTCATGATTCTGTTGTTTTTTCACTTTGGAGCGTAAAGATATCTTTTTAGGCTAGAAGGAAGATGAAGCCGAAGTAATGTTTACCTGACCATTTAAGGTTAAAACATATTCTTCGCCCGATTCCGGACACTGTGCAAGACCTTGCTCGTTAAATTCAAGCCGTTGACCAAAGCGGCTCATCCAACCCTGCTGTCGGGCAGGATTTCCATACACCAAGGCAAAGGGCGGCACATCTTTGGTAACAACGGCTCCTGCTCCAACAAAGGCATATTCCCCAAGCCGAATTCCACAAACAATGGTGGCATTCGCCCCAATGGTTACTCCTTTGCCCACCAATGTGGGTTTAAACTCCGACTTTCGATTTACGGCACTGCGTGGATTGATTACATTGGTAAAAACCATGCTGGGTCCCATAAATACATCGTCTTCGCATACCACTCCTTCGTAAATGGAAACATTGTTTTGAACCTTGCAGTTGTTTCCAATCCGCACTCCGGGGCCCACCATTACGTTTTGGCCCAGGGAACAATTGTTGCCGATTTTTGCGTTCTGCATGACATGGCAAAATTGCCAAACTTTTGTTCCCTCGCCCAGCTCAGCGGTTTCGTGAACAATAGAGGTTTCGTGAACAAATGCGGGCATTAGAAATTTAAACTGGGTTTGTACAAATCAACTTTATCAAGCCCTTTAAAATATTCAAGGGTGGTTTTTAGGCCCTGGGCACGATCTACCTTCGGCTCCCAACCCAAAATTCGTTTGGCAAGATCAATGTTGGGCTGCCTCTGTTTTGGATCGTCTGCGGGCAGAGGCATAAAAACGATTTTGCTTTTGGATTGGGTTAAGGCCAAAATTTCTTCGGCAAATTGAAGGATGGTAATTTCGGCAGGATTTCCAATGTTGACCGGCTCGTCGTAATCGCTCAAAAGCAAGCGGTAGATGCCTTCTATCAAATCGGACATGTAGCAAAAGGATCTTGTTTGATTTCCCTCTCCAAACACCGTCAAATCTTCGCCCCGCAGGGCCTGTCCAATAAAGGCAGGCAAGGCCCGTCCATCGTTAAGCCTCATGCGAGGGCCATAGGTATTGAAAATCCGAACTATGCGGGTTTCAACCTTATGAAAACGGTTGTAAGCCATGGTAATGGCCTCTTGAAAGCGTTTGGCCTCGTCGTAAACACCCCTGGGCCCTATGGGGTTTACATTTCCCCAATACGATTCATCTTGCGGATGCACCAAGGGGTCTCCATATATTTCTGAGGTTGAAGCCACCAGAATGCGGGCATTTTTTGCTTTGGCTAAGCCCAGCAAGTTGTGGGTTCCCAACGAACCCACTTTTAGGGTTTGTATGGGAATTTTAAGGTAATCTATGGGCGAGGCCGGGCTGGCAAAATGCAAAATGTAGTGCAGCTTCCCTGACACATGCACAAACTTTGATACATCGTGGTGGTAAAATTCAAAATCAGGGTGCGAGAACAAATGTTCTATGTTTCGAATGTCGCCTGTAATTAGGTTGTCCATAGCCACAACCCGATAGTCTTTGGCAATAAAGAAATCGCACAGATGAGAACCCAGGAATCCGGCTCCGCCGGTAATTAGAACTCGTTTTTTCATAAAATGGTAAGGCTATCGCCCAATGCTAAAATATTGAAAGCCCAGGGACTTCATTTTCGATGGCTGGAAAATATTTCGTCCATCAAATACGGTGGGGGTTTTTAGCCGTTTTAACAATTCCTCCATATCCGGATTTCTGAAAACAGCCCATTCTGTGGCAATAACCAAGGCGTCGGCATGGTCTAAGGCCGAATACGCCGAATCGGCGTATTCAATAGCATCACCCAATACCGATTTAACGTTGGGCATGGCTTCGGGGTCGAAAGCAATGATTTCAGCACCGGCTTCACGCAGGGTTTCAATCAAATCCAGGGCAGGGGCTTCCCGTATGTCGTCGGTATCGGGTTTAAAGGCCAAGCCCCACAAGGCAAGACGCCTCCCTGTTAAATCTCCTTGAAAAAAGTGCAGGATTTTTTGTGCAAAAAAGGCTTTTTGGCTTTGATTTACCTCCATTACCGCCTGCAGAATTTTAAAATCGTACTCGTTTTGGTTGGCGGTGTGCACCAAAGCCTGAACGTCTTTTGGGAAGCAGCTGCCTCCATAACCCAATCCGGGAAACAAAAAACGCTTTCCAATGCGCTCGTCGCTGCCAATGCCCAACCGCACCTGATCTACATTGGCTCCAACCCTTTCGCACAAACGTGCAATTTCGTTCATAAACGAAATTTTGGTTGCCAGAAAAGAATTGGCTGCATACTTGGTCATTTCGGCCGAGCGCTCGTCCATAAAATAAATGGGATTGCCCTGCCGAACATAGGGAGCATACAAATCGGTCAAAAGGTCACGGGCACGTTGACTTTCGGTGCCAATCACAATTCGGTCGGGCTTCATGAAATCTTCTACGGCAAACCCTTCACGCAAAAACTCCGGATTTGAAACCACATCAAAATCAGATTTTGCCTGGGGCATTATGGCCTCTCGAACCAAATCGGCAGTCCCAACGGGAACCGTACTTTTGTCGATAATTACCTTGTAAGTATTGAGCAAAGGACCAAGCTGACGGGCAACCCCAAGCACATAGCTTAAGTCGGCCGAGCCGTCTTCGCCCGGAGGTGTAGGCAAGGCCAGGAACAACACCTCTGCATTTAATACTCCTTCGGCCAAATCGGTGGTAAAATGCAATCGGCCCTGCTTTAGGTTGCGCTCAAAAAAAACAGCCAAATTAGGTTCATAAATGGGCACGATGCCCTTTTTCATGTTTTCGACCTTTTGTTGGTCAATGTCCACGCATACAACGCGATTGCCGGTTTCAGCCAGACAGGTTCCTGTTACCAAGCCCACATAACCTGTACCAATTACACAAATATTCATATTCTTATTTGTTAATGCATCAATGGTTGGCGAACCAACTGCGAACCCGATCGCCAATAAATTCAAGTTGTTCGGTTTGCAAATGGGTGTGCATAGGCAGGCTTATTACATGGTCGCACAAGTGTTCCGAAACCGGAAAGGCCCCGGCAACATACCCCTGGTGATTGTACGCCTTTTGCAAATGCAGGGGCACCGGATAGTAAATCTTAACAGGTATGCCTTGGCTTTCAAGGAATTTCATCAATTCTGTTCTGCCGGGCCGCGACAAGGTCAGCGTGTATTGATGAAACACATGGGTAGATTTTGGATCCCGAACCGGGATATGCAGCCCGTCAATATCGCCAAACATGGCGTCGTAGCAGGCCGCCGCATGCTGACGTGCACGGGTGTAATCGAGCAGGCGGCGTAATTTTATGCGCAATACTGCCGCTTGAAGGGTATCAAGCCTGGAGTTCACCCCTACCACATCATGGTAATACAGGGCACTTTGTCCGTGGTTGGCAATCATTTGCATGCG
>Ga0214917_10001228_pt1 | contig 33180 bp, 32 predicted proteins | sample LL_1208_BB_MetaG_FD_177983 | JGI IMG/M metagenome (GOLD analysis project Ga0214917, IMG submission 177983) | Freshwater microbial communities from Lake Lanier, Atlanta, Georgia, United States - LL_1208_BB | ecosystem: Environmental > Aquatic > Freshwater > Lake | place: USA: Georgia | collected... | reverse complement strand
GGGTTTGGCTCCACTCGGTATCTAGCCAAGTCAATGTTGAAGGCGTAACACTAACCAAAGTGGCATCACTTGACGTAAATGTAAGTGAAAGTTGGCAAGGAGATGTTGGGCAGATTATCGGTTGATTTAGTGCAATAGAAGTGGTTGTGGAATTACCTTCTTGCAGAGAAATAGTTGAAGGTGTCGATGAAATTCTTGGAAGGGCACTCGCAGGCGCAGCGTTTAGAATCGTCGAAATCAATAAAACCATAAGCATTACAGTTGAATTCCGACGTTGTTGTGACAATTGCGCGTCCCCTCTGAATCTAAAGTGCGCCCGAAGGGATTCGAACCCCTAACCTTCTGATCCGTAGTCAGATGCTCTATCCGTTGAGCTACGGGCGCTTGAAGCGTGTGAATCCTACCTGTTTTTTATAACCCGCCCAAACGTAGCAACTCGCTTTTATCTGCAACTTTTACGCGTGGCTTTCCTAAAGGTTCACCCCTTGAAACTTCTGCAGCATTGATTGCTTCCCAATGAGTTTGCGTGATGACCTTACGCGCACCAATGAGATCACTTATGTCGCCAGAATTTTTTGGTGATTTCAAATCAGAGATGAGTAATTCGATTACCGCAGCGGCATCACTCTTATTAGTGCCGATGACGCCAGATGGTCCGCGCTTTGCCCAGCCAACTACGTAAAGATTTTCTTTTACGTGACCTTCGGTATTTAAAACTTTACCTTTTTCGTACGTAACACCCGAGAGTGGATCTGCTTCATAACCAATTGCGCTAATTACTAGGCCACACTTAATTGTTTTCTCGCCTGCTGGAGTTTTAAATACAACTTCTTGAACTTTTCCTGCGCCTTTAATCTCCGTAGGTACATGATGAAATAAGAACTCCATCGTGCGTGCATGGTTTGTTTTTTCGTGCTCAGCAATTGCAAGCATTGCATCAAGATTACTTTTAACATCTTTTTCAGGTGAATCCCCCGCTGCCACGAGTGCTGCTTCGATGTCAGACTTACTGATAATTACATTAGTATGTTCGAGTTTTGGAAGTTCTCGTAACTCAGGCGACGTGAAAGCAGCGTGTTCGGCGCCCCGGCGAGCGCATATATAAACTTTGCGGATGCCACTCTTCTTCAGTGCTGCGATTGCGTGCTCTGCCGTATCAGTTGGATCGAGTTCGGATGGATCTAGTGCCAACATGCGCGCAACATCCATTGCAACATTTCCGGCGCCAATAACGATTGCAGTCTCTGTATCAAGTGACACATCAACTTCTGTGTAATCCGGGTGAGCGTTATACCAAGGTACAAAATCGGCGGCAGATAAATAGCCCTTTAACTCTTCTCCGGAAATACCCAACTTGCGCCCCACAGAAGATCCGGTCGCAATAATTACTGCGTCGTACTTTGTTTGTAGATCACTGAGTTGAACATCTGTACCGAGTTCGACATTTCCAAATAAGCGAAAGTTTCCAGCAGTTGCAATCTTTTCAAATACCTTTGAAACCGTTTTAATTTTTGGATGATCTGGTGCAACACCGCTTCGAACTAAGCCCCATGGTGTTGGAAGGCGTTCAATCATGTCGATTGCAAAAGTTTTATCTTCGCTCTGTGCGTTTTGTAGAGCTTGCGCTGCGAAATAACCTGCAGGTCCTGCGCCAACGATTGCTACTTTAAACGTTGGCACGCGAGGATTCCCTTCACACTTAATTCTAGCATTCAAAAAGTAAGTCTTAGAATCACTTTAATTGGTGAGTTTCAATGTAGTATCAACTTGTGCTAAGTGAGTCGAAAGAAAAAATATTATATATTAGGCTGTTTGATTTCATTTCCTCTTAGCACTCCATATCTAGATTTATTCCTGACAAGCGTATTTCTATTTGTAATTTTTTTAAATAAGGATTTACGTGGTGCCAGTTTAAGGCGTTTGTTTGTTTCAAGAATCCTACCAAACCTTCTATTTTTATTTTTATTATGTAGAGATATAGTATCAATTTTTACTTTTTTCGATTTAAAGACTGTAAGAATTATATTGGTGCATTTAGTACTATTTCTTTTTGCATTACTATCTAATTTCGATTTGCTTACAAGTCGGAGATACAAATTAATCTTAAATATCGGAATTTTTTATTTCGCTTCCTATACTATTTTTTATATTATAACAAAGATTAAAGGTGAAGATTGGGCAACACTACAAACAGTTTACTTAACGGGATCGGTCTATGCCGCAATTCCTTTCTTATTTATAAGTTACTCAATTTTAGAAAATTCAACTCGTCAAACTATGACTTCAGAAATGGTTCTTGTTCTACTCGCACTTATTTCAGCTACTGTATATTCAAGTAGAACCTTACTCCTTTTTATTTTTTTGTTTCTATTTACATTTCTTTTTAAATCAAAGATAGAAGTGGTCAAACGGCTTCAATTTTTCTCGATTCTACTCTTTCTCTCAATTTTCCTAAGTGCAATTTCTGGAACATTTGTCTCACATACGAAACCCATTCAATCATCCCAAGATTCATATGGGGTTGAATCAAGTTCCACAAGTGAAGACAGTAATTTAAAAAATTTTATTAAGGACTTGTCCGCATCGGCGCTTTTTTTGTTTAATAATAGGCAATCTGATCAAGATCGCAAATCTCATCTTCTTTGTGGGATAGAAGCACTAAAAAATCGAGGGTTGATAACAAATATATTTGGGTCCGGCACAAACACTTATCGCCATACCTTAGCGAGCTGTACTCAGTTTGGAGGCCCTGGTTATAGCGATGAAAAAATCATTCGTAAGGATAAGGGTTCACAATCTATATCGTTTACGATAACTCTGATTGATTATGGAATTCTGCCCTTTGTTCTGATATTTATAATGTTTTTTCATCACTTTTCTCAATTTTTCAATCAAAAAAATTCACTTGTGTATATGTTTTATTTTGTATTAAATTTTTATTTATTTTTTATTACCAATTTAGGTCCAGCACTAATAGTTTGGTTATTCTTCGTTGCGCCTTATTTGGGTCATTACAAGGATCGATGGATTCGTTTAAAGTAAGCTAAATTTAGTCAGCCTCACAAAGCCTTTAATTTTTGCGGAGACGAGGAGATTTGAACTCCTGAAGGGTTTAACCCCTTACCTCGTTAGCAGTGAGGCGCACTCGACCGGGCTATGCGACGTCTCCTTGTTCAAGGAAAGTTTACAGGTTACCGAGGCTTTACGAGAACACGGTTTCTGGGCTTAGAGTGGAGCGATTTTATGCATGAACTCAACTCGAGATGGCGATGAGGTCATAGCTATTGCATCAGCATTTATTGCTTTGACGTAATCAGTAGACGCGTGAAAATCAAAAGCTGCTTGATCTTTCCATGCCTCTAGAAAGTAAAAAGTATTCGGATCGGTTTGATCAATATGTAAATTATAGAACAAGCAACCTTCTTCTTGATTGCTCAGTGCCACCATTTCTAATAATCGCTTGTGTAGCTCATCTCGAAATTCAGGTTTTGCTTGAAATCGAACACACATAGAAACTGCTTTGTCTTTTTGCATATCAACCACAATTCAAAATAACACTGCTGTATGGGACGTTATCGCCGGTGTGAATAATTCCCAGGGTTTGTCCAACTTTTATCTTAAAATCTTCATGAGCGATGATGTTTAGCGGTAGATGCGAAATAGTTTTGCGGTATTCGCTAACAATTTTCGCATCAACCTTTGCTTCAAACTCTGCAGCCATTGTCACAGATGTCACTTCGACGTGAGGAAGTATTGCGGCTAATACATCCGGAATTGAAGGCAAACCGAGTACAACTGCGAGATCCACAGTCTCAACGTTTGGGTACGAGGGAAAGGGACCATCGACAATTGCAATCGTATTAACGTGGCGGAACCGAGCGAGTAAAGATGCAAGTTCTCCGTTAATAATTCTCTTAGTTGTCATTAGGGAATTAATGAAACCTTGATTGATTTTGTTCCATCAGCAACCATATCTAAGCCCTTTTGGAAATCAGCTAACGGGAATTGATGTGTACAAATTTCATCGAGTGGCAAGCGGCCTGATTCAATCATTTTGATTGCCGCTGGCCAGCAGTGAGGTCCAAGGTGTGCACCTAGTACGTCTAATTCTTTATCATCGCTAATGATTGACCAATCAACAGTTACATCCTCTTTAAATACGCTGTAGCAAACAAAGGTTCCAAGTTTGCGAAGGATTTTCAAACCTTGAAGAACAGCTGCAGGGTGACCAGTTCCTTCTAGGTAAATATCTGCGCCATAACCTTCGGTCATTTCGCGAATAATCTGGACTGGATCCTGCTTTCCGATATTAATCGTATGTGTAGCACCGCATTTCTTTGCTACTTCAAGTTTGCGATCATCAAGATCGAGTGCAATCAAAGTTCCTGGGAACTTCGCTGCAGCTCCTGCGATCATGCCAAGACCAATTGGTCCACAGCCTGCGACTACTACAACATCTGCGAACTTAATGTTTGCGCGTTCAACTGCGTGAAGTGCGCAGGATAATGGTTCTGCGAACGCAGCGTGTTGTGGTTTAACGTTCTTAGAAATTTTATGGACGAGAGCTTCTTTAGGAAAGACCATATATGAAGCCATTCCGCCAGGAGTTGCGCGTTTGAATCCAAACATTCCGTGTGGTGCACACATCCAATATTGTCCGCGCAAGCAGTAACGACATTCACCACAAGGAACAATCTGTTCTGCGACGACGCGATCGCCTTTCTTTACTCCCCAACGTTTTGCTGCAACGTCATCTAATTCGACAATCTCACCAACAAATTCGTGTCCTGGTACAACTTCTGTTTCTGCCCATGCTGGACGACTTGCGTCTCCCCAGAACTTTGCAGCACCGTGATAACACTTAAGATCACTTGCACAAATACCGACAGCTTCGACCTTTACAAGTGCTTCACCAGGTCCAGCTTTGGGAATGGCAATATCTTCCAATTTGTAATCCATAGGTCCGTGACATACGACGGCTTTCATTTGATCAGACATTGCTGGGTACTGCCTTTCTGCTGCAGAGACACGTGCATTTCACGTGTTCTATTTTGCTAGTTCTAGTGCGATGCTTTCAACCTCTTGGACAATCTTTTTTAAGTTCTGTACATCATGCGCTGAACGCCCTAGGAATAAACCATCCACGCTCTGTGCAATTTTTTCAAATAATCCTTGGTTGGCACTTCCACCGTAGAGGATTTGAAGATTAGTTGATCCAATCTGTGTTGCAAATTCCTTTATTTTCGAACACACAGTATTTATGTAGCCCGCATCGGCTGGAGCTGCCACGCCTATTGCCCAAACAGGCTCGTAAGCAATAATTATTCGTTGGTGCAAGTTTGTTCCTGATAAAGAGAGTGCGGATCTAATTTGTTCTACACAGACATCTGCGGCTCTTTCGGGGTAGCTTTGGGTGAGTTCACCGACACAAATAACTGGAATTAAATGTGCAGAAAGTGCTTGTAAAACTTTTCTAGCAATAAGTTCATCTGTTTCATTGAAGTCTCGACGGCGTTCGGCATGACCAATTTCAGCAAACTCGCAACCAATTTCACTCAGCATCTGTGCGCTTGTTTCGCCTGTAAACGCACCAATTTCGGCAGCTGAATGGTTTTGTGATCCGACACGAATTCGAGATCCGACAAAAGTCGAAACAAGTTGAGAAATCATCGGTGTTGATGGCAATACAAAAAATTCAATAGAGGAGTTTTTGATTGGTTCCATCGATGAAATTTGATTCTTAACTTGGTGTGCCCACTCCTTTGTTTGTGCAGCAGAAAAGTACATTTTCAGTCCTACGCCAACTATTTTTTGTGGGTGGTGAGACATTTTAGTTTTTATCCTCATAACCACAAATAAGTTTTACTTTGTCAGCAGATGCCGAAGAAGTGTCAAATATATAGGTCAACCACTCCTTTGCGAGTCGCCGCGCAAGTTCGAGACCGATTACTCGTTGTCCCATAGTTAAAATTTGACAGTCGTTAGAAAGTATTGATCGCTCCACGCTAAATGAATCATGAGCGACTGTTGCACGGATTCCCTTAACTTTATTTGCAGAAATAGCCACACCTATTCCTGTTCCGCATATAAGAATTGCACGATCCGCTTCACCGCGCATAATTGCTTCACCTGCAAGAATTGCTACTTCTGGATACTCTTGAGATGTTGGTGCATCGGCGTTTACTCCAAGGTCGACAACTGAAGATACATTCGGATTTATTTTAAGATCAGCATAAAGTGCATCTTTGTACTGTAAACCCGCAGAATCAGAGCCAATTACTACTCGCCATTGTTTGCTCATCTCTAATTAACCTTTACAGATTGTGAGCCGCAATCAGCTTTTGCTATTACTTCTCCGACTACTTTAATAATGAGTGCCATTGATATGGCTCCTGGGTCTTGTGTTCCTATGCTTCGTTCGGCTAGCGGACGAGCGCGTCCAATTTTTGGCGAGAGCGCAGCGGTAGCATCCGCACTTTTTTGTGCAATTTCTGATGCAAGTTTCCAAGCTTCGCCCATATTTTTTCCATCGCCAAGTTGCTCATCTAAAGAATCGATAAATGGAAGCAACGTATCTAGCATTGTTTTGTCACCAAGTTTTGCTTTGCTCTTATTAACGAGAGTTTCAGTTGCTAACTCGAGAGCACCATAAAGTTTTTCAGCATCAACTTTTTCAGTATTCCCTAGGGCATTTCCGATTGCCGAGATAAAAATTCCCCAAAGAATTCCACTTGTTCCACCAGCGCGATCACCAAATGCATTTCCTGCAGCAACCAAGACATGTCCCACTCCACCAGTATTTGCCTTTGCTTCTGTAACTGCTGCGTGAATTCCACGAACCATTCCAACGCCATGGTCGCCATCACCAGCAATCGCATCCAGTTTTCCTAGGTGCTCTTGATTTGAAACTAATACTTGCTCCATGGCGACAAGCGCCTCACGGGCGACCACCGCTGCTCGGTGCGAATGTTCACTCGCTAAAATTGGTTCAGAGGAAGTGGTTCCGTTCGATGTTTCGATGCGCTTATGTGAAGTCTTACTTGGCGCGACGTTACCCCGCCTAAATGATGCTGTGTCTGCTGGAGATGACCACAACTCTTCGAGAGTTGGATCAAGCCACATAATAGAAAGTGAACAACCGGCCATATCTAAACTAGTAACTAATTCTCCGATTTCTGGGAGTACAACCGTAATTCCTGCGGCTTCTAGTAAAACTGAAACGTGGCTATAAAGGAGGAATAGTTCTTCGTACTTAGTGGCACCTAATCCGTTAAGAATTACAGCTGCGCGCTTAGAATTATCGGCAGGGCGTTCAGCTAGAATTGCTTCAACTAAATTCTTTGCAAGATCCTTTGCTGGCATCCAATCGGTAGATTTCACGCCCGGTTCGCCATGAATTCCTAAACCAAACTCCATTCGACCTGGTTCTACATGAAATAGGGGTTCTTTCTGACCAGGAAATGTGCAGCCTTCAAATGCAACACCAAATGAATATGTACGATCGTTTGCGAGTTGCATAATTCTTGCGACTTCTTCTAATGATTTTCCTGCATCTGCCGCGGCGCCGCCACACTTATAAACTGCAAATGTTCCTGCAATCCCACGTCGCAAATCTTTTTCATCTGGTTTGGCTGAAGCAATGTCATCAGTTACATAAACAATTTGAGTTGCAATTCCTTCTGCAATCAGACGCTCTTGTGCGGCGGCAAAGTTAAGGCGATCTCCTGCGTAATTTCCAAATGAGAGCAAGATTCCAGCTCCACCATTTGCTGCCTTGCTAATTCTATAAATTTGTTCTGTTGACGGAGACGTAAACACATCTCCCATTACGCAACCATCTGCAAAGCCTCGTCCAACAATTCCGGCATACGATGGATAGTGGCCAGAACCGCCACCGACAACGAGGCTGACTTTTCCGGAAATAGGTCCGCTGCTACGTACAAAACCTGCAGCGTTTGGAACTCGTTCCACGTATCGTGCATAAGCGGCTGCGAATCCGTCGATTACTTGATTCTTAAAGTTAGCCGGATCATCAAAAACGTAAGTCATTATTCTCCAGAGAGTGGTTTATAAGTTTCTACATTGCACGTCATTGTGAAATTAAAAATTTAATTGTTGTGATGGAGAGTGGGAGCGAGCCCCCAACGAAGTCGTTCCCACTCTCGCATCAATGAGAGTTGTGCTCAGCGATTAGCTAAGTACGAATCCCTTTAGCTTGCCCGCGTTTTCCTTAGTAATAAGGATGCAGTCGATAGCTTGCTTCTCTGAAGCTGGCATAGTGCCATCCTTTAGGAATGCATCGGCTTGTGTTACAGCTGCCTTAGTTCCATCAACGATTGGTTGTAGAACTGTTGCAACCATTTCGCCTGCAACAACTGCTGCTACTGCATCATCGTTACCGTCGAAGCCAAGAACCTTTACCTTGTCGAGCTTGCCTGCAGCGCGAAGGGCTTCGATTGCACCGAGAGCCATTTCGTCGTTACCAGCAATTACGCCTTGAAGGTCTGGGTGTGCCTGAAGCATGAGCTCCATCTTTGCTTTGCCTTGTGCGCGATCCCAGTTAGCTGTTTCTTTCTGAAGCAACTTAAATCCTGGAATCTGATCGATTACAGCGTGGTATGCATCTGAACGAACCTTTGCGTTGTTATCTGTTGGGTTACCGAATAACTCAACATATTTTCCGCCCTTGCCGCCCATTGCTGCTACCCAAGTTTGTGCACCAAGAGTTGCACCTTGAGCATTGTTAGAAACGATTTGTGCCTTTGCAACACCTTGTGCAGAAATTTCAGCGTTTACTAGGAATACAGGAATGCCTGCATCTGTTGCTTTCTGAACTGCTCCAACGCTCTCGTCTGCGCCAGCTGGATCAAGAATGATCGCCTTAACGCCTGCAGAGATTGCTGCATCGATGAATTGTGTTTGCTTGGCTGGATCATTGCCGTGAGCATTAACAGTTGTCTCGTATCCGAGTTCTGTTGCTGTTGCTACTGCAGTGTCAACTTCTGCTTTCCAGTATGGGTTAGCTGGATCTACTGTGATGATAGCGATTGTTCCGCCACCAGCTGCTGAGTCAGATGAACTGCTGCAACCAGCTAATCCAGTTAGTCCGAGTGCGATTGCAGCTGCTGCTGCAATTACTTTGTATTTACGGAGCATTACTTACCTCTTTCTAGGGTTTTGGTATATCCGTGGGTCGTACGGTGGATCATGAAGCGCTTTTCAATTTCTGTCGACGCTCCAATATTCGTTGTATTTCTTCAACTGCTACCGCAACAATAATTACGGCGCCCTTAATGGTTTCCTGCCAAAAGACAGAAACACCAATAAGAACTAATCCGTCAACTAAGAATCCAATTACGAAAGCACCAATTAGTGTTCCGCGAATTGTTCCTCGGCCGCCGGAAAGTGCTGTACCGCCAATAACTACAGCGGCGATTGCGTTGAGTTCGGAGAACTCACCCATATTTGGAATAGCTGCATGCAAGTCAGCTGTAAATAAAACTCCGACTGCAGCTGCACAAAATCCTGAAAGTACATAAATTCGAATATTAACTTTTGTGACAGGCACGCCTGTTAGTGCGGCCGCGCGTTGATTCCCACCAGATGCATACAGCCATCTACCAAAAGCAGTTCTATTGAGAATGACTGAAAATACAATTGCAAAGACAACCATCACCCAAATTGGGAGTGGAATCCCGAGAGGTTGTGCCGCAAAGGTGGTTAAGAAACCAGTGTTGCCTAGCGCTGATTCACCCGCCAACTTAGTAAAGGTTTCACCATTAGTTATCAACTTTGCAAAACCACGAGCCACATACAACATGCCTAACGTTGCAATAAATGGCGCAATATTTAATTTGGCGACCAGCAGGCCATTTAGCCAGCCGAAGAAAATACCTACGATGAGCGAAATAACTAGAACTGCCCAAATATTTGGGTATGCAACATGTCCAGTGAATGGAACTGGTGCTCCTTGCATTAAATATCCGGCAACAACACCAGAAAGTCCAACTATGGAACCAACTGAAAGATCAATACCACCGTTGAGAATTACAAGCAACATTCCGATGGCCAAAATTGCATTCATGGCTACGTGGCGAGTCATCAATACTAAGTTGCTGTATTGCAAGAATTTGTCAGAGAGCAAACTGAAGAAAATAACGATAATTGCTAGTGCAATAAGCGCACGGATCTCAACTATAAATGCTCTGCGATCAAACTTTGCAGGCGCACCGGTCGATTCCCCCCTTTTGAGTGGGTTTAGATTCATACTCTTGCTCCTTCTTTTGTTGCTTCAGCAGCTGACATGATTTCCTCGCGAGTTACGTCGGATGGTTTGTAAATTCCAACAATGTGACCACGTGACATTACGACAATGCGGTCTGACCAGTTCATTGCCTCCGAAATTTCTGAAGTTACGAACAAAACCGCTAAGCCTTGTTCTGCGCGTTCGCGTAAAAGGTCAAAGATTTCCCCTTTAGCCCCGACGTCAATTCCTCGAGTTGGTTCGTCCAAAAGAAGAATCTTTGGATCAGTTAGAAGCATCCGTCCTAGAACAACTTTTTGTTGATTTCCACCACTGAGAGATTCAATCGGCATATTACGGCCAGAAGTTTTAACGCGAACATTTTTAATTGCTTCGTCAATTTTATTTTTCTCAGTAGCTCTGTTAACAAAACCCCGCTTGATATGTGTCATATAACTTGCAAGTGACAGATTCGAACCGACACTCATTTGCTGAATTAATCCATCGCGTTGGCGATCTTCGGGAACTAACCCCATTCCAGCTTTTATTCGATCTTGTACGGACAATTTTGTAACATCTTGGCCTTCAAGTAAGAGCTCACCATGAGCAAAGTCATCGCGACCTGCAAGGGCTTCCATCAGCTCTGTGCGACCCGCGCCCATAAGTCCATAGATCGAAACAATTTCACCAGCTTTAACGCTTAGTGAAAAATCTTCAACAGCATATAGCTTTGATGTTGCGATACCGCGTTCGAGAATTTTGGCGTTTTTGATTTCTAGAACATCGCGACCTTTAGCTCGACCAGATGATTTGTGTGCTTGTTCTTTAAATGAACGACCTAACATGTTTGAAACAACCCATTCCATGTCAATATCTGCCACATCCGCATTTGCGACAATTTGACCATCGCGAAGCACAACCGCATGATCACTTATTTCAAGAGCTTCTTCTAGGTGATGTGAGATGTAAATGATCGCAACACCTTTTGACTTTAAATCACGAATTACTTTAAACAAAACTGCCACTTCTGAAGAAGAAAGCGCCGATGTCGGTTCATCCATAATTAATATTTTTGAATTAATTGTTAAAGCTCGTGCTATTTCAACTATCTGTTGTAATCCCAAACGTAAATTTTCAACTTTGGTTTTCGGATCAATTATTTCTTCAAGTTGCTTTAGAACTTGGCGCGTGACTTCTTCTTCGTATGCGTAGTTCATAAATCCGCGCTTTTTATTTTCTCGTCCCATAAAAATATTGTCGCGAACGCTTAGATTCGGGCAAAGGCTCAATTCTTGGTGAATGATCGTGATTCCGAGTGCTTGTGCGTCTGCTGGCGAGTTAATAACAGCTTCTTCTCCGAACACCCTAATATCGCCAGATGTAGGTTGTTCAATTCCTGCAAGGATTTTCATCATTGTGGATTTGCCGGCGCCGTTTTCTCCAAACAGGACTGTTACTTTTCCGGATTCTGCCTGAAAATTTGCACTCTTTAGCGCTTGCGTAGCCCCGTAATTCTTACTTACGTTAATCGCTTCAATTGCAATGGTTCCTTTTTTTACCATATTTATTTCACAACAATCGAAGTTGGTTGGATATTGTAATTATTAGGAACGGGCCCATTGTTCCAAGCTCCGTAAATTTCAAGTGTTTTACCTTTTAAATTTTTGACATCTAGCTTGTCAATTATTGTGCTTTTAACTAGATCTTTCAGTGCACTGGCTGCATCTTGGTATTGCGTTTGATCATAAAAATCTCCAAATGTAATTTTGCCTGTTACATCTCTGAGCGGATTACCTGACAATGCAAGACCAATTGGAATATTGAAGGTGTCTTGCGCTGGAGCACCAGGAACATCTAAAACAATGAAGTTTTCGTCAACAGATTTAACTTTTGCAGTGGTTTTTACAGCAAATACAAATGATTTATTTCCCAAATCTCTGCCATATTGTGCTCCCGCGGCCACAATATCTTTATCTGCGGCTGCTGCCACAATTGCGATATCTGTGGCCTTTGCTTGAATGTCAGCAGCAATTAGTGGCAAGTTCTTAGTTGCAAAATCTGTGAGGCTAAATTCTTTCGGTGCGTCTGCTTTTACTTCGGCATCGGTTAAAAAAGTTGTGTTGAAGAATACAAAGAGCAGAACGATAATCGCTGTTCCGCCGCCTAGAACAAATCGTCGGTTGCGAGCGCTGAGTCCTTTGAAGAAATTCATTTGCACATTTCCTTTAACGATTTCGGGTGTTGCTTCGCAGTAAGTATCCGCTTGGTCAAGTGCTGTGCTGGTAACGTTTTAATAACAAATTAGTAACCGAAAAAGCTTGTCTCAACATATAAGACGCTCCCTTCTGCCCTTTGATAGGCCTAGACTTCACATATGGATCAAAAAGAAGTGAGTTTGCCTGCTAAAGAGCCAGTTAAGGCTGCGCGGGATAACACTCCTTCACCTGCTTATGCGAAATTCATGTCCGAAGGTTGGGTGCCATCTGATTTAGAAGATGTCGTTGCTGGCCCTGCTGTTACATCCGCATTTGTGCGTCGTGCAACTTTATCTGCGCAGTATCCAGGTATCCGTTTAGTTTTGCCTGCTGGTGGATTCAAAGTTCGCAGCAACGATACTGATTACAGATTTAGACCACACTCTGCATTTGCTTATTACTCTGGGGTGCAAGGAGTCGAAGCAACTGCGGACGCAGTACTTGTTTTAGAACCAACTGAGTCGGGTCACGAAACATTTTTGTACATTCATCCGCGTTCAACTCGCGATACGCACGCCTTTTATACCGACCGTCGCTTTGGTGAATTATGGGTTGGTCGCCGTTTCACATTAAAAGAAGCCAAAGACCGATACCAAATCGAAACTCGCCGCGTTGATGATCTTGAAGCATTCTTATCCGATGACTCACCTGCACTAACTATCCGTGGTGAAGATCCAACGGTTGATAAGTGTGTGGCAAGGCACCCGCAAGAAAAAGATTTTGAGATTTACACATCTACCGCTCGGTTAATAAAAGATGAGTATGAAATTTCGGAACTTCAACGCGCTTGCGATGAAACTGCTAAAGGTTTCGCTGACGTTGTTCGAGCCTTGCCAGCCGCAGTCAGCACGCCTCGCGGAGAACGTGTTGTCGAAGCAGCGTTCTTCGGCCGTGCACGAATTGCTGGTAATGATTTGGGGTACGAAACTATTGCAGCATCCGGTTCGCACGCGTGTGTTCTGCACTGGATTCAAAATGATGGTGCTGTTCGACCTGGCGAATTAATCCTTGTGGATGCCGGGATTGAAATGGATTCGTATTACACAGCAGATATCACTCGCACGTTGCCGATTTCTGGAAAGTTTTCTCCTGCACAACGCGCGCTTTATATGTTGGTCTATGAAGCACAACTTGCGGGATTTGCAGCGGTAAAACCTGGTGCAACATTTAAATCTATTAATGCTGCGTGCCAAACAGTTCTCGCAAAGGGCCTTTCAGATATGGGTGTTTTGCCGATGTCACCTGAAGAGTCTTTATTGCCAGAAAATGGATTACACCGCCGTTGGACGCTGCACGGAGTAAGCCACATGCTCGGCATGGATGTGCACGATTGCGATAAAGCGCGCGATGAAGATTATTTGCTCGGTACATTGAAAGAAGGAATGGTTTTAACTGTCGAACCTGGCCTTTATATTCAACCTGATGACGAGATGTTTGCACCTGAATATCGTGGGATCGGCATCCGCATCGAAGATGACGTCGTTGTTACCGCTGATGGTTGTCGAAATTTGAGCGAGAATTTGCCACGTCACCCAGATGATATTGAAAAGTGGATGCTCTCTTTACGCAACTAGATTTATTGCACAAGCCGCGGCAAATAAACCAATGAGCAAAGATCCTGCGTAATTTAGCGCTGCCGCTCTATATTTTTTAAGTTCAATAGCAAGATAAATATCGAGCATAAAGGTTGACCATGTTGTAAATGCACCAGCCAATCCAATTGCAAATAGTGCAACCATATTTTCTGATGCTCCCCACGTCAGGCCAATGACAAATGAACCGAGCACGTTGACAGTAAATGTTCCCCACGGCGCATTTGAAAATTTACGTAAGTATTGATCAATTACGAAACGTGAAGGCGCACCGATTGCTGCGCCAAGAATAACTAGAAGTACTCTCATGAGCGCACCGCAATTACTTTCCGCGCAATTGGCATCACAATTGCAATGATTGCCAAGCTGGCCACAACGGTGACACTTATGTAAACAGTGCCGCCTTCGCTGGGTTTAAGTGTGTGCAGGGCGAGTGCAGAGAATGTGGTAAGTCCCGCGCAAAAACCTGGCAATAAAAAGTGGCGTTGATTTGTGTTTCCACGTCGTTCCATTAAAACAAGTAAAAATGTTGCGAGTGCCACACCTAAAAGATTTGCAATCAGAGTTGCTGTTCGCGAATTATTAAATAACTCACCTATTGTGAATCGCAGGAGTGAGCCGAGTATTCCGCCAAGTGAGACCAAAGATATTGATCGCACATTGACGGCTTGGCTCATGTATTAAACGATACCTTCGCGTTTGCGAATTTTTGTGCCTAACCAGCGAAGTGGATCGTATTTAACGTCTACTACGCGCTCTTTCATCGGAATGATTGCGTTATCTGTAATTCGGATGTGCTCTGGGCAGACTTCGGTACAGCACTTGGTGATATTACACATTCCAAGACCGTGCTCTTCCTGTGCCTTTTGTTTGCGGTTTTTAAGAATATCCAGCGGGTGCATATCTAGTTCTGCGATACGAATAAAGAATCGTGGTCCAGCAAATGATTTCTTATTCTCTTCGTGATCACGAACAACGTGACATGTGTTTTGGCACAAGAAACATTCAATGCACTTACGGAACTCTTGGCTTCGTTCGACATCTATTTGTTCCATGCGAGCTTCACCTGGCTTGAGATTTGCAGGTGGTTCGTACGATGGAATTTCCATTGCTTTCTTGTAATTAAATGAGACATCCGTAACTAAATCTTTAATTACTGGGAACGCACGAAGTGGTGTCACTGTGATGGTTTCTTCGTCACCATATGCAGCAACTTGAGTCATACATGCAAGACGCGGCTTTCCATTAATTTCCATCGAACATGAGCCGCACTTTCCAGCTTTGCAATTCCAGCGAACAGCGAGATCACCCATCTGTGTTGCTTGAACACGGTGGATTACATCAAGGACTACTTCGCCTTCATGTGCTTCGACAGTGACATCTTGAAGTGCGCCGTTATCTGCATCTCCGCGCCAGATACGCATCTTTAGTTTGCGAGCCATTAGCGAGCACCGCCTTTCGCGATTTCTTCTGGTGTCATGTACTTCTCTAACTCGTGAACATCAAAGAGATCAAAGAGTTCCTTTGGTAGAGCAGGAAGTGGTTGCTTTCGCACTGTTACTTCTTTGCCATCAAAGGATGCGATGTGGTTGACCTGCCGCCACTTGCTATCTAATTGTGGGAAGTCATCACGTGTGTGACCACCACGTGACTCTTCACGCGAGATTGCTGATTTTGCTGTGCTTTCTGCAACGAGCAACATATTGTCTAAATCGAATGCGAGGTGGAAACCAGGATTAAATTTGCGACCACCTGCAACAGAAACATTTGCACTGCGCTTTCTAATTTCTGCAATTTTTTCAATTGCTTCTTTTAATTCAGAACCTGTGCGAATAATTCCGACAAGATTGTGAGTAATTTCCTGTAATTCTGCGTGCAATGAGTATGAATTTTCGCCACCGCTGCGTGTAAATGGTGCTTCGATGCGATCTGCTGCAGCTTTAATTGCTGCTTCGCTCACTGCAATTGGCTTAGCGTTCTTTACATACTCTGCGGCGCCCATTCCGGCACGGCGACCAAAAACAAGAAGATCAGAAAGTGAGTTACCGCCTAGACGATTTGATCCGTGCATTCCACCTGCAACTTCGCCCGCTGCGAATAAACCTGGAACACCAACTGCTGCTGCAGTATCAGGATCTACTTCAACGCCACCCATTACGTAGTGACATGTTGGACCAACTTCCATTGGCTCTTTTGTAATGTCCACGCCAGCTAATTCATAGAACTGATGCCACATAGATGGCAGACGCTTCTTAATTACTTCTGCAGTTAAACGCTTTGAAACATCGAGGAATACGCCGCCGTGTTCTGTGCCGCGTCCTGCTTTAACTTCGGAGTTAATTGCGCGAGCAACTTCATCGCGTGGCAACAACTCTGGCGGACGTCGGTTGTTATCTTGATCTGTGTACCAACGATCTGCTTCTTCTTCATTGTCGGCATACTTATCTTTAAATACATCTGGAATGTACTTAAACATAAATCGCTCGCCTTTATTGTTGGTAAGAACTCCACCTTCACCGCGAACAGATTCGGTAACCAAAATTCCACGAACAGATGGTGGCCAGACCATTCCTGTTGGGTGGAATTGCAAGAACTCCATGTCAACGAGATTTGCACCAGCTTTAAGTGCAAGTGCGTGACCGTCTCCTGTGCCTTCCCAAGAGTTGGATGTAATTTTGAAAGTTTTTCCGACGCCACCAGTTGCAATAATTACGGCTGGTGCTTCAAACAAAACTTCTGCGCCGCTTTCGCGCCAATATCCGTACACGCCAGCAACTTTTCCATTCTCTTTAAGAATTTCAGTAACTGTTAACTCCGCAAAAACTTTTAGGTGGCTCTCCATTGATGCATATGTCTTGCCATCTTTTTGCTGCAGAGCAACGATGCGTTGTTGCATTGTGCGAATAAGTTCTAGTCCTGTGCGATCTCCAACGTGTGCCAGACGTGGGTATTCGTGTCCACCGAAGTTACGCTGACTAATTTTTCCTTCAGCAGTGCGATCAAAAAGCGCGCCCCACTGCTCGAGCTCCCAGATGCGATCTGGTGACTCTTTAGCGTGTAATTCAGCCATTCTGTAATGATTTAGGAACTTTCCACCACGCATCGTGTCGCGGAAATGAACCTGCCAATTGTCATTGTCATTGACGTTTCCCATTGATGCAGCAGCGCCACCTTCGGCCATAACAGTGTGTGCTTTCCCAAAGAGTGATTTACAGATGATTGCAACGCGCAAACCCGCTTCACGTGCTTCTACTGCAGCACGCAAGCCAGCACCGCCCGCGCCAATGACAACTACGTCATATGTATGGCGTTCGAGGTTTGTCATGTAATTAGCTGCTTTCGCTTAGAAGAAATAAAAGTTTGTCCAGGCGCCGGATGCGACTGCGCGTACGTATATATCTGCGAATGCAACTCCGAATAAAGAGATCCATGCAAATGTTGGGTGCTTGTGATTAAGCACTGAAACCCATGACCATAACTTGTAACGGACAGGGTGTTTTGAAAAATGCTTTAAACGACCACCGAGTGTGTGGCGACATGTATGACATGACATTGAATAGAGCCACAAGAGGGTTGCGTTAAGAAGAAGAACAAGTGTTCCGACGCTGACGTGGCCCCAATGACCTTCTGCATCTCTAAAAGCAAGAATCGCATCATAAGTAAGTAGTACGTTAAAAATTAATCCGAAGTAAAAGAACCAGCGGTGACCATTCTGCAAAATAAGTGGTGCACGAGTTTCACCTGTGTATTTAGTGTGTGGTTCTGCCACTGCACAAGCAGGTGGTGACATCCAAAATGCACGGTAGTACGCCTTGCGGTAGTAATAACATGTCATGCGGAATCCCAATGGGAAAATCAAAATAAATAGCGCTGGTGAGATTCCAATTCCGAAGTACTGATTATTAAATGGTTGACCGAGAAGCGAAGAGCCTTCGATACAACTTGTTGAAAGACAAGGAGAATAAAAAGGTGAAACAAGTGGCTCTGCAAAATAATATTTATTTTCAAATGCACGAAATGTTGCATAAATTACAAAGCTGATTAAAACACCAAAAGTAATTGCAGGTTGGAGCCACCATTTATCAGTCCGCAGTGTGCGCTCTGAGATCTTTGCTCGCGTTGGCGAGAAAACTCCTGACATGTCCTGCCCCTTTAGTTATAAATCAGCGCTTTTATATGGGTAAGTGTGCTCCGCCAATTGTTAAGTTGCTAGGTGGAAGTACGCATAAATAGGTATGAAGTCAGCCACAAAGGCTGGAAAATAAATAAGAGCGGAGGGCGTGGGATTTGAACCCACGAGGCTTTCACCTGCCGGTTTTCAAGACCGGTGCACTCGGCCGCTATGCGAGCCCTCCGCCCGATAATCTACCTGAAGAAGACGCCTTCGAAAAATTGACCTTATTTAACGCTAACTATCGCGGAGGAAGTTTCAATAACTCCTCAATAATGATTGCAACTCCATCATCTGTGTGTGGTTCTGCAATTGATTTAGCAGCTTTGTGAGCATCTGGATGTCCATCGGTCATTGCATATGATCGGCCGCACCATTCAAGCATCGAAATGTCATTTGGATTATCACCAAATGAAACACAATCTTCTGCGCTAATTCCTAAACGTTCTGCCATCTTTGCAAGCGTTGCTCCTTTTGAAACGCCAAGTGCAGAAATTTCCAAGAGCGAATCATGTGGGTTTGAATGCGTGACAGTGACCAGCCCATCTAACTCTTTTGTAGCAATTGCGAGCATTTCATCGGATGAGAGCTCTTGTTCGGAACAACGAGCCAATATTTTAAGTGAAGGGGATGTCATTATCTCTGTAATGTCATCAACGCCGACGTTATCTAAGCCAACATCCCAGCGTGGTACATATTTTTTCTCGCGGTGAAAATAATTGTGCGCTTCGGATGCAAATGAAATCTGTGGAATTGCTTTACGCAAAATTTTTACAGTTTCTAGTTGGGCATCAACTGGAATTAGCCACTCTTCAATAACCTTTTGATTTTGTAAGTCAAATAATTGAGCGCCGTTTCCACAGATTGCTTTGCCAATTCCGAATGCTTCTTTGATTTCTGGCATCCATCGTGGTGGTCTTCCGGTTACGAAAAATATTTCAATGCCCATGTCATGCGCTGTGCGAAAAGCATTAATGGTGCGCTCTGTTACTTCACCATAGTGAGCAACGATTGTTCCATCTAAATCCGAAGCAATTAATTTGGGGCGAAAGCTCACACAAGCTCAAATCGTGATGTACCTAGGAAAGGCTGTAGCGCTTTTGGAACATTGACGCTTCCATCAGCATTTTGATGGTTCTCTAAAATCGCAACAATCATGCGTGGAATCGCAACGAGAGTTCCATTAAGTGTTGCGATTGCTTTTGTGCCGTCGTTATCTTTGTAACGAATATTTAATCTGCGCGCCTGAAATTCGGTGCAGTTAGATGTACTTGTTACTTCGCGATATGTGCCCTGTGTAGGAATCCACGCTTCGATATCGAATTTACGGTTTGCACTAGATCCAAGATCGCCCGATGCCACATCGATTACACGGTATGGAATCTCCATGGCATTGAGGAGTTCTTTCTCCCACTGCAGTAATCGTTTGTGCTCTTCTTTGGCTTCTTCTGGTTTACAGAATGAGAACATTTCAACTTTATCGAATTGGTGAACGCGAATGATTCCGCGAGTGTCTTTTCCATACGTTCCAGCTTCGCGGCGAAAACACGTTGAATATCCTGCATAGCGCAGTGGAAGTTTTTCCGCTGGCAAAATTTCATCCATATGCATTGCAGCAAGTGGAACCTCACTTGTGCCAACTAAATACACTTCATCGCGTTCTAGGTGATAAACATTTTCTGCAGCTTGTCCTAAGAATCCAGTGCCTTCCATTGCTGCTGGGTTTACAAGCACTGGTGGAATTACAGGTATAAAGCCCGCTTTAGTTGCTGATGAAATTGCGAAATTAACTAGAGCGAATTCAAGAAGTGCGCCAATGCCAGTTAAGTAATAAGAACGTGATCCTGCAACCTTTGCGCCGCGTTCGGTATCAATAGCACCGAGTAATTTCCCGAGCTCTACGTGATCTTTGGGTTCGAATCCATCTCTTACAAAATCACGTGGTGTGCCAACGTGTTCGATAACAACAAAGTCTGCTTCTCCGCCAATGGGAGCATCTGGATCGAGAATATTTGAGAGTTGCATGGCAATTGCATTTGCTTGCGCTTCAATCTCTGCGCGCTTTGCGTCAGCAATTTTAACTTTATTTGCGAGCTCTTTTGAATTCTCTAGAAGTGCTGCTTTTTCATCACCTTTTGCTGCTCCAACAGATTTGGAGAGTGTGTTCTGTTCTGCGCGCAATGTTTCGAATTCTGTAATTGCAGCACGACGCGTTTCATCGATTGCAAGTAATTGATCGACGATTGATGTGTCTTCGCCGCGACCCTTCTGAGATGCACGAACTGCATCTGGGTTTTCGCGAATAAACTTTATGTCAATCATCGTGCGCTGCTTTCTCGTGGATAAGAACCAAGGAATCTAATCTCGTCACAAATTTCACGTAATCCTTCTAGTGCCTGTGACACTGATGGATCATTGATGTGACCTTCGGCATCAATAATAAAGTGGTAATCGCCTAATACTCGCCCAGTTGGACGACTTTGAATGAAAGTTAAGTTGACATCTCGCTTAGCGAATTCGGTGAGAATTTCTAGAAGCGCTCCTGCGTGATCGATGTCGATATAGAGAGCCAACGAAGTGCGATCGCGGCCCGTTGGTGCCGATAACTCACCAGGTTTTGAAACAAGAACGAATCGAGTGACTGCTCCATTGTTATCGCCAATATTTGTGGCGATTGCTTCGAGCCCATAATGATCCGCTGCAACTTCGGCAGCAATTGCTGCATCGAATTCGCCACGTGAAATTGCTTCTGCAGCTGCTGCGGTTGAGGCGGTTGGAATGATTTCTGCGTTTGGATAATTCTTGGCAATAAATGCGCGGCACTGTGATTCGGCGTGTGGATGCGTTGCAATGCGCTTTATATTTTGTACACCAGGTTTGGTCATTAACGAAAAAGAAACAGGCAGAGTTACTTCGCCAGCAATTACAAGTGGGTCGCCAGTTGCCAGCTCATCGAGTGTTCGTGCAACGACGCCTTCGACAGAGTTTTCGATTGGCACGAGTGCGAAATCAGCTTTGCCTTCGCGCACTGCCATCAGCGCCGCAGTCACATTTGCGTAAGGAACCAATGCATCAGATGGGGATGTGATTTTTTTGAGTGCAGCCTCGGTAAAGGTACCTACTGGACCAAGGTATGCATATGTACTCACTGGCTAAGAATACCCGAGCACAGAGCGTGCATGCGCCGGGCGATTTGTCATCACGATATCTACGCCAACGCTTGCGCAATACTGGAGATCCTCCGTCGAATCTACGGTCCATACATATAACTCTTTACCAGAATTCTTAATCTCTCTGACTAATTCTGGTGATTTCTTAATCATTTCAACACTTGGCCCAATTACTTGTGCTGATGTAAACCTTCGAGAAATTCTTTGAGTTAAGTCGCCTAGCAACATCACTGTTTTGATACTTGGATCCATCTTTTTAATTTTTTCTATTGCAAACCATGAAAAGGACATAATCGCAATCTCAATACCGGCTTTTTTAATCTCATCTTTTCTTTTGTGTAATTCGGCAATCACTAACTCTTCGACGCGATTGCCGGTTGGAACGGGGTGCTTGGTCTCTAGCGCTAAGGATTTTTTATGTGTGATCGCTAAATCTAATAACTCATTGAGTGTCATCGTTGCTGGATAAATCTCTTTAATTTCCGCATAAGTTTTATTCGCAATAACTGCTGAGTTTTTGGCTTCTTTTTTCATATTTGCGTCGTGCCACAAAATCAGAACTTCATCTTTTGTAATTCGAATGTCGCATTCAAAACCAAGTGCACCTTGTTCTATAGCCCCGAGATAGGCAGCCATTGTGTGTTCGGGGAAATCTGCCGATGCACCTCTATGCGCGTAGAACTTCATCTTCTTATTATTACGCAGTTCAACCGTTAGGCTAGGCGGCATGAGCAAGAGTTACTTCGCAGTCTCTTCGCGCACCGCAATTGGTTTAGCGCGAAGCGGTAACGAAGACTCCGCACTTACTGGTTCATCTCTTTTAGCTGTTGCTGATGGAATGGGTGGACATGCTGGCGGTGAAGTTGCATCAAAGATTGCAATCACAACTCTTTCGTCAATGGTGCCTGTTTTAACTGCTCCAGATATTGATACTGACTCCATCGAAGATTTGTTGCTTAACTCATTGCACACAATCGACGCTGAAATTTCTCGTGTTTCAAGTGATGAAATTGAATTGCGTGGAATGGGAACTACTTTGACTGCGTTGTTAATTCGCGATGGGCGTGTAGCACTTTTACATGTTGGAGATTCGCGTTGTTATCGACTGCGGGGAAATACATTTGAACAATTAACGCATGATCACACCGTCTTACAAGAACTCTTAGATTCGGGCACAATTTCTATAGCTGAAGCACAGGATCATCCGCAGCGCTCAATGTTGACCCAGGTTTTAATGGGCGAGGGCAGTGTTGCGCCAGTTCTCATGGTTTACGAAGTAAATTCTAAGGATCGCTTCTTATTATGTAGTGACGGATTGTCCAGTGTTTTAACGGAGAAAGAAATTAAATCGTTGCTTAAGAAATCTAATCGCGATGAAGCTGTTGAAGCTCTTATCGAAGCAACGTACGTTAATGGTGCACCAGATAACGTCACTGTGGTAGTTGCAGACGTTATCGAAACTGAAGAGCACGCCGTTCAATTAATCGGGGCCGCACAATGACACTGCTTGGTGGCCGCTACACAGTTGGCGAAATGATTGGCACCGGCGGAATGGCCGATGTTTATGTCGCCCACGATGAAAGACTTGCGCGACAAGTTGCGGTAAAAATTCTGCGTAGCGATCTTGCAAAGGATCCATCTTTTGTTTCACGTTTTCGAAAAGAAGCGTTTGCAGCAGCAGGTTTGAATCATCCAGGAATTGTTGCGGTGTATGACTCTGGGGAAGATCCAGCTCCGTACATTGTTATGGAGTTAATATCTGGTCACACATTGCGCGAACTCATTCATCGTGGAGAGAGAATTCCATTGGATCGCGCGCTTGAAATCGGTGAAGGCATTCTTGCAGCTCTTGAATATTCACATGAACGCGGAATTGTTCATCGCGACATCAAACCGGCAAACATCATGATTACCGACATGGGTGATGTAAAAGTTATGGACTTCGGTATCGCTCGTGCAATGGATGATTTTGGTGCAACACTTACAAGTACCTGGAATATTGTTGGTACGGCTCAATACTTATCTCCCGAACAGGCAATGGGCGAAACTGCAGATGCGCGCAGTGATATTTATTCAACTGGATGTCTATTATTCGAAGTTCTAACTGGTCGGCCGCCATTTACAGGTGATACACCTGTTTCAATTGCATACCAACACGTTTCTGGTGAATTACCAAAACCGTCATCTATTCAACCAACGTTGCCGGCAGATATTGATGTATTGCTCGCTGTTGCACTCGCTAAGAAACCACAGGATCGTTATCAATCAGCTGGCTTAATGCTCGATGACTTACATCGAGTGCGTACTGGACAAGCGGTCACAACAAAGATTGCTCGGACCAAGGTTTCACGCCGCACTGTTTTAACCTCTGTAATGGCGTTGGTTTTAACACTTTCGGTTGCAATTGGTGGAGTCTTCTTAACTCGCTCAGATTCATCTGTTGGCACAGATGGAATTCCTAATGTTGTGGGCCTGACACAAATTGCTGCACAGGCGCTTTTAACTGATTACACAGTCACTGTTCAGCGCGCACATGATTCACGAATTCCAAAAGATCGCGTTGCTAGCCAATTCCCACTTGCTACAACACGCGCTGCAAAGGGTTCTGGTGTAATCATCACAATTTCCGATGGGCCTGGTGATGCGATTGTTCCTACTGATCTTGTTGGGCTTTCGTTAATTGATGCGCGCAATGCACTGGCAGCTGTCGGGCTTGTGATTTCATCAACGCAAGCAGTTCCGGCAGACCGACCACAAGGAACAGTTTTAAAGGTTACCCCCGAACCTGGTTCGACAATTTCTGCAGGAAGCGGAGTTGTATTACAAATTGCAAGTGGTGAAGTTGAAGTTCCGTCGCTGATTGGAATCGATGCGATTCAAGCTAAAACTTTATTGGTGCAAGCAGGATTCTTGGTTCGTGAAATCGAAGCATTTGATGCAAACCAACCTGCTGGTGTTGTAATTAGGCAAGCGCCAGATGGTGGTTCAACACAAACTATTGGTCAACCAGTAACAATTACAATTAATACAGCGCCTTGATTTTTATTTAATTAGCCGCTTATAACTGGAGATAAACCGACCGCTTTTTTCTGTGCGTTTGAATCTCCGCACTGAGTTAGCCAATTAGCAAGAAGTTTGTGGCCGTGTTCGGTCAGCACGGATTCTGGGTGAAATTGCACGCCTTCGATTGGCAGAGTTTTGTGACGCATTGACATCACAACACCGGATTCTGTGCGACCTGTGACTTCTAGTTGATCACCGATTGTTGCCGGTTCTACCGCCAGTGAGTGATATCGCGTTGCAGTAAATGGTGATGGCAAATTATTTAAAACTCCGGTGCCTTCGTGAATTACTTGCGAAGTTTTACCGTGCAATAACTCTGGTGCTCGCGAAACTCTTGCACCGAATGCAACTCCGATTGCTTGGTGACCAAGGCAGACGCCAAAGAGTGGGATTTTCTTTTCGGCACAGTAATTAATCATGTCAATACTTACGCCGGCTTTTTCTGGTGTGCCAGGTCCTGGTGAAATTAGAACGCCGTCGTACTTGCTTGCTTCATCGGCTGAGACTTCGTCATTGCGAACAACTGTGCACTCGGCTCCAAGTTGGCCAAGGTATTGCACCAAGTTAAAGACGAAGGAGTCGTAGTTATCTACAACAAGGATCTTGGTAGCCATGTGCCAATTATGAAGGTTTCGGTGTAACCTCGCCTCATGCCAAAATCAAAGCTCCGTAAGAAGGTTAAAAAGGCGCACGCCCATCAGCAAGACGTTGTCGATCACACACCAGCGCTTGCAGAGAGTCCTAAATGGTTAGCGCCAGTAATGGTTGCAGCATTTCTACTTGGTCTCTTATGGATTGTGGTCTTTTATGTGACTCAGACCAGTTATCCAATCCCAGGTATTGGTTCATGGAACATGGTTATTGGATTTAGCTTTATTGGGTTTGGATTTACTCTCGCCACTAAATGGCGCTAATTACACGCGTGTAATTCGCTCCACATGGTGGATAACTCCTGTGGATAACTAGCGGCGTTTTGGCAGCAGTGCTGCGGCTGCAATTGAGCCCCCGATTAACCCACCTAAGTGCGCGTGCCAATCAATGCCACCAATAACAAATCCCATCGCGAAGTTGATTCCAACAATGACAGCGATGCTCTTTATTTCTAATCCGTATCTCTTGCTAACAACAGCAAATGCACCAAAGAGACCAAAGATTGCGCCAGATACTCCGACTGAGTATTGATACGGCGTTGCAAGATATGCCGAAAGCAGTGATCCGCAGACAAGCGATACAAAGAAAATAATTAAGAATCGTGATTTACCAAATGCTGATTCAACTGGATTGCCTAGCGCCATTAATGCGTACAAATTAAAACCGAGGTGAAAAATGCCTCCATGAACTAGTGCCACAGTGAGAAGTCGGTACCACTCACCGGTTGATGTTAAATAATCGATGTTTGGAAGTGCGAAGCGATCTGTTAGGCCGCCCACCAAAAGATTATAAAGATATGCAGCAGCAATAACCGTAATAAGAGTTGTTGTTGCCGAACGCTTCAATGAAGCCATAAATTACTTAACTGTGACGCTATTAATTGTCACAGGTGTTACTGGCTTATCTTGAGCTCCAGTTTTCACCTTTGCAATTGAATCTACAACCGCTTGGCTCGCTGCATCTTTTACTTCACCAAAAATCGAGTGCTTACGGTTGAGCCATGTTGTTGGCGCCACCGTAATAAAGAACTGCGAACCATTTGTTCCTGGTCCAGAGTTTGCCATTGCAAGAATGTACGGACGATCAAAAGTTAATTCGCTATGAAACTCATCAGCAAAACGGTATCCCGGTCCGCCGGTTCCTTGACCAAGTGGATCTCCACCTTGAATCATGAAGCCATCGATGACGCGGTGAAAAATAGTTCCGTCATAAAGATTTGCTGTTGTCTTTGAACCAGTGCGTGGATCAGTCCATTCGCGTGCACCTGTTGCGAGTTCGACGAAGTTTGCAACTGTCTTTGGTGCGTGATTTGGAAATAGCTCGATAAGAATGTCACCGAGTGATGTATGCATAGTTGCTGAAGTAGTCATGTGGAGACCAGGGGAATCGAACCCCTAACCCCCGCCTTGCAAAGGCGGTGCTCTACCAATTGAGCTAGGTCCCCGTATTAGAGCGGGGTGGGCCTAGATGGACTTGAACCATCGACCTCTTCCTTATCAGGGAAGCGCTCTAACCAGGCTGAGCTATAGGCCCGTAAAAAGTGATTGACACTAATTACAGAAGCGCAAGGTTACCCCGAACTTCCTGTGAGCCCAAACTCGGGTGAACTCTACACATCTTTAGCGGGTATTTCATCCTCGCTGTTCTTGGTCACTGAGAGTAGAACTGCTCCTTCATCAAGATTCACCAGGCGCACACCCATTGAATCGCGCCCTGTTTGTCGCACTTCTGCAGCAGGAGTGCGCATTACTGTTCCGGCAGATGTGATTGCGAGAACTTCATCTTCATTTTGTAAAACAAGTGCGCTAACAAGTGATCCGCGTGAATCTTCGTCAATCTTTGCAGCTTTAATTCCAATTCCTCCGCGACCTTGCAAACGGTATTCATCAATTGGTGTTTTCTTTCCGTAACCACCATCGGTTGCAGTAAATACAAATGAATTACCTTCGAGTTTTGAATTAACTCGCGCCATGGCAAGTAATTCATCTCCTGCACGGAACTTCATTCCAATAACACCACTTGTTGAGCGGCCCATTGGTCGAAGTGATTCATCATCTGCAGTAAATCGCAGTGACATACCTTTTTTGGATACCAATAAGAGTTCATCGCCTTTATTAACAAGGGATGCGCTGACTACTTCATCATTTCCTTTAAGTGAAATAGCAATTAAACCACCTGTACGAGGAGAGTCGTATTCCACTAATGGCGTTTTCTTAACCAATCCGCTCTTGGTTGCAAGAACCAAATACGGGGCAGCTTCGTAATCTTTAAGTGAAAGTACTTGCGCAATTTGCTCATCTGGTTTAAATGCCATCAGGTTTGCAACGTGTTGTCCGCGAGCATCGCGACCAGCATCTGGTAATTCGTGAACTTTTGCGCGGTACACACGGCCTTGGTTGGTAAAGAAGAGCAACCAATCATGTGTTGATGCGACAAAGAAGTGGTCGACAACATCATCTTGTTTAAGTGCTGCGCCTTTGACTCCGCGGCCGCCACGTCGTTGTGATCGATATAGATCGGCAACCGTGCGCTTTGAATAGCCGCCATGTGTAATTGTGACAACTACGTCTTGGTCTGGGATTAAATCTTCTGCAGAGAAATCGCCTTCACTTGCAACTATTTGTGTGCGGCGTTCATCGCCATACTTTGCAACTAATTCTGAGAGCTCTGTTTTGATTATTTCGCGCTGCTTTTCAGTGCTAACAAGGATTGCATTGAGTTCGACGATATCTTTCATAAGCCCGTCGTACTCGTCATTGATCTTTTGGCGCTCAAGGGCTGCGATGCGTCGTAATTGCATATCAAGAATTGCGTTGGCTTGAATTTCATCAACGTCTAGAAGTTTCATTAAACCTGTGCGTGCTTCTTCAGGTGTTGTGCTTGCACGGATTAATGCAATGACTGCATCGAGTGCATCTAATGCTTTGAGATAACCAAGCAGAATATGTGCGCGTTTTTCTTTTTCAGCCAGGCGGAATTTTGTCCGTCGCACAATTACTTCTACTTGGTGTTCGATGTAATAGCGGATAAATTCATCAAGGCGTAATGTGCGTGGGACGCCATCAACGAGTGCCAACATGTTGGCCCCGAATGTGTCTTGAAGTTGTGTCTGCTTATATAGGTTATTAAGAATTACTTTTGGAATTGCTGTGTTTTGCAGAACAATAACAAGGCGTTGTCCTAAACGTTCGTTACCTTCATCGCGCACATCTGCGATGCCTTTAATTTTTCCATCTTTAACGAGCTCTGCGATTTTTAACGCCAGGTTGTCGGGGTTAACTTGGTAAGGAAGCTCTGTAACAACTAAACATGTGCGCTTGTTGATCTCTTCTACTTGAACTACCGCACGCATGGTGATTGATCCGCGGCCGGTGCGATAAGCATCTTCAATTCCGGTGCGACCAACAATGAGTGCTTTTGTTGGGAAGTCAGGACCTTTAACAACTGTCAGTAAGTGCTTAAGGAGTTGATCAGAAGGCATATCTGGATTTTCGAGTGCGTAAATAACTGCTTCGCTGATTTCACGAAGATTGTGCGGTGGAATATTTGTAGCCATTCCAACTGCGATTCCCGCAGAACCATTAACTAATAAGTTCGGTAAACGTGAAGGCAAGACATCTGGCTCTTGTGATCGACCATCGTAATTTGGTGAAAAATTAACTGTCTCTTCATCGATATCTCGCATCATTTCCATTGCGAGCGGGGCTAAACGCGCTTCTGTGTAGCGCATCGCTGCAGCGGGATCATTTCCCGGAGAACCGAAGTTTCCATTTCCATCTACGAGTGGATAACGAAGTGACCATGGTTGCGCTAAACGAACTACAGAGTCATAAATCGCAGTGTCACCATGTGGGTGGTAATTACCCATGACGTCACCAACAATGCGCGATGATTTGTAATAACCCTTATCTGGTCGATAACCAGCGTCATACATCGCATACAAAACGCGACGGTGTACTGGTTTTAAACCATCTCGAACATCGGGAAGCGCACGGCCAACAATGACTGACATTGCGTAGTCAAGATAGGAACGAGCCATCTCGACTTGTAGGTCGACTTTTTCAACGCGATCAAAATCTGGTGTATTAGTTAAGTCTTCCATTAGATATCTAAGAACCTAACGTCTTTGGCGTTGCGTTGAATAAATGCGCGACGCTGTTCTACATCTTCACCCATTAAAACAGAGAAGAGGTCATCGGCTGCTGCTGCATCTTCAAGTGTTACTTTAATAAGAACCCGGTTTTCTGGGTCCATCGTTGTGTCCCATAACTCTTTTGCTGGCATTTCACCGAGACCTTTAAAGCGTTGGATTCCATCTTCTTTTGGAAGTCTTTTTCCTGCTTCAAGACCTATTTTGATAAAGCCATCGCGTTCACGATCTGAGAATGCGTATTGCACAGGTTCTTTGCCGCCCCACTTAAGTTTGTACAGAGGTGGTTGCGCTAAATAAACAAAACCTTGTTCGATGAGTGGACGCATAAATCTAAAGAGAAGTGTCAACAACAATGTGCGGATGTGTTGTCCGTCAACATCAGCATCTGCCATCAAAATAATTTTGTGATAACGAAGTTTTGCAATATCAAAATCATCGTGCACACCAGTACCTAGTGCTGTGATTAACGCTTGTACTTCATTGTTTTGTAGAACGCGATCGATGCGTGCTTTTTCAACGTTGAGAATCTTTCCGCGAATAGGTAAAACTGCTTGATTTCGTGAGTCGCGACCACCCTTTGTTGAACCACCTGCAGAGTCGCCTTCGACGATATAGAGCTCGCACTTTTCTGGATCGGTCCATTGACAATCAGCTAACTTTCCTGGCATTCCGCGACCTTCTAGTAATCCTTTTCGGTTACGGGATAGATCGCGTGCTTTTCGAGCCGCAACTCGTGCTGCTGCTGCGTCAATACTCTTTCGAACAATCTCTTTTCCTTCTGCAGGATTTTGTTCAAACCATGAAGTGAGGGCTTCATTAACTGCTTTTTGTGTAAAAGACTTTGCTTCAGTGTTGCCTAGTTTTGTCTTTGTCTGTCCTTCGAATTGTGGTTCACCTAATTTGATGGAAACAATCGCAGTTAAACCTTCGCGAACATCATCTCCAGTAAGGCGATCTTCTTTCTTTCGAATAAAACCTTGTTCTTCGCCAAACTTGTTTACGATTGATGTAAGTGCTGTGCGAAAACCTTCTTCGTGGGTTCCACCTTCGTGGGTATTAATGGTATTTGCGAATGTGTAAACCGATTCGGAAAAACCGGCGTTCCATTGCATCGCCACTTCGAGTGACATGCGGTTCTTCTTCTCTTCAGCTTCAAAGTAAATAATTGATTTGTGTGTTTCACCGCGTGTTGAATTGAGGTGTTTTACAAAGTCAGCGATTCCACCATCGTATTTGTATCGGGCGTATAACTGCTCGCCTTTTTCATCAACGTGTCCTGTGCGGGCATCTGTTAGTGAAATTGTGAGGCCTTTATTTAAAAACGCCATTTCACGAAAACGGGCGGATAAAATTTCGAAAGAAAAATCTGTTGTTTCAAAAATATCTGCCGATGGCCAGAATTGAACTGTTGTGCCCGATGATTTTGACGCTTCACCTTTTTTAACTGGCGCGGTTGGAACTCCGAGTTTGTAACTCTGTGACCAATGAAAACCATCGCGTTGCACAAAAACAGAGAGATCAGAACTTAAAGCGTTAACAACAGAGATGCCCACTCCGTGTAAGCCACCGGAAACTGAATAACCACTGTCACCAAATTTTCCGCCGGCGTGTAAAACTGTAAGTACAACTTCGAGAGCTGGTTTTTTCTCGACAGGGTGCATGTCGACTGGGATACCGCGACCGTTATCGACGACCTGAACGCTGCCATCTGCCATGAGGGTTACATTTATTTCATTGCAATAACCAGCGAGCGCTTCATCGACTGAGTTATCGACAACTTCATAAACCAAGTGGTGTAATCCGCGCTCACCGGTTGATCCGATGTACATGCCTGGGCGTTTTCTAACAGCCTCGAGCCCTTCGAGAACTGTGATTGCACTAGCGTCGTAATTGCCGCTCTTGCCTGACATGAAACTCCTCTAATAGCCGCTGGGTGGGAATTCCCCACGAGCACGCCGCTTATCCTAGTGGTAAATCTCTGTAGGTTTAGCGCAAATAAGGCTTAGAAGTGGGTATAGCCGAGCGAAAATCTGCGGGTTGAGGGTGGCTACTGGGTTGAGCCTATTTTAGACCTTTAGTTGTAAGTGTCACGGGGTCCACGGGCATCACGTGTGGATCTGATGCCGCGTTTCCATGAAGGGGTGTTTGGTCCGATGATTGAAATGGATTCGATTGTCGCACCACATGGATTATTTTGAATTGTTTTTAAAATTTCATTATTAACAAGTGAGAGTTGTGTTGCCCACGCAGTCGATGTTGTTTGAACTGTTAAAACGTTTTCATTAATTGAAATGGGTGATGCGTGTTGTGCAATATCATTGCCAACGATTGATGCCCATTGTGTAAAGAGTGATCCTTCTGCGACTCCTGATTTCCAATCGCGTTCTTCGATGAGGTTTGTTAGTACATCACCGAGTAATTGTGGGTCGGTTGCGGAGTTATTTCTAACTTCAACAACTCTCTTCTTTTTAATTGCCCCGGTTTTAAAGGATCGAAATAAATCAATAGCGAGATCACGTTTTGCCATTATCCTCTCGCTTTCTTAACAACACCTGGAGTTACATAATATTTCTCTGTTAACAACTCTACTGGTAAGTCGCTTTCAACAGCTGCAGTAATAATTGTCTGTTCCGCCATTTGTGCAACCGATGTTAATTGTTGACGGCGTGAAGTGTCTAGTTCGGCGAAAATATCGTCGAGGATAAGAATTGGTTCGGCGCCTTCGGATTTCAATAAATTGAAAGACCCAATACGTAGTGCGATGGCGATTGACCATGATTCACCGTGGCTTGCATATCCTTTTGCGGGAAATTCCCCGAGTTGTAAATGTAAGTCTTCACGATGTGGACCAACAAGTGTTACACCTCGCTCAATCTCTTGATAGGAGATTTCAGCTAGTCGATCTGCGAGTATTTGAGCATTTGTTTCTGGGTTGGTTGTTAAACCTTCTGTGCTTGATTTATAGGAAATGCTGGCGGTTTTAACTTCATTAAGGTTCGCGTAGTTTTGTGCCACCCATGGGTTGAGTGCTTCCACAAGAGCAATACGTTCTGCGCTTAATTGGGCGCCAAATTTAATAAGTTGCTCACTCCATGGCGCTAAAGCATTGGCTGAAGATCTCGTTTTTAATAGTGCGTTACGTTGCCTAACAACTCTTTCGTAATCTGCAATAACACCAGCAATGCGAGGTGTGCGGGTAATAAGTAATTTATCCAGAAAATCGCGACGTTGATTTGGGTCTCCGCGCACTAAATCTAAATCTTCAGGTGAAAAATAAATAACTTGGCAAGCGCCCAAGATTTCGCGTTGGCTTCTAGTTGGGTTTTGATTTAACCGCGCCCGATTAGCTTTATTAAGGTTAATTTCTAAGTCAACGTGCAGTGTTCGATCTTCGCGAGATATCTCTGTTCGGATAATCGCTTGTTCGCTGCCGAGTGCAATCAGTGGTTGGTTGTTGGAAACTCGGTGGGATGTAAGAAAAGCTAAATAAATAATTGATTCAGCGATGTTTGTTTTACCGCAACCATTATCGCCGATCAAAGTCGAAACACCAGGAGCAAGCTCTAGTGTCAACTCTTTATAGGAGCGGAAGTTAGTGAGTTCTAACTTTTTAATGCGCATGCTTGCCTTATGAGGCGTAGCGCATTGGCATTAATAAGTAGCGGTAGTTTTCAATTGCTGCCGAGTTGGATTCTGTTTTACCCATCAAGATTGCTGGTTTACTTGATCCGGTAAATGAAATCTGCACAAATGGCGTTCCGACTGCTTGTAAACCATCCGCTAAAAATGTTGGGTTAAACGCAATTGAGATTGGTTCGCCTGTTAGTAAAATGTCCAAAACTTCAGTCGCTTGTGCGTCTTCGCCGGCGCCAGCTTCGAGAG
>Ga0214917_10001227_pt1 | contig 33196 bp, 31 predicted proteins | sample LL_1208_BB_MetaG_FD_177983 | JGI IMG/M metagenome (GOLD analysis project Ga0214917, IMG submission 177983) | Freshwater microbial communities from Lake Lanier, Atlanta, Georgia, United States - LL_1208_BB | ecosystem: Environmental > Aquatic > Freshwater > Lake | place: USA: Georgia | collected... | reverse complement strand
ATTTCCGTCACGTTGGGAAACATTTGGCCTAGTTATGATAGAAGCCATGGCCTGTGCTACTCCTGTGGCAGCATATCCTGTGAGTGGTCCATTAGATGTAATAGATGAGGGTATCACAGGATATATGGATAAAGACTTGAACGAGGCTATTACCCGTGCTTTGGCCTTGGATAGACCTAGTGTATATAAAGGTAGCCTACGTTGGACTTGGGAAGAAGCCTGGAACATATTCAAGAACAATCTAGTTGATGCTAGAGATTAAAAGTAAAAATTAGAAATGGTGTAGATTGGTGTGGTAACCAAACCTTCCATCTTCAAATCTACATCATATCCCCATAAAAATTCTATATGTTTAATAACCTTGTCTTTATTTGGGTTAAGTTCTTTTTTGTTCATACTTGTGTAAATTAATTCTAATTTTCTACTGCCCTTAAGATTAGCATCAACGATTTGAATATTAGGCTGTAGATTAGCCAAACTGTAATGTCTACTGAGACTTTCCTTAATTTTAGCAAATCCTCTAGGATCTTGTATGTGATTGATTCTAAAATGATCAGCGTCATTTTTATCCTGTATTTCAAACAAGCCCCACTTTCTAACCAAGGCTGGACTTAAGAATTGTATAACAAAACTTTCATCTCTATAATTTTCCACAGCATCCAAACATACTTCTAACCAGTCTAGGTCAACTAGATGAGGAAATATATCTCTATCTTCTGCTGTGGGCTCTGTACATATGCGACGTATTTCATTAAACATAGCAAAGCCTAAAGCATAAGGATTAAAACCATTATAATATTTGTGATTATAATTGAGTTGATTAAGCACACTGCTGTGGCTATGTATAAATTCTAAATAGCTACCGTCACTGATTTGTCCCTTTTCCCACAGTCTATTCATTACATAATAATGAACAAAACTAGCCCAACCTTCATTCATCAATTTAGTTTGTCTTTGAGGATAGAAGTATTGACTGATCTTTCTCACTATGCGGCATAATTCTCTCTGCCAAGCTTCTAATTTAGGACTGTGTTTTTCTAAAAAGTATAAAATATTTTCTTCAGGCTCAAGAGGAAAACGATTATTTTCTTGATCTTTGGCCTTGGCATCTTTTTTAGGCAGTGTAGACCATAACACATTGGCCTGTGCCTGTACATAGGCTATGCGTTCTTTTTGTTGTTCTAATTCTTTTTGTTTGTTTATTTTGGCAGGACGCTTGTACTTATTTACCCCATAGTTCATTATACTATGACAAGCATCTAATGTGCGTTCTACAAGATCTACACCGTATTTTTCTTCACATTGATTAATATATTTTTTGGCAAAGGCCAAATAGTCCAATATACCTTCGGCATCAGTCCACTGTTTAAACAAATAATTATTTTTAAAAAAATGATTATGTCCATAGGCAGCGTGAGCAATGACCAAGGCCTGCATGGTCATTGAGTTTTCTTCCATTAAGTAACTGATACAAGGGTTGCTATTAATCACAATCTCATAGGCCAAGCCACTGAACCCTTTACGATAGCTATGATTTTGTTGTATAAAATGTTTGCCAAAACTCCAATGGTTGTACATCAGAGGTAGTCCATTACTACTATAGGCATCTAACATCTGATCACTGCCTATGATCTCTATCTGATTAGGATATGTGTTTAATCTTAATTCATCAACAGCTATTTGTCTTATAGCATCTTCGGCATCACGCAGTCGTTGAAAAGACCAATCATTGGTATCATATATAAGTTTACTCATAGTGTAATTTTTCCCTACCAAAAAGCTCTTTAAACACTTTCCATACCAATTTAGCTTCACTGGCCTTTTGTAGTTTTAAATTTTTATGAGTTGATGTTAAAGGTTGGTATACTTTCCATAGGTCTGTCATAGGATAACCAAATTGTTGTTTAATTTGGCTAATTATCTCTAGATAGGCCATATATTGAACTTTAGGTAATAGGGCCAGCACCTGCTCTGTGGCAGGACCTTTATCCCGTTCAAAGTTATCTCCGTCACTACATTGTGCTACATAGATATTATAATCATTTACATTATAACGATTTTTGATAATCTTATTGGCCAACTTTAATGCTTCACTGACCAAGGTTCCTCCGCTTTCCTTACTATTAAAAAATTCGTGTTCGTCTACTTCTTTGGCAGTTTCGTGATGACGTATAAACACTATATCTACTTTGGTGTATTTTCTAAACAAGAACATATGTAATAAAAGAAAAAACCTTTTGGCCAAATCTTTTTCAAACTCGCCCATACTGCCACTAACATCCAATATACAGAACATAACAGCTTTGGTCATAGGTTCTGGTTTGGGAATAAAGTGTCTATATCTTACATCAAAAGGATCCAGCCAAGGTACGCTCATCTGTCTTGAGCGTAGATGTTTGATACGTTCTTCTAATTCTAATCTAATAGCAGGGTCTTGTTCTTCCTCTAGTTGTTGTTCAAGTTGTTCTATTTCTTCATTTTTCGGACGTTGTAGGCCTATTCTACGTCCTAGACTATTCTTAAGACTACGCATAATGTCCAGTTGATTTGGATTGCCTTGATTACTATAACCTGATCGTTTAGGTTTGATCTTGGTCACATCTTTCATTTGTTTTTTAATTAGGTCAGGTAGTTCTAAATCCTCAAATATAAAATCTAAATATTCATCCCTACTTAATAAGAACTCAAAGTCATCCTCACTGGTTCCTAATCCACCTTTGTTGCCACCTTCACCTTCACCACCTTTTGGTTTAGGTTCAGTATCACCTACTACATATTTGTCGTTACCTGGTAGCACATATTCTTTATCACCAGTTTTGGGATTTATACTGAATTCAGGTTCGTCAATACCCTTAACCCGCACACGAACCTTTTCATTTTCTATGTCACTGATGTTACCAGTTTTAATAGCCTCTTTTACAGACTTCCGTATTTGTTCTCTACTACGATTGATAAACTTTTGTCTGTTTTTTATAGTCTTGTCTCTAGGATTCAGTCTACGATCAATTATGGTGGTCATAGATAACCCTAGTTACTTTTACGCACCCTCATATACCAATCAACAAGTCTGCGTATCTGCCTTCCAGTATAGCCTCTTTCCTGCATACGATTAATAAAATCGTTATGTTTCTTTTCAAGCTCCCTATCCTTCTTACCCTCAAAACTGATAACAGGTAAAATATCCTCTACTTGACTGAACATTTTCTTTTCTATAACATCACGCAGAACACTGTAACTGGTCCATACTGGATTATTACCATTGTTTTCAGTTTTGGCACGGGCCCGTAGACAAAAATTTACAATTTCATTTCTAAAGTCTTTGGGATTGCCAATACCAGCAGGTTTTTCAATTTTTTCAAGTTCTGTGTTCAATAGACTTCGATCCATTAATAAACCTGTATCTGGATCTTTAAACTCTTGGTTCTGTATCCAGGCATCAGCATATTCTACATAGCGATCAAATAGGTTTTGTCCGTATTCGCCATAACTTTCCAAATAGGCCTTTTGTATTTCGTTGCCTAAAAATTCTGCGTACCGAGCACTGAGTTCACTTTTAATAAAGTTTAGATATTTTTGTTCACGCTCTTCACCAAACTGTTCACGTTTGATAGCATTTTCTAATACAAACATCAAATGTACTGGATCAGCAGCCACTTCTTCTGGTGTAAAGTTAAAGGTTTGGCTCAATATTTTATAAGCAAATCGTGTACTTATGCCATCCATACCCTCATCAACGCCAGCCATATCTCTGTACTCTTGTATGCTTTTGGCCTTGGGATCACTTTCTCTAATATTCTCGCCATTGTATACACGCATCTTGCTGAATACAGTGCTGTTTTCATGATCTTTCAATCTAGTTAATACACTGAACTGGGCCAACATTTCTATAGTCTGTGGAGCACAGGCTGCTGACTCTAGTCCACTGTTCATAATCATCTTTTCATAGATCTTTTTTTCCTCATCCACCCTCAAGCAGTAGGGAACTTTGATCACACAGATACGATCTAGGAAAGCTTCGTTATTCTTATTATTTCTAAATGTCTGCCATTCACTTTCATTACTATGTGCCAGTACGATGCCTTGGAAAGGAATAGCACTGATAGCTTCGGTACCTACATAATTACCTTCCTGTGTGGCAGTGAGTAATGGGTGTAGTACTTTAATGGGTGCCTTAAACATTTCTACAAATTCTAATAGGCCTTGATTACTGCGGCATAGTCCACCACTGTAGCTATATGCGTCAGTATCATTTTGACTATACTTTTCTAATTTACGGATATCTACTTTACCCACTAGAGCACTGATATCTTGATTATTCTCATCACCTGGTTCAGTCTTCATTACACCAATTTGTTCTAGCTTACTAGGTTTAAGCTTAATCACTCTAAACTTATCTAAATTACCTTCAAATTCTTTTAGGCGCTTCAATGCCCAAGGACTCATAATACTTTGAACATATCTACGTTCTATACCGTATTCTTTTTCCAATGTTGTATAATAGTCTGGATGATTGAATAATCCTAGTGGACTTTCAAATACTGGACTGATCTCCCCAGTTTCAGTTGCTAATGAGTATATTGGATATACTTCCATCAGCTCTTTTAATTTTTCAGCAAGGCTACTTTTCCCACCACCAACTGGACCCAATAGATAAAGTATTTGTTTCTTTTCTTCTAGACCTTGGGCACTATGTTTAAAGTATCCTACAATACGTTCTACAGCATCCTCCATACCATAAAAGTCTTTAAAGGCTGGATAAGTTCTTAATGTGCGATTAGTAAAGATTCTACTCAATCTTGAGTCTTTACTGGTATCTAATATGATTGGATCACCAATAGCAGCTACCATACGTTCAGCAGCAGTGGCATAGGTCATACGATCTTTTTTACATAATTTAAAATAGTCCATTATACTTATGCTATCAAAAACTGTATTATCGTAATTTGATTTGAATAATTTTAATAAATTTGACACAGTATTTCCTCATTTTAGATATTTATCTATGTAATTTAATAAATTAAGCTATTAATGAGTATAGTCATAAAAAAGGGGCACAAGGGCCCCGTATTACTATTGTGTCCGCTATGCGGTGTTATCTTTTATTATTACCTTGATTTACAAAGTCATACATCTTTTGTGCAGTCTGTAGAATCTGCTCCAAACCTGGAACCTGCGGCATCCCTACCGTAGTGACGAACTGGCCAGTCTTCTCATCGCGAGCAGTGCTCATTTCCCATCCTTGAAACTTGGCACTGTATTCGAACTCAGCCATTTGTTTGGCCATACCTAGTATTTCGGTACGGATTTCGTACCCATTTTTATTAAATTTAACTTCTGGCATTTTAGGTGTTTCAAAATTTGACATTATATTCTCCTCTGTGTGTATATCTTAGGATTTTCGAGAGTAGGCTTCTCTGTTAGCCTCTGCCCAGGCATCCCAGCCTGCTTTGAAAAAGTCTATCCCAAAAGGATTAAACATTTTTTCAATCTTTGTGTTCAGCATTTCGTGGCCTACAACGGTAGCAATACCTCCGGCTACGGTCAATGCTGTTTTTAAAAATTTTGATTGTGCGTCAATATAGATATGACAGTTATTTTTTATATCGTCATTACGAACACATTTTTCAACCCACTGCTTTTTGGCATTCTGTACAGTGTCAATGAATAATTCTGGTTGATTGAACATAGATCTCCTCCCCGTGTATGTGTATTATACATGCTTATTTAGCAATGTCAATAGATTTTTTTTTATTTTAGATTAAATATTATATGAGCGAAAAACTTAATATTGCTATTCTTATAGCAGGCGAACCTAGATTTGGTCCTGAAGTTAATCGCACTATAAATCATTTACAAGGATACTCCTGTATAACGTGGTTTTTCTTTTTATGGGATATACCTAAAACCAGTAATGTTCAACATAATGGTTTAGTTGCCCCTTATTGGCAAAATGTTACCTATGAGCGAGCTTTGGCTAAAATTAGAACTAATATTGGTCCAAAGAGGTCTAATAAAATCGGCGCAATTAAAATAGAGAAACCCGAATCCTATGCTTTGAATTTTCCCATCAAAAACAGAGCCCACTGTTGTCTAAATGAAGCAAATGTTTGGAGTATGTGGCAAAGCTGGTATCATGGTTTCGAGTTATTAAAAGCCTACGGACAAGATTTTGATCTTGTTCTAAGACTTAGAGGTGATTGTGCTCTTATAACTAGTTTAGATCTAATTCAATTAAAAAGTGTAATTGATGCTAGTCCTAATAAATTATTTGTGCCAAATAATGAATGGTTTGGCTTCACTAGACGAATAAATGATTGGATGGCTATTAGTTCAATGAGAAATATAGGTATCTATTGTAGAGTAAAAGAAACAGTTCCTATTCTTCAAAATGAAGGAGTAGTATACCATCCTGAAAATACCCTAGCAGAGCATTTATTCAGGAATGGTGTTGAGTATTACGATAAAAAATATGAAGCCGAGTTAAAGCATAGGAAATCTTGGACTATCGATTACGGGAAATGGGCCTAGTAAAATCCCACTCCTCACCTAATAGTGCTTCTCTATTTGATTTTAAAGTTTTTAATTCCTCATCGAGAAATACGATTAATACGAACAGAGTTATTATTAAAAATGTTCCTAACACGTTATTTCCCCATTAGTTTTACAGCACTTTGCCAACGACCTCTACGAGTGAGATGGCTGGCCAGTAAGGCTTGGCATAATACTTCACACATCATTGTAATATATTTCATTGCCATGATCCTTTATGAAGGCTTAAGAATCTACGAGCACGGGCTTGCCCACTCTTTTCGAGGGCAAGAAAAATAGCCATTATAATAGATTTAATCATTTGAAATTTTCCTTGTGAGAATTATAAGTGAACTCTTTGATATAGTTTTCAAGAGTAGCAGCATCGGTAATGCTTTTGGTTTTAAGATATTGCTCTAAACGATCTTGGTAAGAGTCATTTGGAAACATTTCTGCTAGTCGCTCAAGGATATTGAGCATCATAGTTGATATTGTCATTTTTATTTCTCCATGTGTATGTATAAATGTATTTATGCGGCACCGCCATATTATAATATACTATTAGTATAGCAGTCAACCTTTAAATAAATAAAGGTGTGAGGGTATAATGAAAAAAAGCACTAGAAGCATATTAGAAGAACTTAATGAGATCAGCCTAATTAGGAACAAGGACCATCTAATTGAAAGTAAAGGTGTCAATCTTGTATCCAGTGCCATCAATCTTTTAAAGTTGATAAGAGAAAACTATGATATTGATACTGCCACTGACTTAGAGCGTAGATTTATCAATGCCATGCGTACAGGTGATAGTGATAAATTTAAGCGTGGCATGCAAAAGGTACATGAAAGTCGAAAATTTAAAACATAACCAAGCAAAAATTATCCAAATCGGGTAATATTCTCCAAAACAGATAAATATTTTTACAAGACCCGTGGAGTTGACGGGCAAAGGCAACGAGGAGAAAATTATGCCCTTAATGACAATGGATATCGGCGGTACATTAATTACAGGCCGTCAAACAGGTATTGGTCACGTAACTGATAAACTATATGACCATTTACAAATTCGTGCATGGAAAGTACAAGTAACAGAAGCAGGTGCTAACCTAAGCGACCCAGCATCAGACACACCAGTAAACGGTTCACGTCATACTAAGCGTGAATTACTTGCTCAAGAGTTTGGCACAACAGGTGCTCTAATTGAGTTTGATGGAACAACAATGATCTTCATTGGTGATAGTCACGCACTAGATAGCAACGTAATCGCACGTCGTGCAGATCGTTGTATGGGTGGTACAGGTGCTTTAGTTAATTTTATTAATGATGGTTATAGTTCAGGTAGCGGTACAGGACAAACCAACCCAACAGGCACAGTTACTACAGCTAAGGTTGCAGTAACAGGTCTAACAAGCCTATTCGGTGTGTAAGATTTAAATTCTCAATCGGGATGGGAAAACTAGGGCTCTTCGGAGCCCTTTTTATTTTTCTACGTATAAAACTTTTGTATAGCAACCAATAAATAATATTAGACGATATGGAGTGAGCGATGCCTACTACAGAAGAAAGATTGGGAGTAGTTGAGACCAAGGTAGCACATCTTAATGAAAAGATTGATGACATCAAGGAAGATGTCAAAGATACCAAACAGAGCATAGCCAGCAATCATCTAGTAATGATGAAGAAGTTGAACGATATGGAAGAAAAATACGAGTCAAATCGTGACAGGTTCTACGAAAAATTAGATGAAAGAAAAGAAGAACAGGATAACGCTCAATTAGAGCTTAAGAAAAAAATTGGTGAACTACAAGACTTTAAAATGAAGTGGGTTTATATTATATCAGGTGTAGCCATTGCTATAGGTTGGGTTGGTGCACACGGTGATAATTTAATCAAATTATTAATGGGAAAATAATATTAGCAGTAAATAGAGTATGCGATATAGATTGTATACTCTAATAGATATAACGGCCACTGGTCAATATAAAAACGAAGAAGGTAAAGAACAGGCTCGAAGTCAACAACAAAACTTTGATACTGTAATCAATACCATTGGAATTAGAGCCAATGTATTCTACGATAGCCCACCAAAGTTAATTTTAAATACGCCAGATAAAATAGCAATGGTAGGGCGTGAATTATCTAATATATGGACATTCGATTGGTATGTTGAAAGTCCTTATAGATTTCTATTAGATGAAGATGATGTTGGATTGCTTAAAAAAGACTTTAGTTTGGTTCCCTACATTGCTAATCTTACTGAAACTGCCAAGTTTAAGACTAATGTATTCATGCCTTCAATCAATATTCATTTTGAAATTTTAAGGTAAATATGATATGCTTAGATATAGGTTTAAGCTAGGAGACCTAATATGAAGATTTACGAAGTAACTGGGAAAAAAATTAGAGAAAACCCACAAGAGCCCAATATGCAACAGGGTAAGGTAGTAAGCCAATCAGGTGATAAGATCACAGTGGCCACACAGGCCAACGGACAACCAACAGGTACACAATTTACTGTAAATCTTAATCAAAACCCAAATGCCATACAAAAAGATCCTCAAGGTAATGTCACAGTTGATCCAAATGCCCCCGCAGATCCAACAAGCTCTCAGTTACAGCCTGGGCAAACTATAAATGTGGTAGGTGCCGCCCCAGGAGCAATGTTACCTAACCAACAAAGCCAACAAGATCAACAGGCTGCAGAAGAAATGGATGCTGAAGAAGATCCTGAAATGGTGGAAGCTGGATATATACCGAATGGTTATAACGATGACTATAGAGAAAAGGCCATGATGCGTAAGGCCTTTCAAAGTGTAACACAAGATGAGAAATATTTTGAAGAAACAAATCATATTGTGGCTTTGGCAAAGCGTGTATCTAATGTTAAAACTACAGCGCCTATCAATAAACATAAAGATATCGTTGATATTAAAAAATTAGCTGGTCTATGAAAATTAATGAACTGATAAAAAGTTTTGAAATATGGACTTCAATTGAAGAGCGAGAGTTATTATCTAAACTGAAAAAACCAGTAAGACTAAGTACATTACCAGAAAGAGAACAGCAAGTAGCAGAAGCTCTAATTAGAAAAAGTCTTTTAATCAAACTAGGAAGCCAAGATCCCAAGGTAATAGCCAATGAGCATAGATAAAGCAGCTAAAAATTTTGAAAAATTAGTAGATAATGTAAAAACAGATATACCTGTAATGCTTAAAGAAGGTAGCATTGGTTATGGAAATTATATTCTTAAACGAAATAAAAATGATCAATGGGATCTTTACATGGTAGGAAAAAGATACAAAACTAAGATAGATACATTTAACTTAAAAATAAGTGCTCTAATGTGTGCCAAAGAACACAAAGCTAACAGAGTAATGGAAATGGTAAAGTTTAAAAACCTTGATCAAAGATACTGGGCCAGTCACATAGACAGTATTATTTTTGATAAACGATATAAAGAAGCCAAAGATAAGTTTCAAAGAGAACTTTTCCTTTGGAGATATGAAGTATCTAAGAGTAGAGCAGAACTCTATAAACAAAAAATAATAGAGGCGTATTCTTTTATTTTTAGATAAATAGCTAGTCATTAGGAATTTGGTATGAACATACATGATCTTAAAAAACCTTTAACCAGTAAGAAATTAAACGAAAATTTAGGCCGTCAATTTGGCTATAAAATTGCCTTAGAAAAATTTACTGTAGAACAATTATCTGATGTAAGGAACAAATTACGTACCGAACAAAGTCAATTTGAAAGTACAAATAGTTATGATAGTGTTCTAGGTGATCATAAGTATCAAAAAAACCAACGTATGCTTGATGTAATTAATCAAGAATTGGCAGAACGTGAAACTACAAGTGATGAAGAAAAGGCCAAGGAAGAAAAAAAGAAACATAAAGCAAAAAATCTAAAAGAATATCATGAGGCACAGCGTAGGCTACGTGGTTATAATTTACCACAACAATGGACTAGTACAGCACGTCAAAGATTATTTTTAGAGCGTGATGCTAGTGACGAAATCGCAAGCGAATTAATTATTCGCTATGATTTAGATGAAACCACTGCTCAAAGAATTATTAAAGATCTAATGCTCACAGAAGGCGAAGAAGAAAAGGCAGAGTTAATCATGGCTGCTAAGGACATGGTTGACCGTATCACAGGCTGGCTTGAGGATATTGCTTCAATGAAATCAGAAGCTATGTTAGATTTATTAGACTCTATAAGAGATGAAATGGGCAGCGATGTTAGCACTGGATTTGAACAAACTGTTCGACCAGCACTGGATGAAATTTATTTGGCCTTAGAAAAGAATCGTCAATTACTAGCACAGGCAGTAAGTTTACTTACAGGACAACAAGCACCGAGCGGAGCAGGATTAGGTATGGGAGCACCAGGTGGAATGGGACCTCCAGAAATGGCCGGTGCCGAGGATATGGAAGCTGAATTAGGTGGTGAAGAAACATCTGGTGAGCCTGCTGGTCGTGCTATGAGAGAAACTGCGGCCTATAGTCGTAGATTGGCCAGTATACTTTCAAAAAAAAAATAACTGAAAATAACGACAAATTATTTGATCTGTTAGTGGCCAAACGTAATGCTGCTGATAGTGAAGATAATCCAGAAACAATCAGCTGGAACGCTCTTGGTCATTTAACTCAAAATACTATAGGGCAAAGAATAGACAGTGCAGATTCTTTTGGTCCAAGATTCCAAGCTAACCCGGCCTTTGATCAAATTTGTAGTTTTGATGACCAAGGTGTACATCTTAAAACAAGGGCTAGCGAAATGCCCAGTAAATCAGGTGGAGATCCCAATGCAGGCAATCTTACAAAAAGTATGGCAAAATCTGCACTTAACCGTAGACGTTGACATTTTAATAAAATAAGTTATAATAGGTTATGAACTTATTAAAATCCAAATACGATTATAAAAATTTAAGCAGAGATGATACAACAGGAAAAAGATTATATGCCTGCCCAGACGGATCTCGAGTACCCAGTGTCACCACTATATTAGATCGAACTAAACCAGAAGAAGCCAAACAAGCTTTAAAGGAATGGCGTGATAGAGTTGGTCATGTACAGGCTCAAGCTATTACCACAGAAGCCGCTGCCCGAGGTACTAGAATGCACACCTTTTTAGAAAGTTATATTAAAGGTGATGGTATTAAGGACAGTGTGAGTAATCCATATGCCCAACAAAGTCTTCTAATGGCCAAAAAAGTCATTGCCGAAGGATTTCATAACATAGATGAAATTTGGGGTAATGAAGTACAACTTTACTATCCTGGTATCTATGCTGGAACTACAGACTGTGTGGGTGTACACAATGGTGAATCCTGTATTTTAGACTTCAAACAAAGTAATAAACCTAAAAAACAGGAATGGATTACAGATTATTATCTACAAATAACAGCCTATGCTCTAGCACACAACGCACTTTATGGAACCAATATTAACAAAGGCGTAATCATGATGTGTGTTAGACCCCCAGAAATCGCACCAGGACAGTGGGGAGATCCGGTTTATCAAGAGTTTGTATTAGAAAGTAAGGATTTTGACTATTGGAGTCATCGTTGGTTGGACCGTGTGGAACTGTACTATACTAGCCTATGATAAATATCTGATAAGGGGAATTTAAATGGCTGTAGTACAAATTTCTAAAATTCAAATTCGACGCGATATGAAGGATGCCAACAGAGAGGCACCGCTTCCTATTACTCTTAGCAGCGGTGAAATGGCATGGTGTATAGATACTAACCAACTCTATATAGGTAGTCATGCTGTGGGAAGCCCAGAAACTAAAAGTAATGTCGAAGTACTAACTCAGTTCAGTAATATTTTTTCCTTAGAAACATATACCTATAACCCAGTTTACACTTTACCTAATGGAAGACATCAACGATCAATTCAAGATCGTCTTGATGATAGACTAAATGCCAAATCATTTTATGTCAGAGGTACTGGTATTGATGATGATGCTCTTGCCATTAATCGTGGCATTGAAAGATTGTATAAGGATAGTTTACAGGGTAGTGGTAGAGTTGACATCAGGACTACATTAGAATTTAGCCCAGGAGTATATAAATTGGAATCACCAATTTATATATATAGTTACACAAAAATTATAGGTGCAGGCATTGGTAGAACTATTTTTAGATATGAGGGAACCGGCAGCGCCTTTGTGTTTGTTAACGATCAAAATAATAGACAAATAGACTACTTAAATCAATGTAAATTTGTCAGCCTGTCTAATTTTACCTTGGAAATAGTTGATACAGATACAACTGCTTTTGATTTGAACTGTGTAAGAAATAGTGAATTTAGTAAAATAGAGCTTAAAAGCGATTGGTCTAGAGATTTTGGTATCCAAACCCCAAGAATTAATAGTATAGGCATATCTATGAGAGTTAAAACTGAACAGATAACTTGTAGAGATAACAGTTTTATTGAAGTATATGTCAATGCCTTCAAGTACGGTGTTAGTGCCAAAGGTGATATAATAAACAATATTTTTAGGGACTGTAAATTTAAAAAACATGAAATTGCAGTACAATTTGGATATTTAAAAACTAGTTTGGAACCATTACTTGGAGAAATTCACGGACCCAGAAATAACATTATCTCCAGTTGTAGTTTTGATGACATTCAGAGAAACGCAATTAAGGTATGGCAGGGTAGAGGAAATTTAAGTAGCAAAAACATTATTAAAGATACTGGTAATAATTTTGGCGGTAATCAAAACGCAACATTTGGACAAATAGAGTTTGATCAACCTGGTAATATGAGTGTTGATGATTTCAGTGATCGTCATCTTGACCTAGGGACATTGGGAGAGAACATCCTAGAAATGGCTCCATATGTGAGTGAGGTTACTGGTTTTAGTTATTATCAAAATAATTTTACCTACAAACTGGATATGCCGGCTATTACAAGCCCTGGTCAAGAAATCAATTTATTCAGATTCCCAGTACCAAGACATGAAACACTTTCTAATACTAATACACAATGTGTAATCGAAGTTCATTATCTATATAGAAGTGGTGATCCTAATTTGGAATATAGAAGATTACGTAAAGGTATCTTGACAGTGATTGTGGATACCCGAAACACTTCGATTTTTGACAATAATCTAGTCCCTAATCCAACAGGTACGCCAATGATCAATCTTTTTGATGAATATGATTATTTAGGCTATGTACAAGGCGGCGGCCCCCGTGTCCCTACAGATGATGAAGATATTATTTTAGAATTTACAGCTACCCCAGTGCTAAAAAAACAACAGTGGCAGATAGAGATAAGTTATAAGTACAATACCCCTACAAGGAACGATGTATATCTAACTGATAAAGAGTTTGGAACTTTGACTTATACATACAAAATTCTAAGTTAGTAACAAGAAAGTAAGCTAAAATGATAACAGTAATAAAAAGAAATGGATCTAGAGAGCCATTGGACCTAGTAAAATGGCAGGCACAGGTTTATCGGATATGTAACGGCATTGCTGATGTTAGTCAAAGCATGATAGAAATACGTAGCAATCCGCATTTTTATGATGGAATAAGCACAAAGGAAATTGACGAAATAACATTACGGGCCATTGTAGATCTTATTGATGTTGAGTCCAATCCAGGTATAGGCAATACAAATTATCAATATGTGGCAGGTCGTCAGCGTTATCATATGCTGCGTAAGGATGTATATGGTAGCAGTATTATCCCTCACTTATATGACATAGTGAAACGTAATGTAGCGGTAGGACTTTACACAAAAGAACTATTAGAATGGTATAGTGAAGCTGATTGGAATCGTATGAATGATATGGTTGATCATGAAAAGGATTTCCACTATAGCTATGCTGCTATTGAACAACTTATTGAAAAATACCTAGTTAAAAATCGTAGTACCAAAGAAACCTACGAAACACCTCAGGTTCGATATATAGTGGCCGCTGCCACTATCTTTCACAAAGAGGAACCAAATAATACTCGTATGCGATATATCAAGGAATATTACAATGCTGCCAGTGATGGTCTTTTCACTCTTGCTACTCCTGTGCTGGCTGGGCTTGGCACTCCAACTAAACAGTTTAGCAGTTGCGTTCTTATCCGTAGCGATGACGACCTTGATTCTATATTTGCTAGTGGAGAAATGATGGCTAAATATGCCAGTAAACGAGCAGGCATAGGCTTAGAAGTAGGACGAGTAAGGCCCTTAGGCAGTCCTATTAGAGGCGGTGAGATCATGCACACAGGTATGCTGCCTTTCCTCAAGAAATGGTTTGGTGATCTGCGTAGTTGCAGTCAAGGAGGCATACGCAATGCTAGCGCTACAGTGTTTTATCCTATATGGCATTATCAGTTTGATGATCTTATTGTACTTAAAAACAATCAAGGAACCGAAGAATCCCGCATCCGTCATCTCGATTATGGGGTTGTCCTTAGTAGTTTCTTCTGGAGAAGATTCAGAGAACAAGGAAACATAACTTTCTTTGATCCCAACGAAGTCCCAGACCTATATGAAGCCTTCTACAGTAACACAGTTCTGTTTGAAGAATTATATGTAAAATATGAAAACACACCGGGGCTGAGAAAAAAGACAATCAGTGCTGAGGAAGTATTCAAGGGAGGTATTCTAAAAGAGCGTACGGATACTGGTCGCATATATCTAGTGTTTATAGATAATGTAATGAACCAAGGACCGTTTGATCCAGAGTACCATACCATATATCAAAGTAACCTATGCTGTGAGATCCTCCTCCCTACATTGCCATTTAAGAGGCTCGACGACGAAAAAGGCCGCATTGCTCTATGCACCTTGGGGTCAATTAACTGGGGAATGTTCAAGCATCCTGAGGATATGCGCCGTGCTTGCCGTATACTCCAGCGCAGTCTGTGTAACATACTTGATTACCAAGATTACTTAAGCATACAAAGTAAGTTAAGCAATGATGAAATACAGCCATTAGGCATTGGTGTTACTAACTTAGCCTATTGGCATGCCAAGCGTAGTCTCAAGTATGGCGAGAAAGACGCACTGGCAGAAGTAAAGAGTTGGATAGAACATCAAGCCTATTACCTAACAGAGGCCACTATCGAACTAGCCAAAGAACGTGGTGCTTGTAAGGATAGCCATAAAACTTACTACGGTCAGGGTATATTCCCTTGGGAACGTAGAGCCAAGGGTGTGAATGAATTAGCAGACTTTACTCCTGAACTTGACTGGGAAGTATTAAGAGAACAGACCAAACAATATGGCGTGCGTAATGCTACACTGATGGCTATTGCTCCTGTGGAAAGTAGCAGTGTGGTTATCAATAGTACTAATGGTATTGAATTACCTATGAGTTTGATCAGTACTAAAGAAAGTAAAGCAGGATCATTTACACAGGTAGTTCCAGAATACCACAAACTTAAGAACAAATATCAATTGATGTGGGAACAGATAGACTGCGTAGGTTATATTAAAACTGCTGCTGTGCTTGCTGCCTATGTAGATCAAAGCATAAGCACCAATACTTTTTATAATCCAGCTCATTACGCAGATCGTAAAGTACCTACAACATTGATAGCAAAGAATTTGATGCAGGCTCACAAGTGGGGTATCAAGACATTCTACTATAGCCTAATCAATAAGCAGGGTTCAAGGATGGATCCCGTACAGACTAATGGACATCAGGTTGAGCCCAAGTTAGAACTAACAGAAATAGATTTTGGAGAGGATTGCGATTCCTGTATATTATGAGCAAACAACAATACAACCTACAGACAAAGACAGACTACCTACATCGTAAGATGTTCCTTGATCCACAAGGACCTGTCACCATACAGAGATTTGAGGAAGTCAAATACAACAAAATAGCCGACTATGAAAAAACAGCACGTGGTTTCTTTTGGGTACCAGAAGAGATCAGTCTAGTCAAAGACGCACAAGACTTTAAAGATGCTAGTGAAGCAGTCAAACACATATTCACCAGTAACCTACTGCGTCAAACAGCCTTGGATAGCCTACAAGGACGTGGTCCTAGCCAAATCTTTACGCCAATAGTATCACTACCAGAACTAGAAGCATTGGTCTACAACTGGACATTCTTCGAGACTAATATCCATAGTCGTAGTTATAGTCATATTATTCGTAATATTTACAATGTGCCCAAAGATGTATTCAATACTATACATGACACCAAAGAGATTGTAGAAATGGCATCTAGTGTTGGCCGATATTATGACTATCTTCATAAACTAAATTGTCAAAAAGAAATTGGCGAAATGCTAGTAAGTGAGCATGAACATGTTAAGGCAATTTGGCTAGCACTTAATGCCAGCTATGCATTAGAAGCTTTCCGCTTCATGGTATCGTTTGCTACAAGCCTGGCCATGGTAGAGAATAAAATCTTTATTGGCAATGGCAATATTATCAGCCTAATCCTACAGGATGAACTGTTACACAAAGGATGGACGGCTTGGCTAATCAATCAAGTAGTCAAAGAGGATCCAAGGTTCGCCAAGGCCAAACAAGAGTGCGAGCAAGAAGTATATGCTTTGTATATGGATGTGATCCGTGAGGAAAAAGCCTGGGCAGACTATTTGTTCAGACGCGGACCTGTAATTGGGCTCAATGCTAACATTCTAAAAGATTTTGTAGATTATACAGCCGGTTCCGCTCTTAAGGAAATAGGATTAAAATACGTAACTAATATAAAAACTAATCCTATCCCATGGTTTAATAAGCATAGCGATACCAGTAAGAAACAAACGGCACTACAGGAAAATGAGTCAACCAATTATATTATAGGTGTCATGAGTGACTCACTAGATTATAATCAATTACCTACGTTTAATTAGGAGTAGATATGAAAGCAGTTATTTGGAGCAAGTATCATTGTCCATATTGTGATATGGCTAAATCTTTATTAGAACGACAGGGAATAACTTTTGAGGAGCGTAAAATAGGTGACGGATATACCAAAGAAGAACTATTAGAAGCAGTTCCAAACGCTCGCACAGTACCTCAAATCTTTATTGAAAATAAACTTATCGGCGGGTACACAGAATTAACCAAATATTTACAAGAGGTAAGCAATGCTTATTAAAAAGAGTTTCACTACAAATGACGTTGTTAGTTTAAAAATTAGCAGCGGCGAAGAAGTTATTGCTAGGTTTATAGGTGAAGATAAAGAATATTTTCATGTTACAAAACCTAATGTATTAATGATGAATCAACAGGGCATGGGAATGGTGCCATTTATGATCACAAGTAATCCTGATCAAGATTATGCCATAGCTAAACAGAATATCATTGCTATATCATTCACAGACAACGATGTGGGAAAATTATACCTAAGTAAAACATCCGGTATTGCTCTTTAAGCTAGATTTTTTATCAAACCGTTCTAAATAAATACTATTATGGGCGGTTTAAGAGACTCCCAGCAAACCGCTGGAGAATAGGATGGCGAAAAGGATTCAATTAAGACGTGATATTTCATCTAATTGGGATAGGTTAAATCCTACTCTTGCACAAGGTGAAATTGGCATAGATTTAACCAATAAAAACTTTAAAATAGGTGATGGTGTATCTAAATGGGAAGGTCTTGATTTTGCCATAGTTTCAGGTAAATTAGGTAGGATCAATATTGATACCTATATTGAAACTGGTGATAGTGAAACAGATGAAGACAGTATTTATTTTATTAATAACGGAGAAATCACAGCTGAATTTGCCTCTGAATTAACAACTTTTATTAGAGGTGTTGTTTTTACCGCTAATCAACCTAGCACTGATCCTAACAATGGAACAGTAGTAGTACAAGGTGGAGTAGGAATCACAGAAGATTTGTATGTTGGAGCCTCAATCAATGGTGGAACTATCAACGGAGCAAATTTCAATGTTGGTATTAATGGAAAATTTAATGGTAATGTAGAGGGCAATGTATTTGGTGACCTAATAGGTGATGTCTACAATAGCACTGGGGCATTGATATTAGACAGCGGCTCCAGCAATACAGGACCAATCTATACAGGTAATGTCAGCGGTGACATCAATAGTCTCACTGGTAGTTACCTAAAAAACGCTATAATTGAAGAAAGTTCAATAGATAACACTTCAATAGGTGCGACTAGTGCTGCCTATTTAAGAGGTACTACAGTAATTGCCACAGATAAGTTTGAAGGTAAACTTGTAGGAAAATTATTAGGAGATATTTATACTGAAGACGGGATCACCAAGGTTTTAGAAAATGGCACTGGGGGACAAACTACTGCTCGAGGTTATCAGGCACCTGTATTTTATGGGAACGTAGAAGGATCTATTAGCGGATCATTCAGAGGTGATATCTATGCTAATAACAGTATAAGAAAAGTTTTAGAAAATGGCAGTGACAATAACATAGGTGATCCTGGATACCAACCTGCTGTATTCTATGGTAATGTCAGCGGAAATGTCAGTAGTGATGGCACTAGTACTTTTGGTACTATAGAAATAGATGGAGGTAAAATTGACAATACTGAAATTGGAGAAGAAATACCTGCCAAAATAACAGGAACTACTATCATAGCCACTGAAAAATTTGTAGGAAATTTTGAAGGAACTATAGCAGGATCTACCACAGGCGATTTATTCTCAGCTGATGGGGACATAATATTAGAAAACGGAACAGATGGTAAAGATGCCTGGTTCCAAGGTGCTATAAAGGCTGCTGATGGTACAATAATATTGTTTAATGGTAGTGGTGGTAATCCTTTGGCTTCTACCTACACACCACCAGAATTTTTTGGTAATGTTTTTGGTGACCTAACAGGAGATGTTGTAGCTTCTACAGTGTCTACTGGTACATTAACTACCACTGGTGATGTAAATCTTGGTGCTAATTTAACTGTCAATAACGATCTAACAGTGTCAGGAAAAACAGCTACTGGTAGTTTGGAAGTAGGCAATGATGTCACAATAGAAGGTGACCTAGCAGTCAACGGCGGAGACATAACCAGTACGAGTACCGAATTTAACTTAGGAACTACAGCAGTTGAAACGGCAAATGTATTTTCAGTAGCAACTACAGTTAATCTAGCAACAGAGGCCACTGACAGTGTAATAGTATCTATAGGTGCAGCACGAGATCAAAATAGTGTAATAATTGGCAGTACTGTAAATGGTACCGTGAATTTAAACAGCGATGTTACAACAGGTAGAGTAAATTTATTTTCAAGTATAACAACGGGATCACTAAACATAGCTAATGGTGGACAAAGTACAACCAATATAGGTGGTGCTGGATCAACTGTTAATATAGGCAATGATCAGGATAACAGCAAACTTAATATATTAGGGAAACCTCTAAACGGAACAATAAGTATCGCTACAAATGCACCAACAGTTAATGTTTTTAACACTGTCGCTAGTGCTGTAAATTTTGCAGGCAATGCTACTACAATAAACATAGGTAAAAATTCTGGAACTACCACGGTAAAAAATAATCTAACCATTGACTTGGACACTCATGTGAAAGGCGATTTAGTAGTCGACGGTGATCTAGAAGTCAAAGGTACACTGACATATTTAAAAACTACTAATACTGATATCAAGGATAATTTGATCACTCTCAATAAGGGCGAAACTGCTGCAGGTGTTACTTCGGTAGAAAGTGGTATAGAAATTGATCGAGGAACATTAGATGATACTAGATTCATTTGGAATGAAACTGATGATCGTTGGGAACTTAAAACTGGCTCAAACTATACCGGCTTAAAACTTTCAGATCTTACAGCAACAGGTAATGTCGGCATTACTGGTGGTGTAACTATAAACGGTGATATCACAGTAGAGGATATAACAGCTCAAAGTTTAACAACATCTTTAGGTGTAACTGTACAAGGTGATTTAGAAGTTCAAGGAACTAGTGATTTTCAAGATGATGTTACTGCCAAAGATGTTACATTAGACAATTTAACAGTAAATTCCAATGTTAGTATTACTAAGGACTTAGAGGTATTGGCTAATACCGTTTTATCTAATTTAACTATTAAAAATGCTGGTGAATTAAGATTAAGAGAGAATGAGAATAATGGTTTTACATATGTGGGACTAAGAGCACCTACAGAATTTGTTAATAGTTATACTTTGACACTGCCATCAATTAAAGGTATTGATGGAAATATACTCGCATTTAATACAGACGGTGATAGATTAGAATTTATCAGTGCTGATTTATTTGGAGGAGGATCGGTTTCTGTTAGTAGTGATAATGGTAATGATCTAAATGATGGTATTAACAAACCAGTTAAGACTATAAAACGTGCTCTACAAATAGCCAGTGGTTTGGTTTATAATAATAATAAAAAGGTTACAGATAAAAAAATAGTTGTTAAAGTAGCTAGCGGTGAATATTATGAAAATAATCCTATCATCATTCCTGATAATGTCAGCGTAGTTGGAGCAGGTCTTCGTGCTGTAAACTTACGACCATTGAACAATGGCAAGGATATGCTACGTGTTCGTAATGGTTGTTATTTTACAGAAATAACATTCAGAGATGCACTAGACGTTAATAACAAACCTAGCTTTACTTTTGGATACAGTGTGGCTTTTGATGATCCTACTGATATCTCAACCAGTAGAGTAGGCTATGTAAACTTGCCAACGACTAAACCAACGATTACTACATCACCATATATTCAAAACTGTAGCATAATTAGTTTCTTAGGCGGTAATGGTGTACTAGTAGATGGTAAAAAAGTTAAGTCACCTAACATACCATTCAATAAAGTAGAAGCAGAACTAGATACAAACACTATTCCTGGTGTCCCACAACAAGGTAAATCAATGGTGGCCAACGCATTTACCATGTTGAGTTTTGGTGGAACAGGTTGGCGTGTGATTAACGATGCTTACGCTCAAATAGTTAGCTGTTTCCAAATCTTTTGCTTAAATGGTAGTTACTGCCAAAGTGGCGGGTATTTAAGTATTACCAACAGTGCTACAAACTTTGGTCAATATGCTCTACGTGCCAGTGGTTACAGTGCTAATGCTTTTGATTTTAATAAAGGTTATGTAGTTACATCAGGAACTATATTAGGACAAAGTGTTATTACTGCTATAGGATTTGGTGAATTACCAAATCCACATTATGTAATACGAGTAAGAGAACCAAGTTATAGACAGGCCTATGATATTATCAATGCTTGGAGAGATGAATTAGCAGCTGATTTAATTGTTTGGATTAATGCGCAGATAGCTAATTCAACAGCACCATTCCTATCAACCTTTACCTATAATGCTGCCCTCTGTGAAAGAGATACAAAAATTATACTAGATGCAGTGGCCTACGATGTATTATCAGGTGGCAATAGCAAAGTTATTGAAGCTGCTGAATCATATAATAATACTACCATCACAAACTTAATAAATCAAAAAAAGGAAAATATTGCTGCCTTTACTCGGCTAAGAGATTTGACTTTGGCTAAAATAGTTAGTACAGGCTTGTCATCATATGTTCAATCTAAATTTGATCTATTAATTAGCGTATTAAATTTTCCAAATAATGTACCCGAGCAAGTTGAATATACTAATATAGGCGACATAACTAACAATTATAAATTATTCAGTGTCAATGATTATGTAGATTTTGATTCTAGTTTGGTTAACCCAATAACCAATGTGATAAACTTAACTAATCATGGTTTGGTAAACATGACTAAAGTAAGTTATAGCAATAACAATAATCCTAATATACCTGGGTTAGATGATGAACAAAATTATTATGTCGATAGATTGAATAATAATCAATTACGTTTATGGACTGATGAAAGTCAAACTAAGATAGCTGACATTTTAGGAATTGGTACAGGTACTCATAGATTAGTAAAAAATGTACGAGAATTTTTTGTAGATGAAGTAGTAAGCTATCATAAATCATATCAAAAATTAACACTTCCATCTAATACCTATACTTTTGTTCCTGGGCGTGATATATTTGGTACAAAAACTGGTACTGTTCCCTTGGCTCATCATGCTTATGTTTTAAATTGGGACTCGACAACAAGAGCATTAATAGTCAGTATAGATGTAGCCAGTAACAGTGATCCTTTTCAAATTGGCAGTATAATCACTGCTGATCATAGTGGTGTGTCTATAGTAGGTGGCATAGCAGTCAATGATGTAATAGATCAACAGGATTATTTTACAGCTGAATTTAAGGTAAGAAGTACATTTGGTAGTGGGGGAACATTTGAAAATGTACCTAATCTCTACGAAAAACAAATATGGTTACATAGACCCAGTATTGTAAATAGCAGTGCTCATACTTGGGAATATGCTGGTAGCGGTATAGATTATAATGCCCTACCTCAAAATGGTGGTAAGACTAGAGTAGAATATGAACAAGTTAATGATTTACCTGGTAGAGTATACAGTTCAGGCACTAATGAATTAGGTGACTTCAAAGTCGGTGATTTTATTAAGGCAGAAAATAAAACAGGTAATGTAACATTCACTAATACAGTTAGTATCGCAGAATTAGATGCCTTGAAATTAAGTATAGGCGATGTACAAATTAGTGAATTAAGTGATGATGTTGATCTTGGTGACAACGAACCAGGCGGCCCACAACACTATAGATTAAGTACTCAATTAGCAACTCGTAGCTTTATACAAAACAGATTAGGTCCTTTTATAGACAGAGACGTTACTACAAATAATCTAGCGGGTGCTGTCCCTCAATTAAACACACTAGGTTTGCTTAATCCTGATGTAATCCCTCCCATAAGAAATTTCTTAGTTTGGAAAACAAATGGATATGGTAGTAGGATTAACTTAATTAATACAGTGCCAGCAACCAATGTAGTCCCAGGTGATATTAGCACTGAAACATATAGCAGTGTAGAATTGAGATTTCAGTCAACTGGAGTTGATGGTAACGGTGATCCGTTATATGTGACTGCTGATGACTTTACTCTTGTCACTCAACCAGCTACAGGGGCAAGTGGGCGTATTGTTGGATCACTTAATAATTCAAATTTTGCTGTTGTAGGCAGCACTGATCTAACTTTTGCTATACAGTTTAATAACAGTCCTGTAGTAATAAATGGAGTCACATATAATCTTGTGCCAGTAGGACAACAGCCTGTTGGTACTATCCTCAATAATCAAACAACAAATTGGATCCTAAGTGAAATTGAACCCAGTCAATTTTTAATTCTTAACCCTACACAGACATATGATTTTACTGGAATCACCAGTGTATCTGGTTCATTGACCAAAGCACAAGGTTATATTGATAAAACTAATTATTCACCAAATGGTCTAGTTTTAGGCGTTATTAGAGCCGTCGATAATATTAATAGAAATAATGGAAATGGATATTTAAATGGCACATTCAAAAATGTCAATCTTACAGGTGGCACAGGTATTGGAGCCAAAGGGGACTTTACTGTAATTAGTGGACAAGTATCATCATTTGATATAACCAGTGGAGGTTCGGGTTATAAAGATGGTCAAACATTAGGGGCTAATTTACAAACTGCTTCGGGGGGAGCGGGAGGGTTCGCTGTAGAAATAACTGCTATTGAAAATAGATTGTATATCAATAATGTCGGCGGTGTAAAATTTTCAAATAATGAAGTTTCAGACTTGAAAGATTACATTGAAGATGCTAATGCTACATCTAAAAGCATACTTAATATTGGTGTTGTGGAAATAACCTTTGATGCTAACAATGGTGTTAATACCAGTGTTGGTGTAGATACTATTACTATACCTAATCATGGACTAGTCAATGGGGATCCTATAAAATACGATAATAACGGTTTTGCTGAAATAGGCGGTGCTAGTCAAGGACCACAGAATGGTGTAGTTTATTATGCTAAATTTATTGATATAAACACTATTGAACTATATGCTAATTACAATTTACTACCAGAACAAAAAATTCTATTGGTATCATCAGGTTTAGGAACTCAAAAATTTATTAAATCTAATATTGATCTAGTTAAAAATACAATTTTCCTAGCTAATCATGGTTATATAACAGGAACATCGTTGCGTGTTACAGGACCAAGTTTACCTACAAACTTAGATGATGGAAAGATATACTACGTAGGTTCTGTAACAACAAATAGTTTTACTCTACATGAGGATAAAATTTCTGCCGATGATAGTACCAACGGCATAGTATTTGATACCGTTGATTTCCAAAACAAAGGTAAAAGTGATATTAATGGAGTTGTTATATCTGGAAATATAACCTTTACTAGACAAAATATTAGAGTAGATGCTGCTATAAACACCAGCAGTCGAAAATATCTAAACTGGTCAATATCCAGTGCTAGTAGCATAGCAGCCAATAATATTATCAGTGGTATTATTAGCCCAAGTAGATTGGGTATTCCACCAGCCAATAATAAAACTTTCCTACGTGGTGATAGTAGATATGCCGTAGCTGTACAAAATTTAAATAAAGCAGCCAACAGTGCTATAAATTTAATAGGCAGTGATTTTACAACTAGTACATTGAATTATACACTGGCTGGTGTTAATATTATAGGTACTGCTGGACAATTTAGTTGTATAAATGTGCCCCTAGATAGTGGATATATAGTTACCGTAACTGGCACTAATACAGGTACAGGACAAATAATTGGTTACAATGATCCAACACAATATAAAATTTCTATTACCAATGAGGCAACTACATTTACCCTAATTAATATTAACAATAGTCCTATAGTTACACAACTTGGTAGTACAACTGGGTTAACCTTTACAATGGTGGCTAATGTGGCCAGTAACTATTTCAATAGCATTACACTTGATGTGGATATAGTTGACGGTCAAGAAAGTCTATCAACAGATAATGGTGCTTTTACCAATCTCGGTGTAGCTAGATTTGATAGAGGACAATTTGATGTAGGCACTGGCAATGGTAAAGGGAATATTACTGTTAAAGACGGTGTCATTAATGCAGGCAAACTCAATGATCAAAGCGCAACCTACTATTTAAATCCAGGTAATTTAAATAGTGCTGTACCTGTGAGCAAAGGAGGAACCTATATAGGTAGTTACACAGTAGGTGATATGATCTATGCCAGCGATGCGGCTATTTTAAGTAAACTACCTATTGGTGATACCAATGATGTATTAGTAAGTAGTGGTTCCGCACCATACTGGTCAAATACCTTAATATTGAATAAGCTAGTGGTGAACGGTGAGGTAAATGTCACAGGATCATCTAGTACGCTCAATGCCTATGATATCAAGATGGATGATAATAACATAGAACTAGGCAGTGTCGAGCCCATAGTGTCAAGAACTGGTTATGTTAATTACACAGATACTACTGGTAGTCCACAAACAGAAGTTACTGCGCCTACCTCTGGTATGATCCCAGGAATGGCCCTAAGTAAGATAACTGTAGCAGGTAAGTTAGGTAGTTTTGGTTACAATGCTAGGATTTTAAGTGTTGATGGGCCTAATCAATTTACCTGTATTAGCACAACATTTACATTGTCTAATGTGAATATAGGAACCGGTGGGCAGTTTACATGTAGTACTGCCCCGTTGGAAGTTGACCAAATAGTGATTGTAACAGGCTCATTAACAGGGCCAGGAAATGGCAGTATTACAGGATATTTTAGTCCAAGACAGTATAAAATAGCAGGTATAACAGGCACAACTGCGTTTACACTATTGAATACAGATAACACACCATTAGCAACTTCAATAGGTAATGCCAATGGACTCACATTTACAGTTGCCACCTTACCTAAATCGGGTGATATCACATTCAGTGTAGGCGGCCCAACTGACTTTACTGCTAATAATGGTGGTATTACTATAAAATCAACGGTAAATAAAACATTCAATTGGATTAAAAATACAGATGCATGGACCAGCAGTGAAAATATGGATCTCATTGCCAATAAAGTTTACAAAATAGATGGAGTAAGTGTACTGAGTTCTAATACAGTTTTAGGCAAAGAACTTACTAGCCAAGTAGGGAAAATTGTTACCAGCGGAAGTTATTGGGCCAGAACTTTCGCGTTTATGGGAGTATAAGGTGAAGTTAACATATCAAAAGGTTGGGCAATAAAATGGCAGAATCATTAAAAATATTAGGACAGTCAGTACCGACAACTACAGGTAGTGCTAGTGATCTTTATCAGGTTCCTGCTGACACAATGGCCACTATAAGTAGCATGACAGTGTGTAATTTAACATCTTTAGTAACCACTTTTAGAATATCAGTATCCAAGGGCGGCGAGCTATTGACTAATAAACAATATATCTTCTATGATCAAGAATTAGCTGGCAAAAGTACATTTGTAATTACTATAGGGTTAACCCTAAGCGAAGGTGATAGAATTAGAGTACAACCAGCAGTGGCAAATAGTTTAAGTTTTAATGTTTTTGGTATAGAGGTGGCATAATGGCATTAGGTTCATCAAATCCAACCAGTAATCTTGTACAGATTAAAAATATACCTATAGATAACAATAAAGGTCCAGCAGGGGATGGTACACAACGTGTAGTTCTCGCTAATGATACTCCAACTTTAAATACACAATTGGTAGCAGGCACTGCCATAATAGGCAAGTCTTTCCTAACAGATGGTACAAGAGATGCCACAGTAAAGGCAGCAAGTACAGCAGCAGTGGTCACAGATACAGCATTGGTCACAGCATTAAGCCCTAATACACCATTACCTACTGGTGGTAATATAATAGGTAAAACATATATCACAGATGGTACAAGAGATGCCACAGTAAAGGCAGCAAGTACAGCAGCAGTGGTCACAGATACAGCATTGGTCACAGCATTAAGCCCCAATACACCATTACCTACTGGTGGTAATATAATAGGTAAAACATATATCACAGATGGTACAAGAGATGCCGCAGTAAAGGCAGCAAGTACAGCAGCAGTGGCCACAGATACAGCATTGGTCACGGCTTTAAGCCCCAATACACCATTACCTACTGGTACCAATACAATCGGCAGAGTAAATGTAGTTGAATTATATACAGAAGGGGTCGCTAGTTCAGGATCTGAAAAAGTATTCCTTATGGGTGCTATAAGAGAAGATGTGCCTAGCATAACAACCTCAGCAGATTTACAATATAGCAACTTAAAAGTTAATAATAGAGGACGTTTATATACCAGTATCACGTTTGATGAACCATTACCAACAGGTAGTAATAGTATTGGTAAATTAGCTACAAACACAGCAAATACCTATATTGGTGATGTGGCCGTAACTAATACTAGAGTACCAATACAGGCTGCTACGTTTAATATTACAGGAGTAAGTATTCTAGCAGGCGGTGCATTTTTATGTAATGCCACAGAACATAGACTCTATGTTGGACAAGTGATCACTATCTCAGGTACAATTGGATCGGTACCTGGTATTGGTAGTATTGGGGGATACACTGGTACAACGACTTCGTATAGAATTAGTGTAACTGATGGGGTAAATAGTTTCACCTTACAGACCTTAAATAATGGTAGTATAACTACAGGGGCAGGATCAGCCGGCGGACTAGTTTTTACAGCACCAATACCCGCAGAAGTTTCAAACCTAGCTAGGATAGGTGGGAGGGCAGTTAGTTTAGATACTGGAGCCAGAGATGCAGGCACCATTAGAGTAACAGTTGCTACTAATGATGTAGTAACAGTAACTCCGACCAATCCATTCACGGTGAACTTAGCTGCTGGATCTACGGTGGCTCTTGCAGCAGGAACTAATATAACAACTAGTGGTGTAACAGAACAATCCTCGATCAACATTTCAACTCTTTTCCTTGTAGGAACTAGTGGACAATTTCAAGTAGCAGCAACGCAAATACATCTAAGTGGGTTGGTGACCTTGAGCGGTACAGCTCCCACTGGCACACAAGGAACTATTTCAGGCTATGTAAATCCAACTACTTACAGAATTAGTTCGACCAATGGATCAACAACATTCACTCTAATAAATTTAGACGGATCTTCCCTTACCACTACAGCTGGTGGTAGTGGTATAGCAACAGGCCTAACAGCAGCAATTAGGGTTCCATTTCAAGTTATACAGAGCGGAAATTGGAACGTAGGTTTGAACAGTGGTAGTCAAGTTATAGGTAAAGTAGAATTAATAGCTAGTACAGCAAATGTAGGTAAAGTAGAACTATTAGCCAGCACAGCCAGCATAGGTAAAGTAGAATTATTAGCCAGCACAGCCAGCATAGGTAAATTGTCCGTCAATGATGGTGTTGATATTGGTGACGTAACTATTAACAATTCAACCTTAGCTGTTACGCAGTCTGGATCTTGGGCAGTTACAGCCAATTATCCATCTTTTATTATTCAAAATATTAGTATCGTAGGTAACACAGGGCAATTCCAATGTTCACCTATACATATAACAGTTGGACAGGTTATAACTTTAAGTGGTGTATTATCAGGTACAGCAGTAACCGGTGTAATTACAGGATATACCAACCCAACTAGTTATCGTGTATCTTTAACTAATGGATCAACAACTTTTACTTTGGTTACATTAGAAGGAGTTCCACTATCCACAACTATAGGATCAGGTATAACAGGACTATCAGGATCAATGGCTGTAGCCAGTCATGTAGCCAATATCAGTCAGTTTTCAGGTCAAAATATTTCCATGGGCAGTGGAACACGCAATGCAGGAACTCAACGAATAACTATAGCCACAGATGATATTCTCAATGTTTCACAGAATGGTACTTGGAACGTAGGACTATCTGCTGGTTCTAATACTATAGGAAAATTAGCAGCCAATGTTGGTGTTAACATTGGTGATGTCACAATCGATAACACTGTGATAACTGTAAGCCAAAATATAGCTGCTAATCTTAAAACAGAAACAACATTGGCCTCTAATCAAACTCTTAGTAATGTAACTAATTTGATTCAATTTAATGGCACTAACATTACCATGAAGAATAGTAGTACTCCAGCTGTTGCCGCAGATACTGCTTTGGTTGTTGCTGTTAGTCCTAATAATAGTATTAGTGTAACACAATCTGTAGCCAGTAATTTACAGGTCACTGCCAGTATTGCCACTGGTCAAACTTTAGCCACTGTTACTAATTTACAGCAATTAAATGGACAGAATATTAGTTTAAATAGCGGAACAAGGGATGCGGGTACACAAAGAGTAACTATAGCCACCAATGATCTAGTAAGAACTCAGGGCGAGACTCTTACCAATACAACTACCACTGCCTTTACTAATAGTTTAGTAGTAAGGAACGCAGCAGCAACATTGTACATGTTGAATGGTTTTAATAACAGCGGAGTAGGACAATTTATTCAAATTCACAATAGCACAGCTTTGCCTAGTAACGGAGCTGCACCACAAATTACTTTCTTTGTTCCACCTGGAAGTAATTTTAGTTTTGATTTTGGTTATTATGGTAGATATTTCAGCAATGGAATCACAGTATGTAATAGTACAATAGGGGCAACTTTAGCTTTAGGCACTGCCAATTGTTGGTTTGATGCACAATACAAATAGGATATTATATGGGACTTACTGTAACACCATCTGGTGGTAATTTAAATACTTTTATAGCAAGCGTAGCAGTAGTTGCGGCAGGTACCAATCAAGCAACCGCCACACTGTTAACTAACGCAATTAATAATATCTCTACCGTTGGGACTGGTCAAGGGGTTAGATTACCAGATGCCAATCCTGGTATGTTTGTTATTATTAGAAACGGTGATATACCAGATTTAAAAGTTTACCCAGGATCTGGAGCAGTGATTAATCAGCTCAATGTAAATGAAGCATTTATACTGTTTAATGATACATCGCTACAGTTTTTTTGCATTAGCCCTATACAATGGTATACAATTGATGCTGTATTTTCTTAATAAGGAGGAGAACAATTTCTAAACCAGCCGCAAGAGGAAATGGAGCAGATAGTGTATTCAGTAAAACTGGTAGTGCTAAAAAATGTGGTAGACCAATTAAAACCAGTACGGCACAATGTTCTAGTGATGTATTAGTAAATGGTATAGGAGTAGTGCGTTTAGGAGACATGGTAAACCTTCATCCTAGACCGCCATGCATACCTGATACAAGTACTTGCTCCAAGGCCAGTACATCAGTTTTTGCCAACGGTAAAGGTATAGCAAGAATCGGTGATCAATACAGTTCAGATAATATAATAACCAGCGGATCAAGTAATGTTTTCATTGGATAAGTAATGGGATCAAAACATACAATTTCACCTAGTATACCATTTCCAACCGGTATCACAGCAGATGATTTTGCAGGAGGAGATAATGAAATACCTTCAGCTATAACTGGAAAAAGTATAAATTTTGATATTACCTTTTCATATACAGACGATGCGGGGTCTCCCCTACCAATAGAGAAGCTTCAAGTAGGAAGTGGAGTTTCTGGAGTCAGTGTTTCTAAAAAAGGCACAGATACTGTTAATGTATCAGGCAAACCTGCATTATTCCAAGATGAAATTTGGCAATTTGTTTTTCCAAATGGGAGTGTTGTCGGATTAAAACCGAATAATACTCAAAAATATGACCATATAATAAGATGGGAAGCACCTGGTAGTAATAGATATTTACATACCTATAATTTTCAGTACACCGTAACCGATCCATTAGATTTAACTGAAACAAAGATCAAAGTAAATCTTACACAATATTTTTACTGGGAATATTTTGAAAGTCTATCTTTATTCGAAGATTTAGCTGAAAAAGGAAAAAATTACTAATTTTTATCAGAGAGTAGTAGTATAAGATTAAATACTATACTATGATAGAGGAAATTATGTACGATAAACCAGTTATTAGTTGTTCAGTTTATACCGGTGTTAAAGAATTATTAGAACTTAGACTACGTTATCTCCATGATAGATTTAATCAAATAATAATCGCAGAAGCGGATTATACCCTATCTGGAAACGATAAAGAATTTACTCTAGAGAATGATCTTAAAGAATTAGGATTATATTCTGATCTTATAAAAATTGTTCAGGTAAAACGAAAAAGTTTACCTGATAAGGGAAGAACCAGTGAGGAAAGACATGACTTCCTATTTGATTGTATGCGCCCTCACATACCTGAAAATTCCATAGTATTTGTAACATATGAAGATGAGATTCCACATTATCTTACTGTAGATTATTATAGAAGTATCAGTTATGCCAGTAACATCAATAATATTAGATTACCCTTATCGCATCTAAGTGGGCATAGTGCTTGGCAAATGCAGGCTGATAGTGGTCTGGTTGTTCAAAATAGACAAGGATATGTTTGCCGTAGCGAACATTTTGATGTATACAGTCTTAGTGATTTTAGAAGAGAAAAAACACGAGATGGCAAATGGACTTGGGTTGATTTTCCAGGAATATATCTCTATGATGGTGGTGTAGTCCAAGATGCGGGTTGGAAATTTCAAATGATGGGAGATCGTGAATTCAAGTGGAAAACTTATTCTGAAACAAATTTTTATAGTGAACATAGTCAATTGGGTAGAAAATTACGCTATGACTATATAAAAACTTTTGTGCCTACAAATGGAGGACAGGATGCTTGGGTGACTAGAGATCATCACCTTATGCCATATGACACAAGTAAATTGCCAGAAACTATAGGACAATATGCTCATTTATACAAGTTCTTTTTACCCGAATTAGAAGGAGAGTATCAGCCTCTAATTTGGAGTTATCCACAAATGAATGGCATAACTATGGAGACAAACAAAAAACCAAGAATGTGGATCATAGACGATTTTTATGATGATCCAGATAGTGTGCGTGAATTTGCCATGAACCAAAAGTTTTATGATGACCCTGGTTTTATTGGTAAACGTACCAGAGAACAATTCTTTTTCCCAGGAATGAAGGAAAAATTTGAACAGATCATGGGAAAGAAAATTACAGTATGGGAAGGTCATGGAATGAATGGCAGATTTCAACATAATGTAGGTGGAGAAGCTGTTACATGGCACACTGATTTTCAAAAATTTGCCGGATTAATTTACCTTACCCCAAATGCTCCTTACAGTGCTGGAACAAGAATGTGTGCCTATAAGAAAAACAGAATTAGGCATTGTAGTGATCCACGAATCATGGACTGTTTTAATCAAATTACTTTTTTAGATGGAACACTGTATGAAGATGTAGATGTAGTTGGCAATGTTTACAATAGATTAGTCATTTATGATGGTGGTCTAATACACGCAGCCAGCGAATATTTTGGTGATAGTTTGGATAACTGTAGACTTTGGCATATGTTCTTCTTTGATACTGAATAGTCATTTTTATTAACTAAACTATATTATAGTGCTAAATTAACAATAAGGAGATTTTAATGGACCAAAATAGATTTGATGATTTCAAAAAACTATTAGAAACTATGCAGGGCGATTTTGATAAGTTTTATATCAAAGGTAATGGTGCTGCAGGTACTAGAGTACGTAAGCATTTACAGGAATTGGCAAAATTATGTAAAGAAGTTAGAAATGAAGTTACCGCAATAAAAAATGCTAGAAAAGAGGCGGATAAGTCAACTAAATCCTAGGTAAATACGTTTATATACTTACAAGGAGTAAGTTATGAAAACATTAATAGCCGCAGTAACATTAGCATTTGGTTCAGTAGCACTAGCAGGTCCATATCATCATGGATATAGGTATCAT
>Ga0214917_10001226_pt1 | contig 33269 bp, 33 predicted proteins | sample LL_1208_BB_MetaG_FD_177983 | JGI IMG/M metagenome (GOLD analysis project Ga0214917, IMG submission 177983) | Freshwater microbial communities from Lake Lanier, Atlanta, Georgia, United States - LL_1208_BB | ecosystem: Environmental > Aquatic > Freshwater > Lake | place: USA: Georgia | collected... | reverse complement strand
GGCTCTGTAAGCATTGTTGGCGATGCGCCTGACTTGTAATCAGGAGAAATCAGTTCGAATCTGGTACGGAGCTCAAAAAGGTTCTTTGACATATTGGTTTCATTATTGTTCCCTCGTCTAATGGCAGGACATGCGGTTTTGGTTCGTAGAATTGGGGTTTGACTCCCCATCATACACACAAATAGTTCACAACGGACAAGGCTTAGGCGTATGAAACAGGACGGTGGGATGCGTGTGGTTGACCAGAACTATTTATACCTTCGTAGTTCAATAGAACAGAACATGTGGCTACGGACCACAAGATGTGAGTTTGAGTCTCGCCGAAGGTACAAAACATAAGCGTCTTTGGTGTAATGGTTAGCATGATGGATTCCAAACCCATCGGTCAGGATTTGAGTTCTCAAGAAAAACATTTCAGTTCAAAATTAGTTGTTCCTGCCGTTGGTTTAGTTGAGTCTTTAGGTTATAAAGCGAATATTAAACCTGATAATCAAATTGCAACAAAAGAGGCAGACCACCACTGCCGCTAATTTATAGGGTCCTGTGCCCGAGTGGCTTAGGGGACGGTCTGCAAAACCGTTTACGTTGGTTCGAATCCAATCGGGACCTCAACAAGCCTCCATGGCGGAATTAATATACGCGCACGGCTTAGACCCGTGATTTTGTAGGTTCGAGTCCTACTGGAGGTACAAAAAAAAATAAAAAAAAGTTTAAAAAAGATTTGGCAGATTAAAAAATGATACATATATTTGTATAACAAACAACGGGGGTGAGAAAATATGATGGTGGTCTCACCCCCACAACAAGAGAAAAAAGTTCTTTGATTTAAAAATATTGTGATTGTAAGAAAAGGGAAACTCGTTAAGTTCATTAACCTGTTGATACAAGATGGTGAAACGAGAGTGTGTATCAACTATTAATTACAAAAAAATGGTGTGGTAGCTCAGTAGGTAGAGCAAAGTGTGAAAAACTTGTGCCGGTGGTTCAAATCCACTCCCATACCACAAATAAGCTGGCGTAACAGTGGATGCTTATATCATCTATACCTGTAGTGGAAATTTGAAAACGTTGGTTCGAATCCAACCGTCAGTACGAAAATATTAATAGTTAATTAGCTCAGTTGGTTAGAGCGATTCCCTGATACGGAATAGGTCATTGGTTCGAGTCCAATATTAACTACATATCGCAGGATAGAGCAGTGGTAGCTCGCAAGGCTCATAACCTTGAGGTCGGAGGTTCGAACCCTTCTCCTGCAACAAGTAGGGTAGAATATGAAAAAGGGCTTTTCCTGAAAGACGGCTAGCTAAGCCCGTGTCTACCCTAATTTACGGCCCGGTCTTCTAATGGCTAGGAAATCCGGTTTTCATCCGGGCAATCGGAGTTCGATTCTCCGTCGGGCTACTAACCTAATCCTTTGTGATAGGCTTTTATCCACTTTCTAATTGTATTTTCAGATACATTATAAAGTTTTCCAGTTTTAGGAAATCCCATTTGTTTAGTTTGTTCTAATAAAACTGATAATGGGGGTCTTGCTACTTTTCTTTGTTTAAATTTGGATTGAATTTCTAACTCAGTAAAACCAAATTCATTTCTTTCTTTTTTTTGGTATTTTTTTGGTTTAACGACTAAACCAATTCTGTGATTATTAATCTTTGGTTTGTCCTTCAATATTAATAATATTTGTTTGAATACCTCGTCAATGTTGGTTTTTATCTCTTTTTCCGAGACTCTGATAACTAACCAACCTAAGTCATTTAATAGTTTATCTTTTTTGTCATCTCTTTTTTTTCTTTCAGGTAGTAAGTGTTGCGACCCATCAATTTCAATTGCAACCATTTCATTTACAAAAGCAAAATCAATAAAATATGGAAAAACGGAAAATTCTCTAACTATTGAATATTTTTTATCTAAACTATTTTTTTCAATATATTCAATACACAATTTTTCAGGATAAGAAACATTGGATAATCTCCAAGCGGTTTTTTCTGGATTATTTTTCATAAACTCCAACCTTTTTTCTCGCATTATTTTTTTACTTTCTTCGGTGTGTTTGTAGTTTTCGGGATATTTTTTATGTGCTAATTTAATAGATTCAGAAGAAGACCTAACTTTATTTCCCAATATGTCTTTTATATCTTCGGATTGGATTTTAAATTTTTTTCTTAAATCTTTAACACTATAAGATTCATCAACATATAATCTAACAAGTTCATCTTTTATTACAGACACTTTTTCGCATTTTTTAATGTGTTGTTTTAGATTACCTACTTTATCTAATTTGCGACCACAAATTTTACATTCAAACATAATACCTCCTTTATATATAAATATCACGAACCCACAAAAAAGTCATACAAACTAACCTTAAATTGTAAATTTTTTTTGTAAAAAATTTGATAGTATAAAATGTTCTACTTATCTTTGTTTAATGAATGACAAAATAATTTATTGTGAAAAATGTGGAGACAAAATAAATCCAAAAACTGCCGTTTGGTTAGAATTATCTTTAACTGACGGAAATTATTATGACTCAAATAGTTTTCCTACAAATCATGAAAGTCAAGGTGGATTTTCATTTGGCAAAGCTTGTGCAAAAACAGTATTAAAAGAAACAAAAAAAAATAAAAGTTATGAAAAAATTTGAAGATTTAGAATTTAAAATACTTGATGACGCTCCACACATGTTTGGAAAACAAGCAAAACTACAGTTTGATAATGGATTTGGTGTCAGCGTTGTGTCTCACACATTTTCTTACGGTGGTAAAGATGGTTTGTTTGAAGTTGCCGTTTTAGATAAAGATGGAAAACTAACTTATGAAACTTCTGTGACAAACGATGTGATTGGTTATTTAGAACCTCATGAAGTATCAGAAATTATGGAACAAGTGCAATCATTATAAAAAAATATTATTATGTCTAAAACATGACAGAAGAACAAAGAAAAGCCATAGACAACATAATGGATTGGTTTGACTTTGAAAAAGTTCATAAAACCATGAAAGCTCTTCGTTGGGAGTGGATAGATAGTGAAGAAAAAATTCCTTGTCAAGGTGAAATTAGAGAAAAAGCAAGACAACTTTTAACTCAAGCGATAGAAAGTGAGATGGATGTTTCTTCAGGAGGTTTTCATGTAACCTACATTTCAGTTGAAGGATTTTTAAAACTTGAATTTATTGTGTCTGAGTGGAATGTTTTGATATAATAATTGGTCTCGTGGTTGAATGGTTACAATTCCACCCTGTCACGGTGCGAGGTACGGGTTCGAATCCCGTCGAGACCGCAAAAAATATTGTTTAATAAAAAAAAAGAAAAAAAATGAGTAAAGGACAAACTAAAGGACGTTATATTTGTAAAGTGGGTTTTTATGATATCTACGCAAAAGACACAATGAAACCAAAATCAGATCGTGGATCAAAACCACAGGTTGCTAAAACCGAATATTTAATTTATCATTCAAAAAAATTAATTCAACACGGATTTTCAAATAAATTGAGTGCAACAGAAAAAGCAACCGAATTAATGTCAAAACACAAAGTAAAAGCATAAATTATGAATAAGATAGTAGATTTCTTTGTTGGAACTTTAGCAACTGTTATAGTAATGTTGGGTGGTTATCTTATGAGTTTATACGCACAAAAAGAAATTTCTGTGGTGACCATTCTTTTAGGTGTTATAGGATTTTTTATTGTATATCCGGCTATTGAAAGGTGGGAAATTAGAATTCTTAGTTTATTTAAAAAAAATAAAAAGTAAGGTTTGCTCGTTTTTTACTAAAAAATAATAATTTATAAAACTTTTTTTTATTTTTTATTCGTCAAATAAAAAATTAAGTTATGAATATAGAAACAATTATCGCAGTATCAATTCCAATCGTTGTATTTGTTGGCGTTTTAATTTTAGCAACAATAAATGACAATAGAAAAAAATTTAAATAATTTATTTATTTTGATATATATATAATATAATTTTATATATTAAAATATGGGTTGTTGTAGAAATAAATTTTTAGTAACAGAAGAAGAACGTAAACATATCCTTAGTCTTTATAATTTAATTACTGAAGAGGATACAGATAATGTTAAAACTATTGAGTTAGGTAATCAATTTGATCCTGGTAAGTGGAATTCTTTATCTACAGGATCTACTGAATCTTTAAAATCTAAAATGGCCGAATTGGGTACTTGGTTGGAAACTAAAAAAGGAACTGGTCAGTTTGTTGTTGTACAGATTGTTGCAAGTGAATCTCAAGTACCAAATTACGATACAGAACAATCAACAAAAATAAAAGTAGAGCCTGGATATTTGAGTCGACAAAGAGCTAAAACAATGAAAAGAATTCTGAAAAAGTATTTTGACGGTTTACTAGAAAAAAAACTTATTTCAGACATACCTGTCTTTGAGGAACCAAAATTGGAAGTCAATGGCCCCAAATGGAAAGGCGACGACCCAAATAACTATAACAAATATCAATATGTTAATGTAATCATGAAAGTAATGTCTCCTGCTGGATGTTTGTCTGAAGTTTCAATTCAAGTTGCCTATTATAAGACTCCAAATGAGAGTTTTCCATGTAGAGGTGGTCACACATGTGACGCAGCAAATTTTGATATTATGATGAATGATGTTCAAGTTGGAAATGCAAATCTAAATAACGGAAAAGACGGTGGTGATCGAGTTAGTCCTTTGATAACAATACCATTAGAAAAGGCCAAAGAAATTCTTAAAAATTATTCATCAACAAACAGAACTATAACCATTGCAACAAGATGTACGCTTGGCTCATCATCACTTTGCCACTCAGGAGCTCCAGAAGTTTTGATAAAAAAAGGAAAGGAAATTTTGTACAATGCATGTTCTCCTGCATTATCAGAAAAAGGAGATTTAAGAGATATACCAGTATTAAAAATTGATCCGTGTGGTAACGTATTGATAAAAGGTTCGGGTACAGGATCTAATACTGAATCTCCTCAAAATTCTCAAGGAGGATCGGCAACAACCGCAGAGACACCATCCTCATATACTTTAGTTTTACCTTCAGATCTGGATGCTTGGGTTAGCCAAGTAAAAGATTGGGTGAATAATAAATGTTTAATTCCTGAAAAATCAAATTGGCAATCTTTCGTTTTGAAAAATGATGAAGGTAAAGTTTTACTTTACACGTCCACTTTTACTGTTGGTAGTTATGGACTACCATATACAACAAAGGTTGAAAACGTACAATACGATACTGGTAAAAGTAAGGTAGTGGACGTTGATCCAGGAACAAAATTAAGTATGATAATTACTAATCTTTATACATCGGCAACTGTGAAAGAAAAAACAGTTGAGCTTTCACAATACAACACAAACCCTTTACCTGGATTCAAACAAGAAGGATTAGTAAGTTATGAATGTACAAACACTAAAAAATATGAAGCGAATGCGCGTAAAAATCGAAACCCTGGCGAACCAACGTTGGAAGGGGCACTTTTAGAAAAAGGGTGTCGTTCTGAAGAAAGAATACTCAAAGCAATAGATTTAGAAGACAAAAAGAAAGGAATTTTCAAAATTAAACTTGACGAAGGAGATACTTTATCCAGTTTTGAGGATTTTTATGTTACTAATAAACTTGTTTTTAAAGAAATGAACGGGGATTACAAAGTAATCGCCAATAAAAACCCAAAAACAGGTTATAGTATTGCTTATGCAGGTCAAACGTTTGATTATGGTAATATTATTAGGTTCATTTAATTTTCTTTAGGTAAAACCACTTCAATTTTTTCTCCTAAAATTAATTCTAACTCTTCATTAGATAATTCATTTATTACCTCTTCTATCACTTGGTTCATTAATTCTAAAAACATTTCATGAGAAATTATAGTGCCATCTGTTAGTGTAATACTGTCTTTTTTAAGTGTTGTATCCTTAATAGTTTTATTGTTAACAGTTTGACCAAATGAAAAATGGAATAAAAAAAGAAGAGAAATAAAAGTTATTTTTTTCATGTTATATGTTTTTTTGTTTCTACAAATATACACAATTTATTTCTTAAAAAAAATATCCTAACAAATTTAATGATATTTATTAAAAAATAAACTTCAAAAATTTAATTATGAAACTTACAAAAGAACAAATTTTAGGAATTACAAGACATGCTCTTACCTTTATTGGTGGTATTTTAGTAATGAAAGGTCTTATTGATGAGACTACTGTGACTGAAATCGTGGGTGGTGTTGTAACACTAACAGGAACAATTTGGTCAATTATTTCTAAAAACAAAGCCTAAATAAAAAAAGTATCCCCCCATTTTACAAAAGTGGGGGATATTTATTTATATAAAATAATTTGTATGGCAGAGATTATAATTGCATTTATTACCGGAGTTTTGGGACCAATTAGTATTCTATTTATAAAAAATTTATTAGACAAAAATAAGAAAAAACCTGATATGGTTACCGATACCCTTAGAGTAAGTGAATTAGTAAATTTAAAAATTGACCATATCAAAGAAGAATTTAAAGCAGATCGTGTTTGGATCTCACAATTTCACAATGGAGGTAATTTTTATCCAACAGGAAAATCAATGGCTAAATTTTCTATTGTTTATGAATCAGTCGGAGCAAACGCACAATCTATTCAGACAAGTTTTCAAAATATACCAGTCCAACTTTTTTCAAAAGCAATTAACGAACTTTACCAAAACGATATTATTCAAATTGCAGATTTCAAAGACGAAAAAGTTGCAACTTTTGGTCTTAAATACATAGCAGAAGAATGTGGGTCAAAATCTTCTTATTTATTTGCAATTAAAACTATTGAAGACAAATTCATTGGTGTGTTATCAATAGATTATACAAAAAAGAAAACTAATTTAGATCTTGAGTCAGTTAATCATCTACAAGTTCATTCCTCTTCTATTGGAGGTGTTTTGATGAGTTATTTGAATAAGTAAATAACATTTCATATCTTTGTGATATGAACATTTTCTTTTTAGATTTTGATACGAACAAATGTGCTAAGTATCATGTGGACAAACATAGTATCAAAATGTGCGTTGAGTACAGTCAATTATTATGTGGTGTTCATTGGGTACAAGGTGGTGAAGCCCCCTATAAGTTATCACATAAAAATCATCCTTGTGCCATATGGGTTCGTGAGTCATTATCAAACTATCTTTATTTATGTGATCTTGGTTTAGAGTTGTGTAAAGAATATACATATCGTTATGGTAAAAGACACAAGTCACAAGATGTTATAGAATGGTGCTTGTCTAATAAACCAAATATCGCAGATAAAAACTTCACCACACCACCTAAAGCAATGCCTGACGAATATAAAGTTGGTGATGTGGTAGAATCCTATAGAAATTATTATCGTGGAGCAAAAAAACATTTTGCTAAATGGAAATATAGAGAAATTCCTGAATGGTTTTTAATTTAATGAATATTTATATTAAAAAATTACATATGAATAATTTAATTAAAGAAATCTATAGAATAAAAAGTATGATGTCATTAAATGAAGTTGACCTTACTAGAGTTGAAAAAAGATCAAATTACATTTTTGGATCCGTAACTCCGTCATGGGGAGGGGGTCCAAATTCACATTCAAACAGACATCCTGATCCAAATGGAGATGATTGGGAAAGTTGTAATGCTTATGATATTATGGCTCGTGAAGGAACTCCAGTTTATTCAATTGTTAATGGTATTGTTACAAATGTAAAAAAAAGACCTCCCGGTTTAACTGGAACTAAAGGTAAAAGGGTATATGGGGATAGTGTCACAATAAAAGGGGTAAATGGTGATCCACAAACTTTCTATACCCATATGGCCGATATTGTGGTTAATAAAAATTATGACATAAAAAAAGGAGATTTAATAGGTTTTGTTGCAAAAGGAGAACAAGGTATTCCAAGTCACATTCATGTTGGTGTTGATTATGGTTATGATATTAAAAAATATGTTGAGCTAGATGGAAAAATAAAATCTCTACCTGATATCGTATCTAAACCAACAACCGATAATAAATCAGATACTCTTATTGATAAATTGGAAGATGTCGGCGATAAATTAAAAAAAGATGTGCCTTTAATTGGTCTTACTTCTGCTGGAATTTCTTCATTAGGATTATCAAGATACAAAACAGATTTACAAGCAATTGCAAATAGATTGGGTATTGTTGATTCGGATGTTAACATGGACTCAGTATCTGGAGTTTTAAATAAAATTATTTTGTCTTCTGAAGGTATTGGAACAGATGAAGCAGGAATTCATGATGCAATAAAAAAATTAAAAAATTGTTCTGATTTAGAACAGTTAAATCAAATGGTTAGTAAAAGCCCAATAGATGGTGTAAATTATAGAGATATTTATGATTATATTAATTCAGAGATGGATTATGGGGATGATTATTTTATTAAAAGTTTGGTTGAAACAATAAATAATTTTTGTCCTGGTTCTGTAATAAATAAAGGAAATAATATTGTTAAATTAAATAAATTTGACGTAATAAATTCAAATGTAGAAAAAATTTCTGCTCAAAAGTTAATTTTAGATTTAAAATCTAAAGGTGTTACAGATGCTGCCGCTAAAGCATTGACAGCAAATGCTTATGGAGAAAGTGGATTTAATGTAAAAGGTTATGGAGATGGTGGTAGTTATGCTGAAAGACCTGAAAATTCAAAAAGAGCTGCCGTTATTAACGGTAAAAAATACTGTTCTTTTGGTCTATGGGGTTTTAACATATGTGGTGGAGGTGGGTTATTACTTCTAAGAAAAAATGGTGTTGATGTTGATACAGCATCAGATGATGTAAAATTAAACACTGTTTTCAACTATAATAAACAACTAGATTATATTTCTGAAAAAATTAAACAAGAACAAATTAGAGGAGAAAAAGATGTGGTATCTTGGATAAATTGGATTGTTGATAACATAGAAAGACCGGCAGACAAATATGGCGCAAAAAATAAAAGAATTGAATACGCACGAACACAAAAATGGATTTAATTTTTTTTTGTAAAATAATTGATTTAAAATTTATTTAATATTATTTTTAATAAAAAAAGTATGGACAAAAATATAACAAATGAAGTTTATGAAATTTATTATTATTTAGATAAAAATGGTAATAAATATTTTACACCAAACGAAACTTATGCATCTATTAGAGCAGAATTTTATGGTACAAATAGTTATTATGTAGAAAAAATTTTACAAACTATTTGACAAATTAAAATAAAGTATTTATATTTGTAGAACAGTTTGGGGGTGGGAGTGTATGAAACACAAGCCTAACGTGAGGTTGTGAAAGGAAACGTAAACTTCCTTAACTTCGGTAAAAATCCGAAACCACCCGAAAAAAAAGTGAAAGAAAAATTTGACAAATAGAAAAATTCTTCTTAACTTTGTAAAACAAATCGGAAACGTCCGATAACGTTCTTTGAAAAAATGACTATCCGTTCATGATAAGTTTTGTCAGATTATTTGGCAAGTAATTGAGATGAAATTCTCTTCTTTGATTGATAAAGATATTGGGCCGTGTATGGTCCATTAAAATAAACCACGAAAGTGGGATAAAGTGAACCATCTGTGTTATATGGTTTGCGTCTTGATTGTCTTTGGATAATTGAGGTCGAGTACACAAGCGGGATACCGTTTAACCTTTAGTACCGAGGGCGACGCTGTAGGGAAAGTGGTTAGATGATTGGGCGATGTGGGTCGTCTAATTGAGGTGGGGACACCAATAGGAATAACTCGTAGGGATTTTTGCAAAACTAAGTGCTCCAACACTTTAATTGCGAGTTCCAATATCAAAGGAATCTTAACGTCGAAAGACAAGATGAGTAACAGGTGGTGCTGACATCGTCCTTATTAATTACCCACCAAGGTAATAATTCGAAGAGTTCTTGAAGTATGGAAATGGGGACATTTCACGAAGTAGTTGAGTATCGACTCGTTCAAAAGATGGGTTGGCTCTGGTGGCGGACCACTACTTCGACAATCCACGACACAAAACTTAATTATTATTAAACAATTAATTATAAATAAGGAAAAGTGTCCGTCAGATCTTGTTGAAAGGTGCTTACTTAGTCACGGGCTGTCCGTGGCACATAAGGTTCCCAAGACCGAGTGTAGTTTTACAAAAGATCTCTAGTCCCGCAAGGATCAATTGGGGAGGCATCCTCGAGGAGTATCGAGTAGTAAGAGAGTAGATAAGATCTCAAGGAGTGGTTCACCTAAATAACCAGCACTGAGAAATACTTTTCAAAAGAAAGTGGATAAGAGTAGAAACAATAATGACTCTAAAGGTTCTCAAACACGACGTGTAATCTCAGCGTTTTTTTCTAATATAGATGGAGCTAAAACCGGTAAAAAAATTCAGGGATCAATCGTGATCCCTTTTTTTGTGCTTTAAATTTTAAAACATAAAAAAATCCCACCATAATCAAATGATGGGATTGTCTACTGTGGACCCGGAGATATTCGAAATCTCGTCCAGCTCGTCTTGTTTAAAAGACAACTACATGCTTAGGTTGGTATTTTCTAATACCCCAAAATATTTGATTTTGTCTTGATCAAAAACAATTTTAATTTGTTGTTCACTATCGTAAATTAAAAACCAATAGACAACTCGATTTATGGTTCAGTTGTATTTCACCTTCATCACTTCTGTTGCTAAGCGTATGTGAACCGGCTCCCGTTTCCGTAAACTTCTTAAGCTACAGTAACTTCAGAACCTCTTAGTAAACCAAGAGTTTCCATTTTGTTTAGCACATTGCCAGTTGTTTTTGTGAGTCAGTTTTTAACGAGATTATCTCAGTCTCGGCATGCTTCTTTTATTCAACCAACGCCTGTCAAATCCAAGTCGGGCCCATATGTCAAATAACTTCTATACAAATATAATACAAAGATTTGTATTATCCAATATATTTATAAATATATGAAAAAAAGACTTTTAGTAGAAAATGATGTCTCAAACATGTCAGACTTTCAAAAAATCCTTCTTTTGAATAAACAAAAGTTAGATCCGAACGATGTTGAATTTAAAAGTGATAATTACAAAGACTTGAAACTAGATCATGTTCAAGTTAAACCTCATGGTCTATTATTTGATTTTGATGATTTAGAACAGTTTTTAAAGTTTTTTCATTATTCTACATTTGAAGAAGGAACTGACGGTGAGTGGGATGCTGTTAACTATGATCGTATGTATTATGGTTCTTATGATTTTTATAATGATTGTAAAGAACGAGCATACGACGATTGGAGTGAAGGATATACTTTAGGATATCTTTGTAGTGAAGCAAAAATCAGATTAAAAGAATTACTTAAAATAATCTCACCTACCCTTGTTGATAATATTTATGAAAACGGTAGAATTGATGGCGAAGGTGCGATTACAAGTGTATTAGACAAATACTTTCAACATATTGCAGATGAAATAGATGAGATTATATGTTCTGCTAAAGCGAATGCAACTGAAGCAGGAGTTAAAGAAGCAATCGAAAAAGAATATTGTGAAACACTTGAAGAATTCGGAGTTGAAAAATGGGGTAAGTGGTGTTTTGGATTATACTTTATAAGTTGGGGTAATCTGGTTCAGTTATTTGTTGAAGATGGTGAATTTGATGGAAAAGTTCTTGACATATTAATTCAAAAAATTGAGAAGAAATTTAGACACGGTCTTCCTGAACATTACGAAATGGAATATCATGTAATGGACCATGAAATGTTTCAATCTGAGTCTTGTGAAAAATTAGTTGATTTGATTGATGAATATATAGAAAGAGCTCAAGAAGAATTATCTCCTGAATTTACAAAAATTATAGATAAGCTTTCATCTTTGAATTTATTTTATAGAAAAGAAATTCCAGGTCAAAAAAATTTATTTATAAAAGTGGAGTCAGTTGATCCTGAAACATTAAAGGTAAAATATTTAATCGGTTCAGGTAGTTATTTTGGTGATCGTAAATATGGTTTGGCGTCTGCTAATGAGGTAATTCAAATGGTAACTCAGCCAGGTTTATTTAACCCAACTGAGTTTAGAATTGATCCAGGTCAATTAAGACGATAACGTTCTTTTAAAATCTCATATAATTTGTAACCATCTTCATCATCAATAAAAAATTGGTTTTCGTCATAAATATCTGCAATTATAAATCCATCTTTTTCTTCAATTACGTCAATAGATGTTAATTGATGAACATCGTCATAAAATGGATTTTTATCGAAATCATCAAACGGTAGTAAAGATTTTGTTGGTTTTGGTTCATTATATTTAAATTCATATTTTTTTAAACCAAGATCTTTTACCATGTTTTTTCCTGCTTCAATTGCTCTTTGAACGTCATCGATACACACAAATTCGTTTGCTGTGTGCATGTTATAATAACCACATGACATATTAATACAAGATAGATCAGATTGTTGTTTAATCATCATAATATCGGTATATGGATGAGACTGAACTAACATCTCGTTATTAAACCCTTTTGTGATTGATTTAATTGCGGTGTTAAAAAACTCTCCTTCTTTATCAAATAAAGTGGTTCCAAAACAAGATTGAGAAATTAAATGATCTCCAGGTGCGTCATACTGAACGCAGTAACCAACGTCTTTTAAAAACTCTTTATCAACAAATTTTGATCCGTGACAACCCGTTTCTTCTGAAACAAAAAATGCCACTTTAACTTTGTCTAATTGAGATAGAAGTTCCAAACAAATATAAATTCCACATTTGTCATCACCACCAATTCCTGTTGGTTTATCATCTTTATCATATGCTTTTAAACATAAAACTTGATCTTTTCCAAAATCTTTTCCAAATGTAAATGGACGAACAAGTTGTTCTTCTTTAACAACTATTTTTTCAACAAGTTCATGAACCGTGTCTGTATGAGAAATAAACATGGGATAAAACTCGTCATCTTCTAATGATCCTTTTGTTGCGTAAATATTATTATGATCATCGTAATTATAAATCACACCTTCCATACCCTCAAGAACTGACAATATGTATTCAACCATTTTACTTTCTTTATAAGTCTTGGTTGGGACAGATAAAAGTTCTTTAAATTTTTCTATATTCATTTTATATTATTTTTACAAATATAGATGATATTTTGTTAATAAAAAAATTATTCTTTCTTTTTTCTTCCTTTTTTTGGTTTTTCTTCTTTTTCTACTATAATGATTTCATCATTTTCTACTTTAAAAACATACTCCGTATTTTCTTCAATTTCTGACATTAATATTTTTTCTGAAATCAAATCCTCAATTTTTTCTTGAATTGCTCTTTTTATAGGTCTTGCTCCAAATGTTTCATCAAAACCTACTTTAGAAATATATTCAATTAAATCTTGTGTATAAGAAAAAATATAATTTTTTTCTAAAACCCTACTCAACAATTTATCAATTTCAAGTTTTGTAATTTGATTAATATGACTTTTTTCTAAACTATTAAAAATAACAATATCATCAATTCTATTTAAAAATTCAGGTGCAAAAAACTTTTTCAATTCCTTTTTCAAAACATCTTGTTTTTCTTCTTCTAAAACAACATCACTTTTATTTGTTTTAAATCCCATACCTGTTCCAAAATCTTGTAATTTTTTTACTCCAATATTTGAAGTCATAATAATTAAACAATTTTTAAAATTAATTTTTCGACCTGTAGCATCTGTAACATGACCATCGTCCAATAATTGAAGTAATGTTGAAAAAATGTCTTTGTGTGCTTTTTCAATTTCGTCGAACAAAATGACTGAATATGGTTTATTTTTTACTCGTTCAGTTAATTGACCTCCTTCTTCATGACCAACATATCCTGGAGGAGATCCAATTAATCGTGATATTGTATGTTTCTCTTGATATTCACTCATGTCAACTCTGATCATATTGTCAACACTTCCAAAAATTTCTTTTGCTAATTGTTTTGCTAAATAAGTTTTACCGACACCCGTTGATCCTAAAAATATAAACGAGCCTATGGGTTTATTTGGATCTTTTATTCCCATCCTATTTCTTCTGATTGCTTTTGTAATTTTGTTAACCGCATTTTCTTGACCGATCACTTTTGAATTTAAATTGAAACTTAAATTAATTAAATTATTTTTTTCATCAACATTTATATTTGAAATTGGAATTTTTGTCATATTGGAAACTACTTCATAAACTAAATCCTCAGGAATATTTTTTTTACTATTTTTTAATTCCTCATCGAATTTTTTTTTCAAATCGTTCAATTTTATTAAAACATTTCTTTCTCTATCTCTAAGCTCTGCGGCTTGTTCATAATTTTGTTTTTTAATAACATCAAATTTAATTTTTTTTATTTCCTGTGCTTCTAATTTTAAAATTTCTATTTCTTTTGGTAATTTTATATCAATTTGCATTCTTGACCCAACCTCATCTAAAATATCAAAAGCTTTGTCAGGAAATTCCCTGTCTGTTATGTATCTATCGGCTAATTCAACAAAAAGTTTTAGTGTTTTATCATCATAATAAACTTTGTGGTGATTTTCATATTTTTCTTTACTCTGTTTTAATATTTCAAATGTTTCTTCTTTTGTTGATGGATCGACAATTATTTTTTGAAATCTTCTTTCTAAAGCTCCGTCTTTTTCAATACTTTTTCTATATTCATCTAAAGTCGTTGCCCCAATACATTGTATTTCCCCTCTTGATAAAGCGGGTTTAAATATATTTGATGCGTCCAAAGAACCTGAACTGTTACCTGCTCCAACCATATTATGAATTTCATCTATAAAAATTATAAGATTTGGATTAGAAGTTATTTCTTCAATAATTACTTTCATTCTTTCTTCAAATTGACCTCTATATTTAGTTCCAGCAACTAATGAATTTATATCTAATGAAACAATTCTTTTATCAAGTAAATTTTTTGGACAGTCTCCATTCTCAATCATGATAGATAAACCCTCAACAATTGCTGTTTTACCGGCTCCTGGTTCACCAATTATAATTGGGTTATTTTTTTTTCTTCTCGATAAAATTTGTGCTATTCTATAAATTTCTTCTTTTCTTCCAATTACAGGGTCTAATTTACCTTGTTCTGCAAGTTTATTAAGGTCCTTACTAAAATTATCTAACACTGGCGTATTGCTATTTAATTTTTTTTTATTTTTTTCATTTTCATCTAGTGATTCTATCATTTTTTTTCTTATAATTTTATAAAATTTAAAAAAAAAGTATATATTTGACAAAATGTCATAAAATTTTATTCAAACATGTCATTTTGACAGTTTTTTAAATTTGGTATAAATTTTGGTAAAAAAAAATAAAATAAAAAATAAAAACAAAATGAAGTAAAACTATGGGAAAAATTATCGGAATTGACTTAGGTACAACTAACTCATGTGTTGCAGTAATGGAGGGTAAAGAACCCGTTGTTATTGCTAACAGCGAAGGAAAACGAACAACACCATCAATTGTTGGGTTCATAAAAGATGGTGAAAGAAAAATTGGGGACCCAGCCAAAAGACAGGCGGTTACAAACCCTGAAAAAACAATTTATTCAATCAAAAGATTTATGGGATCTTCTTTTGATGAGGTTAAAAATGAATCCACAAAAGTTCCATATAAAATTATTAAGGAAAATAACACACCTAAAGTACAAATTGATGAAAAAAAATATTCACCTCAGGAAATATCAGCCGCTATTTTACAAAAAATGAAACAAACTGCTGAGGACTATTTGGGTCAGACTGTTACTGAAGCCGTAATTACGGTTCCCGCATATTTTAATGATGCACAACGACAGGCAACTAAAGAAGCTGGTGAAATCGCTGGATTGAGTGTAAAACGAATTATCAATGAACCAACCGCTGCGGCTTTGGCCTACGGACTTGATAAGATGGCAAAAGACATGAAAATTGTGGTTTTTGACTGTGGTGGTGGAACTCACGACGTTTCTGTGTTAGAACTTGGCGATGGCGTATTTGAGGTACTATCTACCGACGGGGACACACATTTGGGAGGAGATGATTTCGACCAAACTTTAATTGACCATCTAGTTTCCGAATTCAAAAAAGATAACGGTATAGACATTTCAAAAGATCCGATAGCACTTCAAAGACTTCGTGAGGCGGCGGAAAAAGCTAAAATTGAATTGTCTTCATCACCCCAAACAGAAATTAATTTACCTTATATTACTGCAGATTCTACAGGTCCTAAACATCTTGTTTTAACAATTACTAAATCTAAATTTGATCAATTAACACAATCTTTAGTTGATAGAACAATTAAACCTTGTGAATCGGCGCTCGAAAATGCAAAACTAAAACCAAGTGATATTGATGAAATTATTTTGGTTGGTGGGTCAACTCGTATTCCTGCAATTCAAGAGGCGGTTAAGAAGTTTTTTGGTAAAGAACCGTCTAAGGGTGTAAATCCAGATGAGGTAGTTGCACTAGGGGCTGCAATCCAAGGAGGAGTTTTAGCTGGTGACGTTACTGATGTTCTATTATTAGATGTAACACCACTTTCTTTGGGTATTGAGACTATGGGTGGAGTTTTTACAAAATTAATTGATGCAAATACTACAATTCCAACAAAAAAATCAGAAACATTCTCAACAGCGGTAGACAATCAGCCAACAGTGGAAATTCATGTTTTACAGGGAGAAAGATCAATGGCAAAAGACAACCGATCTATTGGTAGATTTAATTTGGACGGAATACCTCCAGCAAGACGGGGTACTCCACAAATTGACGTGACGTTTGATATTGATGCGAATGGAATCATAAATGTATCGGCGGTTGATAAAACAACAAATAAAGTTCAATCAATTCGAATTGAGTCATCCTCAGGACTTTCAAAAGAAGAAATTGAAAGAATGAAAAAAGATGCTGAGATGAATGCCGAAACTGACAAAAAACTTAAAGAAGATGTTAACACACTAAATTCGGCAGATTCATTAATGTTCCAAGTTGGAAAATCTCTTGAGGACCTTGGTGATAAAATCTCAAATGAAGAAAAATCAGAAATAAACTCGAAAGTTGATAAATTGCGAGAGGCTTGTAATAAAAAAGACATTTCAGAAGTTAAATCTTTAACCGAAGAAGTTAATAGAAAATTTCAAGAGATTAGTCAAAAATTGTATGAACAAGCAAATCAAACAAAACCAAACGAAGACAATAGTGAAGAAAATATTCAAAATGTTGAGTTTGAAGAAGTGAAATAATTTATTAAGATTGAAGTAAAAAAAAACCACCTTATTGGTGGTTTTTTTTTATATTTACATATAGTAAGTAATTATTTAATTATTTGTAATATTTATATTCATATGAGAAAAAGTTATAGTAAAATTCGTGCAATCAAAAATACAAATCTAATAATAGAAGAAAGATATCTAAAACAAAAATATTTGTTTTCAGAACAAGTTACTGCAACTACACCCTCACAAAATTTCATAACTGTTAACGTCCCTGTTCTAAAAGTTGATTTTACACCTGGGAGTTCCGACTCATCTAAGTTCATACCTTCGATTTGGGAAGAAGTAAAAAAGGCAATTGATGCAAATTCTGATGCTAAAACAATATTTGATTCAAAAAATATGGCTCTTCAAAGTTTACAAATTTACGCTGGAGCAAGTAACTCATATGGTGGTAAACCAACATGGTATGATACCAATAATTATATTGTATCCCAACCTATAGATACAATTAAAACTCAATGGGGAAAAGACGGCGGTAAAACAAACCCCAATAATGCCCTAAACACCAACCCAAGTGCGGAAACAGATTATAACTCAAACCTAAATTTAGCAAAATCTCGAGGGGAAAATATTGCGACAAATCTTAAAAAAACTTTTTTGGCAAATGGTATTTTAATTCCTGATGTTAGTAAAAATCAGTTGTACACTCAAAATATATTTCCTGGTGTTGTAAATACTGGAGGTGTTTTAGATTCTGTAAATATAAAAAAACAAAGTTACAACTTTCCTAATCCAGGTCAAGTTGCTATAATCAGTTTAATTGTTTCAGGAAAAGGTGAAGTCAAAACAGTTCCCACTGAAGTTGCTGATTTGGTTAAGGGTTTGAAAGATAAGTCAGTTCTTTGGGGTAGTTATAATTGTAGTGAAGCACACGCATCAAATTGTGTGGGTAAAGCCAATGATGCCGCATATTTGGGAGCGTTTGAATTAAAGTATTTACCTGGTAAAGGAGCGGGTCAAAATACATACGTTGTTCCTGTTAAAAGATGGACTTTTGAATATGATAAAACTGGAAAAATAAATAAAATAAATGTTATTGAGCCACTTAAAAGTAACGATGTTGTTCAATCTATTCCAATAAACCCACCAGGAAAGGCTAGTATTCCTAAAGACATCTATGAACTTATGAATGCCGCAACTATTTTTGACCCATCGAGGGGATATAACTTTGGGTAAATTGTTATTCAACGATCTTTGATAAATAATAAAAAAATAGAAAACTAAATGTCAATAACGAGCGAAATAATTAGCGGAACCACAATCTTAAATGAAGTGGAGTCCTCAAATATTGTTAGGACACAATATGATACAACTACGAAAAAAATGATTGCAGAATTTAAAAACGGATCTAAATATGAGTACGTAGATGTCCCGCATGAAAAATACACTCAATTTAGAATGGCACAATCTCAAGGAACTTTTTTTAATAATTACATTTCAAAAAATTACAAATATAAGAAAGTTTGACATATAATATATTTATATATGTATGGATAATAACAAAATATTAAATAGTTTCAAATTTCAAGATGGGTTAAACTCAAAAATTTGGCAAACGCCAAGAAAAAAAAATATAGGTGATTCTGAAAGTCATGAAATAGAAATGAAACCTGAAGTTAGAGAAAAATTATTAGAAATTGCTGACATTTTTTTTGAATTTTTGAATATAGATGTAGTTGTGACTGACATAATAATGATAGGTTCGTTGACAAACTATAACTGGTCTGAATATTCTGACATTGATTTACATTTGGTGGTTGATTATTCACAATTTGATAAAAAAACTAAAAAAATATTTATAGAATTTTTCGATTTAAAAAAAATTATTTTTAACATACGACACAATATTAAATTATTTGGTTTTGATGTTGAGTGTTTTGTACAAGATGAAAAAGAAACAACTTTTAGTAGTGGAATTTATTCTATTCTACATAATGAATGGTTAAATTTTCCAAAAAAAGAAAAAAATGATCAAATTGATTTTAAATTAATCAATGAAAAAGCAAATCAATGGATGAGAATTATTGATAATCTTATTGACAATTCTAAAAATGAAAATGTTGACAACATAAAAAAGATTGTAAAAAAATACAAAGAAAAGTTAAAAAAATTTAGAAATTGTGGTCTACAAAAAAACGGAGAAATGTCCGTAGAAAATTTAGTTTTCAAATTATTACGAAGAAATGGGTATATTGAAAAGCTTTATGAACTTCCAATTGGAATAATTGATAAAAAATTATCAATGTCCCAATAAAAAAATTAAATAAAATAAAAATACTATTATACGATATATTTATATTATAAAAAATAATTTTATAAAAAAATTAAATATGGCAGGAATAAAACCAATTGGTAGTGAAAAATTACAAGGTGAACTTAAATTAAAAAGAATTATGGAAATTGCAAATTATAGATTTTCAAATTCATATAAATCTGATGACAATGAATCTATTGAATATAATTTGAAGTTATCGGATGGTAATAACTATGCCATTGTAAAAGAAAAACAAGGATATATTATTAAAAAAACTATAAATGAATCAATTTCAGAATATATAGAACCAATAAAAAATAGAAAATATTATAATTCTTACTCTCAAGCATTAAAAAGATTAAATTTAATCGCAAAAGAATCAAATGTCATTTATGGAAATGAAAATGGCATTGATCTTTTTGGAGAAGCAAAATCTTTTAAACTAAAACTAAACAAACCAAAATCAGATCTTAATACGCCAAGCTCAACAAATAATAATACAAATACTTCTAATTCTACAACAGCTCCAAGTTTACCAAGTACACCAACAACACCAATACCTTCAACTTCTCAAAATACACCACCTTCAGATTCTACGGGTGGAAATATGCCCCCGAGAGTAGATCCTGATATGGGTGGAGATATGTCAAGTACACCACCTTCAGATTCTACGGGTGGAAATATGCCCCCGAGAGTAGATCCTGATATGGGTGGAGATATGTCAAATAAAATGACAAGCTCAAAAAATATGGATGATGAAGACAATATGGATGATGAAGACAATATGGATGATGAAGACAATATGGATGATGAAGACAATATGAATGATGAAAATTCTTCAAATAAAAATTCATTTAAAACAATACAAAAATTAGTTGGTAAGTTAACTCAAAAACTTAGAAAATATCCGGACGATAATGAAATGTCTTCAGAAAATATTAAATATATTATTAATTCCATACTTTCATCATTAGATTTGAGTTTATTAGATGAAGATGATGTTGAGTCAATTATGTCAAAATTTGAAGATGAGGAAGAAAATGATGAAGAAAATTTACCAGACCAAGAAAAAAATATTACCGACGATGGTGCCGTTGAAGATGAAAATTCCGATGAAGATTCAGACGAAAACTCAGGTGAAGTAAAAGAATATGAATACAGAAATAGATATAGAACAAGAGTTGGCGGTGGCATACATAATGAATCAAATATGTTTAATGAATCAATTGTTGATAACATTATACAAAGTTATTTTGATCCGGAATCAGAAAAATTAATAAGAGAAGAAAAAAATGAAAAAAGAAAAAAATTTTTAAAAGAAAATTACAAATTAAATAAATTTGAAATTGAGCGTTTATCTGAAAGCCAAGTTCAAAGAGATACCGCAGTAAAATTTTTAAAATCTAACCCAAATTCTCAAGTTTTAGGTACTACAAATAAAAAAAATATGATTATAAAATTAGGAAACGATCAATATAAAATCACAAAAAACGGTAGATTATTGTGATGAGTTATTTGATCTACATAAATGAATTAGGGTCCAATTACAAAGGTGATAATATCTATGAATTTATTTTTTCTGATAAACTTGATGTATGGGGTGAAAATTGGGATGCTAAACCGGCTAATTCATATCCGTCACCTCCAGATATTAATGTAATTAAAAAAGTTGGTGTTTTGACCACAGACAATGTAAAATTAATTTTAATACAAAATTCTGATTTATTTTCTATGATAGATTCTATACAAGGAGTTATTTGTTTAGGTTGGGAAACAGATGAAGATGTGAGTTTTGACGACAAATTAAGATTAGTGTTTCAATTTGGAATGACAGAAACTGATGTTAAAAATAAAATATATGAAAGAGACTTAGTTCTCGAATTTGAAAAAAAGTTAGTGTATGAAAACTAAATCGAATATTCAAAAACTTTTGAAATATGGTTATCAACCAAATACAATTATTGAATTAGATAATAAACAGATTTCTGTGTTGATAGAAAAAATTAATTTAGAAAAAAAAGAACGCAAAGAATCGGTTACACAATTACCAACATCAGTTAGTTATAAAATTGATCCAAATGAAAAAAACGGACCTGATATTTTACCTGGATCACCAAAAGGGTATTCAATAAAAACAGATGATAAAGGTAAAACAATTGCAACACAATTAGAATCTGAAATGACAGAAAATAATGTTAACTCAAAAATAATGACTAAAGGTGAAGTAAAAGAAAAATTTAAATCAAAATCACAACAAGGATTATTTTGGTCAAAATGTGGTCAATGTAACAATAAAAACTGCAAATGGTGTAAAATGGCAAAAGAATTTTCTGATTCAACAACAAAAAAAGAATTTGAAAATCTTCCCAAAAAAGTAAAAAAAACAAATGAAAATTATCAACCTGAACTTGAAAATGAACTTTTAAAAATCTTAGAAAACTATATAAATCCCAAAATGACCAAAAAAAACATAATAAAAAAAATTTTGGAAAAAAAATATAACAATAATTCTAAATAGAAAAAGTTTTTTTGATATTCAATCGTAATATAAAAACTTATATTTATTTTATATGGCTCTGTCCAAAGAAGAAGTTATGATTGAATATGTAAAGTGTATAAAAGACACTCCATATGCTCTTAAAACTTATTTACAAACATATGATAATACAGTTTCAAAATACGTTCCTTTGGAATTATTTCCAGATCAAGTTTCTTTATTACAAGATTACGAAGAACACGAAGAAAATATTGCGTTGAAATATCGTCAAGCTGGTGTATCAACTGTAACGGCAGCTTGGATTTCAAAAAGATTGGTTTTTGCCAAAAAAAATCAACCTGAAAAAATTCTAATAATTGCTAACAAACTTGATACTTCTCAAGAAATGGCAAACAAAATTAGAACCTTTATTGACCAATGGCCATCTTGGGTTGGTGCTGGATTTGCTTCTGAAAAAAATTCACAAAGACATTATAAACTGTTAAATGGGTCTGAAGTTAAAGCAGTTGCCACCTCAAAAGATGCACTTCGTGGATTTACTCCTACAATTCTTGTTTTTGATGAAGCGGCATTTATAGAAGCCGATAATGATTTTTGGGCCGCTTGTATGGCATCCTTATCTACAGGAGGTAAAGTAATTGTAATATCTACACCAAATGGATATGATGCAATTTATTATGACATATATGATCAAGCACTAAAAGGAATGAACCAATTTAAAATATCTGAAATGTTTTGGTATAGAGATCCAAGATATACCAAAGATTTATATTTGGTTCCTACTGATGATCTTATTCACTATCTTTTAAATAAGGAAGAATACGACACGTCAAAAAATATATCCTTTTCTCATGTTGATCCATATCAAAGAGATTATCAAGAATTACAACATTTTTTTAATCAAGGATACAAACCATGTTCATCTTGGTATGAAAAAATGGTTAAAAAACTTAAATATGACAAAAGAAAAATTAACCAAGAGTTAAATTGCGAATTTTTAGGATCTGGAGATAATGTGTTTGATAACAAACAATTAGAGGAAATTAAAAATAATTCTTTAATGGATCCTCCATCTAAATTAATGGGAAATGCTTTATGGATTTGGAAAGAACCAATACAAGGTCATAAATATATTATGGGTGTTGACGTTTCAAGAGGAGACAGTGAAGATTTTTCTTCAATTCAAATTATAGATTTTGACGAAAGAGAACAAGTTTTAGAATATGTTGGTAAAATTCCTCCTGATAACTTAGCAGAAGTTGCTTATAAATGGGGAATGATGTATAACTCATATGTTGTTGTTGATATTACTGGAGGTATGGGAATAACAACAGTTAGAAAAATGCAAGAGCTCGGATTTAAAAATTTATATATGGATGGAGTTGATCCTTTTAATATTTGGTCAGTAAATAAAAATTCTTCTGAAAAAATTCCTGGTATAAATTTTAATAATAAAAGAGTTCAGATTATTGCTGCTTTTGAAGAATGGGTTAGACATAAGTTTAAAATTAGAAGTGTTCGTTTATATAATGAAATGAATACTTTTGTTTATATTAATGGAAGACCTGATCATCAAAAAGGACAACACGATGATTTAATCATGGGAATTTCAATGGCGATATATATTGCCGAGTCATCTTTTTCTAAATTAGAAAAAGCCACAGAACAAGCAAAATCTATGATTGATTCTTGGGCAATAGTATCAAACGAATCTGTTGGTAAACAAATTTATTTTGATCCTATGTTACCAAACACAAATACAGATAATTATAGATTTAACAAAAATATTGGACCAAATAAAGAAGACTATTTAAAATATAATTGGTTGTTTGGCAATAATAAATAAGTAATTAATATTTATAATTTTATTATTATAATTAAAATTGCACTATGGAAAATAATAAAAAACTTACTGTTTGGCAAAGATTATCTAAAACTTTTGGTCCAGATTCCACTTTAGGTTTGGATGCACCGGTTTATAGTTTTGATAAAAAAGAGCTTTTAAAAACAAGAGATCCAAAAGAATATGAATTACAAAAACTTCAAGCACAACAAACTTTATATCTTACAGATACTTGGAAAAAAATTGAAAATAATCTTTACACTCAGGCAGTATACTATGAACCAAATAGGATATCTGCATTTTATGATTACGAATCTATGGAATATACTCCAGAAATATCAACAGCTTTAGATATCTATGCCGAAGAATCAACAACACCAAATCAAGATGGTTATGTTTTACAAATTTATTCTGAGTCTAAACGAATTAAAAATATATTAGCAGATCTTTTTAACAACAATTTAGATTTGAACACTAATTTACAAATGTGGGTAAGAAATATGTGTAAATATGGTGATAACTTTGTATATCTAAAATTAGATCCTGAAAAAGGAATTACTGGTTGTTTGCAATTACCTAATATTGAGATTGAAAGATTAGAAAGGGGTATGGAAAAAAGAACCGTAAACTCAACTGCAGATCCAAAAGAAAAAAGTTTACGATTTACTTGGAAAAATAAAGACTTGGAGTTTCAAACTTGGGAAATTGCACACTTTAGATTGTTAGGAGATGACAGAAAACTACCATATGGAACTTCTATGTTAGAAAAAGCAAGACGAATTTGGAAACAATTAGTATTAGCAGAAGATGCAATGTTAATATATAGAACATCGAGAGCACCAGAAAGACGAGTTTTTAAAGTTTATGTTGGTAACATGGACGATAAAGATGTAGAGGCTTATGTACAAAGAGTCGCAAATAAATTTAAAAGAGACCAAGTAGTTGATAGTAAAACAGGAAATGTTGATTTAAGATTTAATCAAATGGCTGTTGATCAAGATTATTTTATACCTGTAAGAGATGCCACAGCGGCAAATCCAATTGATACATTAGCAGGTGCTGCTAATTTATCTGAAATTGCGGACATCGAGTACATTCAAAAAAAATTATTAACTTCTCTTAGAATACCAAAAGCTTATTTAGGGTTTGAAGAGCCTGTAGGTGACGGTAAAAATTTATCTTTATTAGATATTAGATTTGCTAGAACAATTAACAAAATTCAAAAATCTATTATTTCTGAACTTAACAAAATTGCAATAATACATTTATATCTTTTAGGATTTGATGATGAACTTAATAATTTTGTTTTGGGTCTTACAAATCCATCTAAACAAGCCGATTTATTAATGATAGAAGTTTGGAAAGAAAGGGTAACATTGTATAAAGATTTAGTTACAGAAATTCCAAATTCATTGGCTCCAACATCGGCAACATGGGCAAAAAAACACATATTTCAATTTTCTGATGAAGAAATTAAACTGGATATACAACAACAAAGGTTAGAAAGAGCCGTATCTGCCGAATTAGCAAATACCGCAACAATTATAACACATACAGGATTATTTGATAAAGTAGATGATTTATATAAAGTTAAATCTGGTGATACACAAACTACGCCATCTGAAAATTCAGGTGAATCTCCCGCAGAAGAACCACCATCAGGAGGACCTTTGGGTGGACCACCTAAACCACCTGGAGGACCGCCTAAACCACCAAGTGCTGGTAGTCCTCCATCCACACTTCCTGAGGTAGAAAATAAAAATAATCTTAACATACTTTTAGAAAATGGTGATTTTTTTAATCAACAATATTTAAATTTTTCTAAGGGTTCAAATTCATTAGGAGATATTGAACAAGAACTTTTAAAAATATTGAAGGATTGATATATTTATAAATAAATTTATAATTATGAAATTTGGATTATTAAAATCAAAAATTGAACATGTTTTAATTGAGTCTTACGTTGAAGATTCATTAAAAAATGATTTATTTATTTTTGAAGAGCTTGTTTTGAAAGACAAAAATTTATCAAAATTATTTTATTTATATGATGAACTTTCTTCAAATCTAGGGTTAGACGAAAATTTATCAAATCAATTGATTGAAAAATCAATAATAATTTATGAAAATTCTGTTAACAAAATATCTCCCAAAAAAATTAAAGAAATAAATATGTGGGTAGATCATGTAAAAGTTAAAAATAATTACGAAGATTTGGATACTATATTTTCCAACAATGTTTTAAACATTGTAGAACAAGTTTTATCAAAAAAAACTATTGTAGAAAAATTAAAAACTCCTCCATTTGAAATAAAAAAAACAAAAATTAAATCAATCGAATCTCTAATCAATGAAGCTAATAAAAAAACTTCTAAAATTTTTTCTAATGTAGATGAATCCGAAAAAATTAAAATAAAAAAACTATGGTCGTCAAATGAGTCGGTTTTAAAAAATCAATATGATATATTAAAAGAAATATCATTAGTCAAACTTTCAAAATTACAAAATAACGAAAAAGAAAACGAAACAAAAAAAACGATTAATGAAACCATAGAAAAAATCAAAAACGATAGTTTTTCAAAATATAATTTTATTAAATTGAAATCATTAAATGAGTCAATATAAAATTTATTTTTTTATTATGTTTTATAATTCTGTGTTCGTTAGTTTTTTAAAATTTTAAATTTATTTGATTTTATTTTTTTTTAAAATCTGACTTTTTTTCATCTGTTGATATAAATATAAAATTAATTTATTATTGTAATAAAATAAACGCACATATGAAAAAAATATATGAAGAAAGGGAAATCAATAAAAATCAACGGGTTCAAAACTGTTAAAGTAAATTATGGAACTGTTGATTGTAAAAATTTAAAATCAATCTATTTAAACATGCAAACATGGGTTGAACCAAAAGACGATTACGAAAATTGGAATCGAATAATTTCTAATTTAAAAAGAAGTTTTAGGCATTCAATTTTAGAATTTATAGATAAAAAAATATTTCAATCAAATTTTATTGTTGATTTGGATCTTAGAGTTAGTGGATTATTAATCAAAAAAAAATCTTTTTTAAATTTAGAAATCAATTTATATCTTAATGAGATAATAGATTTTAAATCAACAAAATTAAAAAATTCTATAAAAAATTTATCAAAAAATATTTATAAAGATGTTTTGAGTAAAAATTTATATTTTAAATGTTTTTTGACTAAACAAGGAAACTCAGTAATAAAAAAACAAAAAATAGAAATTACATAATATTTATTGTAAAAAAGTATGGTAAATTATAAAATTTTGTCTTCTAATGAAATTGGAAAAGGTATTTTAATTGAACATGATGCTGGATTTGTTAATCCTTTGGATAAAAGAAATATAAATATGGTAAACGAATCTAAAAATTTTTTAGACCATTCTAAACCTTTTGAATTTTACGCCGTTCTTCAAAAATACAATGTTCCAAACAGAAATGGTAGAATTTATCCTGAAAAAATTTTAAAAAGAGAATCTGAAAATTATAAAAAAATGATTGATAAAGGAATTTCTCTTTCAGAATTAAATCACCCTGAGTCTTCACTTATTGATTTAGACAGAGTGTCTCATGTTATTACTGATATTTGGTGGGAAGGTCCTGTTTTAATTGGAAAATTAAAGCTTTTAACAAGTCCTGGATTTCACGAAAGAGGTATTGTATCAACAAAAGGAGATTTAGCGGCAAATTATCTTCGTCAAGGAGTTACTTTGGGTATATCATCTCGCGGAGTTGGTTCATTAAAAAAAGTTGGAGATCAAAATGAAGTACAAGATGACTTTGAATTAATATGTTTCGATTTAGTTTCTTCCCCATCAACTCCTGGAGCTTATTTATTTTTAAATAAAGAAGATAAAAACAAATATGATGAAAATTTAGATGAAGAACGAAATATAAAAAATTCTAGAATAATAAACAATTCTAATGTTGAGTTAGAAAAAACAAAAAATTTAATGAATAAATTAAATTCTTTTCTTGAAAAATAATTTTTTTTATTTATTTTTATTAAAACAAATAACATGAACGAAAAATATTTTATTGCAAAAATAACAACCGATGTTCTTGATGAAATTTCAGGTAAGTTAAAAAAAATTAAAGAAGAAAAATTAGTTAAAGCATTTTCCCCTACTGATGTTGAATCTAAAGTTACCAAAGTTTATGAAAATTATTCTATGGAATGGAGAATAACATCTATATCCGAATCAAAAATTGATGAAGTTTTAAATTAAATTAAAATTTAAAACAATTTTTATCAAAGGAATCATATAAAATGGTTCCTTTTTTTATTTTTTTTGTTTTTTTTCAAATATCCATGTATTTATATAAAAAAAATTTACATGAGTAAAGAAATTAATGACGCTCTTTTCCAAATATCTCAATTGGAGGAGTCTATAAAAAAAAATGCAAAAGGAATACTTGCTTCAACTATGAAGGAAGAAATCAAATCTTTAGTAAAAGAATCTCTTAAAAAAGAAAATGAGATTGAAGAAGACGATGAAGAAGAGGTAGTAATGCCTAAAACAAAACAAAAGGGTTTAGAACCAAACGATGATTCAGAATTAGATGATGATTCAGAATTAGATGATGATTCAGAATTAGATGATGATTCAGAAGATGATGATGATTTAGAAGACGATGATGATTTAGAAGACGATGATGATTTAGAAGACGATGATGATTTAGAAGATGATGATGATTTAGAAGACGATGATGATGATTTAGAAGATGATGATGATTTAGAAGACGAGGAAGAAGTAGATGTAACTCAACCTAAAGTCGCCGATATGAGAAAAGTAAGTACTAAAACTTTAATTGATGTTTTTAAAAAAATGGGTCCGAATGACGAAATTGAAGTAGTAAAAGATGACAAAGAAATATCTTTAAAAGATGGGGAAACCGAATACATCATAAAATTAAATGAAAGTACAGATATGAAAGAAAATATGTATGAAATGGATTTTCCTGGATCAACTGAAGTCTATGAATACAAAGATTTTAACGATGAAGAAAAATTGTATGAATTAGAAATTGATAACATGGATGATGAAGATTTTGGCGATGATGAAGATTTTGGCGATGATGAAGATTTTGGTGATGACGATGAAGATTTTGGTGATGACGATGAAGAAAAATATTCTGACCTAAAAATACCTCATGACATGCCATCATACAAAACTAAATATAGATATGATGATGAAGATTTTGGCGATGATGAAGATTTTGGTGATGACGATGAAGAATACGGAGAAGATGAAAAATACGGATTTCCTAAAATAGATCGTATGTTCAATAAACATCATTCTTATAAAGATATAAGAGAAGACGATTATTTAACTGAGTATGAAAAAAATTCAGAAATGAAAAATTTTGATACTTTGCCAAAAATGAAAATTGGTGAATCAAAAGATAAAATTTATAAAACTAAAGGAACTGGTAGTCCATCCAAATTCAAATATTCAAAAAATCCAAATCTTGGTTTCAAAACAAAAATGAAACAAGGAACCAGAGGGGTTGGTATGGGTAAACCTAAATTTGAATATGATGAAGATTTTATGGATGGTAAATTTAAACCAATTAAGAAAAAAGTTGAAGCAAAAGAAGCTTCTAGAACTAACAATTATGTTAAATCTGGTAAAATTGGTAATAGAAAAGGTTCAAATATGAATATTAATAGAATTGAAAATAGGAGAAGGCCAAACAAAATTAATGAAGAAATTTCTTTGTTGAGACAAAAAAATGATGAATACAAAAACGCATTGGATGTTTTTAGAAATAAACTTACTGAAGTTGCGGTATTCAATTCTAATTTGGCTTATGCTACAAGGCTATTCACCGAACATTCAACTACTAAACAAGAAAAAATAAACATTTTAAGAAGATTTGACAATGTAGAAAATATTAGAGAGTCAAAAAATCTTTATAAACAAATTAAAGAGGAATTAGGTAATTATACTTTAACTGAATCAAAAAACTTGAATGAATCTGTTGAAAGAAAAGTTTCAACTACAATTAACACAGGTTCATCCACTAATTTGATTGAGTCAACAACTTACGAAAACCCTCAATTTATGAGAATGAAAGATCTCATGAAAAAAATAAACTAAAAAAATAAAAAAATAAAAAAATGGGAGCATTATTAGAATCAGGTCTTGTTGGTAATATTGGGTTAAAACACCTAAAAGTTATTAAAGAAGACACAATTAACAAATGGAACAGATTAGGGTTCCTTGAAGGTCTTAGAGGCCACCTAAAAGAAAATGTTGCACAACTTTATGAAAACCAAGCATCACATTTAATTAATGAAGCAACAAGCGAAGGATCTAATGGAGCCTTCGAAACTGTTGTATTTCCGATTGTAAGACGTGTGTTTTCAAAATTGTTAGCTAACGATATCGTATCAGTACAAGCTATGAACTTACCAATTGGTAAATTATTTTACTTTGTACCTAAAATCCAAGGATATTCAGGAGGAACTGCAACAAGTTCAGGTGATCATTATGCACCTGTAGGTTCGCCAGGTAACTATCCTGGAGATCCACAAGCTGGTTATAACACTGTACCTGCAGGTGCTGCTGGTAACAATGATATGTATCAAAAAAATCTTTATGATTTATTTTATGAAGGTGGTGAAGCAGGATTAGACCCTCCAGGACTTTTTGATTATTCAAAAGGAAGATGGTCAGCAGTTACAAGTTATGCCACAATCCAAAAATGGGATGGAAGTGAATTAGTACCTAATGAAATTACAGGTATTGGTGTATATAGAAAAATTATTCTTAAACTTTGCGGATGGAGTAATATTCCTGGATATGGTAAATTAATAGGTCCTGATGGTAATGAAGTTGATACTGAAACATTCTTATCAGACTTGAGAATTTATGCTGATACTGGAAATATTACAATTGCACCAAATAGTGCATGTAGTCCATTAGTAGATGGTGCAAATAATCCTCTACCACTGTTATTTAGAGTTGTTACACAACAATATGGTAAAGGTATTGTTAAATATGGTAACACAACACAAACAAATTGGCCAGGTACAGGTAATGGTGGTTCTTTTTATGATGTTTGTGATGGAAATGGATGTATTTATTTAGAAGTTGATTTATCTTGTCCAGTTTGTGCGGATTGTGACGCATCGTCTTTGGATGGTTACACAGGTACAACTATTGCTTCAGCAAATTCTGGAGATTCATTTGTTGCTATGTGGAGACGTTATGAAGAATTAGAGTTTGAAGACAAAATTGGTGAAGTTTCTTTTGATTTAGAATCAGTAACAGTTTCTGTAACAGAAAGAAAACTAAGAGCGCAATGGTCTCCTGAATTGGCACAAGACGTTGCTGCGTTCCATAACATTGATGCTGAGGCTGAATTAACAGCATTGTTATCAGAACAAATTGCAGCAGAAATTGACCGTGAAATTTTACGTGATTTACGTAAAGGAGCCGCTTGGAATTTACGTTGGGACTATAACGGTTGGAGAAGAATTCAAGGCCAAACTTCTTACACTCAAAAAGATTGGAATCAAACATTGATCACAGCAATTAATCAATTGTCTGCGCAAATTCACAAATCTACTTTGAGGGGTGGAGCTAATTGGATTGTTGTTTCTTCTGAAGTTTCAGCAATTTTTGATGATTTAGAATATTTCCACGTATCTAATGCATCTCCTGAGCAAGACCAATATAACATGGGTATTGAAAGAGTTGGAACATTATCAGGTCGTTACCAAATTTATCGTGATCCTTATTTCCCATCAAACCAAGTTTTGATTGGACACAAAGGAACGTCATTGTTAGATACTGGTTATATTTACGCACCGTATGTACCTTTACAATTAACACCTACAATGTATAACCCATTCAACTTTACACCTATTAAAGGTATTATGACACGTTACGCTAAGAAAATGGTTAATAACCGTTTTTACGCACGTATTACAGTTGATGGAGTTAGATCATTTGATTTGAGAGAATTAAGATAATCTTTAATCTATTTGAAAAGAAAAGGTCGAATAACATTCGACCTTTTTTTATTCCTTAGTTTCTTTTAAAATAACTCTTAAAGATTTAGATATAATTTCAGATTCGCCAATAGAAAAACAACCTTTACTATATGCAAATTTTATTGATTCAACTAAATAAAATAAAGCATATTCTTTATTAATTGTAGATAAAATTAATTCTAAATGTTCTTCACTATTTAAAGAAATAGAGTTAAATAAAACCCCATAATTATTATCTTGATTTTCCATATTTTTTTTTTGTGATATTTATTAATATAATTTTTTTAATTAAAAAGTAAAATCATGTACAACAAAAAAAATTTTTACATATCTGAAGCAACCGGAGATAGCTCAAACTCTAAAGGAAATTATATATTACCTTTACAAATGGGTTTAAGACCATGGAAAAAATCTTCTTTAGATCCTTTTAATAATAAAGTTTCTGATTTTGACAGCGCATTATTAAATTATGATAGTTATGATGGTTCAATGGATGAAAACAAAAAAAACATTAAGAAAATTGAATCTAAAGCAAAAAAAATTACCAATTTTATAAGAAATCATCCATATTCCACTTTTTCAGATGATGATGGAAATGAAATCAATCCATACATGAATGATGGGCTCAATACTAATATGGAAAAAAAAATGTACCCATACACTGAAAAAGTTCCATTTAAGGAATGGTTCGAAATTTCTGATAAAAATGTTTTTAATGAAGATTTAGCAGTTTGGTTTGGAAAAAAGAAGAAGCCTAAGGGATCTTCTCAACCAAAAGGTCCTTGGGTTGATATTTGTAGAAAAGTCGACGGAAAACATCCTCCATGTGGACGACAAGACACTTCTAAAGGATCTTATCCTAAATGTAGAGCTGCTGGAGTCGCAGGAAAAATGACTGATTCACAAAAAAGAGCTGCTTGTCAACAAAAAAGAAGAGCAGAAAAAAAAGATACTCAAACAGGAAAAGGTCAAAAACCTATAATGACAAGTTATAAACCAAAAAAAAATATAAATGAAAATTTTAACTTGACAAAATCTGTTTTAATTAACTTAATAAAAAAAATTCAAAAAAAACACTATAATTTTATAAAATAATTATATTTATAATTAAATAAAAAAAATGGACAAATTAAGATTTAATCAATTACTAGAATCAACAATGGGTAATGTAAGACCATTACTTGTCGAGAAACTTAAAAAAGGAGATAAATTAGGTGCAATTACATGTTACAAATTTTCAGACGTAAGATCTTATATTCAATCACAATTATCTAACACCACTACAAATGTACCATCAATAGATATAGGACCATCTACAGTTACTGGTGTTTATAAAGAAGAAGACGATCAAGATGGTAGAATTGGTGGGCTATGGAGTGTAACGGTTCAAGTAGACAATCCATCAGAAATTCCTGATGG